>Ga0316195_10000889_pt1 | contig 12858 bp, 10 predicted proteins | sample Phised1_MG_FD_204937 | JGI IMG/M metagenome (GOLD analysis project Ga0316195, IMG submission 204937) | Coastal sediment microbial communities from Maine, United States - Phippsburg sediment 1 | ecosystem: Environmental > Aquatic > Marine > Coastal > Sediment | place: USA: Maine | collected... | reverse complement strand
TCTCTATATCGGCCCCGGCTCGTTGCCCGCATATTCGAATTTCAACAACGATCACTACGCGCAGATGGAAGCGCAGAGTGTCGACATGAAATCCGGACTCACCCGGACATCACAGTCGGCTATTACGGGCTTGCCGCCATCTGCAACGGCGGGTGTCTGGACAACTCGCGCCGCTGCTGAAGCGTTCTTTGTTGCCGGAACCAACCGTGCGCAGTTCCGCTTCACGATGATCAACCATATGTGCAATGACATGGAGCAGGTGCACGACGTGAAGCTCTCACCGGATCGCATCCGTCAGGACGTCAGCCGCAGCCCTGGTGGTGATAGCAGGCTGTTCCTGAACAACTGCATCGGCTGTCACACGGGCATGGATCCGCTGGCAGGTGCATTCGCCTATTACAACTTCAATGAAATGACGGGCAGCATTGAGTACACGCCCGGTTCTGTTCAGTCGAAGTACTACAACAACGATACGAATTTCGAGACAGGCTACCGGACAATCGATGATTCCTGGGTCAATTACTGGCGCGAAGGCCAGAACCAGTTTCTTGGTTGGGACAACAGTCTGCCGGGCAGCGGCATGGGTGCGAAGTCCATGGGCGAGGAACTTGGCAACAGCGATGCGTTCGCCAGCTGCCAGGTCAAAAAGGTCTTCAAAGCCGTTTGTCTTCGTGAGCCGGAGAATTCAGCTGATCGTTTCCAGGTCGGCCAGATGGTTTCTTCGTTCAAGGCCGGCTATCGCATGAAACAGACATTCGCGGAAGCGGCTGTCTATTGCATGGGCCAGTAGGAGGCTATGACAATGAATAAAGCAACAGGAATTGCTGTGGCCCACGCCCAAAAAGCACGCGCCATTCTCGTCGCAGGACTGATGGGATTGGTACTAGCCGCTTGCGGCGGTGGTGCGGGAACAGTGGACAACCCACTGCCTCAGAACCCCGGTGGACCGACACAGGTCTCTTATAACGGTCTCAACGCCCCGCGTGACACGGCCGTAAACGCATTTCTCCAGAATGTCTGGACACCAATGCAAAACTCCGCGAGCTGTGGCAACTGCCATAACGAGACAACGCTGCAAACGCCGATGTTTGCTCGTTTTGACGATATCAACATGGCTTACGATGACGCCGTCGGTGTCGCGGATCTCGCGGTCCCCAGCAACTCACGATTGGTGAGTAAAGTGGGCAGCGGTCATAACTGCTGGCTCGGCGACGACAGCGCCTGCTCGGATATCATGACCACATGGATTGAAGGTTGGGCAGGTGCGACATCTGGCGGCGGTGGCCGACAGATCGTACTGACCCCGCCGACTTCGGTTGACCCAGGCGACAGTAAAAACTTCGCCAACGCGACGCCTGAAAACTTCCGTGACCTCGTCTATACGCCATATCTCGAAAGGTATTGCGCGGGCTGTCACAGCTCGGGCGCACCGACTGCGCAGGCACCGTATTTCGCAGAAACCGGTGCCGTTGATTCGTACCTGGCCGCATTCGACGCAGCCAAATCGAAAATGGACATTAACGACCCGTCGGCATCACGTTTCGTCATTCGTCTGAGTCCGGAATTCCATAACTGCTGGACCACCAGCTGTACGAGTGACTCGGCTGACATGCAGGCCGCTATCCAGGCATTTGCCGATACGGTTCCGCTGACACAACTCGACGGCGCACTCGTTAACAGTAAGGCACTGCGCCTCGTTGACGGTACTGTCGCTTCCGGCGGCAACCGCTACGAAGCGGCCCAGATTGGATTGTGGGAGTTCAAGACCGGCAGCGGCACGACCGCCTATGACACCAGTGGTGTTACGCCGTCTCTCGATTTGACGCTTTCGGGCGAGTACGAGTGGTTCGGTGGCTGGGGCGTCACAATCAATAACGGACGCGCGCAAGGCTCAACGTCTGCAAGCCGGAAACTGAACGATCGAATTCGTTTGACCGGTGAGTATTCAATCGAGGCCTGGGTCGTTCCTGCCAACGTAACGCAGGAAATGTCACGCATCGTCACCTACTCGGCTGGCGACACTGCCCGCAACTTCACGTTGCAGCAGACGTTGTATAACTATGACTTCCTGCATCGCAGTACGACGACAGGTGCAAATGGTGACAACCCGCAGGTATCTACCCCGGATGCCGACGAAGTATTGCAGGCAACACTGCAGCACGTCGTGGCAACCTTCAGCGCCATTGACGGCCGTAAGATCTATGTGAACGGCGAGCTCGTATCAGAAGATGATCCGGCTGCCCCGGGCACGATGGTTGACTGGGACGACACCTTCGCCTTCGTACTCGGCAACGAGGCCGGTGGCAATGGACTGTGGCAGGGCACCCTGCGACTGGTTGCTATTCACGAGTTTGCTCTGACACCAGAGCAGATCACGCAGAACTTCGACGTGGGCGTTGGTGAGAAATTCTTCCTGCTGTTCAGCATCGAAGACATTATCAACGTGCCGACCGCGTACATCCTCTTCGAGGTTGCACAGTTCGACTCATACTCGTACTTGTTCAACACGCCGCACTTCATCACGCTGGATGGCAGCTCGGTGGAAGGCGTACCGATCCAGGGCATGCGTATAGGCATCAACGGTTCGGAAGTCGACAAGAGCCAGACCTACATGAAGATGGACGAGACTCTGAGTTCCAGTTTGTTCGGTGAACTCGGCCAGCCACTATCCAGGCTCGGTGCGGTAATCCCGCTCGAGAGGGGACCGGCGGACGATGAGTTCTTCCTGACCTTTGATCTGCTTGGTACGGAGACCTATGCCCGCACCGATGATCCGCCGCTGGTGATCACTGCAAGCGATCTGCCGCCGGCACAACGCATCGGTGTTCGAACTTTCGACGAGATCAACGCGACGATGGCCAAGGTTACCGGCGTCAGCCCTGAGGAAATGAACGTCGACATGGTGTTCCAGGGCCTCAGGCAGTCGATGCCTGCAATTGAAGCGCCGGAAGCGTTCCTGTCCTCGCACCAGGTTGCCATCGCGCAGCTCGCAATCGAGTACTGCAACGCGCTTGTCGAAGATCGTGGCACGATCTCGGCCGGAAATTACTTCCCGGGCTTTAACTTCGGTGCAGCACCGGCCACAGCATTCGCCAATCGTGACGCGCTGATCAACCCGCTCATCGACAACATGATGGGTATTGCGATCCAGACGCAGCCCGACTTCGTCACTGTACGAGACGAACTCGGTTATGCCACGGCTAGCGGGGCGTATCCAGGCGACCTGATTGATCGACTGATCGCAGGCGGCACGGATACACGTTCAATTGCCAAGGGTACCTGTGCAGCCGTTCTCGGCAGTGCAGTGACGCTGGTTCAGTAGACGGAATAAATAGGATAGAGGTTTTTAGTTATGGCTAAGAAAACTAAACGGAATTATGACGATCCGCTCCGTCATCCGGACCACGCACGGCCGGTAACACGTCGGGACTTCCTCTCGCAGGGCTTCCTTTCGGGCTCGGCCTTCGCCCTCGGCGGCGGCGTATTGAGCCTGTTCTCGAATCCCCGTGAGGCGCTCGCAGCGCTGTCGGGAGACCTGCAACCGCTACTCGCCAATCCGTGCGATATCGCAACAGCCGGTGCGGGCAAGATCCCGTTCATCTGCTTCGACCTGGCAGGCGGCGCGAACATCAACGGCTCAAATGTGCTGGTCGGTAACGAAGGTGGTCAGATGGACTTTCTGAACACTTCTGGTTACGAGAAGCTCGGTTTGCCGGGTGACATGGTTCCGGGTCTGAACGATCCGATTTCCGGTCTGCCCTATGCGAACACCGACTTCGGCCTGGCTTTCCATTCAGACAGCGCCTTCAAGCGCGGCATGGATGCAAGCATGTCACCGGGACGCGGCGCGCAACTGAACGGCGCAGTCATCCCGGCGCGTTCGGACAACGACACCGGCAACAACCCGCATAACCCGATGAAAGGTATCGCGCGTGCGGGTGCGGACGGCTCGATCCTTACATTGGCCGGATCAGAAAACACGCCTTCAGGTGGCAACTCAACCGAACCAACCATGTTGATGAGCCAGGACCTGCAGCCGACCAAGGTCGACCGCCCAAGTGATGTCACAGCACTCGTAGATACCGGCCAGCTCGTCGGCATCCTGGGTCCCGATGATGCAACCGCAGTGATGGAATCCATTTATCGTATCAGCGCTGACAAGATTTCGGTTGCCGACGCAGGCCAGACGATTACCGCTGACGCCGTAGTTAAAGACATGGTTCGTTGCGGTTACCTTAAGTCTGCGGACATCGCCGATCGCTTTGGCGGCGTGCCGCTGGATCCGGGTCTTGACCCGGTGATTGTTGGCCCAAACGGCATCTTCACCGACGCTGAGTTTAACGACGGTGGACGCGACGGCAGCGAATTCCGCAAAACGGCAGCCGTCATGAAACTGGTCATTAACGGCTTTGCCGGCGCCGCAACCATCGAGATGGGTGGTTACGACTACCACGGTGGCGCACGTGCGGAAGGTGAGGTTAAGGACTTCCGCGCCGGACGCTGCATGGGTGCCTGCATCGAGTATGCGGCCCGCATCGGCGTACCGCTCATGATGTATGTCTTCAGTGACGGTTCGCTTTCAAGCAACGGCGCCATCGACAACTCCAATGACGGTCGCGGCAAGGGTGAGTGGGTCTCTGACAACTCATCGACGGCTGGCGCATTTTTCATGGTGTTCAACCCGGGCGGTCGAGCCCAGTTGAGAACAAGTCCGGGTAAGACTGCGGCCCAGCATCAACAGCTTGGCTATATGGACGGCGGCGCATCGGTACAACGTGCTGCAACGCCAATGGCGAACAACGTCAACCTGCTCGTCAACGCAGTGGTTCTGAACTACATGGCCCTGCACGGCGAGGAAGGTCTGTTCGACTCCGTGATTCCGAATCATGGTCTTGGTAACACGGCGCTGAAAGACAGCCTGACTGCCTTCCAGCCGATCGTGAGCGGGACTATCGGACCATTGGCCCCGAGCTAGCACAAAAGGTCATTGTTAGAAGCAGACGGCTCGCCGGGTTCCGGCGGGCCGTTTTCTATTTTGCGACCGATTGCCTGTGCCATGCGTCAGTTTCTTATAGAATGCCGCCCAAATCGCGTAATTGGTTGCTGGACAATGCCGGGTGATAACCTGCTTAAAGACCTGACCGCCTGCCCTCGCTGCGACAAGTCGCCACTATCGTTGAAAGGCGGTCACTTTCGTTGCGACGCCTGCAAAGTCGACTTCCCTTCGGTCGATGGCATCCCCTGGCTGTTTGCCGAACCTGAGACAAGCATCGGCGAATGGCGCAACCGACTGCACTTTGCATTGCGCCAGCTGGCCAATGAGTCGCAACGCACCCAGACCGAGCTGGCGGAATGTGAGGACGGCTCGCTGACGGCACGACGCCTGGAAAGACATATCGAGGCAATGAATGAGCACCGCAACAACTTGCGGGAGCTGCTCACGCCTGTGGATGTCCAGTCGTCGCAAGCGAGTTACGAGTCATACCTGGCATTGCGAACGCGCTTGCCAACCGACCAGGGTATTGCGACTTACTATGCCAACATTCATCGCGACTGGGCCTGGGGCGACGAAGAAAACCAGGCGTCTCTGGATTTGATTAAAGCTATTGCCGGCGGTAAAGCGCTTGGTGACACGCTGGTGCTCGGCTCAGGCGCCAGCAGACTTGCCTACGACGTTCACACACAACTCAACACCGGTCGAACCGTGGCAATGGACTTCAATCCACTGCTGATGCTGGTCGCTAAAAACGTTGTCGGAGGAAAAGAGGTCGAGCTTTACGAATTCCCGATCGCGCCGAAGTCGATGAACGATTTTGCCGTGAAGCGAACGTTATCGGCACCCGAGCCGGCCGACGAAAATTTCCTGCTGGTTCTGGCTGACGCCATGCGACCACCGTTCGGCAAGGGCACCTTCGATACCGTGATCACGCCATGGATCATCGATATCGTGAATGAAGATCTAGGGGTGCAGGCGGCACGAATTAACAATCTGCTAAAGGACGGTGGTCGCTGGATTAACTTCGGCTCTCTTGCTTTTAGCCATCCGGACCGATCGCGTTGTTACAGCACTGAAGAAACGGTAGCCATCGTCGAGTACTCTGGTTTCTCAGCACCGGAAACCAAAGAGGAAACCATCCCGTACATGTGCTCCCCCGCCAGCCGTCATGGCCGACGGGAAACCGTGTTTACGTTTGCAGCCGAGAAGACCAAAAAAGTTAAAGCCCCTGAGCGGCACAAGGCACTGCCCGACTGGATCGTGACGGGCAAAGAGCCGGTGCCCGCTTTGGAATCTTTCAGGTCGCAGGCCATGTCGACGCAAATTTACTCGTTCATCATGTCGATGATCGACGGGAAGCGAACGATTGGTGATATGGCGAAGATCCTTGAGCAGCAAAAACTGATGACCAAGGAAGAAGCGATTCCCGCTATTCGCAATTTCCTGACGCGGATGTACGACGACTCACAGAAAAGTTCGGGTTTCTGAGCGAACTAGAAGATTATTGTCTTGACGCCGTCTTTCACGGTGACTTCAGGTGGCGTGCCGACGTAACGAACTGATTGGTCGGACACGGTCGCACTCGTTACGACATTCTTCATCTGCGTCGACGGCTGGCTGCAGGGGTTCGGATATTCGCAGGGGCGCGGCGGAATCGTCGCCGATACGCGCAAGCGAATGGACTGATCGGCCCTCGCCTGGCTTCCGGCGATGACCAGCAGCATCAGGCTGATAATGGTCACTCTCTTCATCGAATTCCCGGCTTATTGTTGTAGTTCGGGTTTCGCTTTTCTATTGGCAGGTTTTAAATCCTTGCCTTATATATCAATAGTTTACGCCTCTCCAAAGCGCTTCGCTGTAAGATTTTCCGGCAGCATTGTTTTTACCGGGCGGACCATATGGTCCCTATTACCCACAAATTTGATCCAGGTCACACCCTGGTGAACATAACTTCAGTAGCATCCGACATAACACTTTGGAGTAGTGAGCCTGTTTTCACTCTAAGTGATTGAAAGACTTATTGCTTTTTTGGATGCGCCGGGTCATTTCCGGTGGCGAACAAAGGCAAACCCGTCGCGAGGCGGGGACGCAAAGTGAACAGATCTCGTGGACCGAAAGGGAAACGAGATGGCTGAACTGCTTAAACCACGTAATAGAGGAAATGATGATGAATATGAAAAGGAAACTGCTCGGCGCAGCTGCATTGTTCGCAATGTTTTCCACCTTCGAAGCGAATGCACAGCAGAATTTGAACGTGTCTGCGACCGTTCCTGACGTCTGCGTAATCACAACACCCGGCACCGCGTTGAACCTGCCGTTTGATCTTTCAACGCTGGATACTGCCGTGGCTGACTTCACGGCAACGGTCGACTTCCTGTGGCGCTGCTCGCTCGGCAATGCTGCGACCATTAATTTGAGTTCCGGCGCAGGCACGGGCGCAGATGCCGACACCCGGTACATGACGGGACCTGGCGGTACTTTGGCTTACACCCTGACGACTCCTGGCGGCGTTGCTTGGGGCGACGGCACAAATGGTCAGCCCGGCTACGGTGTTACTGGCGCTGGCATGGCGGCTGCGAATGAGCAGGCCACGCCGATTGATGGCACGGTTGCACTAGCCGCCGCGCAGGCCGCGACAACAGGTACCTATACGGATACGGTAGTTATAACACTATTGCCGTAGAACGACGCAAAACATAGAGAGCGACTATGACAGAGCGATACTTGTGGAAGGCAGCGATTTACGCTGCCTTCCTTTTCATTTTCGGGATTTACGCTTCAACTGCCATTGCATCGATAAGTGTAAGCCCGGTTCGACTGGATCTGAGCGACGATCATGACAAAGGCGTAGTTCGCATCAGCAACCAGGAAGAGACTTCAAAATCGTACCAGGTCGAGGTTGTTGCCTGGTCGCAGACTGATGAAAGAAGAGAAGTCTACGCGCCTACAGATGCGCTGCTTGCCGTCCCTCCGCTTTTCTCCCTGGAGCCGGGTGAGGAGCAGCTGGTTCGAATTGGTATGATCGAAGGGGCAGATCCAACAACCGAAAAATCATACCGCGTTTTCATTACAGAAATCGCACCGCCACAGCCGGATCAGCAAGCCACTTCCGGCGTTAGCATGCGCCTGCAAATCGGTATACCTGTTTTCGTCGCTCCAACTACAGTGCCGTTTTCCACGTTCGAGCTAATCGGCTCAAAACAGATCGGAAATCAACTTTTCCTGCAGTTCCACAACACCGGAAATGTCCATGTAAAAGTTTCAGAAGTACATTACAGAGCGAGTGACGGGGCGGAACCGGTGGTTTCACCAGCCGCAATGTATTTACTCGCAGGTCAAAAGGGATATGTACCTGTTTACTTACCCGACGGCATGGCCCTCGGCAATGTCACGATAGTGACAGACTCATTGGGGACCCTGGAGTATGAGTTGCCTGTCGCGCCTTAATCGCGTTCTTGCGCTCATTGTTCTTTGCGGGCTTGCCGTAGACGCAGTTGCGGACTCACGGGTACTTATTGTCGATCTATTCCTGAATGATCAGCACCAGGGTGACACATTTGTCCTGCAGGACGAGACCGGCTCTTTCTTCGTTGCGGAATCGCACTTGCGGGAGTGGGAAATTATTCATCCCTGGCCATCTGCAATAACGTTTCGTGACGAGAACTACTATCCGCTCAATGGCTTCGCCGGATCCAACGCTGAATTAGAGCAGCGTACGCTGGAGTTGCGCGTCACGATGCCAGCCAAACTTATGCCGCAGCGAACGGTTGATTTGGCGAGATCCACCATTCAACCGACCATTGAGGACTTTGGCGCCTATCTTGATTATGACCTGAACTGGCTAAGCAATAACTCAACAGGTCAGCGCTCCATATACAGCTTGCTTCAACCGGTCGTATTCGGCGCGTTCGGCAATGTTACATCGAAGCTGAGTTACCGGAACAACTCGAACGGAACATTCTACGATGACTTCGATTCCGCAAACGGGCTCAAAGTTCTCGAGCTTACGTATACAAGAGATGACCCGGCGCAAATGCGCAGTCTTCGCATCGGAGATGTCATCACATTCCCAGGCACTCAAGGACGGGCTCTGCGACTCGGTGGAATTCAACTAGCGACCAATTTTGCGACTCAGCCGACATTCATTCGCTACCCGTTGCCAAGCTTCTTTGGTGAAACATCGGTGCCAACAGCGCTTGACGTCTACATCAATGGCCAGCTTCGTCGCAGTGAAGAAGTCGAAGCCGGACGTTATGTTCTCGAAGACATACCGGCTATTAACGGAGCCGGGCAAATGCAGATAGTTGCGCGCGACGCATTGGGACGGCAACAAGTTTTTGCTCAGGACTTCTACCTGTCAACTGAGTTGTTACGAGAAGGTCTCAGTGAGTATTCATTTAATCTGGGCGCTTTGAGAGAAGAATATGGGCTGGAAAACTTTCGATATGGTGACATTGCGGGTACTGCCAACTGGAGATATGGATGGCGAGAGGACCTGACTGTCGAAGGACACGGAGAATTTACTGATGGCCTGGGAATGCTGGGTGGCTCATTTCAATACGCTGCAAAATTTGGTGGAACAATAGCGGCGGGCGTGGCAGCAAGCCACGGTGACTCCGGCACCGGCAACAGATGGCAGGTTGGATACCGACAGCAAGCGAGCGTCTTGAGCTACAGCCTGGATGTCTCAGGAACATCGCGAGACTTCTCTTTGGTCGGAAGCCAGGTTCCGCTACCGAAGCTTCAATTGCTCGCCTCGGCCGGAAAGAACTTCTACGAATTTGGTTCGATTGGAATGTCTGTGGTTCATCAAACTTTTTATGAAGATGCAGATCGAATGATCTTCAGCGCTTCACATTCAAAGACGTTTAGGAATTTCCTGTCTTTGTCGGCCTTCGTTTCGGTTGTTAACGCAAAGAATAATGATTTTACCGCAGGTATTCGGTTCTCAATTCCTTTTGGTGACTATCACAGCGCAGGCGGTGGCGTGTCGGCAAGCCGCGAAAGCAGCAGGCTTGAGGCCGAAGTTCGGAGAAGCCTGCCCATTGGAAGCGGGTACGGTTACCATCTCGGTGTGAGCGCGTCAGATAGTAGCTTCGTCGACGCCGGAGTCATTCTTCAGAATGAGATTGGACGTTACACAGCGGATGTACGTAGCAGCGAGAATTCAGGAACCGTTTGGCAGGTGGGCTCAAGCGGATCGATTGCGTACCTTTCTGGCATGACGAAGCCTACAAGGCAGATTAGAGATGCTTTCGCAGTCGTCAATGTTGGCGGTCTTGAGGGCGTTCGCGTGTACGCCGAGAACCAGGAAGTTGGTCGTACCGATGCGAACGGACAATTGTTTGTGCCTGGGCTCCGACCCTATCTTGGCAACCAGTTGAGGATTGAACTTGACGATTTGCCTTTAAATGCGAGGGTCGGAAATATCAGCACCCGGGCCGCACCTTTTTACAGAAGCGGCGTGGTCGTGAATTTTGACGTTAGTATGGCAACCAACGTCCTGCTAAGAGCAGTCATGCCAGACGGTTCACCATTACCGGAAGGCGCGGTTGCCAGAGTCAGCCACTCGGATGAGCATTTTCCTGTGGGAATGGATGGCAAACTCTATCTACAGGGGATTGATCGATCTTCTGGAGTCGAGATACGCTGGAATGGATCTGTTTGTGACATCGATGTTCCATATCCAGCCGAAGGCGCCGTAATCACCAGGATGGGCGACATTGTGTGCGAACCGCGATTAGGACAATGAACGATTGGCGGACAATATGGGTCGGACTGGCACTGATTTTCCTGGCCGTTAATTCCGCCCAGGCCATTCAGTGTCGCGTCACTGTTACCGCGCTCAATTTCGGCACCTATATGCCGATAAGTCCATCGCATGCGGATTCCGTGGGCCAGATTACCGTAAGGTGCCAAGCGCAACCCGGATCATTTACGGTCGTAATTGGACCAGGGCTTAGTGGTGACCTAACGGCGCGAACGTTGACGTCAACGGGTCCCGATATCCTTTATTACAACCTTTACCGGGATCCCTCCAGGACCCAGATTTGGGGAGACGGCACACCACCAACATTCACGGTCTCAGGCGTCAGGCCCAGCAAGGGACGCCCGACGTTCTACAACTATCCCGTCTACGGTCGAATATTTGCCAACCAGGCACCTAACCCCGGCGTGTACAACGATTCGCCGATGGTTACCGTCCTCTTCTGATCAATCCGCCGGCTCTGTGCTCGCCGCGCCCTTCCCTTTCAGAAAAAATACCAGGATCTTTGCGGGTTCGGTAACACTCGCATTTCTCGACACCGAATGAATGTCGTCCGGCGATTCATAGAAGACATCGCCTGGCCCAAGTGTCTGCGGCTCGCCGCCTGCGACGGCCATGATGACCGAGCCTTCCAGCACATATACGATCGTGTGGGCATTATGCCGATGCACAGGTGAATCATTGCCCGCCGGATAGTTCACTTCGAGCACAACAATTTCCTGGTTGGTTACATCCGCGACATCTGTCTGGAACAGCGAATTGACCGTCGCCTGCGAAAACGCCGACGAACTAAATACCAATAACCAACTTGCGATTGCGATTCTCAACAGCTGCATACTCTTCTCCAGATTCGTCAGGCCACTTTGCTCTCCTGCAAATCGATGCGATCTGCAGAGAACTCTGAGCGCAAAAATCGCGCAATGTCATCAATAGCTTTCTTGCTCTCGGGCATTTGCCCAATGAAGAACTGAAACACGTGCCACATGTCAGGCCAGATATGCAGATCCACGCGTCCTCCTGCCGCTTTAATATTGTCAGCCATCCGGGTCGAATCGCTCAGCAGAATCTCGTGATCACCAACCTGGATCAGCGTTGGCGGGAAGCCGGAAGCCTCGGCAAAAACAGGCGACACCAACGGGTTCCTGATGTCGTCGTCCCCACAAAACCTGTGGACGATTTCCGGCAGGTATTCCGGTTTGAACCAGGGATCGTATTTGGAACGTGTGTGACGCGACTCACCGTCACCAGCCAGATCGAGCCACGGAGACAGCAGGAAACATGCTGCAGGCAATGGCTCTCCGGCGTCACGCAACGAAAGCAGCGTCGCTGTTGCAAGGTTTCCGCCCGCTGAATCGCCACCAATTGCCATATCCTCGGGCCGGGCGCCCCCCTTCAACAGGGCGTGCCACACGCGGAGCGAGTCCTCCAGAGCTGCCGGAAAGCGGTTCTCAGGCGCGAGTCGATATTCCGGCAGGACCGCGCGCATGCCGGATGCTCTTGCGATATAGCTGACCAAACGCCGGTGTGTCCTGGGGCTGCCCATCATGTAGGCACCACCGTGCAAATAGAAAATCAGCGGCGCATCGTCGCAGCCTTTCGGAATGTGCAAATCGCAATCAATTCCGTCGATACTTTCCTTCCCCACTGTGACGCCACTCGCGGCGGGCAACGTTCCGGCGCGAATCTCGAACCCCCTGCGCATATCATGCACATCGCGATTCGGATTCACCCTCTTCATGTACTGTTTCGAAATCTGGCGAATGATGAAGGACCTGAGACTCGCCATGTCAGTCCCCGTCCTTTGCGGTTTCGATCGATTCGTCCCGCATGCGCCGATCGATCAAAGGAATGAGCCAGGGCACCAGGCGTTTGATGTAATGAATGCGGCGCGCATGCTTGTCGGGAAAGACATGCAGGCGATCGCGTTGGATGCCTCTGATAATTTGCGCAACGACGTCGGCGGGTTCCGAGATCAGATACTCCGGCACAGCACGTCTCTCTCCGTAACCGTACTGAGCCGAATCCAGGATCGGGGTGCGGCTGAAACAAGGATAGACGTTGGTCACATTCACGCCGGTATTCTTGAGATCGGCTG
>Ga0316195_10000888_pt1 | contig 12864 bp, 11 predicted proteins | sample Phised1_MG_FD_204937 | JGI IMG/M metagenome (GOLD analysis project Ga0316195, IMG submission 204937) | Coastal sediment microbial communities from Maine, United States - Phippsburg sediment 1 | ecosystem: Environmental > Aquatic > Marine > Coastal > Sediment | place: USA: Maine | collected... | reverse complement strand
CCGGCACGAGCTGCTCATTCTGCAGGTTCTGCAGCACCGCCTGCAGCGCATCCCTGGCCTGGACCGAACCCTCCCGTGCACTCTTGGAGAGCCGGCGGATCTGTTCCACCAGATCAAGGAAGGGCTGGCCCTCGGCTGCGGCTATGGTGTCCCCAAGCAAGCGCCCGAGGAAACTGACGTTGCCCCGCAGGGAGGTATAGGCGGCGTCGTTCACGCCTGCATCAGGCACTCTTCAGTCGGGCCAGCAGGTCGCATACCCGACATGAGTAACCCCACTCGTTGTCGTACCAGTTCAGTACCCGCAGGTAACGCCCGCTGGTCACGCCGGTAAACCCCGCGTCGTAGATAGATGAGTGCGAGTTGCCGATGATATCGGAGGAGACGATGGGCCGGTCACTGAACTGCAGGATACCGCTCAAGTGATCGGACTGTGACGCCGCCTGCACCGCCGCGTGAACATCGCCCACGCTGACTTTTTTACCCAGCTTGCAGAACAGGTCCACCACCGAACCATCCGGCACAGGTACCCGCGCCGCTATCCCGTGCAGTTTGCCTTTGAGCTGCGGCAATACCTCCCCTACGGCCTTGGCAGCGCCAGTGGAGGTGGGAATGATGTTCTCCGCCGCCGCCCGACTGCGGCGCCAGTCCGAATGGGGCACGTCCGCCAGGCGTTGATCGTTGGTGTAGGCGTGCACGGTATTGATCACGCCCTCCTCGATACCGAACTCGGCATCCAGCACACTGGCCATGGGGGCCAGGCAATTGGTGGTGCAACTGGCATTCGAGATTATCCTGTGCTCCGGTCGCAGGCCCTCGTCATTGACCCCCAGCACGACGGTGTAATCCACAGGGTCCTTGGCGGGTACCGTCAGCACCACATACTTTGCACCGGCTGCCAGGTGCTGTTCCAGTTGCTCCCGCTTGCGGAACACGCCGGTAGCCTCCACCACCGCATCCACACCGAGCTCCGCCCAGGGGATATCCGCCGGACTGCGCTCGCTCAGCAATTTAACCCGGCTCTTGTCCGTGATCAGCTGATCGCCTTCCAGCTTGAGGGCCTTGCCGAAAGGGCCCATGATCGTGTCGTAATCCAGCAGGTAGCGCAGGGCCTCGTAATCGAACAGGTCGTTGATTGCAACGACATCGATGCCCTGCACATTTTCAAGGATACGGAAGACCGAGCGACCGATACGGCCAAAACCATTGATTCCGATTTTCATCACGCTGCCTCCTGCTGTGCATCAAGTTGACGGTAAATACGCACCACATCCAGCAGGCGGGCGGCGTGGCCCAGACTCTCATACCAGCTGAGGGTCTTGATCGTGTTGTTGCCCGCCTTGATCGTGCCCTTGGTATCGAACAGCAGGGACAGCGGGTTGCCGATCACGTCAGAAGAGACAATGGGATCCTCGACCACTCCGACGATGCCGGGCAGGCCTGCGGCACCGGCGCGCATCGCCTCATTGATTTCCTCCACGCCCACCGCCGAATCCTCCATCACCAGGTTGACATCGAGCAGGCAACCTTCGTGGATCGGGACATTGAGCGCGGACGTGAGGAACTTGCCCTCAAAGTCCGGCAATATCTGACCGAGCCATTCACCCGCCTCATGGCTGTTGGGAATAATGTTCTTGGCGGCGGACCGGCTGCGGCGGATATCAGTTCCCGCATAGTCCTGCAGGGCCTGGTCGGAGGTATAGGAGTGGATACTCGTCATGCTGCCGCATTCGATCTTGAAGGTGCCCGCCAGCACATGCAGCAGCAGGCACAGGGCCGTGGTGGTTGCGGACCCGGCGGAGATCATGCAATCGGTGGCCTGGGCTTGAGCCTCGTTGATGCCCGGGATCACGATGCGGTCGATACCATCTGCCGGCAGGGTGCGCAGCAGTACCCGCCGGGCGCCATTATTCAGGTGATCCTGCATGTAACAGGTCTCGCGGTATTTGCCGGTGGAGTCGATTACCATGTCCACGTCAAATACGTCCCAGGGCATTTCTGCCGGGCGGTCGATCTGCATCAGGCGCGAGCGGAATCGCGGGTTGACGAGAAAATTGCCTTGTAATTCGTGCCGGGCGGGCTTGGTCATCTCGGCGCCGAGCAGGTAATGCAGTATTTCCGGCTTGCCGATATCGGCTATCGCTACTACCTCGACGTCGTCGCTTTGGGAGGCGAGGTCATAAATCTGGCGACCGGTCTGGCCGAAACCCATGATACCCACCCTGACGGGCGTGCCTTGTGACATAACTGATCTCCTTGCCTGGTAATCGGCATGTTCGTTGTTCAGGTTAAAGGGGCATCGGCCATGGCCGCCCGGGCCAGGGCTTCGATCTCTTCCCACCGGCCATTGTGAACCAGGTCGGCGCCGACCATCCATGATCCACCGCAACAAATCACGTTAGGCAGAGCCAGGTAGTCGCGAAAGTTGCCCGGATGCAGGCCACCAGTGGGGCAGAAACGGATCGAGGGAAAGGGGCCGGCAAATGACCTCAGCAGCGCCATACCGCCAGCAGCCTCTGCCGGGAAGAGTTTGAATATACCGAAGCCGTGGTCCACGCCGCGCATGATCTCGGAGGCAGTGGCCACGCCGGGCACGAAATCGACGCCACTTTCCGCCGCGGCATGCAGTAACCGGGGTGTGGCACCAGGGCTGAGTACGAGAGTGGCCCCCGCCGCCAGCGCCTGGTCGAGTTCCGCCGGACTGGTAACGGTGCCCGCCGCCACCCGCAGCCCCGGAACTTCATCCCCCACGGCGCGAATACTGTCCAGGGCGGCGTCACTGCGCAGGGTGATCTCGATCGCCCGCATACCACCGCGCTGCAGTGCCCGGGCCAAGGCCAGCGTGGAATCGACGTCGATCGCTGTGACCACCGGGAGCACCCGGCAGGCTTCCAGAATTGTTTGCAACACAGGGAATTCACTCCGGCTTCAATGGTACCGCATTACCTCAATTCGTTAGTGTAGCTGCAAATGGCAACAAAGGTGTGGCAGTCAGGCGGTGAACGTACGGTATAGCATCCTGGTGGCAACCAACAGCAGGAATACTCCGAAGGCCAGGCTGAGTTGCCGCTGACCCAGGCGGTGGGCCAGTCGTGCCCCCAGTGGGGCGGTGAGCACCGTCAGGGGCGCTATCAGGACCAGGCCTATGAGATTTACATAACCCAGGCTTCCCGGCGGCAGCCGGCTGTCTCCCCAGCCGGCAAGCATATACCCCAGGGCACCGGGCAGGCTGATAAGCAGGCCAAAGACCGCAGCGGTACCCACCGCCCGGTGGATAGGCTGGTTTAACAGGGTCAGCACAGGCACGCTCAGGGTGCCGCCGCCGATCCCCATCATACTGGATAGCCCGCCTATACCCAGGGGTATTGCCGGGCCGAGCAGCCCTCCTGGAACACCATCGCGAATAAACACATCCTGCAGCGGCAGCAGCATCTTCAGCGCCACCAGCAGTGCCACAATACCGAACAGGGCGGACAGCACCCCGGAACCGGACTGTGCCGCCAGGGCCGCGCCCACTGCCGAACCCGCGAAAACCCAGGGGCCCCAATAGCGCGCCAGCGCTTTATCCACAGCGCCTTTACTGTGATGCGCGCGAACCGAGGAGATGGAGGTGGGAACAATAGTCGCCAGGGACGTGGCCACCGCCACGTGCATACGGATGGCCGGGTCGACGCCATAAATACCCAGGGCGGCATCCAGTACCGGCACAATGACGATGCCGCCCCCGACCCCCAGCAGGCCCGCCAGCAGCCCGCCCACCACGCCAGTCAGTAGCATGGCGAGGGCCAGGGGGAACAGGGCAGTAGCGGTTTCCATAAACAGTCTCGTGAATTGCGGCGGCGGGCAAACCGGCATTACGGACCGCCTGCCCCGGCCCGAGAGATTACCCCAACAGCGGCACAGTTACATCGTTTGGCAGGTTGGCTGGCGACCAGCCCGGGGCGAATGACCAAAATGTGTACTTAGCTGCCGGGAGCTACTGGGCAAAGGCAGGGCGGGCTGCTAGGCTTAACTGCCATTTCCGTACCAGGGATGCGATTACCATGTTTGATCGTCACAAGAACAAACCGGCAGCCACCAGTGCCCCGGAGCCGACGGCTCCCGCAGCCCCGGAGTCCGCCGCCAGCCAACCCACCCCCGTTTCCCATACGACAGCCAGGAGTGCCGCAATGATCGGACCGAGCATCAAAATCAAAGGTGAAATCTCAGGCGATGAAGACCTGCTGATCCAGGGTCAGGTGGAAGGCACCATCAGCCTGAAGGCCCACCAGGTCGTGGTCGGCGAATCGGGCCAGGTCTCCGCCGACATCCTGGCCAAGACCATCAAGATCGATGGCAAGGTCAACGGCGACATCACCGGCACCGAAAATGTCGTGATCTCCAAGCTCGGCAATGTGCGCGGCAATATCATCGCGCCGAGGGTTTTGCTGGAGGATGGCGCCATTTTCAAGGGCAGCATCGATATGGATCCCGGCGACACCGCGGCGAAGACCGCACCGCAGGCGGCCAAGGAACCCACTGCATTTCCCTCCCAGGAAAACAAGGCTCCCCGGTTGGATCTGAAGAGCGGCTAGGCTACTTCAGCGTCGCATGGAGCGCGACACAACAGCCTTGCCGTGATCCCCAGTCAGCCCTCTGCCCTGCTGCCGTCCCTGTTCGAGCATGTCGACGAGGGACGGCGCCTGACAGTCCTGCATATCGGTCCCGCCCTGGCGGAAACCGTGACGTTTTTTTCCCACTATCGCTGTAAGCTCCACTTCATCGACCTGTTCGGCGACCTGGCCAAACTGGCTCCCGCTGAGGATGCCACGGTCTCCCTCGAGCAGACCTTACTCGACCTGATGCAGATCCCCGACGGAACGAGGTTCGACCTGTGCCTGTTCTGGGACCTGTTCAATTTTCTCCAGCGCGATGCTATCGGCGCCCTGGCACACGCGCTGGCCCCTCACCTGAAGGATACTACCCTCGCCCACGGTTTTGCGGTTCACAGCCTGAAGACCCCCCAAAGCGGCAAGCTGTACGGCATAAAGGAGCTCGACCAGATCAGCACCAGACCCAGGGCGACGCCGCTACCGGGTTACAGCCCCTGCAACCAGGGCCAGCTGGAAAGAACGCTGGATTGCTTCTCGGTCACCCGCAGTGTGCTGTTGCCCGAGGGCCGGCTGGAACTGCTGCTGCGGGCCAGTCGGCGAAGCTGACACCACAGTCCCCGGAGGCTGTGGACGGAAGCGTCAATCGCGAATATTCGCCTCGATCCGGATACCGCAGGGGTCCTCACAGAACACCTGGGAAATATTGAAATCGGGCAGGTGCCTGACCTCATAGGCCACGCCCATCCGGTCCAGGCGTTCTGTATAGGCTTTCAGTCCGTGTACCTCGAATGCCACGTGGTCCAGGTAATGGAGCGCTGGGGCGCGCTGGTGGACATCGCTCTCAATCAGGTGAACGATTGCGCGCCCGTCCCCGTACAACCAGTAACCCGGAATACCGAAATCGGGGCGCGGGCCCACCTCGAGCTCCAGCACCTCGCAGTAGAAATTCCGGGTCGCCTCCAGCAGGGTCATGGGTGCCGAGATGTTGATATGGTCTATTTTCATCGAATCGCTCCCCGCTGTTGCGCCGGACCAGCCGGTATTTTCGGCAGGATAGCATCGCCCCCCCGCCGTTGGCCGCAAAAAAATTGCGCCGTCGTAAATCCGTTCCCGAAATCCGGGCGTAACTACTGTCAACAACCGAATGGAGAACATCATGGAATCTTCTGTCGCTGAAAAAATGTTGACCTTCCCCAGCCAGCTGTCGCCCGAGGCAAAGCTTGTGCGCGACGCCCTGGTTGCGCGCGGCCTCGAGACCCCCATGGTGCCCAACGGCCTCAGTCGGGATGAGAAATACCGTCGCATCACCGCGGCTTTTACCGACATCACGCGCACCCTGGGCCTGGACCTGGCAGACGACAGCCTCTGTGAGACCCCCCACCGCATCGCCAAGATGTACGTCGACGAGATTTTTTCAGGCCTGGACTACGGCAGGTTCCCGAAAATAACCGCCATCGACAACAAAATGCAGGTGGAAGAGATGGTACAGGTCGACAACATCGACCTCGTGAGCACCTGCGAGCACCACTTCGTCACCATCGATGGCAGTGCCAGGGTGGCCTACATTCCCGGGGAGAAGATCATCGGCCTGTCGAAGATCAACCGCATCGTGCGGTTCTTCGCCCAGCGACCCCAGGTGCAGGAGCGCCTGACCCAGCAGGTGCTGGTAGCCCTGCAGACCCTGTTGGGTACGGAAGACGTGGCGGTCACCATCAACGCTGTTCATTACTGCGTGAAATCCCGCGGCGTGATGGACACCAACTCCACCACCCGGACCACGGCCCTCGGCGGCGCCTTCAAAACCGACGCCCGCACTCGCGCAGAATTCATCCACTAAGTCCTGGCCCCCCCGCCAGGCAACTTTACACCCGGCTTCGCCGGGTGTTTTTTTATGGTCCTTCATTGATCAACCTCAAAACCGCTACCCCGCCCTTTCGCTAGACTGGCGCCAGTCCATACCACCGCGTTCTCGCCCAGGAGGCAACAGTGACCGGCCAGCCAGATCAGGAGCTCCCGCGGGGTGTCAAGCTGCTGCACGACCCGGTGCGCAACAAGGGTACCGCCTTTACCGAGGCGGAGAGAGATCTGTTGGGCCTGCGGGGCCTGTTACCGCCAAAGATATGCTCACCGGCGGAGCAGGAACAGCGGGTGTTGGAGAACCTGCGCGCCAAGGAGTCGGACCTGGAGCGCTACATCGCCCTGATCTCGCTGCAGGACCGCAACGAAACCCTGTTCTACCGGGTCGTGACCAACCATATTGAACAGATCATGCCGCTGATCTACACCCCCACCGTGGGCAAGGCATGCCAGCAGTTCAGCCATATCTATCGACGCCCCCGCGGGCTTTACGTCTCCCTGCAGGACCGTGGCCGGGTAGCGGAAATTCTCAGCCACTGGCCCCACCGGGACCCGCGCATCATCGTGGTGACTGACGGTGAGCGCATCCTGGGCCTCGGGGACCTGGGTGCCGCCGGTATGGGTATCCCCATCGGCAAACTGTCACTCTACACCGCCTGTGCGGGCATCAACCCGACCCAGTGCCTGCCGGTAATGCTGGACGTGGGCACCAATAACGAGGCATTTCTGGACGACCCTCTCTACCTGGGCCTGGAGCGCAGGCGCGAACGGGGTCCCGCCTATGACGAACTGGTGGCGGAGTTTATCGAGGCAGTGCGCGACGCCTTTCCCAGGGCACTGGTTCAGCTCGAGGATTTCGGCAATAGCAACGCCTTTCGCCTGCTGGCGCAGTACCGCGAGCAACTGCCACTGTTTGACGACGACATCCAGGGTACCGGCGCGGTCGCACTGGCGGGCCTGCTGGGCGCCCTGCGCATATCCGGCGGGGAGCTGGCCGGGCAGCGGGTATTGTTCTACGGCGCCGGCCAGGCGGGCATCGGTATCGGCAGCACTATTGTTGCCGCCATGCTGGAGCAGGGTCTGCCACTGGAGCAGGCTCGCCAGTGCTGCTGGTTTTTCGACAGCCAGGGACTGGTGGTTGCCGGGCGTGACAGCATTCCCGCCCAGAAGGCGCCCTTTGCCCACCCGCACGCCCCGGTGGACGATTTCGCGGAGGCGGTTCGTGTGCTCGAGCCCACCGCGATCATCGGTTGTGCGGGCCGGGCCGGGGTATTCAATGAAGAGGTGGTGAAAACCATGGCCGGGCTCAATGAGCGCCCAATCGTTTTTGCCCTCTCCAACCCCACCGCCAACGCCGAGTGCTCCGCAGCGGACGCCTACGGCTGGAGCGACGGCAGGGCCATCTTCGCCAGCGGCAGCCCGTTTGCACCCGTCCCCGTCGGCAACAGGACACTGGTGCCCGGCCAGGGCAACAACGCCTACATCTTTCCCGGCGTAGGGCTGGGAGCCGTCGCCAGCGGCGCATCCGCGGTGACCGATGAAATGTTCCTGGCAGCGGCGCGGGTGCTGGCCTCGCTGGTCGGCGAGGAAGACCTGGCCGCCGGGCGGGTCTACCCCTGCCTGTCGCGCATCCGCGAGGTGTCGGCACTGATCGCAGCCGAAGTCGCCGGAATCGCCCACGCGAGAGGGCTGGCCCGGGAACCGGAGCCGGCTGACATGCTGGCGCAGGTAAAGGCGCATATGTTCCAGCCAGTTTATCCACACTACGCCTGAGGCGGCGTCCTGATGGATAACCCGAACTGGTACAATCAGTCGACGGACGAGCTGTTTGACACCCTGCAAAGCAGTTCTTCGGGACTCAGCGAGGAAGTTGCCGGCGCGCGCCTGCAGCAGTACGGCCCGAACGAGCTGGAATTTCGCAAGACCCCCGCCTGGATACGTTTCCTGCGCCAGTTCAACGATCCCATGGTGATCATACTCCTGGTCACCGCCGCGGTTACCGGCATCCTCACCGCGATGGGCAGCCAAATGCTGCCCGACACCATCGTGATCGCCAGTGTCGTGCTACTCAACTCGGTGCTCGGGTTCGTGCAGGAAGGCAAGGCCGAGGGTGCGCTCGATGCCCTGCGCAGCATGATGGTGCAGGAGTGCCTGGTCCTGCGGGAGAATGCCCAAAGCCGGATACCCGCCCGACAACTGGTACCCGGGGATATCGTGGTGCTGGAAGGGGGCGATAAAATTCCGGCGGACGTCCGTTTCTTCGAAATCAGCAATATCCACATCGACGAGTCGTCCCTGACCGGCGAGTCGGTGCCCGTGCAGAAGCAGATCGCCCCGCTCGAGGGCAGCAACCTTGTACCGGGAGACCAGAAGAACATGGGCTTCTCCGGTACCTTCCTCACCCAGGGTACGGGTCGCGCCATCGTGGTAGAGACCGGGAGCAACACCGCGTTCGGCCGCATCGCCGACCTGGTCAAGGCCGCGGACAAGGGGCTCACGCCGCTGCAGCGGCAGATGAAGAAGTTTGTCCAGACCCTGATCGTTGCGATCCTGATCGTGGGAGCTTTCAATTTCGGCTACGGGGTCTACCTGGGCTACGCCACCGCCTACAGTTTCCTCGGGGCGGTATCGCTGGTGGTGGCGGCGATACCGGAGATGCTGCCGGCGCTGGTGACCTCCATCCTGGCCCTGTCCGGAGTGGTGATGGCTAGTCGCAAGGCACTCATCCGCAAATTGCCGGCGGCGGAAACGCTGGGGGCCACCTCGGTCATCTGCTCGGACAAAACCGGCACCCTGACGGAAAACCGGATGACCGTCACCCGGGTTTACGCGGGCGGCAGGACTTACGAGGTCAGCGGCACCGGCTATGACATCGAGGGCGATTTCCGATATGAACAGCGCGCCGTCCCGCCGGGGGACCAACCCGCCCTGCTGCAGCTGCTCAACTGCGGCTTCTACTGTAACAACGCGCACCTGAGAGGCACTGGGGGCACCGGGGATCCCACCGAGCTCGCATTGCGCATATCCGGGGCCAAGGCGGAGCTGGTCGTGGACGGTGTCCAGCGCCTGGTGGAAATCCCCTTCGACTCCTCCGCCAAATACATGGCGGTGCTGGTCGAGACCCAGGGCAGGCGCCTGGTCCTGGTGAAAGGCGCCCCCGAGGTGCTGGTGCCCATGTGCAGCAAGGAACCGGACGCCGCCGGACAGCTGCGGCCCTTCGACGGCGCCGAAGCCCTGGCCGTAGCCCGCCTGTTTGCCCGCGATGCGCTGCGCACCCTGGGTTTCGCCGTCAAGGAACTGCCACCGGATCACGACGGCCTCTGTCACGAAGACCTGCACGGGCTTTGCTTCGCCGGGCTGCAGGGCATGATCGACCCGCCCAAGCGCTCGGCGATAGAGGCTATCTCACAGTGCCGGGATGCGGGAATCCGCACGGTCATGATCACCGGCGACCACCCCGATACCGCCCAGGCCGTGGCGCGCCAGCTGGGTATCGTCGCGGACAGGGTAGTGACGGGGGCAGAGCTCAGCGAGCTGGATGAGGCAGGGCTGCGCAAGGTGACCGAGGAGGTCTCGGTATTTGCCCGGGTAGCCCCGGAGCACAAGCAGGCAATTGCCCAGGCCCTGCAGGCCAATGGCCACGTGGTTGCCATGACAGGCGACGGCGTCAACGATGCACCGGCGCTCAAGGTCGCCGATATCGGGATTGCCATGGGTATCAGCGGCACGGAGGTAGCCAAGGAAGCCTCCGACATGGTGCTGGCGGACGACAATTTTGCCACCATCGTCGCGGCCGTGGAGGAGGGTCGCCACGCCTGGAACAACCTGCAAAAAGCGATTCTCTACACCCTGCCCACCAATGCCGCCCAGGCCCTGCTGATCATGGGAGCCATCCTGCTGGCCGCCTCCGTGCCCCTGTTCTCCGTCCGCTTTGTACTGGAGCCCGTACAGATCCTGTGGATCAACCTGCTTGATTCCGTGTTGTTGACCATGCCATTGATGATGGAGCCGAAAGAAGCGGGGCTGCTGCGCACCCCGCCGCGAGAGCCCGGGGTCCGCATCATCAACGCCCTGTTCATACAACGGGTCGTGGTGATGGGACTGGCGATCGCGCTGCCCGGCTTCGGGCTCTACTACTACCTGGGCGCCGGGGCCGTGGTGGATGGCCGGATCGTCGATGAACTGCTGCTGACCCAGGCCCAGACCGCCGCGTTCTGGGGCATCCTGCTGGCGCACTTCGGTTATGTGGTGTCGGCCCGCTCGATCCACAGTTCAGTATTCACTCTCAACCCCTTTTCCAATCCCTGGCTGCTCGCCGGCATAGCCCTTAGCATCACCATCCGGTTTATCCCCACCTGGATTCCCTCCGCCGCGGCCCTGTTTCGCACCGCACCCTTCCCCGCGCAGTGGTGGCCCCTTATCCTGCTGTGTTTCCTGCCGAGTTTCATCGCCATTGAGACGGACAAGGCATTGCGCAGGTGGTGGACAAAACCGCAGTGATCCCGCAGCGGCGGCCTATGCTATAGTCTGCCGCTCGCAACCTGCCAGAGTGCAACGGCGCCACCAGAAACGGGAGAATGAACACTTGCGCAAACTAGTTATCGGCCTGCTGACGGTCCTGGTATTACTCGCCTGTATACCCCTCGCGTTGATCGTAACCGGCACCATCAACAGCGGCAGCCTGAGGATGATCCTGAACGTTCTGACGGGGCTGGAGGGCCCGCCTGCCACTGCGTCCAGCGTGAAACAGCGTTTCCAGCTGCCGCCGGGATTTCACCTGGAATTGTATGCTGCCGACCTACCCAAGGCGCGCTTTCTGCGTTTTACCCCCGGCGGCGACCTTCTGCTCAGCCGCCCCCATTCCGGTGACATTATCCTGCTGCGTCGCGACGCCAATGGCGATGGCCAACCGGACGCGGTGATAACGCTGCTCGACGGCCTCAAGCGTCCGGCGGGCCTGGATTTCGACGGGGACACCCTCTACATCGCCGAGTCGAACCGCATTGGCCGGGTCGCTTTTGACAGCGCCAACGGGAGACTCGCCGGAGACTATGAACCCCTGGTAGAGGGTTTTACCGACGAGGGCAACCACTGGAGCAAGACCCTGCGGGTCGGCCCCGACGGGCTCCTGTACCTCTCCCAGGGTTCCACCTGCAATGTCTGCGTCGAAGAGGACGAGCGGCGGGCCACCATGATGCGGTTCCAGCCCGACGGCAGTGGCGCCGAAATATTCGCCACCGGCCTGCGCAACAGTGTCGGTTTCGACTGGGCACCCTGGAACAACGGGCTGTACGCGACGGACAACGGCCGCGACCTGCTGGGAGACGACTTCCCGCCCTGCGAGCTGAACCTGGTGGAGCAGGGTCGTTTTTACGGCTGGCCCTACTACAACGGCGCCAACATACCCGACCCGGACATGGGGCCCGACCCACTGGCAGGGCAACGGGAGCCGACTGCCCCGGTCCACGGTTTTCGCGCCCATAACGCCCCGCTGGGGATAACGTTTATCGATGGCCGCAACTGGCCCGCCGGCTACGAGCGGGCCGCCCTGGTCGCCCTGCACGGGTCCTGGAACCGCAGCATCGCCGACGGCTACAAGGTCGTCTCCCTGCACTGGACCGATAACGGCGTCGAGGAGCGTGACTTCCTCACCGGCTTCAACCGGGACGGCGACATTGCCGGACGACCGGTCGATGTGGCCCAGGGACCCGACGGCGCCGTCTATATTTCGGATGACTACGCCGGAGCGATCTACCGCGTCACTTATGGTGACGAAGGCCACGACTGGCAACCGCCGAATACACCGGCGCCGGCAGTGAGCCGGCTGGATGCCGAGCCGCCCGCCTGGCTGGCTGAAGCCGACCTGCCTGCGATGGCCGAGCGCGGCGCGCAACTGTATTTCTACTACGACTGCGCCAGCTGTCACGAGTCGGGTGAAAATCCGAAGCCGCTGACCGGGCTGGCGGACCGGCTCGGCTACAAAGCCGTGATCGATGTGCTCAAGTCACCCCAGTCGCCCATGCCGATCTTCCCGCTGAGCGAAACCCAACAACGTGAGCTGGCGGTGTACCTGCTGCAACCTGGCGGGGCGAAGGGCAGGCCCTAGTGCTGCAGTACCTTCCCAATGCGCTGACGTTCTCGCGCCTGCTGCTGGCAGTGCCCCTGGGCTATTTCATCCTGCACCAGAATTATGAGTGGGCGCTGGCAACGGGTGCGCTGGCCGGCCTGACCGATGCCCTGGATGGGTTCCTAGCCCGCCGCCTCGGAGCGCTGTCCCGGCTTGGCGCGGCGGTCGACCCCATTGCGGACAAGGTGCTTATCACCGTCGCCTTTGTCTGCTTCGCCGCCACCGGCCTGGTCCCCTGGTACCTGGCGCTGGCGGTCATCATCCGCGACCTGGTCATCGTATTGGGGGCGG
>Ga0316195_10000885_pt1 | contig 12874 bp, 14 predicted proteins | sample Phised1_MG_FD_204937 | JGI IMG/M metagenome (GOLD analysis project Ga0316195, IMG submission 204937) | Coastal sediment microbial communities from Maine, United States - Phippsburg sediment 1 | ecosystem: Environmental > Aquatic > Marine > Coastal > Sediment | place: USA: Maine | collected... | reverse complement strand
CCTGGCCAGCGCTCCGTTGCACTACGTGCGCCCCATGCCGCTGGGAGGCCGGCACTTCGAGTTGCGGGTGGACGCACAACCCGCGGCGGTGCCGGGGCTGGCGCAGGAGGACGGCTGGCTGTTCGCCGTGGTCGGGCTCGGGGCCACATCGCTGTTGGGGGCGATGCTGCTGATGGTCTCAGGCCGGCGGCGCCGCATCGAAGCGGCAGTGACAGAGCGAACGGCGGAGCTGCAGCGCACCGGCAAGGCCCTTCGAGACAGCGAAGAGCGGCTGCGCAACATCCTGGACAACGTGCCCATCGGCGTGCTCAACGCCGACCCGGACGGCGTGCTGCGCGAGACCAACCCGGCGCTGGAGCGCATGCTGGGCGCATCGGGCGCCGCCCTGCACGGCACCCGGCTGCTCGACTGGATCGACCCGAAGGACCAGGCGCGGGCCGACCAGTGGCTGCGCGAGCTGCGCGCCAGCGACCGCAGCGGCGTTCGTGCCCGGGTCCGCCTGGTTGCCGCTGGCGGCGGGTCGAAATGGGTGCAGCTGACCCTCAGCGCGCAGGGCGAGCCCAGGCGCATGGTGGGCGTGGCCGAAGACATCAGCGAGCACCTGCAGCTCGAGGCCAGCGAGCGCGCGCGCGAGCAGGCCGAGGCGGCCAGCCGCGCCAAATCCGAGTTTGTCAGCCGCATGAGCCACGAACTGCGCACGCCGCTGAACGCGATGCTGGGCTTCGCCCAGTTGCTGGGGCGGGACAACCAGTCGCCGCTGCCCGAGCACCAGCAGCGCTGGGCCGGGCAGATCCAGGACGCCGGCTGGCACCTGCTGAACCTGATCAACGACACGCTGGACCTGTCGATGGTCGAGTCGGGTGCCCTGCGCCTGAACCTGACCCTGCTGGAGCCGGCCGCGCTGCTGCAGGCGGCCCTGCCGATGGTGACGACGGCAGCCGAGCGCGCGCGCGTGCGGCTGTCGAGCCCGGTTGTCGAGCCAGGCACGGGCCTGTTGAGGGGGGACGAGACCCGGGCCGTTCAGATCCTGACCAATCTGCTGTCGAATGCCGTCAAGTACAACGTGCCCGATGGGCAGGTCGACGTCCGCGCGCGCCGGCTGGAGGCGTCGAACGAGGTCGAGTTCAGCGTGCACGACACCGGCCCGGGACTGACGGAGAGCCAGGCCCGGGCCCTGTTCGAACCTTTCAACCGGCTCGGACGCGAAGGCGGGCAGGTCGAAGGGACCGGCATCGGGCTCGTGATCAGCCGCCGACTGGCCGAACTGATGGGCGGCTCGCTGAACCTGCTCACACCGGACGGGTCGGGCGCGACCTTCGTGCTGCGCCTGCCGGCCGCGCCCCTGTCGACCGCAACCCAGCCTTCACCATTGAAGGTCACGGTGACAGCGAGCACTTACAGACGTCGTGTCGTTCATTACATCGAGGACAACGAAACCAACGTGCTGCTGATGCAGGGCATGCTGATTCAACGGCCGCAGATCGACCTGACCGTCTCGAGGTTGGGCCTGGACGCGCTGGCGGGAGTCAGGCAACGTCGGCCCGACCTGATCCTGCTGGACATGCACCTGCCCGACATCGACGGGCTGGACCTGCTGCACCATCTGAAGCAGTCGGACGAAACGGCATCGATTCCGGTGCTGGTGCTGTCGGCCGATGCCACCCGGGAGCGTGTGGAGCGGGCGATCGCGGAAGGCGCGTCAGGCTACCTTTACAAGCCGCTGGACCTGCGCCAGTTGCTGAGCACGGTGGACGAACTGCTGGAGCAGGTCGACAGCCGCTGGGGCTGAACCCCGCGCAGCGCCGGCTCGGGAACCCTGCGGCAGATTGCCCGCCGCGCGATCAGCACTCTCCGATCATGAGTGCTAATATCGTCGGAACCAAAGGGTTTGCCCGGAGTCCCATTGACCATGAATACAACGTCTGCCCATGCCCTGTCGGTCCGCGACCCGTGGTCGATGGTGCCGTCGGTAGGGAATCTGGATGCCTACATCAGCGCCGTCAACCGGCTGCCGATGCTGTCCGCGCAGGAAGAGGCCTCGCTGGCTCGCCGCCTGCGCGACAAGGGCGATATCGAAGCCGCCGGTCGACTGGTGCTGTCGCACCTGCGCCTGGTGGTATCGGTGTCGCGCCAGTACCTGGGCTACGGCCTGCCGCACGGCGACCTGATCCAGGAAGGCAACGTCGGCCTGATGAAGGCCGTCAAACGCTTCGACCCCGAGCAGGGCGTGCGTCTGGTGAGCTATGCGCTGCACTGGATCAAGGCCGAGATCCATGAGTACATCCTGCGCAACTGGCGCATGGTGAAGGTGGCCACCACCAAGGCGCAGCGCAAGCTGTTCTTCAACCTGCGGTCGATGAAGCAGGCGCTCAAGGGCGACGCCGCCGATGGCGACGCGCACCGTGGCACCCTGACGGCAGCTGAAATCGAGACCATGGCGCAGGCGCTGAACGTCAAGACGGCTGAAGTCGTCGAGATGGAAACGCGCATGTCGGGTGGCGACGTCGTGCTGGACCCGCCGGCCGACGACGGTGAAGAGGCGTTCGGGCCGATCTCGTACCTGGCCGACGACAGCCAGGAGCCGACGCGGGCGCTGGAGTCACGCCACCGCGACTGGCTGGCCGGCGACGGCATCCAGCAGGCCTTGCTCGCCCTGGACGATCGCAGCCGCCGGATCGTCGAAGAGCGCTGGCTCAAGGTCAACGACAACGGCAGCGGCGGCATGACGCTGCACGAGCTGGCGCAGGACTACGGCGTCAGCGCCGAACGGATCCGCCAGATCGAGGTGGCGGCGATGAAGAAGATGCGCAAGACGCTGGAAGTCGACGCCTGATCGCTCCCGCGACCTTGTGCAAGGCAGCGGCCCCTTCGCGGGGCCGCTGTTATTTTTCTGCCAGCAGGATCTTCAGGTCGTGCGCCAGCGCTTCGCCGCCGGTGCCGTAGCGCGTGAACAGGCGCACCCGCCCCTTGCGGTCGAACACGTAGGAGCCCGCCGTGTGGTCCAGCGTGTAGCTGGTCTCCGTGGCGCCGGGGACCTTGCTGTAGAAGACCTTGAACGCCTTGGCGGCGGCGCGCGTCTGTGCGTCGTCCCCGCGCAGTGCGACGAAATCGGGCGAGAAGTTGCCCACGTAGGCCTTCAGTACCGCCGGCGTGTCGCGCTGCGGGTCCAGCGTGACGAACACGCCCTGCACGTCGGCACCGTCGGCGCCCAGCGACTGCCGTACCGCGGCCAGTTCGGCCAGGGTCGTCGGGCACACGTCCGGGCACTGCGTGTAGCCGAAGAACACCACGGCGACCTTGCCGCGGAAGTCGGCCAGCGTGCGCGGGCGCCCGTCGGCGTCCGGCAGCGACAGCGCCTGCGCGTAGTCCGCGCCGGTGATGTCGATGCCCTTGAACGGCGTCGTCCCGGTCTCGCCGCAGCCCGCCAGCAGCGCGGCGGCCCAGGCGCACAGGGCAGCGACCCGACGTCGGTTCACGTCCACCATGGCATCAGGTAGTGGTCCAGCAACAGGGCCGCAAAGAGCAGCGACAGGTGCCAGATCGAGAACCGGAAGGTGCGCCGCGCCAGGGCGTCGCTGTACTGCCGCCAGAGCTTGAACGCCAGGCCCGTGAAGCCCGCGCCCAGGGCCGCGGCGGCAGCCAGGTACAGCCAGCTGCTCATGCCCTGGATGAACGGCAGCAGCGTGGCGGCGAACAGCACGAGCGTGTACAGCAGCACCTGCAACTGGGTGAACTCCCGGCCGTGGGTGACCGGCAGCATGGGCAGTCCGGCGCGCCGGTAGTCCTCGGCGCGGTACAGGGCCAGGGCCCAGAAGTGGGGGGGCGTCCACAGAAAGATGATGAGGAAGAGGATCCAGGCCTCGGGCCCGGTGTCGCCTCGCATCGCGGCCCAGCCCAGCACGGGCGGCATCGCGCCGGAGGCGCCACCGATGACGATGTTCTGCGGTGTCATCGGCTTCAGCACCACGGTGTAGATCACCGCGTAGCCCACGAAAGTGGCAAAGGTCAGCCAGGCGGTCAGGGCATTCACGCCCCAGACCAGCAAGGCACTCCCGGCGGCACACATCGCGGCCGAGAACAGCAGCGTCTGCAGGTTGCTCAGCTCGCCCTTGGCGGTGGCGCGCCACGCCGTGCGCGCCATGCGCGAGTCGATCTGCTGCTCGACGATGCAGTTGAAGGCCGCTGCCGCGCTGGCCACCAGCCAGATGCCGACGCTGGCCAGTGCCACCCGCCGCCAGTCCGGCGCCGAGGGCTCGGCCAGCAGCATGCCGATGAGGGCGCAGAACACGATCAGTTGCACCACCCGCGGCTTGGTCAGCGAGTAGTACTGGTTGAATCGAGACGTGCGGCGCGGCGCTGCGACCAGGGTCTGGGACATGGCGGAATCGCTCATTCTAGGCAGCAGGCATCAGCCGGGCCCGGCTTTCGGCCGCGATTGCGGGCCCCACGGCGCCACGCGCCAGCAGCGCAACCAGCCAGCCGACGAGCGCGGCCGCGCCGGCCGTGTGGGCCAACGCGGCCACCAGCGGCCAGCCCAGCACCACGTTGGACAGCCCGCTGGCGACCTGCGCAAAGGTCAGGAGGGCCAGCCCGGCCGCGAAACGACGCAGGCCCCCGCCGGCACGGTCCAGCCGCCATGCCAGCAGCGCCGCTGCCACCACCACCAAGCCGGCCACACCGCGGTGCACGTAATGCACGGCCACCAGCGCCTCGAACGGCAACAGGCTGCCGTCGGCCGCGTAGCCCAGCGGCCGCAGCAGCGTGAAGCCGTTGGCGAAGTCCATCGTCGGCCACCACTGTCCGCTGCAAGACGGGAAGCCGGCACAGGCCAGGACCGCGTAGTTGGTGCTCACCCAGCCGCCCAACGCCACCTGCAGAACGATCAGCGCGAGCACCGCGACCAGCCCCCGGCGCAGTCCTCGGCTCAGGACCAGCGGCCGCTGCCGGAAGGCCTCGTGCTGCACGACCAGCAGCGCCAGCAGCATCACCCCCCCCAGCAGATGCAGCGTGACCACGGCCGGATAGAGCTTGAGCGTGACCGTGAACTTGCCGAACAATCCCTGCACCAGCACCCACGCCAGCGTGGCGGTGGCCCACCAGGGTGAACGCGGCAGCCGGCGCCGCTCCAGCCAGCTGACGGCCGCCATGACCAGGATCAGCACGCCCACGGTCATCGCCAGGTAACGGTGGACCATCTCGATCCAGGCCTTGGACCAGGTGACCGGTCCGCTGGGCATCGTGGCCTGGGCAGCATGGATTTCCGCATGCGCCCCGAGCGGGCTGGCGGCGCCGTAGCAGCCCGGCCAGTCCGGGCATCCCAGGCCGGAGTCGGACAGCCGCGTGAAAGCGCCGAAGACGATGAGGTCGAAGGTCAGGAACAAGGTCAGGGCCGTCAGCGACGCCAGGCGCGCGCGCGGATCGGCGCGTCGCTGGCGCAGCCAGACCCAGCTGAGCGGCAGCAGCGCGATCACGACCGCCAGCAACGCCAGTCGCGCCAGCGGCGCGAAGTCGACCAGGGCCAGTGCACTGTCCATCGCCAGCCGCTCAGCGGCCCTCCCGGTCCCAGGACGCCGACGCGCGCAGCAGGCGCGTCAGGTCGCGGTTGAGCCTGGCCGGGTCGGGGTTGACCGGCGCCCGCATCATCCACTCGCCCATCGGATCGACGAGGTAGAGGTGATCCGGCAAGGCGTGGCCGGCCTCGGGCTCGAGCCAGCGCGCCAGCGCGGCCGGGTCGGCGTGCAGCACCGTGAGGCCGCCACTGGCGTCTGCCGCCGCCAGCAGCGTCGGCGCCGGGCTGCCGCTGTCGGTCAGCAGCCACACGCGGTCGACCCGGTCGCGATCGCGACCGAGCATCTCGCGCAACTGCCGCTGCAGGTACAGGTGCTGTTCACAGGCCTCACCGCAGGCGGCGTCGCTGACGACGAGCATCAGCCACTGGCCCTTCAGCGAGGCGGCGTCCACCGGCTTTCCGCTCAGGTCGCGCAAGGCCAGGTCGGCCGGGAGCGCGCGGGTCGGCAGGATCAGGCTGGCGTAGTTGCTGCGGCCCTCGGGCCGGATCACGTAGTAAGTGAGGTACGACGCCACCACCGGCGCCGCGCAGGCCAGCAAGACGAGCAACATGCGCCATCGTCCGGTGACGACGCGGCGGCGATCCACCGCCTGGCCCGGCGAGGGCATCGTGAGCACGCTGAAGCTCAGGGGCTCAGGCGCTGGCACCTGGTCTGGCATCGGGGCGGACAAGGGGGCGGAGGATTCGGAACCAGACATACAAACCGGCGATCAGCAGGCTGAGCGCGAACCATTGAAATGCGTAGCCGTAGTGCATCTGCACGTTGGCGGCGGGGAGCGGCCAGTCGCGCAGCAGGCCGTCGGGGTCGGCGGCCCCCTCCTGCAGCACGCTGCCCGGCCGCAGTGGCAGGCCGCTTTCGCGGGCGAAGGCCCGAATGCCCAGATTCTGCCGGATCGGGCCGCTGGCAGCCCCGTCGAACTCGTACAACCGCGCCGGGTCGCGGGCCAATCGCCCCTCGACGCGCACCGGCCCGGCGGGCGTGGGCGGTGCCGGCACGTGCCCGCGGTCGACGAAGTCGCGCGGCTGCCAGCCGCGCTGCACCAGCACGGCAGTGCCATCGTCCAGCAGCAGCGGCATGACGACAAAGAAGCCGACGCGCGCGTGCATCTGCCGGTTGTCCAGGAACACCACGTGCTCGGGCAGCCAGCGGCCCTGCAGCACCACGCGACGGTGTTCCTGCGCCTGGGCCTGAGCGTCGTCGCGCGCCAGGGCCTCCAACCCCAACGGGGGCAGGGTGCCGCGCTGGTCGATGTCGGCCTGCAGCGCCAGTTTCTGCGCGGCACGATCGAGTTGCCACAGGCCCAGCCGCGCCGTGCCGGCAGCGCCGAGGACCGCGGCCACCAGCAACACCCAGCCACGCCGGATCAGCATCGGGCGTCGTCGGGCGGATAATCGCCAGCGATGAAGGCCCTGATGATCGTGATGCTCGTGGCCGTGCTGGCGGCGCTGGCCAGCGCCGGCGTGCTGATGTTGCGCAAGGGCGGCGATCCGGACGGCACGAACCGGCCGATGGCGCGGGCCCTGGCCTTGCGCGTCGCCTTGTCGGTGGCGCTGTTCCTCTTCATCATGCTGAGCTGGTACATGGGCTGGGTCAAGCCAGGCGGCCTGCCCGTCGGCCCCTGAAAAAAACGCCGCGATCGGCGGCGTTCCTGTCTGGCCGGCCGGCGTCGGTCAGAGCCAGTACACCAGGAAGTACAGGCCGAGCCAGACCACGTCGACGAAATGCCAGTACCAGGCGGCACCCTCGAAGCCGAAGTGCCGCGTCGGCGTGAAGTGCCCGTTCATCAGCCGCAACGTGATGAACAGCAGCATCAGCATGCCGACGAACACGTGAAAGCCGTGGAATCCGGTCAGCATGAAGAAGGTCGAACCGAAGATGCCCGAGCTGAGCTTGAGGTTCAGCTCATGGTAGGCATGGATGTACTCGTAGGCCTGCACGCAGATGAAGCTCGCACCCAGGATCACGGTGATCCACATCCAGAAGATGGTCTTGACGCGTTGGTTGGCGATCAGGGCGTGGTGGGCGATGGTCAGCGTGACGCCAGACGTCAGCAGCAGCGCCGTGTTGATCGTCGGCAGCGGCCAGGGGCCGATGACGCTGAACGGCTCCACCGTGCCGGCCGGCGAGCCGGTGGCACCGCCGCCGACACTCGGCCAGACGGCCTTGAAGTCGGGCCACAGGATCTGGTTGTCCAGGCTGCCGAGGTTCGGGATCGCATGCGCCCGCGCCCAGTACAGCGCGCCGAAGAAGGCGCCGAAGAACATCACCTCCGAGAAGATGAACCAGCTCATGCTCCAGCGGAAAGAGACGTCGATGCGGTCCGAATACAGCCCGCCCTCGCTCTCATGCACCGCCTGACGAAACCACCGGAACAGCACGCTCAGCCAGACGACCATGCCGACCAGCAGCGAATACGCACCCCAACCGTGGCCGTTGATCCACTGCGCGGCACCCAAGATCACGAGGAAGAGCCCCCCTGCCACGAGTGCCGGATAGCTCGACGGGGTGGGTATGAAGTAGTACGGGGTGCTTCCCGCGGGGGTGCTTGCCGACATGGGTCCTCTCTCCTCGATCCGAAACTGTTCTTAAAGGTTGACTCTTCGGGTGTCAGCCGGCGACGCCGCTGCCGACCACCCACCGTACCAACAACACCAATGTCACGACGAACAGGGCCGCGCCGAGGACGCCAGCGATGACGACGTGCACCGGGTTGAGCTTGTGCACATCGTTCTGGTAGCCGGCCGACTTGCGCATGCCGACAAACGACCAGGCGACGGCCTTGACGGTCTGGACGAACGACATCGGCCGCTGGGCCGCCTGCTTCAAGCCGTCGCTCATGTGGCGGGCGCGGCCGGCACCATGCCGCCGACTTCGAAGAAGGTGTATGACAAAGTGATCGTCGTGACGTCGCGCGGCAACTTGGGGTCGATGACGAACACGACCGGCCACTGCTTCTGTTCGCCCGGGGCCAGCGTGTACTGGTTGAAGCAGAAGCATTGCAGCTTGTTGAAATAGGCCGAGGCCTGACCCGGCGCATAGCTCGGGATCGCCTGCGCGGTCATGGTCCGCTTCTGCTCGTTGCGGAAGGTGTACATGACCGTCGCCAGTTCGCCCGGGTGCACCTGCAGGGATGTCAGTTCGGGCTTGAACGACCAGGGGCCACGCGCGTTGGCATCAAACTCGACACTGATCGTGCGAGATGCATCGACCTGCGTGTTGCCTGCCGTACCCGCCGTCGACCCGCCAAGCCAGCCCTGGGCCACCCGCTGGTCCGACAGGGACAGCACATTGATTCCCAGCGCATTGCAGATGGCGCGATACATCGGCACCAGCGCGTAGCCGAAGCCGAACATCAGTGCGGCCACCACCAGCAGCTTGGTCAGCATGCTGCGGTTGGCGTTGCGTGCGACGGAGCGCTGGATCATGCCGCGGTCAGGCCGGCCCCATGAACGCGATCTTGGCGACAAACCCGATCGCGAACACGATGGCCACGGACACCAGGATCAGCGCCAGTCGCACGTTGGCCTTGCGCTGCTGCTCGGAGATCGCCATGGGCAGCATCCCGCTCAGCCGACGACCTTGGTTGCCGCAGCGTTCAGCTTGGGCGGGGTCTCGAACGTGTGCCAGGGCGCCGGCGACGGCACTTCCCATTCCAGGCCTTCGGCCCCGCGGCCGTCAGGATCGTTCCACGGCCGTTGCGGCGCCTTCTTGCCCTTGCCCTGCATCATCGGCAGGACGACGAAGAAGAAGAAGTAGACCTGCATCAGCCCGAACCCGAAGCCGCCGATCGACGCCACCATGTTGAAGTCGGCGAATTGCATCGGGTAGTCGGCATAGCGGCGCGGCATGCCGGCCAGGCCGAGAAAGTGCATCGGGAAGAAGGTGATGTTGAAGAAGATCAGCGAACCCCAGAAGTGGATCTTGCCGCGCGTCTCCTCGTACATGACGCCGGTCCACTTGGGGCCCCAGTAGTACACGCCCGCGAACATCGCGAACAGCGACCCTGCGACCAGCACGTAGTGGAAGTGGGCCACGACGTAATACGTGTCCTGCAGCTGGATGTCGATCGGCGCCATGGCCAGGATCAACCCGGTAAAGCCGCCCATCGAAAACACGAACAGGAAGCCCACCGCCCACAGCATGGGCGTCTCGAAGGTCATCTCGCCGCGCCACATCGTGGCCAACCAGTTGAAGATCTTGACCCCGGTGGGCACCGCGATCAGCATCGTCGCGTACATGAAGAACAGCTGCCCAGTCACCGGCATGCCGGTGGTGTACATGTGGTGCGCCCAGACGATGAACGACAGGATCGCGATCGACGCCGTCGCATACACCATCGACGCGTAGCCGAACAGCGGCTTGCGCGCGAACGCCGGAATGATGGCGCTGACGATGCCAAACGCCGGCAGGATCATGATGTAGACCTCGGGGTGACCGAAAAACCAGAAGATGTGCTGGAACATCACCGGATCACCGCCGCCTGCGGGGTTGAAGAAGCTGGTGCCAAAGTGGCGGTCCGTCAGCGTCATCGTGATGGCGCCGGCCAGCACCGGCATGACCGCGATCAGCAGGTAGGCGGTGATCAGCCAGGTCCAGCAGAACAGCGGCATCTTCATCAGCGTCATGCCGGGCGCGCGCATGTTCAGGATCGTCACGATGATGTTGATCGACCCCATGATCGACGACGCGCCCATGATGTGCAGCGCGAAGATGCCGGCGTCCATCGACGGGCCCATCTGCAGCGTCAGCGGCGCGTACAGCGTCCAGCCGGCCGACGGCGCGCCGCCGGGCATGAAGAACGACATCACCAGCATCAGTGCGGCCGGGATCAGCAGCCAGAAGCTGAGGTTGTTCATGCGCGCGAAGGCCATGTCCGCGGCACCGATCTGCAGCGGCACCATCCAGTTCGCGAAACCCACGAAGGCCGGCATGATGGCGCCGAACACCATGATCAGCCCGTGCATCGTGGTCAGCTGGTTGAACAGCTGCGGGTTGAAGAACTGCAGGCCGGGTTTGAACAGTTCGGCGCGGATGCCCATCGCGAGCAGGCCGCCGATCATCAGCATCGTGAACGCGAACAACAGGTACATCGTGCCGATGTCCTTGTGGTTCGTCGCGTACACCCATCGGCGCCAGCCGGTCGGGTGGTCGTGAGCATGGTCGTGCGCATGGCCGCCAGCGTGGTCGAGAACAGCACTCATGGGAATCTCCTAGGCGCGATGGCGATTACTTGCGGGCAGCCACGACGTCGGCGGGCTGCACGAGCTTGCCGGTCTGGTTGCTCCAGGAATTCTTGGTGTACGTGATGACCGCGGCGATCTCGGTGTCCGAGAGCTGCTTCCACGCAGGCATGGCGCCGTTGTTGCGCCCGTTGAGCAGGACATTGATCTGCGTCGCCGGGTCGTTCAGCACGATGTCGCTGCCGTCCAGCGGCTTGATCGGGCCCGCGCCCTTGCCGTTGGCCTGGTGGCAGGCCTGGCAGTTCGCCTGGTAGACCTTCTCGCCGCGAGCGACCAGTTCGGCCAGTTCCCACACCTTGCTCGGATCGTCGGCCAGCGCGGCCATCTCCTTCAGCTTGCCCTGGACCCAGGCGCTGTAGTCGGCCTGCGACAGCACCTTCACGTGGATCGGCATGTAGGCGTGCTCCTTGCCGCACAACTCCACGCACTGGCCGTAGAAGTCGCCCGTCGCGTTGGCACGGAACCAGGTGTCGCGCACGAAACCAGGGATCGCGTCCTGCTTGACGCCCAGCGACGGCACCATCCACGCGTGGATCACGTCGTTGGCCGTCGTGATGATGCGCACCTTCTTGTCCACCGGCACGACGAGCGGGTTGTCGACCTTCAGGAGGTAGTCGTCGCCTTCCGGCGTGCCGTTGTCCGACATCTGGCGCTGGGCGGCGTCCAGCGCCGACAGGAAGCCGATGCCCTCGCCTTCGCCCTTCAGGTAGTCGTAACCCCATTTCCACTGGTAGCCGGTGGCCTTGATTGTGACGTCGGCATTGGTGGTGTCCTTCATCGCCACCACCGTGCGCGTGGCCATCGCGCCCATGCCGATGACGATGATGAACGGGACGATGGTCCAGGCGATCTCGACGCCCAGGCTCTCGTGGAAGTGGGCCGCCTTGTGGCCGACCGACTTGCGATGCTTGACGATCGAATAGAACATGACCCCGAAGACGCCGATGAAGATCACCGTGCAGATGATCAGCATCACCCAGTGCAACCACTGCTGCTGCTCGGCGATCTGCGACACCGGCGGGTGCAGGTTGAGCTGGTTCACCGCGGGTCCGCCTGGCAGATCGTTCACGGCCGCCCAAGCCGGCACGCCCGCCAGGGCCGCCAGCCCACCGATGACCCGTGCCCAGCGGCTTGATTTCAACGTCGTCATTGCTTCAGTTCCCATTCCGAATCCTGTGGCGGCAGCCCGGCCTGGGCGCTTCTGACGGCCCTCCGCAACTCCTGCGCCAAAACCGATCGCAGTTCGGGCCGCACGAAACGGCCCACCTGCACGCACCGGCCTTGTCCGGCCAGCTGCACCAACGAGCCTTGCGCCTGCGCAGGCTCGACACATATCCACTCGGCACGAAACGCGGCGCGATCCACCTGGCCGCCGTGCCAGCGCTCGACCTCGACCTCGCGATCCGCCAGCGTGACGGTCTCGCGATCGCCGGCGTGGCGGGCATACACCACCAATGCCGCACCGACGAGGAGCAATTCGACGCCGGCAAACCCCATCACGTAGGGCGCCCCATGGAACCAGAACCCGGCCGCCACCGTCAGCGAAAGGGCACACAGCGACAGGTAGACCGCCATCAGCTGGCGCGGCGTGATCGAACAGTTGCGCTTGAGCACCCATTGCAGCGCCTGGCGCGGCCCGTCGCGGCCGGGAACCAGGACATGGCGCGCAAACCGCCAGGCGGCAGCGCCCATCGGGGCAGACGGCGCAGGCCAGGGGCTGGGTGCAATCGCGGTGCTCATGAAAACGGACGATGCTGGGCTGTCAAGAAACGTGGGGGGAGTCGCCGCGACGCGCGGACCGTTGCTCTGGGCCGAGCGCAGGCCACCATATCAGCAATTGATGATTTTAGCCGATTCGCCCGGCCTCAAGGATCGCGAGGCGAGCGAAGTATAGAGCGCATGTCGTCCAGGTCGAGCCGCGTCTCGGCCGCTACGCGTGCGCGCGGCCTGGGCCTGAACGCATGGCCGTAGACCAGTTCGAACTGCAGGGCCGGCCGCGCCGGTGATGACTGCTGAAGGGCAAGGCACAAGACGTCGCGCCAGCGCGGCGTGCGCAACCCGGCG
>Ga0316195_10000884_pt1 | contig 12886 bp, 8 predicted proteins | sample Phised1_MG_FD_204937 | JGI IMG/M metagenome (GOLD analysis project Ga0316195, IMG submission 204937) | Coastal sediment microbial communities from Maine, United States - Phippsburg sediment 1 | ecosystem: Environmental > Aquatic > Marine > Coastal > Sediment | place: USA: Maine | collected... | reverse complement strand
AGCGCGGCTATGGTACCGCTGCTGACACCGACCAACAGCGCCAGCAGGATGGCCAGAAGCCCGAGCTTCAGCGAAACCGGAAAGCCGCTGCCAATCAGCTCCGAAACGCTGTAGTCGCGATAACGAAAAGACGGGCCCAGGTCGCCCTGCAACAGTCCCGACATATAGCGTACGAATTGTTGCGGTAGCGTCTCGTCGAGGTGGTAGGCAGCCTGAATTCTCGCAGCGACATCGGCCGGCAAGGCGCGCTCTTCGTCAAACGGCCCGCCAGGCGCGGCATGCACCATCAGGAAGGCCAGGACGATAACCAACAGCAGGGTCGGTATTGCCCCCAGCAGTCGGAGCAACGCGTAACGCAGCAAGTGTCTGATCCAGTGCGGCTATTCGACCGCTTTGAAACTCAAGTGCTGAGAGTAATGATAATCGAGAACGCTGTCTCCCCAGCCTGCAATACGCGGGCTGACAAGATGCTTGCTGACGTAGAAATAAATGGGTATCGCAGGGTGATCCGTTAGCATGACGCGCTCGGCTTCTTCGAGATACAAGCGCCGGCGGTCGAGGTCGACCTGCAATGCTGCGCGCTGCATAAGCGAGTCGTACTCTTCGCTCGCATAAGCCGGCATGTTCGCCGCGCTGTCAGACTGCATGATGCTCAGGAAAGTATGTGCGTCGTTATAGTCGCCCACCCAGCTGGAACGAAACACCTGCGTAATCTCGCGATCGCGCATGTTCGCAAGCAGCACCTGAAACTCCTCATTGATGAGGGTTGTCTCAACTCCAAGCACATCGCGCCACATGGATTGAATGGCCAGCGCAACGCGCTGCTGTGTGTCGGAGGTGTTATAGCGCAGCTCCAGCTGCAGCGGGTTTTCTTCGCTGTAGCCCGCGCTTTTGTACAGCGTCTGCGCAAGTTTGTTGCGCTCCGCCTGCGTCAGTGGCGCATAACTCAGGACCACGGGCTCGTAATTATTGACGCCCGGAGGAACCCAGCTGTATGCGGGGGTTTCGCCGCGGCCGGTGATCTTCTCGACCAGCAGCTCGCGATCGATCGCCATCGACAGCGCCTGGCGCAGCTCCGGGTTGTCTTTGAACGGCGGCTTGGTCAGGTTGTAGCCGTAGTAGTAGACGCCAAGGTATGGCGCGACGTGCAACTGGTCGCCAAGCTCTGCTTCTACCTGCTGGAAACTGTCTGGCGGCACGGACGCCGTCACGTCGATTTCGCCCGCACGGTAACGCGCCAGCTCTGTCATCTCCTGTGTAAGCACATGATGCTGCACTTGGTCGATCGCCGTCGCGGCATTGTTCCAGTAGTGCTCGTTGCGCTTCAGCGTTAAAACAGAGCCCGGTACCCATTCGGTAAGAACGTAGGCACCGTTGGACAGCAGCGTGCCCGGCCGTGCGAAATCGTCACCGTGCTCGGCAAGCGAGCCGGGGTGCATCGGAAAGGTTGCCGGATGCGTCAGCAAACTTAGCAGGTACGGCGTGGGCCGCTCGAGGGTGATAACAAGCGTGCGATCGTCTATTGCTTCGAGGCCTGCAACGTCGCCCAGCAACTGTGCGTAAAACGCCGCCGTCTCCGGAGCAACCAGCCGTGTCACCGAGAACACAAAATGCTCTGCGAGTACCGCGTCGCCATTTGACCACCTCGCGTTATCCCGCAGGTGGAAGGTATAGACAAGGCCGTCTTCCGAAACCTCCCAGCTTTCCGCCACACCCGGTGTCAACTCCCCGCTGGCCGAATAACTGACGAGGCCCTCGCCGCTGTCGCGCAAAATATCGGCCGCCTGAATACTGCGAGCCTTGTGCGCATCGAGTGTTTCGGGGTCTATAGCGAGGCCTCGGTGCAAGACGTTTGCGCGATCCTTGTCGTCGCCCGAACCCCCACAGGCAGCAATGCCAGCAAGCAACACCGTAAGCAGCAAAATTCGTATTAATTTCATGCGCTAAAGCATACCTGAATGACCTGCTTTGTTGCCCGACTGGTTCACATCAATGCTATTGTTCGCCTGACTTTGGTCTGGAAACCGCATATGCGGGGGTTTATTGGAGAATTGCGGCATCGCAACGTGTTTCGCGTCGGAATCGCGTACGTCGTTGCTGGCTGGTTGATCGCTCAGGTTGCCGATTTGGCTGCCGATGCCTTCAACGCGCCCGAGTGGTTTATGCAAATGCTGATCATCATGTTGTTGATCGGCCTGCCCATTGTACTTTTCCTCGCCTGGGCCTACGAACTCACACCCGATGGTGTCAAGAAAGCGACCGACCTGCCGCCGGATGCACCGAAAGATCCGCGCTCGGGCCAGCTGCTGAATCGAGTCATCATCGCAGCGCTAATCGTCGCTGTCGGCGGACTGGTGTGGGAGCGCATGAGTATCGTGTCGCCCATTGACGATGAGCGGTCGGTAACCGACAAGTCGATCGCGGTCTTGCCTTTCGAGGACTTCAGTCCTGATGGAGATCACGCGTGGTTCGCCGATGGTCTGACAGAAGAGATCCTGAACTCACTCGCGCGAACACCCGATTTGCAGATCGCTTCGCGAACCTCCTCGTTCGCTTTTCGCGGCGCCGCAGACGATATTCCAGCCATCGCTGCGCAGCTTGGCGTCGCACACATTCTGGAGGGCTCTGTGCGTCGTGCAGGCGATCGTCTTCGCGTCACAGCGCAGTTGATTCGGGCCGCCGATGACAAGCACCTTTGGTCCGAGAATTTCGATGGCAGTAGCGACGACTCGATAGAAATCCAGGAGCGCATTGCATTTGAAATCGCAAGCGCACTCGAAACAGCGATGGACCCCGAGGAACTGGCCAGAATGATGTCGGCCGGCACGCGCTCTGTCGAGGCTTGGGAAACCTACCTGCACGGCCTTGCGCTGTTCCAGTCCGATATTGATAGCGGCAGTGATGCAACTGTCTATGACGCTATCGCGCAGCTTGAGAAAGCGACCGAGATCGACCCCGGCTTCGCAGAGGCTTATCTGCAGTTGGCCGAGGTCTGGCAGTCACAGATCGACGTCACGTCGACTATTTATATCGTTGACGGTCCACCGCTCGCAGAGCGTCGGGCACGCTACCGCAGCGCCGTTGACGCCGCAGCCAAATATGCGCGATCCGACCTGATGCGACTCGAGGTGGAGTTTCGTGCCGCCGAATTTGACTTCAGACTGCGCGATCAGGTCGCCGCCGCACAAGCGATTGCGGAGCTTGCGCCCGACAAGATCGAGAGCTGGATGACTCTCGGTAGCGTACTGATTTCAACCGGCGAATTGGATCGGGCGCGTGACGCGGCTTTGCACGGCTTTAGTTTGAGGAATTCGCTCGAGACCTTTTCTGCGGCATTATTCATTGAGGTCATACAGCGCAGCAGCCTGAAGGATGTACCGGCAATGGTTGACACGCTCCTGAAGCTAAAACCTACGCCCAACGCCCTGTACCAGTCACACCGCGCGCTGCTTGCAGCCGGCCTGACGGAGCGCGCCGCTGAGGTCGCCGAGCTGTTTCTACAAAAGGAATCCGATGCCTACGGGGTGGCTATGGTGCAGTTGAGGCAGGCCTGCGCCGAAGGTCGCGTCGCCGCCGCTGAAAAACTTGCGGAGGCATTCCTGACCGGAGAGAGCAGGGACTGGCTGTGGCTAAAAACCCTGGGCCATGATGCCGCAGCGCGCGATTTGTTGATGCCATACGACAAGCCGGAAACGCTCTCGGTTCTGGCCGGCTATCTCGGCTATGTGTCTTTTGACGCGAGTGACTATCCGTACCTGTCGAGCCGGCTGGCGTCGCAAGGCATCAACAGACCACCGGCCCGGCCGATGGCTTATCGCTGCCAGCGTTAAGCCGACTTTTTCAGCAAACGTTTTTTCAGGTGGATGAGAATCAGCGACACCGCTGACGGCGTCATGCCCTCAAGCCGCGATGCCTGGCCGAGCGTGACCGGCCGTGCGGCAACCAGTCTTTGCCGCGCTTCATTCGATAGCCCGTCAACCATCTCATAGTCGATATCTTCGGGCAGGCGCAATGACTCCTGCTTTGCCTGCTTCGCGATCTCGCGCTGCTGGCGTTCGATATAGCCTGCATACTTCGCGCGCACTTCGAGCTGCTGCTCGACCTGTTCGCGCTGCTCATCGCTGACAAGCTCCGCTGCTTCCAGCACACCAACGTTTGAAATTCCGGCCACCGCCATGTAGTTCATCTCGGGTCGCCGCAACAGGTCGGCCGCCGTGCTCTCGCGCGTCAGCTCTTTGCCAATCAGGATCTGATCGTTCTCGGTTATTGTCGAGGGCCGCACGAAGATGCCGTTCAGCCGTGTCTGTTCTTTCTCAACCGCGTCGCACTTGGCATTAAAGATATTCCAGCGCTCATCATCGACAAGCCCGAGTTCGCGACCCACAGGTGTCAGTCTGAGATCCGCATTGTCTTCGCGCAACAGCAATCGATATTCGGCACGACTCGTAAACATGCGATACGGCTCACTAACGCCGCGCGTGATGAGGTCGTCGATCAGCACGCCGATATACGCCTCATGACGCTCCGGAAACCACTCGTCCTGTTGCTGCGCTTTGCGCGCCGCGTTGATGCCCGCGAGCAAACCCTGCGCACCAGCCTCTTCATAGCCCGTCGTGCCGTTTATTTGTCCGGCAAAATACAGGTTGCTGACATGCTTGGTCTCGAGCGTCGGCTTCAGGTCGCGAGGGTCGAAATAATCGTACTCAATGGCATAACCGGGTTGCGTGATCTCTGCATGCTCGAAGCCCGTTATCGAGCGCACGAACCGCTCCTGCACATCGGCCGGCAGACTCGTTGAAATTCCGTTCGGGTAGACGATGCTGGTCGTCAGTCCTTCCGGCTCAACAAAGATCTGGTGCGATGCCTTATCCGCAAAACGCACGACCTTGTCTTCGACGGACGGACAGTAACGGGGTCCGACGCCTTCGATCATGCCCGTATACATCGGCGACTGGTCCAGAGCGCCACGAATGATGTCGTGTGTCTCTTCGGTCGTGTTCGTGATGTGACAGGAAATTTGCTGCGGATGTTCGCGTCGCTTACCCAGGAATGAGAATACCGGCGTCGGTTCGTCACCGGGCTGTTCCTGCATCGCGTCGTAGTTCAGCGTCTTGCCATCGAGTCGTGGCGGTGTGCCGGTCTTGAGACGCGCGACATTGAACGGCAACTCTCGCAGCCGTGCGGCGAGACTTGTTGAGGGTGCGTCACCGACCCGGCCACCGGCCTTTTCGGTGCGGCCTATGAGAATGCGGCCGGCAAGAAAGGTGCCCGCCGTCAGAATGACGGTCGTTGCCGATATTCGCTGCCCATCTTCTGTAACGACACCCATGACACGGTCGCCATCAATGATCAGATCGTCGACCGACTGTTGCAGAACCGTGAGATTTTTCTGGCTGCGGATCATTTCCTGAATGACGCCGCGGTAAAGCTCGCGGTCGGCCTGCGCCCGGGTAGCGCGTACGGCGGGCCCTTTGCTCGCATTCAGGGTCCGAAACTGGATGCCGGCCCTGTCGATGGCGCGCGCCATGGCGCCGCCGAGCGCATCGATCTCCTTGGTCAGATGGCCCTTGCCGATGCCACCGATAGCCGGGTTGCAGCTCATCTGCCCCAGGGTTTCGACGTTGTGCGTCACCAGCAAGGTACGCGCACCGGCCCGTGCGGCTGCCAGGCAGGCTTCCGTTCCGGCGTGTCCGCCGCCTATCACCAGGACGTCGTAGAAATCGGGCATCGTCAAAAAGTGGTCAAACTTTAACCAGTAAAGGTCGCGCATTCTAGTCGCTGTACAGGCCTCAGGCCACCGGAACTTTACTATTTCCGGGCGCTTGGCCAAGATAGCGCGCTGTCTCGCGCTCAGAGGATGCGATGCTCCGATACCCAATAGTTTTGCTTGCCGCTGTTTGCGCAGCCGGATTCGCCAATGCACAGACCCTCGAGCTGAAGGACTGCCGCATCGACGGCGGCCCTGGCACCGCCAGCATGAAGGCGCGCTGCGGGACGATGATTCGTCCGCTGGATCCGTCTGGCGCCGTCGCTGGTGAGATCGAGCTGCGGGTTGCTGTCGTACCTGCGCTCAACCTGACGCCCGAGCCCGACCCGCTGGTGCCTGTCGCTGGCGGCCCCGGTCAGGGGTCCATTCAGTTCTATACCGCCTACTCCCGAGCCTTCGAGGACATACGCCGAAACCGCGATATTCTGCTTATCGACCAGCGCGGCACGGGCCAGTCCGCGACCATGGATTGTGAGTTCGATGACTCGATGGTCGAGGGCGAATACTCGACCGAGGTCACGATCGAGTACACCGAGGCCTGTCTTGCACAGCTGCCGCACGACCCGCGCTTTTTCACAACGAGTGTCGCGGTTGCCGACATGGAAGCGGTTCGCGAGGCGCTCGGCTACCCCGCTCTGAATGTGTATGGCGTGTCCTACGGCACACGCGTCGCGCAGCACTTCGCGCGGCGCTATCCCGGATCAACGCGTACGATCGTTATCGACGGCGTTGTGCCGCCGCAGCTTTCGCTGGGTCCCGAGATCGCAACTGAAAGCCAGAAGGCGGTGGAGAAGATCCTCGCACGCTGCGTCGAAGACGAGGCATGCAACGAGGCCTTCCCGAATGTCAGCGACGATTTTCGGCGCATTGTCGCCGAGGTCCGTGAGGCACCGGTCTCGATTCAGGTTCCGCACCCCAGCAGCGGCCGCCTCGAAGACGTCGAGTTTGGCGCAGGCGAGCTCGCTGCGGCGATTCGCCTGCTTGCCTATCACCCGAACTCCATCGCACTGCTGCCACTGCTTATTCACGAAGCCGGCGACGGCAACTATGTTCCGCTGGGTTCGCAGTTCATGATGACAATGATCGCAATGATGGATGCACTGTCACTTGGCATGCACAACGCGGTCATGTGCGCCGAAGACGTGCCGTTCTATGACAAGTCGACGATTGACTACGACGGCCTGAAATCCAGCTACATGGGCACATTCCAGCTCGAGGCGCTGGAGGCCATCTGTTCCGTGTGGCCCGCCGGCCCGATCGATGAGGACTTCAAGACACCTCTGGCAACAGATCTGCCGGTACTGTTGTTGTCGGGCGACGCAGACCCCATCACACCGCCGCGCTATGCGGACCTCGCTGCTGTCGAGATGCAGAACGCAATGCACCTGACCGGCGTCAACCAGGGGCACGGTCAGATCAGCGTTGGCTGCACGCCACGCATTGTTGCCGACTTCATTGCCACAGCGAGCATCGAGGACCTCGACACCGAATGTATGGATCGTAGTTTCGTGATGCCCTTCTTTCTAGACTTTTCGGGGCCGAACCCATGATCACCGTTAACGGTATTCACAAGTCATTCGGCAAGGTTCACGCGGTTCGCGGTGTGAGCTTCAACGCGCCCGACGGCAAAATCACGGGGCTGCTCGGACCCAACGGCGCGGGCAAGTCGACGACACTACGTGTGCTTTACACCGTGCTGAAGCCGGACCAGGGCACAGCCGTTATCGATGGTGCCGATGTCGTCACTGACAGCCTTGCGGCGCGGCAGAAGATTGGCGCGCTGCCCCACGGCGCGGGGCTATACCCGCATCTGACCGCGCGCGAAAACGTTGCCTATTACGCGAATCTTTGTGCGCTCCCGAAGAGCGAGATTGACGACCGCGTAGCCAACATTATCCGGCTGCTCGAGATCGATGAGTTCGCGGACCGGCGCACAAAGGGTTTCTCACAGGGGCAGCGGACCAAGGTGTCGCTCGCGCGGGCGCTTGTGCATGACCCGCAGAACGTCATCCTTGACGAACCGACGAACGGCCTCGACGTGATGGCAACGCGCTCATTGCGCCACCTGATTCTGAAATTGAAAGACGCCGGTCGTTGCGTACTGTTCTCCTCGCACGTCATGCAGGAAGTCGCGGCTCTTTGCGACGACATCTGCATCATTGCCAACGGTCAGGTTGCGATCGATGACTCGATTGAAGGCATCCGCGAGCGCACCGGGGAGGACGATCTCGAAGACGCCTTCGTCAGCGCCATACAGATGGTGGGAGACGAATGATGCGCACCTTCCTCACCGTCTTCTTCAAAGAGATTCTCGACAACATTCGTGATCGTCGCACGCTGGCCTCGGCGCTGATCATGGGGCCCATTTTCGGTCCGGTGCTGTTTGCGTTTGTCATCAACATGTCGATCGATCGTGCACTCGACAATGCCGAAAGTTCGATGGACCTGCCGGTTATCGGTCAGGAGCACGCACCAAACCTCATGCGCTTCCTTGAGAGTCGCAACATCGTCATCGTTGATGGCCCCGAGGACATCGACGGCGCAACCGAGGCCGTAAAGACCGGCAAACACGACGTTGTGCTCGTCGTGCCCGAGGACTTCGGCGAGCAGCTCGCCGATACCATACCGGCTCGCGTCGAGCTCTTTTCTGACGAGGCCAACTCGCAGGGTGAAAAAGAGGCGCGACGAGCTCGAAGCGCCCTGTACGCCTACAACCAGCAGCTCGCCGGCATCCGCCTGTCTGCTCGCGGGGTCAATCCGCTGCTGTTGCGACCGATCAATGTCGACGAGGTCGATGTCTCGACACCCAGCGGTCGCTCCGCAATGCTGCTTGGCATGATGAGCTATTTCTTTATCTTCGCTCTGCTGATGGGCGGCATGTACCTCGCTATCGACACAACCGCGGGCGAGCGCGAACGCGGTTCGCTGGAGCCGCTGCTTTCGCTGCCGGTGACGCGCGGTGAGTTGATTCTCGGCAAGATTATGGCGACCTGTGTGTTCATGGCTGCCTCGTTGATGCTCAGTTTGTTGTCGTTCTTCGTCGTACTGAAGTTCATGCCACTTGAGCAGCTCGGGATGACGCCGAATTTCGGTCTGCCGGTTGTCGCGGCCGCGTTCTTCCTGCTGCTGCCCTTCGTTTTGCTCGGCGCCTCGTTAATGACTTTGGTGGCGTCATTTACAAAGAGCTACAAAGAAGCGCAAACCTGGCTAAGTGTCGTCTTGATTGCACCGACTTTGCCGATTCTTGTGGTCAGCATTCTCACCTTGCGACCGCAGCTGGAATTCATGTTTATACCGTCGCTGAGCCAGCACCTGATTCTGGTCGACATGGTGAAAAATGAGCCGCTGAACGGTTTACACATCGCGATCTCGGTTTGCAGCACGCTGTTCTTTGGAGCCGTTCTAACCTGGGTCTGCGCGAGACTGTACCGTCGAGAGGGCCTTCTTGGTTGACAAATCTCTGGGTTTCTCCAACATGGGGAACCCCGAAGAAAAGAAGTGAATTATGGCTCTGTTCTCCGAACTCCGGCGCCGCAATGTTCTTAAGGTTGCCCTTCTGTATGCGCTCGGCAGTCTGGTGGTTCTGTGGATTGTTGGTGGCTCTCTAAACTGGCTTGGCGCGCCTGTCTGGGCCAACGAGTTCGTATTGCTCGTTCTGGCCCTCGGCTTCCCGGTCGCGCTGATCTTTGCGTGGGCCTATGAGATCACTCCGAGCGGCCTTAAGAAGTCACTGGATGTCGATCAGACGCAGTCCATCGTTTTCAAGACGGGCCAGAAGCTCAATGCAGCGATGGCGGTACTCGCGGTACTTGGCGTGCTCGCGCTGGTCGGCGAGCGACTGCTGCCGACCTTCGAGCTGCCGAAAATTATCGAGCCCATCCTGCTGCCGCCGGTGTACGAGGAACCCGACGCCGAGGGGGTACCCGCAGAGATCCGGGCGCACACGCTCGGCAACGGCCTGCGCATCATTGTCTGGCCGGACCACGATATTCCAAACGTCGTGATGTACAACTTTGTTCGCGCCGGGGCCCGCAATGAATACCCGGGCATTACCGGCCTGTCGCATTTCTTCGAGCACATGATGTTCAACGGCACCAAGCGCCGAGAGCAGGGCGAGTTTGACGAAACCATGGAGGCCGCCGGCGGCTCGAATAACGCGTATACCTCCGAAGACCTGACGGTGTACATGGACTGGTTTCCGCGCTCGGCTATCGAAACCATCTTCGACCTGGAAGCTGACAGGCTGCATCATCTCGCGATCGATCCCGAGGTTGTCGAGTCGGAACGTGGCGTCGTTTACTCAGAGCGTCGATCGGGCGTCGATAACGACAATGACGGCATGTTGAACGAGCAGTTGATGGCCACGGCTTTTGTCGCGCACCCCTACCAGATACCGGTTATCGGCTGGCCGTCGGATATTGAGAACTGGTCGCAGCAGGACCTCGAAAGCTACTTCCGCCGCTACTACGCGCCGAACAACCTGACGATGGTGTTTACCGGCGACGTCGACGCCAGGGAAATCTTCGCCATGGCGAAGCGGTACTTCGGCCCGATTCCGTCGCAGCCACCGCCGAAGCCTGTGACCACCGTCGAGCCCGAGCAACAAGGTGAGCGCCGCTTGCTGATCGAGGCCGAGGCGCAGGCACCGCTCATCCACATGGCGTTTCACGCCGGCAGCGCAACCGATCCGGAGACGCTTCCGCTAAGCGTCTTGCTGAACATTCTCGTGGGTGACGATTCATCGCGGCTGCACCAACAGCTGGTCGAGAACGAGCAGGTCGCACTCGCCATTGGCGGATTTCAGATGGAGGGCCTTGATCCAGGGCTGGTCTATTTTTATCTGACGCTACCGCCGGGCGCCGATACTGACGATGTCGAAAATCGTCTCTTCAGCGCGCTGGACCGTGTCGCAGAAGAGGGCATTACCGAGGCCGAACTGCAAAAAGCACGCAACATCATGATCGCTGATTACTGGCGCAGCCTTTCGACCATCAACGGCAAGGCGGCCGCGCTTGGCCGTGCCGAGGTTTTCTTCGGTGATTATCAGCAGGCGTTCTCATTGCCCGACGACCTCGCAGCGGTAACGGCAGCCGAGATTCAACAGGCCGCTGCCAATGTATTCAGGCGAGCCAATATGACCGTCGGCGTATTGCGCTCTCCCGATGCAGGGGATGAAGAATGAACAGGCTGACTGGGTTGCTCGCCGCCCTGGCCCTCGCGCTGCCCGTTAGCGCGGGTGCGGATGACGTTACGCTGCCCGCCGCTGAGCGCGTTGTGCTGGAGAACGGCACCGTGGTGATACTTAGCGAGAATCATGATGTGCCGCTGATCGGGCTCGAAGCGCTTGTGCGTGGCGGCGCGGCAAGCGACCCCGATGAGAAGTACGGACTTGCCAGCCTGGTTGCGGGGCTGCTGGAGCGGGGTGCAGGCGAACGCAGCGCTGTCGAGTTCGCGGAGGCTGTTGCTGCCGTGGGTGGCGAACTGAACGCGTCGGCCGGCCTCGAGTCCTTGTCCGTGTCGGCGGACTTCATGTCAAAAGATGCCGACCTCATGGTCGAGCTGGTCGCTGAAATGCTGCAACGGCCCCAGCTCAAACGCGCTGAATTTACCAAGCTGCGCGACAGATCCATTAACTTGCTGAAGGCCGCGAAGGGTTCCGACCCCAGCAACCTCATGCCAGCTTACGCGAACGCGTTTCTCTTTGGCGACCACCCGTACGGCAACCCTGTCGGCGGCAGCGAGTCATCGCTGGCGAAAATATCGCACGGCGATGCCCTTGCCTATTACCAGAACATGATCGGTGGCGATCGCCTCATCATCTCGGTCTCCGGCGACTTCGAGCTTGCCGCCATGCGTGAAGCCTTAACGACGGCTTTCGGCGAATGGCGGGCGGCAGCCGAGCCGCTGCCTGACATCGCTGCAGCCGTTGCGGTGCCCGGCGCGCGCGTCCTTCTTATCGACAAACCCGGGGCCACACAAAGCTACTTTCGCATCGGCAATATCGGCGTTGCGGAGAGCTACCCGAAACGTGCAGAGCTGGAGCTCGCGAACACGGTCTTTGGCGGCCGCTTTACGTCAATGCTGATGACCGAACTGCGCACCAAGTCGGGGCTAAGTTACGGCGCACGATCGTCAGTGGCGCGTTACACGCAGCCTGGCTCGGTGTTCATCAGCTCTTTCACAGAAACCAGCACGACCGTAGAGGCGATCGAGGTCGCTATCAGTACGCTCGGACAGCTGCGCGACAACGGGCTCGACGATGCAATGATCGTGTCTGCCCGGAACTATGTGATGGGGCAATTTCCACCGCGGCTTGAAACGGCCGCACAGCTGGCCGGCGTGTTCGCGATGCTCGAAGCCGTCGGCCTTGATGCCTCCTACATCAACAACTACGGCGCAAGCCTGGCGGCGGCCACCGGCGAGTCGATTGCCGCGGTCATCGATGAGGTATACCCGACGCCCGACAATCTTGTCTTCGTTGTTCTCGGCGACGCGGAGCTTATTCGTGATCAGCTCGCGGCATACGGTCCCGTCACCGAGCTATCGATTTCAGAACCCCGTTTCCACCCATAGTCAGCAAAAAAAAGGCCCCGCCGAAGCGGGGCCAGCGTGAAACGTTTTTACTTGCCGAAATAGAATCGACCACCAACACCGAAGCCCGTGACGTCTTCTTCGATGCCAACTGTTGCGCCCAGCGCGAACTGCTCCGTGAACTTGTACCAGGCGGAGCCAGAGAAAGCAGTGCCATCACCGCCATCACCGTAGTCGACATAGCTCAGACCACCGTTGAGTTCGACGCGATCTGATACATTACTGCGCACGCCGATGCTGAGGCCATAGCCATCGTCGTCGACCGAGCCAAAGCCAGATGCACTTACTTCTGAAGAAACCCAGAGCAGGTCTGCGTAGAAGTTCGTAGTATCGGAAATGTCGGTGTGAAAACCGCCACCGAGCTGCAGCGTGTCAAGATCGACGCCGAAATCGAAGCCAAGCGACGAGTAGCCGCCGAGAATGTGCCAGTTTTCGGCAACCTCGAATGAGCCACCGACGCCAAAGCCATCACCATCAACGTCAAAAGAACCGTCATCCAGGGTGACACTCTGCCAGCCAAGGGTGACG
>Ga0316195_10000883_pt1 | contig 12889 bp, 11 predicted proteins | sample Phised1_MG_FD_204937 | JGI IMG/M metagenome (GOLD analysis project Ga0316195, IMG submission 204937) | Coastal sediment microbial communities from Maine, United States - Phippsburg sediment 1 | ecosystem: Environmental > Aquatic > Marine > Coastal > Sediment | place: USA: Maine | collected... | reverse complement strand
GCGACTTCGATCAGACGTTCGGGTTGGGCCGGAAACGGATCGAGGGGAAGCAGTGCCAGGTCTTCAACACTTGCACTAACGCTGCGCTGATTGGTTGGGTCAAAGCTCTTGATCGACTCCACACGGTCGTCGTCCAACTGCAAGCGCAGACCGGCCTCACCACCGGCGTGAATGTCGACGACCCAGCCACGGACCGCAAATTCGCCCGCCTCGTCGACCAGATCAACACGCCGATAACCCGCCGCACTCAGTCCAGCCGCCAACCGGCCGAGATCCAGCTGTTCCCCTACGCCGATCCGTATTGCGGAATCCTCGACAGCTTGCGGAATCGGCACCGGCGATCCCAAAAGTCTGGCCGGCGCCACCACCAGATCCACCTCGCTCTTCGCAACCCGCTGCAGCAACTCCACTGTCTGCAGCCGCGCAGCCAGTGGGGGTTCTGCGCCGAGATAAGGGCTCGCGAGCTCGGCCGGCGCGACCCCAACTCGCAGGTCGGGCGCCAAAAGGCGCAGACCCGCCGCCAGATCCTCAGCTTCAGCTACGTGCGGCACAACGACAATGGCCAGACCCTCCGGCCATCCTTGGCCAGCGATGGCAGCCAGCGCAAGTGCGCGCGCACCCGGAACCACGCCACCGACCGCGAGCCCCGCAACGCCATTTTCGAGCTCGGTCGCCAGCGTGCTGAGATCGGGGAGCGGGTAGTTGGTCACGTCGACTCCGGAGGCGGTGCCAGGTGAAACAAAGTTAACAAAGGCATAAACCTCTGAGGCTGATGATCACTCGTACTCGATTGAGAAAAAGAAACCGACCTGACCTCGCAATTGCCCCTTTGTTAACTTTGTTTCACCTGGCACCGAACCTAGACCATTTTGAGCAGATGGCCCATCTTGAGCTTTTTAGCCTCGAGATATTGGCGATTACTGTCGGTGGGGGGAACCTCGAGAGGTACCCGCTCCACGATCTCGAGACCGAAACCCCGCAGCGCGGTGTACTTCTTCGGGTTGTTGGTCATCAACCGCAGGCGCCGAGCACCGAGATCAACGAGGATCTGGGCACCGGTGCCGTAGTCTCGTGGGTCCGCCTTGAAGCCGAGGTGGAGGTTGGCTTCCACCGTGTCCTCTCCCTGGTCCTGCAACTCATACGCGCGCAGTTTGTTGAAGAGCCCGATGCCGCGCCCCTCCTGGAGAAGATAGAGCAGGATGCCTCTCCCCTCTCCGGCAATCTGCCTCATGGCGGCGTCGAGTTGCGACCCACAGTCGCAACGCCGGGAAGCGAACACGTCGCCGGTCAGACACTGCGAGTGAACACGAACGAGCACCGGTTCTTTGGGGTTGATCCTGCCCATGACCAGAGCAACGTGCTCCTCACCCGACACCCGATTGCGATATCCGTAGATCCGGAAATCGCCCGCCTCGGTGGGCAGGGAGGGTCCGGCCACCCGTTCGACCAGGTTTTCATTCCGCATGCGATAGGCGATGAGGTCAGCGACGGTGAGGATGCCGAGACCGTGCTCGAGAGCGAACTCCTCCAATCGCGGCAGTCGGGCCATCTGGCCATCTTCGTCCATGACCTCGCACAACACACCCGATGGGGTGAGGCCTGCCATCCGTGCCAGATCGACCGAAGCTTCGGTGTGTCCGGCTCGCTTCAACACTCCGCCGTCCTGTGCCCGCAGCGGAAACATGTGGCCGGGCCGTTGGAGGTCCGCGGGCCGGGTCTTCGGGTCGACCATTGCCTGCACCGTGGCCGCACGGTCGTGGGCGGAGATTCCGGTAGTGGTTCCCTCTTTAACCTCGACACTGACAGTAAAGGCCGTGCCATGGGTCGAGGTGTTCTTCTCGACCATCAGCGGCAGGTCGAGCTCATCGCAGCGCTCACCGGTGATCGACACGCAGACGAGACCGCGGCCAAAACGGGCCATGAAATTGACCGCTTCGGGCGTCACTTTGTCAGAGGCGAAGATCAGATCGCCTTCGTTCTCTCGGTCTTCATCATCGACGACGATGATCTGCTCACCGCGAGCGATCCGCGCCACCGCCTCCTCTACCGTGATGAATACGTCGTTTTGTTCGGCCATGTACACTCCCATCCGCCCCGCGGCGTGGCGAGCCCGAATGGTAGCCCTTCGCCGTTCACGCTGCAAGCGCGAACGGCTCGAATCCGGAATTCCCACACATCCTCCCCTGGAGGCTGCATTTTGCGTCCCGCATCCATGCTCCACGAACTGACACGCACTGGCAGAATGTAGAATCACGGTGATGAACAGGGCTACAGACGTCATCTACCTCGACTACAACGCCTCGACGCCGTGCGATCCGAGGGTTGTGGAAGCGATGCAACCCTTTTTCGGTTCGATCTTCGCCAATCCGTCGAGCCGCAATCACCGACCGGGTCGCAGCGCCTTCAGCGCCCTCGAAGATGCGCGAAGCACGGTGGCCAGGTTTCTCGGCGCCAGATCGGCAACCGAGATCGTCTTCACCTCGGGTGCCACCGAGGCCAACAATCTCGCCCTGATCGGTGCCGCCAAGACCCGCGCCGATCGTCGGCGACACCTCGTGACCCAGACGACCGAGCACCCTTCGGTGCTTGAGGTCTGTCGCGTTCTCCGAGGCGAAGGCTGGAAACTCACCGAGGTCAGGGTCGATCACACAGGACGGGTTCGGCTCGACGAACTCGAAGCGGCGCTGAGTGACGAAACGGCCCTGGTCAGTCTGATGCTTGCCAACAACGAAACCGGGACCGTGCAACCGGTTCGCGAAGCCGCTGAGCTGGCCCACGCGCGTGGCGCCCTCATCCACTGCGACGCCACCCAGGGCGTCGCCAAAATCGGCGTCAATATGGCTGAGTTGGGTGTCGATCTACTCAGCCTCTCGGGACACAAGCTGTACGCTCCAAACGGCATCGGCGCGCTCTACGTGCGACGCACGAGCCCGCCCATGAGGCTGACACCCCACATCCACGGCGGCGGTCACGAGGGAGGTATGCGGTCCGGCACCCCGAATCTCCCGGGTGCGGTCGCCCTCGCTCACGCACTCGAGATCGCCGAGGCGGAGCTCAAAGATGAGAGACCGCGGATCGCGGTGCTCCGTGACAAGCTGGAGAAGACGATCGTAGAAAAGGTCGATGGTTGTGCAGTCAACGGTTCAATCGAGAACCGGCTTCCGAATACCAGCAATATCTCGTTCCCCGGAATCGAGGGGAACGCGCTCCTCGCTTCGCTTCCAGATCTCGCGGTGAGCAGTGGCTCGGCCTGCACCTCGTCCCATCCAGAGGCTTCTCCCGTGCTTCTTGCCATGGGTGTCAGTCCGGAACTCGCCAAAGCGTCGCTGCGAATGAGCCTTGGAAGATTTTCGACTGATAACGAGGTCGAGAGGGCAGCTGAACGCATTGCCGAAGAAGTCCTTCGCCTGCGGAACCTGAGGCGAAGACCCGGTCGCTAACGGGCGTCGTGGTAGAGCAGGACTCCTTCGAGTCGATTCTCGAAATCCGTCCCCGATTCTCTCCACGATTCGAAAAGAGGATTTAAATCGAGCCCCTTTTCGATGTATTCTCGCGCCGCCATCGACCCGGTCAAAAGATCGAGCGCCGGCACGTCGCGAACAAACTCGTACGGATCAGACCGCCAGGCGAAATCCTCGGGATGCAGATCGCGGATTATCTTTAAGAGGTGCAAGCCGAGAGCTACCGGCTCGAAGTATTCTCGGTCATCGACGTAGAGCTCGACACCCGAACAGATCTCGCCGCCATGTTTCCCAAACTGAGGACGGAACCTGGCCGCGCGGAACGATATGCCGGGCAGACTCAGAGCACGGAGGCGTAAGACGAGTCCCTCGGCATCGATCCACGGCGAACCCACAAGGTGAAATGGCCGCGTTGTGCCGCGCCCTTCGGACAGGTTGGTCGCCTCGACCAGACAGAGGCCGGGGTAGAGGCAGGCGGTCTCGAGGGTCGGCATATTCGGGCTCGGAGGCACCCACGGCAAGCCGGTGGCGTCCAGCCAGTCCTGCCGCCGCCATTCTCTACACGGTACGACCGTCAGCTCGAGCCGCGGGTAACGCTCGCGCTGCAGCAGGAGAGCGATCTCACCCAGGGTCAGACCGTGGCGAACCGGTACCGGTAGCTGCGATACGAGGCTCTCGAAGCCCTCCTCCACCATCCCGCCCTCTCGCCTCACCCCACCGATGGGGTTGGGGCGGTCCAGCACCATGACTTCTACGTTCGCGTCCTCGCACGCCGCCATCACCCAATCCATGGTCGCGGCGAAAGTGTAGTAACGGGCGCCGATGTCCGGCAGATCGACCACCATGACCTCGACGCCGTCGAGATCCTTCGGCGTTGGCGCGAGGGTGTCGGCGTTAATCCCGTACAGCGACCGCACTTCGCAGCCCGTGACATCATCGCGAGAGTCCGTCACCGCCTCCATGTCCTGCGAGACACAATCGAGCCCGTGCTCGGGCGCGAAGAGGCGCACCAGGGATCCCGGATCGACGGCTCCCAGGGCAGTGCGAGCAGGGTCGAGATCCACTGTGACGGCAGCTTGGTTGGCGAGCAGTGCCCACGAGCGGCCGCCAATCAACTCCGGTGTTTCGATCAGGACTTCAAGGCCAGTTTGAACCCGTTGCATGGGTGTATCGTAACCCGTTCCGCGTCCGAGTCCGCGTCCGAAGGGGCTATGAGGGGAATGAAGGTCCGTGGGAAAACGGGAAAGGCAATCATGGAATCCTTGTGGGTGGGCGGGCGGCCAGAACAGCCGCATAGCCGGATTGCAGTACATCCTGAGACGTTTTAGGGCGCGGACGCGGGTTCAAAAAGAAAAAAGAAAATACGCCGACGGGAAACTTTTGACACGCCTCCGGCATTACTAAGAGATGGAAGCGGAGGACGAGCGATGAGAGTACGTCAATGGAACACACACCCGTGGAGCGTCGCGCTCCTGATGATCGCGGCGGCGCTGCTCGCGGCCCCAGGCGGCGCGACTGACAGCGAAACCGCCTACGCGACATTTGCTGCCGGTTGTTTCTGGTGCATCGAGGCTGACCTCGAGAAGGTCGACGGCGTCGTTTCGGTGACCTCGGGTTACACCGGCGGCTCGGTCGCCAATCCGACCTACAAGCAAGTCTCGGCCGGCAAGACCGGCCACACCGAAGCGGTGCGCGTCGTCTTCGATCCCCGTGTCATCAGCTACGAGGAGCTGCTCGCAATTTTCTGGCGCAACATCGATCCGACGGTCGCCGACCGGCAGTTCTGCGACATCGGTGAGCAGTACCGCGCCGGGATCTTCTACCACGACCAAGGACAACGGGAGGCGGCGGAGAGGTCGCGGGCAGTGCTCGAGCAGACCAAGCCGTTCGCCAACCCGATCGTCACCGAGATCGCCGCCGCCACTGCATTCTATCCGGCCGAGGCATACCACCAGGATTACTCCAAGAAGAACCCGATTCGTTACGCGTACTACCGCAAGAGTTGCGGGCGGGATCAACGATTGAAAGAGCTCTGGGGAGAAAAACAATGAAGAACTTCTTATCCACCACCAAAACCGTTACCGCCTGTTGCACACTGATCGTAGCGGCGCAGTGCGCTGCAGGAAACGATACTGAGGACATGAAGGTGAAACGGGGAGTTGTAAAGATGAGCGACAAGGACCTTCAAGAGAAACTCACTTCGGAACAATACCGGGTGACCCAAAAGGACGGCACCGAAACGGCCTTCGAGAACGAGTACTGGAACAACCACCTGGCCGGAATTTATGTCGACGTTGTATCGGGAGAACCGCTCTTCGCCTCGATCCATAAGTTTGACTCCGGCACCGGTTGGCCCAGCTTCACTCAACCACTGATCGAAGAAAACGTCGTCGAAAGAAAGGACCGCAGTTGGTTTATGGTTCGAACCGAGGTCCGCTCGGCCAAAGCCGATTCCCATCTCGGCCACCTCTTCGATGACGGTCCGGCGCCAACCGGAATGCGATACTGTGTCAACTCGGCGGCACTTCGGTTTGTACCGGTCGAGAAACTCGAGGTCGAGGGCTACGGCGAGTTCCTTCCCCGGTTCGAGAAAGCCGAACCGAGCCCTTAACGGGCCTCTTCCCGCCCCACCCTCGCCACTGCTTCGGCATAATGGAGCGGTAGATTGATGGTGGGGAGATTCAGGAATGACCGACCCGCAAGGCTCCGACAAACGGCATGTGGCCCTCATTTTCGGCGGGCGTTCCGGCGAGCATGAAGTGAGTATCGTGTCGGCACGATCGGTCGATCGCGCCCTCGATCGTAAAAAATACCAGGTGGTGCCGATGGCCATCGATCACCGGGGACTGTGGGCCGACACCGACACCGCGCGCCGGGTCCTCAACGAGTCGTCAGACCGTGCCGACGAAGTCGCATATTTCGAGGGCTGCCACAGGCTCGATTCGCGTCTCCTGGACGGCATCTTCGACGTCGCATTTCCGGTCCTCCACGGGCCTTTCGGCGAAGACGGCTCCATCCAGGGGCTCTTCGAAATGCTCGATCTGCCGTACGTCGGCTGCGACGCCGCATCGTCGGCTCTGTGCATGGACAAGATTTTCTGCAAACGATTGCTCGCCCAAGCCGGTCTGCCAACCCCGGCGTGGGTCGAACTCGACAGCACGTCATGGGTCGAGGACAGGAATGGCATCATTGAACGCAGCCTCGCGCTCGGTCTGCCGATTTTCGTCAAACCAGCGCGATTGGGGTCGTCGGTTGGAATCAGCAAGATCTCTGAAGAGGCGGATTTGGCAGCTGCAATCGAACTCGCTCTCGGCCATGGCGAGCGCGGGCTCGTCGAGCAGGGTCTCGACGCCCGCGAAATTGAAATTGCCGTGCTCGGCAACCGGCACCCGCGCGCAGCAGTCCCGGGCGAGGTGATACCGGGGCACGATTTCTATGATTATGATGACAAGTACGTGGATTCCGCTTGCGAGCTCCTTGCGCCGGCGCCGCTCGCCAAAAGCACGATGACTACCGCACAGGAGCTCGGTGTCAAGGTGTTTCGACTCCTTGGTTGCTCGGGCATGGCCCGGGTCGACCTCTTCCTCGAACGTGAAAGTAGCCAACTGTGGGTCAACGAGGTCAACACGATCCCCGGCTTCACTCCGATATCGATGTACCCCCGACTCTGGGGACTTTCGGGACTTGAATACCCTGCTCTGCTTGATGAACTGATTCAACTCGCGCTCTCGCGAAGCGGGAAGCGTTGACCCTGTCCGTTTATAGGCTCCATTTCCCCCGGGTCTCAGGGTCGTCCGACCGATCACATATCGAGTTCCAGGGCCAAAAACCGGAGGACTTGACAGGTTGACCTCGGCTCGCCAACGGACTATCGTCCGCGCGTGGGATTTCGAACCTGAAATTCCGTGGGCAAAAGAGGAGTGCGACCATGAAAAAGATCACCCGAGAGGAAGCTCTCGCCTATCACACCGGAAAACGCCACGGCAAGACCGAGGTGGTGGCGACCAAACCTTGCATCACCCAACGTGATCTCTCACTGGCCTACACCCCAGGCGTGGCCGAGCCCTGTCTCGCGATCGCCAAAGATCCCGAGCTGGTCTACGAATACACCAACAAGGGAAACCTCGTTGCAGTGGTCTCCAACGGCACCGCCGTCCTCGGGCTCGGCGATATCGGTCCGCTGGCCAGCAAACCGGTGATGGAAGGCAAGGGTGTTCTCTTCAAGCGTTTTGCCGACATCGATGTCTTCGACATCGAGATCGACAGCAAAGACCCGGAGGAGATTATCCGTTTTTGCGAGCTTCTCTCGCCCACCCTCGGCGGTATCAACCTCGAGGACATCGGGGCGCCGGACTGTTTCGAGATCGAGGAACGCCTCAAAAAGAGCTGCGATATCCCGGTCTTCCATGACGATCAACACGGCACGGCGATCATTTCGGGCGCCGCCCTGGTCAACGCGCTCGAGGTCGCAGAGAAAAAGATCGAGGACGTCAAAGTAGTGTTCTCGGGTGCCGGTGCGGCCGGGATCGCCTGCGCAGCCTTTTACATCTCGCTCGGCGTGAAACAGGAAAATCTGCTGATGGTGGACTCCAAGGGCGTGATCTACAAGGGACGCACCGAGGGGATGAACCCGTACAAGGAGCGCTTCGCCGTCGACACCGAAGCGCGGACTCTGGCCGACGCCATGAATGGTGCCGATGTCTTTGCCGGCGTCTCGGTCAAGGGTCTCCTGACCCCGGAGATGGTCAAGACCATGGCCCCTGACGCGATCATCTTCGCGATGGCCAACCCGGACCCCGAGATCCTGCCGGAGGACGCCTTCGCGGTCCGACCCGACGTCATCATGGCCACCGGCCGCTCGGACTATCCCAACCAGGTCAACAACGTGCTCGGTTTCCCCTTCATCTTTCGCGGCGCGCTCGACGTGGCGTCCACCAACATCAACGAGGAGATGAAGCTGGCGGCCGCTCGTGCTCTCGCCAACCTCGCCAAGGAGGACGTTCCGGACTCTGTGGTCAGGGCCTATGGCGGCAAACCGATCAAGTTCGGCCGCGACTATCTGATCCCGAAACCCTTCGACTACCGGGTGCTGCTGTGGGAGGCACCTGCGGTGGCCGAAGCGGCGATCGAAACTGGAGTGGCGCGCAAACCGTACTCTTCCAAAGAAGACTATGTCCGCGAGCTCGAGAATCGGTTGTCGCGGACCCGGCAGGTCATGCACGGCGTCTTCGACGAAGCCGTGGTCGATCCCAAGCGGATCGTCTTCCCTGAAGGCGAGGCGGTCAAGATCGTCCGCGCCGCGAAGATTCTCGCCGACGAGGGCATCTGCAAGCCGGTCTTGCTGGGTTCGGCCACGACCGTTGATCGGCTTCTGAATGAACATGAGGTGCCAAAGGGCGCGGTCGAGGTCATCGACCCCTCGGTCGGTGGTGATGCCGAGGTCTATGCCGAGGTCCTTTCCCGCATACGTTGGAGGCACGGCGTCACCATGGAAACTGCCCGCAAGGCAATGCGCGATCCCGTCTATTTCGGCAACATGATGGTCTACCAGGGCGATGCGGATGGACTCATCGCCGGTCTCACGATGTCCTACCCGGAGACAATCAGACCGGCGCTGCAGATCCACAAAACCCGCGAAGGCATCAAACGTGCGGCCGGGATGTACCTACTCCTCTTCGAAGATCGGATGCTATTCATCGCAGACACGACGGTCAACCAGGATCCCACCGCCGACGAGCTGGCAGAAATTGCCTGGCTTTCGAGCCAGGCAGCCGAACACTATTTCGGTATCGAGCCAAGGGTGGCGATGCTCTCCTACTCGAACTTTGGCTCCAACATCGACCAGCGATCAAAGAAGGTCCGCGATGCCGTCGCTATCGCCGAGGAGCGGTGGCCCGGCCTCGTGATCGAGGGTGAGATGCAGGCCGACACCGCGATTGAACCGGGCATTGCCGCAGAAGCGTTCCCGCTGTCACGGATTCAAGGCGACGCCAATGTCCTGGTCTGTCCGGACCTCGAGTCTGCCAACATCGCCTATAAGCTGTTGTGGCGGCTCGGCAAGGTGGAGGCCATCGGGCCAATCCTGATCGGAGTTGACGCGGCGGTGCACGTGCTGCAGCGTGGAGTGGATGTCAATGACATCGTCAATATGGCGGCCCTGTGTGTGCTCAAGGCACAGCGCTGGCGGTAAGCTGGACAGAAGTCCGCCGAAAAAATGAATGAGCCGCAAATAGCTGCCCGGAATGAAGTCCCCGGCGCCGCCTGTTATCGGAAGACAGTGAACTCTTGATTCAGCGACACCGTTGGGATCCAAGAGATCCTGGAGGCGATCATGCAGGATACTCTCGACACCGTCCTCAAGGGCAAGGGGACCGGCATCCACTACGTGGTTCCCGAGGTCACGGTCCTCGACGCGGTTGAAAAAATGAACGAAGAGCGGATCGGTGCCCTGCTGATCTGCGTCTCGGGTGAGATGGTGGGAATCTTTACCGAGCGCGATGTCCTCTGTCGGGTCGTCGCCGAGGGTCGTGACCCCGCCACGACCAGGGTTGTCGAAGTCATGACCCAGGAGGTGATCGCGGTGCGGTCGACGACAAGCGTTGAGGAGGCCATGGCCGTCTTCACCGAGAAACGGTTTCGACACCTTCCTGTGGTCGACGACGGGGAACTCAAGGGCCTCGTGTCCTCGGGCGACCTCACCCGCCGGGTGAGCCGCAGTCAGGAAGGCCACATCCAGGACCTGATGAATTTCATCACTGGAAAGTACCCGGGTTGATTTCTGAATTAGAGTTCAGGAATTAGGAATCTCCAAGCACCCGCCAGCAATTGGCGGGCGGGCGGAGGACAAATTCGAAATCCGAAACCCGAATTTCGAAATCTCTTTGGCACCCGGTATCTCGTCGGACACGCCCCGGGCGGGTGTAAACTTGTATGCACCAGCGAAAAATGCGGAGGATCGTCATGAAAGATTGTCTGAGGTCGCTCGCGCTCTTCACCACAATTGCCATCGTTTGTTCTGCCGCGCCCGCGCTAGCGGAGGACGCCACCGGCGGGCTCCGTTACACAATCACGGTTACCAAATTCGAGAACCGGTCGGGCTGGCACGGTTATTGGGATCTCGGCGACGCGTGGGGCACGGTGCTCACCGACATGCTCAACCAGACTGGTAAGTTCATTGTCCTCGGCGAGACCGACATGCGCGCTGCCTCCCTGGACGAGCAGGACTTCGCAGCATCCGGTCGCACGGCCGGAGGCAAAAAGGCCCCGGTTACTGGACAGATGACGCCGGCCCAGCTGCTCGTCAAGGGCGCCATCACCCATGCCCAGGGTGACACCGGCGGCGCGGACGGCGGGATCCGCGTCAAGGGCTTCAAGGTTGGCGGCGGTGGCGGTAAGGGCGAGGTCAATGCCACCATCTACATCGTCGATTCGACAACCGGCCAGATCATGGCGTCGAAGAGCGTGGTCGGCACCCACAAACGCAAGTCTGTCGGCGTTGGCTATAACGCGGGCGGCTGGGGTGCAGCGTTCGGCGGCCACAAAAAGGACAATGTCGGCCTTGCGGTAGAAGATGCGTGTGCCGCGGCGGTCAATTTCATGATCGAGCAGCTCCCGAACTTCACCTGGACCGGTTCGGTGGTGATGGTGAAAGACGGCAAGGTCTACGTCAACCGCGGGACTCGAGAGGGTGTGTCGGTGGGCCAGGCCTTTACGGTCGGGGAGGTCGAAGTTCTTCGTGATCCCGACACCGGCGAGGTCCTTGACGAGAGCATGACTGAGGTCGCGCGGCTCACCGTCAGCCAGGTCAAGGAGAAGCTCTCCATCTGCGACGTCACATCTGGCGATGCCGCAGCCGTGGGCAAGGGAATGACCATTCACCAGCCCTGAACCGAACTGAATTTCAAGGTAACGACCGCCGCGCGGATGCGCGGCGGTTTCGTTTTATCTCACTGATTGTCGCCTGCAGTGTATAATTTTCTTGGAGAACTCTCGAGAGGGCGCCCAGTGTGATGCAGCGTACGACATTGTTCATGAGTATGGTGATCACGGCGATCGCGGCAACCGCCATCGCCCAGGATGCCGGTTACCGTGCGGCGGACAGCCCCTTTCAAGATAGCTACGAGTTCGCTATCAATAGCAACCTGCAACCGATGGTGGAGGTCGCAGGTGTTCGATGGACCCAGTTCGGCATCTACGTCAAAGGCAACGGTGAGATCGATCCCGAAAAAGAAACTCCAGTCACTGTGGAGCTCGGTTTCGTCAACACTACCTCTGAAAGCGTCAAGGTCCTGGTGATTGTCCTCTTCGAGGATCAAAACGGGGTGACTCTCAACCGTCTCGAGTGCGCCAAGGTCAAGGCCGGCAGCGACCGTCTCAAGGAATCGGTGCAGAAGTTCAGGGTTTCCGGTGCGGTCCTTCAAGCGACCCACCGGGTCTACCTTTTTTGTGAAGTTGAGCGCTGACGAAAGCTGTTAACTGACAGCTTACCAAGCCGTTTGGCGGCGGAGTAACGCCAAGAACTCCTCCCGCACCAGGCGATCAGCGAAGCAGCCGCGGAGAGCCGACGTTGTGGTCAATGCACCAGCCTTCTTGACGCCTCGCATTTCCACGCACAGGTGACGCGCTTCGATGACCACCATCACTCCTTGCGGCTCGAGATTGGTCCACAAGAACTCGGCCACCTGTTCGGTCAGCCGCTCTTGGAGCTGAGGCCGTTTAGCATAAAACTCGAGAATCCGCGGCAACTTCGACAGACCAACCACTTCGGCCTCTGGAATATAGGCAATGTGGGCGTGCCCGTAGAATGGTACGAGGTGGTGGGCACACATCGAATAGAAAGGGATTTCCCTCTCGATCACCATGTGGTGATATCCCTCGTCGTTTGGGAAGGTGGTGATCTTTGGTTCCGCGCCCTCGCGCAGGCCATGGAACATTTCGAGATACATCTTGGCTACGCGCTCTGGAGTCTGCTGGTAATTGGGATCGTCGAGGTCCAGTTTGAGTTCACCCATGATGGCCGCCATATGGCCGGCCACGGCCTCGATAATCCTCTCGTCGTCGCCCCGAGGAATTGAATTGTCGCCGTTTGCAGCCGCGGCATTCTTCTGATCGCGTTCCTCGGCATCCATTGCTGTGAGGTTACTCATCGCTCGCACTCCTTCGCTCTGGGCAATCGCGATGAAGCCTACAGTATTCCCCGCCGCCCGGCCACTCAAGGGCCTGGGGCTTCGTGGCTTGAGACTTGAGGTGCGTGGATTGAGAAGGTTCTGGCTGGATTCCAGAAGCGCGACGGCCAAGCCTCAAGCCTCACTCCTCAACCCGCTCTGCTACCATCCGACCGATGTCAGAGAAATCTGAGGGCGAGATCCTGATAACCGGTGTTCATGGTCAACTGGGCCGTGCGCTGGCCCGTGTCTGCACCAAGCGCG
>Ga0316195_10000881_pt1 | contig 12905 bp, 10 predicted proteins | sample Phised1_MG_FD_204937 | JGI IMG/M metagenome (GOLD analysis project Ga0316195, IMG submission 204937) | Coastal sediment microbial communities from Maine, United States - Phippsburg sediment 1 | ecosystem: Environmental > Aquatic > Marine > Coastal > Sediment | place: USA: Maine | collected... | reverse complement strand
GTTGAGCTCAACCTCGGTGGCGGCAGTTTCAAGACGCAATTGAAGCGAGCGGACAAGAGCGGTGCGGCACATGCCGTCATTCTCGGTGAGGATGAGCTGGCGCGAAATGAAGCAGGACTGAAACCATTGCGTACATCTGATGATCAAATCAGCGTTACGCTGAACGAATTGACAAATACTTTGGCCGGCTGGCTGAAGCGATAGGACACAAAAGGCTATCTCGTGGAAGACATAACTGAAAAAGAACAACTGGAAGCGCTGCGGACCTGGTGGTCAGAAAACGGCAGCTTTGTCATGGGCGGTGTCATTGTAGGCGTCCTCGTCATATTTGGCTGGAACCGCTGGCAGGCGGGCATCGCCGAGACCGAGACCGCCGCGTCGACGTTATTTGAGGATGTCATGGAGTCAGCGGGACGCCGTAACCTCGATACGGCAATCGTTGCCTCGCAAGAGCTGTTCGACAGTTATGGCGATACGGAATACGCGGCGCAGGGCCGCCTCGCCATGGCCCGAATGTATATGGACAGTGGCCGGGATAAGGATGCTGCCGATGCGCTGAGGCCGCTGGCGGAATCCGGGGGTAATGACGAGCTCGCCCTCGTGGGGCGTCTGCGTCTCGCCAAGATACTGCTTTACCAGGACAAGCCGCAGGAAGTCGTGGACTTGCTCAAGGGCCAGTCGGATACGGCGTTCGCCGCGCGTTTTGGCGAGGTCCTCGGTGACGCGTACGTCGCGCTGGGTTCCTACGCCGAAGCTGAGGCCGCATACATTGCGGCGCTCAACGACAACCCGGCCGCCCGCACCGTTGATGTGGCAATGATACAGCTGAAGATCAATGATCTGCCGCTGGTCGGCGAGGTTATGGACGGACAGACCGAAGCACCGGCAGAGAGCGGGTCGGTGGCGGACGAGGCAAATGCCGAGGCGTCTGTTGAAGAGGCGCCAGCGGATGCTCCGGCCGTCGACACGGCGCCTGCAGATGCAAGCGCGGACAGTGAGCCCGAGAACGATTAATGGCACGTTCAGCGCCATTTCTTCGTGACCAGTTGCGACGTTCGATTCTGCGTTTTTCGATCGCGTCCGCAGTCGCGTTGGCGGCCTCCGGCTGCAGCGTTTTTGGCAACGACGACGACAAAGCACTCGAGCCGCTGGAATTGGTCAAGATCGAAGAAACACTCGATGTGCAGCGGTTGTGGTCACAAAAGCTCGGTGGGGGCTCGGAACTTCTGCGCCTTGGACTCAGCCCGGCCGGCGACGGCAACCACATATACGCAGCCAGCTATGACGGCAACGTCTCCGCTTACAATCCCGACAACGGCGACCTCATCTGGCGTGTGAAAACCGAGCTCACCCTGTCTTCCGGGCCAGGCGTCGGTGAAGGCCTGGTTGTGGTTTGTAGCGCCGACGGAGACGTGCTTGCATTGCATAGCAAGGACGGCTCGGAAGCCTGGCGGGTTAACGTTGCCGGCGAGTCGCTGGCTCGGCCGCTGGTGGGCAGTGGTGTAATTGTGGTCTACACGATTGATGGCCAGCTGCGGGTCTTGTCCGCGCTGGATGGCGTCGAGCGATGGGTAATGCTGCAGGCCGTTCCCGCGCTAACGCAACGAGGTTCGTCTTCGCCGATCCTCGTCGGATCGACGATTGTCGTCGGCTTCGACAATGGCCGCCTTATCGCCGTCGACCTTAATGATGGCATCGTCGAATGGGAAGCGGTTTTGACGCCGCCGTCCGGACGATCCGATCTCGACCGGCTGGCGGACGTTGATGGTGGACTGGCTGTTGTCGGTCAGGATGTCTACGCGGCGGGCTTCAACGGTCAGCTTGTTGCGCTGGCGGTTGAATCCGGTCAGGTGCTCTGGTCGCGCGACACATCCTCACCGGCTGGTGTGGCATCGGACTGGAACAACGTCTATACGGTTGGTAACGCGGGCGAAATTATTGCGGTGCTGCGGCGCAACGGCGATGACGTCTGGAGGCAGGAGAGCCTCTTGCGACGCGAACCCACGGCGCCGGTTCCATTCAGTACCGCGATCGTCGTTGGCGATTTCGAGGGGTATGTGCATTTCTTTTCGAATTTCGATGGTCGACCGGTCGCGCGTGAAAGGGCGGGCAAGGGAATGATCTCGGGAGTCCCCGTTGCAATGGGAGACAAGCTTTTCGTGCAGAACGAGCAGGGCACGCTGACCGCGTTTACCGTGCGCCTCCCGAAAGGCGGCGCGGAACCGGCCAACGCTGACGCCAAAAAGGCGGACGAAGAAAGCTGACGTGGCGCGGGTCTCGCGCTATTGTCGTTTACAGCCATGTTGCCTGTCATCGCACTTATCGGTCGACCCAATGTTGGGAAATCGACGCTCTTCAATCGTCTCACCCGGTCGCGAGACGCGATTGTTGCCGACTATCCGGGTCTGACCCGGGATCGCCAGTATGGCTTCGGCAAGGTAGGGCCGGTGCCGTATATTGTTATCGATACGGGCGGCGTCGCCGGCGGCGAGGAAGGTATCGATGAACTCATGGTTGAGCAAACGATACGGGCGCTGCGGGAGGCGGACGTTGCTATCGTCATGGTGGACGGACGGAGCGCCGTCACGTCAGCCGACGAACATGTCGTAGAGCTGGCCCGCAAGCATGCAAAAAGCTGCTGGCTGGCTGTCAACAAAGCTGAAGGCCAGGATCAGGACAGGGCGCAAAGCGAATACTATGCGCTTGGCCTCGGGAACCCGGTTGCGATTTCGGCGGCTCATGGGGACCGCATCAGCAGCCTCATGGACGAAGTGCTTGCGCCATTTGCTGGCGAGGCCAGCGACGAGATTGCCGAGACCGATGCCGCGGACAAGCCCCTGCGTATTGCCGTCATTGGTCGGCCCAATGTCGGCAAGTCCACCCTGATTAACCGCATGATCGGCGAGGACCGGCTCGTTGTTTACGATCAGCCTGGCACAACCCGGGACAGTGTCGCCGTGCCGTTCGAGCGCGACGGCAACAAGTATCTGCTGATTGATACCGCCGGTGTGCGGCGTAAATCCAGAGTTCACGAAACGGTTGAAAAATTCAGCATAGTCAAGGCGCTGCAGGCAATGGAAGATGCCGAGGTGGTTATTGCCCTGCTGGACGCGAGCGAAGGAGTCACCGAACAGGATGTCAGCCTGATGGGCCTTGCGGTTGAGCGCGGTCGCGCTTTGGTGGTTGTCGCCAACAAGTGGGACGGGTTGAGCAACGACCAGAGAAGGCATCTCAAGGACGATCTGGACCGGCGTTTGCCGTTTCTCGACTTCGCGGAGCGCATGACGATTTCTGCGTTGCACGGCACCGCTGTCGGCGACGTGCTGCCAGCCGCGCGACGGGCGTATCGCGCTGCGATGCGCGACATGTCGACAACCGCCCTGAACAAGGAACTGGAGGAGGCCGTTAACGCGCACGCGCCGCCGCTGGTCCGTGGCCGACGAATCAAGCTGAGGTATGCGCACCAGGGCGGCAAGAATCCACCGGTGATCGTCATTCACGGCAACCAGACGGAACGTTTGCCCGATGCCTATCGACGCTACCTGATCAATCGGTTTCGCAAGGCATTTCGTCTGCAGGGCACGCCGGTCCGGCTGGCTTTCAAGACCAGCGACAATCCGTTCAAGGGAAGGCGCAACAAATTGACACCCCGGCAGGAACGGCACCGCAAAAGATTGTTTAAAAAGGTCAAAAAATAGCAGGAAATCATTGGTTTGCGTGGCGCATACTGGCACAGTGCCGGTAAATTCTGCAGGAATTTAGGTACCCTATCGACCTTGCGGGTCGCTAGCGACTCTGTAGACGATTGACGGGATTCCGAGCAGCCAATGAAAATCGCAAGCAGCACAGTCCAGGTTGATGGCAAATTTGTCATGCATCGGGGCGGCGTCCTCGAGTCGCCCACGATTGCTTATGAAACCTGGGGCAAGCCCCGCGGCAAGGGCGAGAACGCGATCGTATTGTTCACCGGCCTGTCACCATCGGCGCATGCTGCCTCGTCGCCGACGAATCGCTCAGCGGGCTGGTGGGAAGATATGATCGGCTCGGGATTGCCGCTCGATTCCGATCGGTACTACATCATTTGTATTAATTCACTCGGCAGTTGTTACGGGTCAACGGGACCCGCATCGCTCGACCCGGAAACCGGTGAGCGGTACCGCACGCGATTTCCGGTATTGACGCTGGAAGACGTTGCCGAAGGCGGCTACGCCGTAGTCCGGGCACTTGGTCTCGAAACCGTACACACGACCATCGGCTGCTCTATGGGCGGCATGACGGCACTCGCTTTTTGCGTGCGTCATCCGGAACTGGGCGGAAACCTGATCTCCATATCCTCGGCGGCGCGGGCGCTGCCGTTTTCAATTGCAGTGCGCTCCCTGCAGCGAGAGATGATCGTGAAGGACCCTAAATGGAATTTCGGCAATTACGACCCGAAAGATCCGCCTGTCGTCGGGCAGCGCCTTGCGCGCAAGCTTGGCATGATGACTTACCGGTCGCCCCGCGAATGGGAAGGGCGCTTTGGCCGCGAGCGCATATCGTTGGAAATGCATTCGGATGAGCAGTTTTTTGGCGATTTCGCGGTTGAGGCCTACCTGGAAAATCATGCCAACCGGTTTACCGGGCAGTTTGATGCCAACTGTTATCTGTACCTGTCGCGCGCCTCCGATCTTTTTGATTTTGCCGAGCACGGCGGTTCGGTAACGGCCGGTTTCCAGAAACTCAACCTGGATCGGGCGATGGTCATCGGGGTCGAAACGGATCTGTTATTTCCGGTTCGGCAACAACAGGAACTGGCCGAAGGATTGTCGGCGGTCATTAGCGACACGGAATTCGTTCGCCTTGACTGCATCAAGGGACACGATTCATTCCTGGTCGAGATGGATACTTTTCGCCCGGTAATTTCGCGGTTTTTCGCCGTCCAGTAAATTGACCGGCGCCGCCGACACATTTGTCCGGCCATTCGCGGCATTGATCGGAGTGAGTTCTGCCGTGGTCTATTCTTCCAGCAACAGGGCAGGATCAACTGCCGTGCCATTCAGGTAGGTTGCGAAATGCAGGTGCGGCCCGGTAACCCGTCCGGTGGCGCCGACCTTGCCGAGCAACTCCCCATGTTCGACTGCCTGTCCTGCCTCGACATCAATTTCGCTGAGATGGCAATAAAGGCTGATCAGGCCCTGGCCGTGGTCCACGATTACGGTATTGCCATTGAAATAAAAATCACCGGTCGCTGTCACGATGCCTGGCAATGGAGCGTTGATGGGGGTGCCCGAACTGGCAGCAATATCCATGCCTTTGTGCGGTGCCCGTGGCTGGTCGTTGAAAACTCGCCGCGAGCCGAAACTCGTACTCCTGCTGCCGCGAACGGGAGCCGACAATTCGATCGACGCCAATTCCTGCGACCGCCAGTTGCCCAGCGCTTTGTCCATTATCTTTCGTTCAGCCGCGATCCTGTCCAATGCCTCCTGACCGGGATCGACGTACTTCTTTTCCACCGTCAGGTGTTGAATACGATAGTCGGCGTTTTGCAGCGCAACGGCGATTGATTCGTCATCTGCACCGGGTCTCGAAACGTGCAGAACAAGCGGCGTATTTGGATCCTGGTCGAGCGGGATGCCCACGACGGCAGTCCAGGTGCCGCCATCGCTTACTACCAGCACCGGCCGGTCATTGACCGCAACAGACGCCGGTGCCTCAAGCCCGTCTAACCGTACGTAGGCAATTCCGCCGGGCCACGGCGAATGTTGCGGTGCGGTGTGGCCAATCGTATTGGCAAGCAGCAGCGCCAACAGCGCCGGAAGTCTAATCGTCATTCGAATCTCGCTCCGATGTGCCCGTAACGGTTGCGTCGACAACGCCGAATCGCAGACGCGCTTTGATCCTGGCGCCAGATTGAATTTGCGAGGCATCTGTCAGAATCCTGCCGCTCGCCGCCTCGCTGACAATTGAATAACCCCGTTCCAGGGTCGCGAGTGGACTGACCGAATCGAGCGCGCGCGCGGCCAGCGTCAGCTTGCGCTGCAGGCGTTCGACGGAATTCGATCCCGCGATCTGTAACCGTCGGGCCAGCGCGTTGACGCTGCTGATCGTGCGCTGCACGACGAGGGCAGGCGAGTGTTGCAGCAACCGCGATTGAGCTCTTTCGACAGCGAGGCCCCGGTTTGTCAGGTCATGCCGTATGGCTGCGGCCATGCCTTGCTGCAGGCTACGAAGCGTTTCCCGCTGTCTGGCGACAGTCGCCGCCGGGCTGCCTTGCAGCAGTCGTCGGCCGAGCCAGTCCAGCGACTGGTAACGGTCCTCAAGATACCGCCTGGCGAGCGTTGCGATGCGTGCCGACGCTGCCTTTAGCTGCCGTTGCCATTCGAGCTGATCGGGAACGACCAGCTCAGCGGCGCCGGACGGCGTGGGCGCGCGTACGTCGGCGACGAAGTCGGCGATGGTGAAATCGATCTCGTGCCCGACCGCGCTAATGACCGGGATCGTGCAGGCAGCAATGGCGCGCGCAACAAGTTCCTCGTTGAAAGGCCACATGTCTTCCAGCGAGCCGCCGCCGCGCCCCACGATCAGGACATCGCACTCGGCGCGTCGGCCCGCTGTAGCGATGGCAGCGGCAATTTGCGCTGCTGCCGCCTCGCCCTGGACCGCCGTCGGGTAGATCACGACGGGAATGGCGGGAAACCGGCGCCGGAGCACTGAAAGGATGTCCCGGATAGCCGCGCCCGAGGTGGAGGTCACAACACCGATTCGCTGGGGCAGATCAGGCAATTTTCGTTTGGCCGCCGCGTCAAAAAGCCCTTCGGCGGCCAGTTTGTTCTTGAGCGCTTCGAACCGACGGCGTAACTCACCTTCACCGGCATCTTCGATTTGCTCGACGATAAGCTGGTAGTTGCCGCGAGCCTCGTAGATGCTGACCTTGCCGAATGCCAGCACCTGGTTACCGTTGTTCAAATTGATCGTCGGGCCGCGCTGCCGCTGCCGGAAGTAGGCACAGCTAATCTGCGCGGATTCGTCCTTGAGGCTGAAATACAGGTGTCCGGAAGCGGGTCTCGACAGATTCGAGATTTCTCCCTCGACCCAGACGCGGGCAATCCCCTGTTCGAGCAATTCACGGGCTTGCCGATTCAGCTCGGAGACACTGATTGCGCGCGTAGCGGCGGATTCTGCGTTGAGATCAATCACGCCGGTGAGTATACGTCGGCATTTAATTCGGTGCCGGCGTTTACCGGCAAATCGGGTATGCGTACAATTACCGGTTTTACTCGGCCGACACAAACTCACCCGACAGGAACCACGCATGCGGATTGCCAAGGAAGCGCTCACTTTTGACGACGTCTTGCTCCAGCCAGCCTATTCCGACGTGCTGCCGCGCGAGGTCGATCTCTCCACCCGGCTGACGACGGGCATCCGGCTGAATTTGCCGCTCCTGTCCGCCGCCATGGATACGGTGACCGAGGCGCGCCTCGCGATTGCCCTGGCACAGGAGGGCGGTATCGGCATCATTCACAAGAATATGCAGCCCGAGACCCAGGCCCAGGAAGTCCTGAAGGTCAAGAAGTTCGAAAGCGGGATTGTACGCGACCCGATTACGGTATCGCCCGACATGAGCATTCGCGAGGTTATCGAGCTGACCAAGGCGATGGGCATATCCGGCGTTCCCGTCGTGAAGGGCAAGGAAACGATTGGCATCGTAACGCATCGCGATCTGCGCTTCGAAACCCAGCTGGACGCGCCGGTAGAGACCGTCATGACGCCGCAGGATCGACTGGTCACGGTGCGAGAAGGCGCTGACGACGACGAAGTGTTGTCGCTGCTGCACAAACACCGAATCGAAAAAGTATTGGTGGTTGCCAACAATTTTGAGCTGCGCGGCATGATCACGGCCAAGGATTTTCAGAAAGCCAGCGAGTTTCCGCGTGCGTGCAAGGATGATCGCGGTGCGTTGCGCGTCGGTGCTGCCGTCGGCACCGGCTATGACACCGATGAGCGCGTCGCGGCACTGGTCAATGCCGGTGTGGACGTCGTCGTGGTCGATACGTCCCATGGTTTCTCGAAAGGGGTCCTCGAGCGAGTGGCGAAAATAAAACGGCAGTATCCGGACCTGCAGGTAATTGGCGGCAATATCGTGACGGCGGAGGCGGCGGAAGCGCTGGTCAAAGCGGGCGCCGATGGCGTTAAAGTCGGTATCGGTCCGGGTTCTATATGCACCACGCGCGTGGTCGCCGGCGTTGGCGTGCCGCAAATCTCGGCCGTTGCCGAGGTTGCAGAGGCGCTGAAAAAATCAGGTGTGCCCTTAATCGCGGATGGCGGGATCCGCTATTCCGGCGATATATCCAAGGCGCTGGTCGCCGGCGCCTATTCGGTGATGATCGGCGGCCTGTTTGCGGGAACGGAAGAGTCGCCTGGCGACGTCGAGCTTTACCAGGGTCGTTCCTACAAGTCGTATCGCGGCATGGGCTCCATCGGCGCGATGGGGCAGAAGCATGGTTCGTCGGACCGCTATTTCCAGGATGCGACGGAAGAACTGGAGAAACTGGTGCCGGAAGGTATCGAAGGTCGGGTCGCCTACAAGGGATCGATGATTGCGATCGTGCACCAGTTGATGGGCGGAGTACGTGCTGCGATGGGCTATACCGGCAGCCACAACATTGACGAAATGCGGACGCGGCCGAAGTTTGTGAAGATAACGTCCGCGGGCATGCGGGAAAGTCATGTTCACGATGTAACGATCACGAAAGAAGCACCCAACTACCGAACCAATAACTGATCCAGGCAAGCAGGCGAATGTCCCAGGCACTCGAAAATACATCAGCCCCGCGGGCTGACATTCATGCACATCGCATTCTGATCCTGGATTTTGGCGGGCAATACACGCAACTCATTGCGCGCCGTGTTCGCGAGTGCGGCGTTTTTTCGGAGATTCATCCCTGGGACATTGACGAAGCGGCGATCAGGGCGTTCGCGCCGGCAGGCGTCGTATTGTCCGGTGGCCCCGAGTCCGTGAACCTGGACGATCCACCGCGGGTGGCCCAGACTATTTTCGAACTGAATGTACCGGTACTCGGTATTTGCTATGGCATGCAGGCGATGGCCGCGCAGCTCGGCGGCCGGGTGGAGGCGTCAGAACATCGCGAATTTGGTTACGCCGAAATTACGCCGCTGGATTCAGAGCTGCTGGCCGATCTGAATGATGCCGCGGGCGGCGCGCCGCTGCTCAAGGTATGGATGAGTCACGGTGACCGGGTCGAGTCGCTGCCGGAAGGGTTTGTCATTGCGGGCGAGAGCTCCAATTCACCCATGGCTGCGATGGAGGACCGCAAGCGGAAATATTACGGCGTGCAGTTCCACCCGGAAGTGACGCACACACCGCAGGGTCAGGCGATCATTAACCGCTTTGTGCGTGATATCTGCGGTTGTCCGGGTGACTGGACGGCCGGAAATATCGTTGCCGACGCCATTGCCAATGTCAGGAATACGGTAGGTGACGGCAAAGTATTGCTCGGGTTGTCAGGCGGTGTCGACTCGTCGGTCGTCGCGGCGCTACTGCACGAGGCGATTGGCGATCAGCTTACCTGCGTCTTTGTCGATCATGGATTGCTCAGGCATCACGAAGGTGACCAGGTGATGGACACGTTCGCCGAGCACATGCACATCAACGTGATTCGCGTGAACGCTGCCGAGCGATTCTTTGCTGCCCTGGCCGGCGTCAATGATCCCGAGGAAAAACGCAAGGTCATCGGCGGACTTTTTATCGACGTATTCGACGAGGAAGCGCACAAGCTGGAAGGCATCGACTGGCTTGCACAAGGAACTATCTATCCCGACGTTATCGAATCCGCTGGCGCGAAGACGGGCAAGGCCCACGTCATCAAGTCGCACCACAACGTTGGCGGATTGCCCGAAAAAATGCGCATGAAGCTGGTGGAACCGCTGCGCGAGCTGTTCAAGGATGAGGTGCGAAAAATCGGCCTGGAACTCGGCCTGCCGCGGGAGATGGTCTATCGACATCCTTTCCCCGGTCCCGGGCTTGGCGTACGCGTACTCGGCGAAGTCAAAAAGGACTATGTCGCCTTGTTGCAGCTCGCCGATGACATTTTCATCGAGGAACTGCGCAGGCACGATCTCTACGACAAGACGAGCCAGGCATTCGCCGTCTTTTTGCCGGTGCGCTCCGTTGGCGTAATGGGTGATGGCCGTCGGTATGACTTTGTCGTTGCGTTACGGGCCGTAGAGACAGTCGATTTCATGACGGCGCGCTGGGCAAGACTGCCGTACGAATTCCTGGAGCATGTGTCGCTCAGGATCATCAACGAAGTCGATGGCATTTCGCGGGTTACCTACGATATTTCCGGCAAGCCGCCGGCGACTATTGAATGGGAATGAACTGGAGCGACGCGGACGAAAAGTTCATGCGCGCGGCACTGTCCGAAGCCAAAGTGGCGGCGCAGTCGGGTGAAGTGCCGGTCGGTGCGCTGGTTGTACGTAACGGCGAAATCATTGGTCGCGGATTAAACCGGCCCGTCCAGGATTCCGATCCAACCGCCCATGCCGAAATCGTTGCCATTCGTGCGGCAGCCGCCAGTGAAAAAAACTACCGGCTGAGCGGCTGCACCTTGTACGTGACCCTGGAACCCTGTCCGATGTGTGTCGGCGCCATGATTCATGCGCGAATCAGCCGGCTGGTATTTGGCGCCTACGATCCGAAAGCAGGTGCGGCGGGCAGCGTGCTTGATCTTTGCGATGACCGTCGCCTGAATCACCGTATCGAGGTGAATGGGGGGCTTTTGGCAGATAAGTGTGGCGGGTTGCTGCAGAAGTTTTTCGCGGGCCGACGCGGCTGACGCCGAGGCGTGGAAGCAATCAGTCCGGCTGCTCTGTCGCCAGTGCAACGATCGCGGGTTTCTCCGCCGCGTCATCACCAGCTTCATCTTCCAGTTTGTCTTCATTTTCGGCCAGCCAGCCGATAATGTTGTAGTAGGCGCGAATATTGTTTACGTATAGCACCGGCTCCCAGCCGCGTGCGTAGCCGAATGGCACCCGCGAATACCATTTGTGTTGTGCGAGCAGGGGAAGCGCTTCGCTGAGATCAACCCATTTGTCGGGATCGCCACCCTGCCATTCGACGATCTGCCTTGCATCCTTGATGTGGTTGTAGCCGACATTATAAGCCGCCATCGCAAACCACGTTCGATCGGGTTCGTCGACACTGTCGGGAATTCGTTCCAACTGCCGGGCCAGAAATTGCGCCCCACCGAAAATGCTGCTGGCCGGATCCATACGATCCTCAACGTCCAGGTAGTCAGCCGTTGCTTCTGTCAACATCATGATGCCGCGAACGCCCGTCGGTGATACAGCATGCGATCGCCAGTGCGACTCCTGGTAGCCGAGCGCGGCGAGCAATTGCCAGTCGAGACCCCAGGCTTCCCCAGCTTCTTCAAAAATTTCCCGGTAACGCGGCAGGCGAGTTTCGAAATGGCGAATAAATGCTCGGGTGCCGACATAATCAAACCTGTCCGTATAGCCGAAATAGCGATCCTTCACCTGGGCGAGAAATCCGCTTCGGTCCGATTTGATGATGTAGTCATCGGCACGGGCGAGCAGGCTGTCATCATTTTCCTTGTTAAATGCCCAGGCAATCGGATCGGCAATTTTCAGGTCGAGGGCGACGCGGAGGTCCGGGTAGAAATGACGCTGGATACCGTACTCCGTGCTGTCGGCGATCGTGAAATCGATCTCGCCAAGCGCCACTTTTTTCAGAAGGTCGGCGACCTCGTCTTCCGTATTCTCCGTCCATGTGAGGTCCGGGTAGACGGCCGCCAGGGACTGCATCATGTCGGAATGACTACTGCCGGCGACAACTTCAATTGATCGACCGACGAGTTCGTCGACAGCGCGTGGCTTGCCCGTACCGAGTTGGTAAATGAGGTGCATATCGACCGTGTTATAAGGATGGCCGAAGTCGAGCACCGCGCGACGCGACTCCGTGATGGACAGCCCGGCTGCCGCCATGTGGGCTTTGCCATTGGCCAGGTATGGCATTACCTCGGACACACTGTCGACCGTGTCGATAACAAGCCTGACGCCGAGTTCGTCGGCAAAGCCCTGCACAAGATCGAATTCCGGACCGGCTGGCCCGTCGGGTCCGACAAAGAACGCGGTTTCCGATTCCCTCGTAACGACCCGCAGTTCGCCGAGTTCCAGAACCTGGTCGAGCGTGGAAGGCGGAGCGGAGCAAGTCCCGATCAACGTTGCCACAATCGCGATAAGAAAAAACCGCAAATCAAGCCTCCATAGCAAGCGTTCGACAATCCGGTCCAGGGTTCGTCGCTACAGACACACCCTCAGGCCATTTTGACCTCGTAAAGCTCGCTAAATTCTGTCCCCAGTCGGCGCTTTATTACCAGGTGTCGCAGGATTCTTTATGTTTTCAATTAGTTATGATTTTTCACCTGCAGGATAGTGATACGTTACATGAAGCGGGCGCTGATTTCAGCGCAGGCATCACAGCACAAAACGGAACCGGATCACCATTTCCCGTTGACGACTATTGCCGGCCCGGTGCCGAATTGAGGTCGGCATCCGGGTTCTTCACCTAACTACTTGATGCAAAAGCCTCTGCGCCAATGTTGGGAGCCCTGTGAGTGTTTCGGCCAGGGCGGGGCGGCCTGCTCTTGGGACTACGGTTTGTCGCTGGACTGGCGCGACGGAGCGCCCACCAGGGCCGCCCAGATTGAATTTTCCAGCGGTGATTTGCGCATTGCCGACAATCAGCGTGTAGAATCGCACGCCCCGAAAAGGAATTCGGAGAGGTGCCAGAGTGGTCGAATGGGCCTGATTCGAAATCAGGTGTACGGTTCTCCCGTACCGTGGGTTCGAATCCCACCCTCTCCGCCAGTAAACAGAAAAGAGGC
>Ga0316195_10000880_pt1 | contig 12907 bp, 14 predicted proteins | sample Phised1_MG_FD_204937 | JGI IMG/M metagenome (GOLD analysis project Ga0316195, IMG submission 204937) | Coastal sediment microbial communities from Maine, United States - Phippsburg sediment 1 | ecosystem: Environmental > Aquatic > Marine > Coastal > Sediment | place: USA: Maine | collected... | reverse complement strand
GTACGGCGCTCGAGTTCACCGCAACACGCATAGGCTTCCAGCTTATTGCAGAAACCGGCCGCGAAATCGCTGTCACCGAGATACAGTATCGAGCGTCCCGCCATGCGTCCTACGCTTCCTCCGCTGGCAACCTGGCCGCTATTTCCTGCATGCTGCAGTTCACGGGGCAAGGTTCCTTGTATGCCATATTCTTGTTTTTTGTGATGGCGTTACGTTGTCCGTAACGCATTTTCAGGACAACGGGCATAATACCAGAATCGGCAAAAAACTCAGTATGAAATCAATAATTTGGCTATTTCTGACTTTTCGCCTAAACGGATGATCGGTATGCGACATCAAAGTACTAAAGCCCCGGGAGAATGGTCGTTTGCAAGCGGTATTGCCTTCCAGTACAGGAGTGATCGACGGCGGAGTGGTGGCGCTGGCTGCTGACACCACTTTCGACGAGTTGCGCTGGGTCCGCAGGGCGCAGCAGGCGGATTCGTCGGCCTTCGAAAAGCTGTACCGGGCCAATGTGGACCGGGTTTACGGGCTTTGCCTGCGGATGACCGGTAACAGGAGTGAGGCGGAAGACTGTACGCAGGACGCATTTATCCAGGCGTGGAACAGTCTCGACAAGTTTCGCGGGGACAGCGCTTTTGGCACCTGGATGCACAGGGTCGCCGTCAACGTCGTCCTCGGGCGGATGCGGAAGTCGCGCCGCGAGCAGGACAGGATCAGGGCCGTTTCGGAAGTGGCACCGGTCAGGCAAACCATCGCCGATGATGGTGAGCTGCGTGACCTGGAGGGCGCCATCAACGAACTGCCCAGTGGTGCAAGGCACGTATTCGTCCTGCACGCAGTGTACGGGTACAGCCACGGCGAAACCGGCGACATGCTTGGAATTGCCGAAGGAACGAGCAAAGCGCAGCTAAATCGGGCACGAAGATTGCTCAAGCAACAACTGGAAGCGGAAGAGAAATGAACGGGAAAGACGATAGAAAATTCGATGACGACCTGCTGGAGCGGGCGGCAAAGCTTGCTGCCCCGGTTGCTCCTGAGCGTGACCTTTGGCCGGGCATCGAGCAGGCGATTACAGTGCCGCGCAAGCCGCGACGTTCCGCATGGAACGGGGCGTGGGCCCAGGCCGCGGCAGTTATCCTGCTGGTCGGTGGTTCATCCGGGCTCACTTACCTGACGATGAGCGGTGCCAGGAACGCTGTAGTTCCGACGGCAGCTGAGGCGCCCGTGCTGGTTTTTGAGCAAGCCTCCGCAAATTTTGGCAGCCAGTACACGCTGGGTCCGGATTTTCAGGATGCGAGAAGTGACCTGGTAGAGAAATTTGAGCAACGGATTGAAAACCTTTCGCCGGAGGCACGCGTCGAGGTTTTGGCAAACATCGAAACCATCCGTAAAGCGATTGACGACATCAATCGCGCCTTGTCGCGGGAACCGGATAACGTGTTACTGCAGGAGTTGCTGATCAACACCTATCGCGATGAGTTGTCGATGATGATCGAGGTGGATGGTATTACCGGTGCGGCGATGCGCAGGGGCGATATTTAATTGGCATGAAGAACACGGATGCAACCCGATGGGGCGATGCCCTGGTTGCGACGCGGGAGAGGAAAGTGATGAAGAAAGTCGGCATTGTTGTATTGAGTTTGTTTTCGCTGACCACGGCTCTGGCCGAGGACGTGAACGAAATAATGGACGCGGCTTCCGCTGGCATGGTTACGATTTCTAATGTGGCGGGCACGGTCGAAGTCCGGGGGTGGTCGCGCAACCAGGTCGAAGTGACCGGAGAGCTCGGCAGTAAAGTTGAGGAACTGATTTTCGAGCGCGATGGCGACGAGATTCTTATTAAGGTGAAAGTACCCCGCCACAACAAGGGCGGTATTTCGAGCGATCTGCAGGTGAATGTCCCGGCGGCAAGCACGCTGCAGGTCAATGTGGTCAGCGCGGACATCGATGTCAGCGACGTAATGGGCGAGCAGAGCCTCGAATCGGTCAGCGGCGATATCGAGACGGCTGTGCATGGTGCCGATATCGAGGTGGGCTCCGTGAGCGGCGACATCGAAGTTCAGGGGGATAAAAAGGCAACCCGATCAAGAATGACGACCGTCAGCGGCCATATCGAGATAGACAGCCTGTCCGGCGAAGTCGGGGCTGAATCCGTCAGCGGTGATGTCTCAGTGGTTAACGGCAGTTTCCGGCGCTCGGCTCTGGAAACGGTCAATGGCGACATCGTCTTTCACGCGGGCCTTCAGGACGATGGTCGCCTGGACATCGAAACCATCAATGGCACGGTGGACGTTAAATTTGACGGTGATGTCTCGGCGCGATTCGATATCGAGACTTTTAATGGCTCAATCAGGAACTGTTTCGGGCCTGAATCGGTCAAAACCAGTCAGTATGCGCCCGGACGTGAACTGAAGTTCACGGAAGGCGACGGCTCTGGCCGGGTGACGATCAATACCCTGAACGGCAGTCTGCAACTCTGCAAGTAGACAGTACGCCGCTGCCGACCGGCCGCCCGTCTGCGGACGCTGGCGGCCTTTTTTTTCAGGAGAAATGTCACACATCCGGACGAGCCGCTTTGCTATTCTTCGCGCACTGGCATTTTAAGACCGAGGTCGGGCAATAGCCCGGAAATTGCAGCATGGGCCGTTTTCTCAAAATTCTTCTGTTCAGCATCGCCGGAATCGCGGGCATCCTGGTCGTCGCCGCGATTTCGTTGATGATCTTCTTTGATCCGAACGATTTTCGGGATCGGATCTCCGCCGCGGTAAAAGAGGAAACAGGGCGCGATCTCGTCATCTCGGGGGATATATCCGTGTCGGTTTTCCCGTGGCTCGCTGTCGACATTGGCCGCACTGAACTCGGTAATGCCGCGGGATTCGGCGATGAGGAATTCCTCAGCTTCGAGAAGGCGTCGCTGAGCGTGCGCATCGTGCCGCTGATCATCAGGCAGGAAATCACGGTCGGTACCGCGTCGCTCGACGGACTCGTGGTCAATCTCGCCGTGGCGCGGAACGGCACGACAAACTGGCAAGATCTCGCGGACGGCGGCGATACATCGGCGCCCACGCAGGAAAGCGACAGCTCGGCAGCCTTCGATGTGGCGAGCATCAGTGTTAGCGACGCAAATGTCCGTTACGCGGATGCAGCGGCCGGCACTACGTATTCGATCAGCGGATTGTCCTTCGAAACCGGCAGGATCGCCGTCAATACTCCGATCGATATTCGTGCCGAGTTCGACTTCGATGCGACGCCTGGCGAGCTTGGCGGGCACCTGGCAATTCGCGGCACGACGACAGTGACGGCCGACGCTACACAGATATCGCTCGAAGGATTAAACGTATCTGGCGCCTTGCGCGGCCTTGTCGCAGGGGCAACCGAATTCAATTTCGACTCACGTGAAATTCATATCGATACGGACGCACAAAGCATCAATCCCGGTGAAATGGATTTGACCGTTCTCGGTATGGCAATGGCAGCCAACGTCGAGCCGTTTTCCTACGCGGGCACACCGCAACCGGTCGCCGATCTTCGGGTTGCCACGTTTTCGTTGAAAGAGTTGCTGCAGAAGCTGGCCATCGAGCCGCCGCTTACCGCGGATGCGAATGCACTCGAGAGGGTTTCCTTCAGCGCCAAAGCGGCGCTGGGCGAGAACGCTATCTCACTCAGCTCAATGACGCTGGAACTCGACGACTCCACCATGACCGGCACACTGTCGTTGCCGATAACCGCAAGCGGTGCGCTTGGTTTCGATCTCGAAGTGGATTCGATTGTGCTCGACGGCTACATGGCGCCCGTTGACGACAGCGCCGCCGTTGCCGCGGACGAAAGCGGCGATATCGAGATTCCCGCGGATTTGATTCGCACGCTGAACGCGAAGGGCAGTTTCCGCATCCGCCAGGCTTACCTTGCCGGGATGGAGTTCAGCAACATGGAACTTGGGGTTAACAGTGCGGGCGGCAAGCTGCGCCTCAATCCACTTCGCGCCGAGTTCTATGAAGGCAGCTATGCCGGCGATGTGCGCATCGATGCATCCGGCGACGTACCGTCAGTGTCCGCCAACGAAAGTATCAGCGACGTCAATCTCGGCGCGATGATGAAGGCGATGTATGACGTCGACAACATCACCGGCACGGTAAACGGCAAGTTCGTCCTTGGGGGCAAGGGCCAGACGCTTGCCGCGATCCAGCGGGACCTGGATGGGAACATGTCGATCGCGCTGGCTGACGGCGCGTGGGAAGGGACGGACGTCTGGCACCAGTTGCGCTCCGCCCGGGCCATGTACCGGCAGGAACCGGTGCCGGAACCTACCTTGCCCGCACGAACCGAATTCACAGCGGTCACGGCGACCGGCACCGTCACCGACGGCATATTCCGCAACGAGGATTTTCTCGCCGAGCTGCCTTTCCTGCGGCTGAACGGCAAAGGCATGGTGGACCTTGGTACGTCCGAGGTGGACTACGCGATGGAGGTGCGCGTGTTCGATCGCCCTGAATTCATGGCGGGCGCGTCCGCGGCGGAAATTGCCGATTTCACCAAGACCGTTGTGCCTATCAAGATCACCGGCCAGCTGAGTTCGCCAATCGTCAGGCCGGATATCGAGGGAATCTTCCGTGGCCAGGTTGAAGAGGCTATTGGAGAAAAGACGGAGGAGCTCAAGAACCAGCTGCTGAATCGATTGCTTGGCACGGACAAGCCGCCGGCGACGGAAGACCCGGACGCCGCGGCGGAAGAGCCGGCAGAGGAAGATCCACAAGAAAAACTAAAAAAGGATCTGCTGAAAAAGATTTTCGAGCGCTGAGCGTTTGAGCCGAAAATTCACAATCCGGGCCGGGTTCATCGCCGGCCTTGCCGCGATCTTGTTCGCGGCGCAGTCGTCTGCCGCCGAGATGCGCTTTCTCGAAGTGCAGCGCGACGACGACCTGTACCGCCTCAAATCGATTACCTGGTTTGATGCGCGCGCGGAAGCCCTGTACGACGTGCTCCGCAATTACGAACTATTCAGCAAGTTTACGAGCGCGGTTGTCGAGTCGAAGAACCTGGAGCCGGATGCAGAAGGCAGGCCACAGTACTTTACGCGTATGGAAGGCTGCGTGCTGCTGTGGTGCAGGTCCTTCAATCGTATTGGCTACCTGGTGTTGCAGCCGTCCACCGAGATCGTTGCGCACGCGGATCCGGAGCGCAGCGATTTCAAAAAGAGCCGCGAACGCTGGCAGCTGATCCCCGAAGGTGATGGCACGGTCCTAGTGTACGAATTCGAAATGGTGCCGGACTTCTGGGTCCCGCCCGTTCTCGGGCCGTACTACATAAAGCGCGCGCTGCGCAGCGGCGGCGAACGGGCCATCGGCCGGATCGAAGCGCTGGCGCGCGGCGAGGAACCTGCACCGTAATCCGGAAAAGTCATACACTGCGCTGCTTATGCTGAAACCGAACGAAAACGGGCAAGACATGCAGTTCGCCGCCAGGGTGTTGCAGTGGTTCGACAAACACGGTCGCAAGGATCTGCCGTGGCAGCAGCAGCCGACCCCTTACCGCGTGTGGGTCTCGGAGGTCATGCTGCAGCAGACGCAGGTGACCACGGTGATTCCGTATTACGAGCGATTCATGGCTTCGTTTCCCGGCGTCGACAGGCTTGCGGCAGCGGATATTGACGATGTACTGCACCATTGGTCGGGGCTTGGCTACTATGCGCGGGCGCGAAACCTGCACCGAGCCGCGCGGATAATTCACGACCGTTTCCAGGGAGAATTCCCCGCGGACTTTGCGGCGGTTGTCGATTTGCCCGGCATCGGGCGGTCCACGGCGGGGGCGATCCTGGCGCTCTCCCGCGGCGAACGGCATGCGATCCTGGATGGCAATGTCAAACGCGTGCTGGCGCGCTTTTATGCGGTTGCCGGCTGGCCCGGGAAGACGAGTGTCAGCAACCTGCTCTGGCAATACGCCGAACAGAACACGCCAGAGACCGAGGTCGCCGCCTACACGCAGGCGATGATGGACCTCGGCGCAACGGTTTGTACGCGCTCAAAACCGCGCTGTGACGATTGTCCGCTGGCCGAATCGTGTCGCGCACATGAACTCGCAATCGAGACGGAATTTCCAGGCAGGCGTGAGAAGAAGGCAAGGCCGCGGCGAGAGACACACATGCTGCTGGCGCACAGCGGAAGCGCGATCTATCTTGAGCGCAGGCCGTCCTCCGGGATCTGGGGTGGCTTGTGGAGCCTGCCGGAGCTGGTGTCCGTTGACGAGATAGCCGACTGGTGTGTGACCGTATTGAACAGGGAGCCCGGCGCAATCGAATCGCTCGACAGGATGCAGCACAGCTTTTCGCATTTCGATCTCGACATCTATCCTGTCGCTGTCGAGGTGCCCGGCGGTGCGAGTGTCGTTGCCGATTCGTGCGACGGCATCTGGTATGAGCCGCAGTCGCCACGGCAGGTCGGTATTGCCGCGCCGGTCATGGAGCTGATTCGTAAATTTGAGCGGACGGAAGCATGAAACGAAACCTGTCGATTGTCGGACTGTTGATTCTGCTGGTGTGCAACAGCGTGCTTGCCGCAGACGCCAAAACCCTGCTCGCCATTTTTGCGCACCCCGATGATGAATCGACCGTTGCGCCAATCCTCGCGCGTTACGCGCGCGAAGGCGTCGCGGTTACCGTCGCGATTGCCACCGACGGCCGCTACGGTGCGCAGGACTTCGCCGGTATCCCCGAAGGTGACGAGCTGGCAGCCGTCCGCGACGAGGAGATGAAATGCGCGGCGGCAAAGCTCGGTGTAAAGCTGGTGCACTACGACTACCATGATCAATTGCGCGCGGCGGAAGGCTACGACGGACATATCCCGCACGTACGCGCATTGTTGCAGGACATCGCCGAGCTCATCGCGAAAGTCAGGCCCGATGCCATCATCACCTGGGGACCGGACGGCGGATCGAATCACATGGACCATCGACTGGTCGGCGATACGGTCACCGGCGTCTACCTGTCGCGCGACTGGGGCAAGGATATTTCACTTTATTACTACGGTACGCCGGCCAGCCTCATCGACGACGAGGAAGCGCGATCACGCTATGGCGTGGACGATCGCTACATGACCACCGTGATTCAATACGAGCCGCAGGATTTCGCGGCCGCCGCCGATTCGTTGCGCTGTCACCGCTCTCAGTTCACGGCAGCGACAATAGAAAGTATGATTAGCAGCCGGACAAAACGTGGCCCGGCTATTTATCTCCGCAGGTTCGAGCCGCCGCGCGAGCGTTCCGATTCACTATTTGAGAAATGACAATGCCCCGCATGATTCACTGCACGATCCTGCAGAAGGAAGCCGAAGGCCTCGACTACGCGCCATACCCGGGCGAACTGGGTCAGCGCATCTACGAAAATATTTCGAAGGAAGCCTGGCAGCGCTGGCTCGGCCACCAGACGATGCTGATCAACGAATACCGGCTGACGCCTATCGAACCCGAGGCGCGCAAGTTTCTCGAGACGGAAATGGAGAAGTATTTCTTTGGCGGCGGTTCGGCCGCGCCGAAGCAGTTTGTGCCGACCTGAGTCAGCCCAGCGGTAATTCCGTCGTCTTCGTGACGGTGCGTATCGCGACGCTGGAGTTGACCCGCGCCACGCCGGGCAACCGCGTGAGGCCCTCGTTGTGCAGCCGTTCGAAGTCCGCCATGTCGGACACGACCACGCGCAGCAGGTAATCGAACTCGCCCGTCATCAGGTAACACTCCATGACTTCGGGGATATCGCGTACCGCTTTCTCGAAGGCGGCGAGTTCGCTCTGTTCTTCCCGCCGCAGCGCAATGTGAACGAAAACCGTGCCCGACAGGCCCACCTTCTTCTGGCTCAAAAGGGCGACGAAGCGTTCGATGAGCCCGCTCTCTTCCAGTGCACGGACCCGCCGCAGGCAGGCGGATTCCGAGAGATTGACCTGTGCCGCGAGCTGCACATTGCTGATTCGCCCGTCGCGCTGCAGCGCGGCGAGAATTGATCTGTCGTATCGGTCAAGAGTCATGGTGATTTCTGCGAAGAATGGGTCAATGAACCGTAGAATCTGCCACAAATTACCCTATTGAGCGCTGATTCAGCAAGGCAATTGCGTCATGACATGGCTATCATGCCGAAATAGTTACATCTAACACCTTCGGGGGAGACCGAAAATGAAGGTAGGAATACCGAAAGAAGTCAAAGTGCTGGAATTTCGCGTTGGCATGGTACCGGCGGGAGTCCGCGAGCTGGTGCATGACGGGCACGACGTGTTCGTGGAGACCAATGCCGGGCTCGGCATCGGCATGTCCGATGACGATTACAGGGCTGCCGGCGCGACGGTTCTCGGTACGGCAAAAGAGGTCTATGACACGGCGGACCTGATCGTCAAGGTCAAAGAGCCGCAGGCCGCTGAGTGCCAGATGCTGCGGCCCGACCAGGTGCTGTTTACCTACCTTCACCTGGCCGCGGATCCGGCGCAAACAGAAGCGCTGGTCAATTCCGGGACGACGGCGATTGCTTACGAAACGGTAACGGCCAGGGATGGTTCGCTGCCGCTGCTGACGCCGATGAGTGAGGTAGCCGGTCGCCTGTCGATTCAGGCGGGCGCGTTCGCATTGCAGAAAGCGAACGGCGGCAGTGGCGTGTTGCTGGGCGGTGTGCCGGGCGTTGCGCCGGGCAGGGTGCTGGTGGTGGGTGGCGGCGTTGCCGGCACGCACGCGGCGGAAATGGCGGTAGGACTGGGTGCCGAGGTGACCATTCTCGATCGGTCAGTGCCAAGGCTTCGCCAGATTAACGAAATTTACGGTGGGCGCGTCAGGACAGCCTACTCAACGAAAAATGCCATCGATGAACTGGTGCTGGAAGCAGACCTCGTTATCGGCGCCGTGCTGATCGCCGGTGCCGCGGCACCGAAGCTGGTGACGGCAGAGCACGTCAGGAACATGAAGCCGGGATCGGTACTCGTCGACATTTCCATCGACCAGGGCGGTTGTTTCGAGACGAGCCGGCCGACGACGCATGCTGAACCGACCTATGTCGTTGACGATGTCGTTCACTACTGTGTCACCAACATGCCGGGCGCCGTGCCGAGAACATCGACGTTTGCGCTGACCAACGTGACGCTGCCGTTTGCCAAGGAACTTGCCAATCGTGGCTGGCGGGAAGCGCTGATGATGGATGAGCACCTTCGCCATGGACTGAATGTCCACGCGGGACGCATTAATCACCAGGCAGTCGCCCTTGATCTCGGTTACGAGTACCTCTCGGCCGAGGATGCTTTAAAAGCAGCCTGATCCAATCCCCCTTTATCAGGCGGTTTATTCAGCCGGGCGAAAGCCCGGCTTTTTTATGCGTGAGGATTTCTCCGCCATGACCCCGTAACCGCTGCGATAGTTCCGTGAACCCGATCACGTGCGCAGCGGTCAAAATCCGATATAACATAAAGGCTGATGATTTAAGTGAGGGTTGAAACTTATGATCGATCATCAAGACCGCGACAGGGTTGTACGGGTTCGCAACCTGCAGGATTATTTTCGCACGTCGATCGAGACGGTCGTCGCGCGCCAGCGAGTGGATATCGACCCGCATGCCGCCCACTACGTCGTCAACCTACTGACCCTCTTTTCCCGCTCCGACAAGCTTTTCGAAAACGATGGCGAGTGCTACGGCATCCGGCCGCTGGCCCTGATGCTTGCGGACGCGGCCAGCGCCGAGACGCTGGAAAGACGCAGTGAAATCCTGCAGCGTATCGGCGACGTCGCTTTGTTTATCGCCGGCTTTTTCACCGACAGCCTTGCCAACAAAGCCGTGGACGTCGACTACTACATTCGCATGGGCGGCAACGCGTACGGTTCGCTGTCAATGGAAGTGCGCGGCACGTTTCGCGGTAACGCGTTCGCCAGCATCTACGGCGAACTGGCGGCCAAGTTCCAGATCTTCGTAGACGTACTGAACGAAATCAGCGCCGGCCCGAACGACGGCGCGGATATCGACTTGCTGCGTACCTATGACGTGTGGCTGAAGACCGGCAGCCACCGCGCCGAAACGCTGTTGCGGCAAAGCGGTGTCGTGCCGCTGTTCAGTGGTAAAAAACACTGAGATGCTTCAGCTACTGCAGCGGCAGCTCAACGATACCTACCAGACGGATCCAGGCTACGACGTTCGCGATTTCCTGATTACGGACGCACTCACTGCAAAAGCCATCGGCGGTGACACGATGCTCACCAACACCAGTGAGACCTTGCTGCTTCGCGAAGATGACGAGGGTATTTCACTGTCGCTTTATCTCGAGGCGGAAATCCTGGCGCGGCTGGAATCAATGGATCCACTGAACACATTGCAGGCAGGTCAGCTCGACGACCTGTGCAAGGTTATCGAAGGCCTGAGCCACTTCAACTATGTCGTGTGGCGCGCCAGCTGCAATCGTTCGGTGTCCCTGCTCGAGCTGGAGCTGCAGGCGGAGGTCGACAAGTTCGTCAGCACCATGCAGCTGGCACGGAACCAGGGCGACGCGGACCTGCTCAACGTGCTGCACCGTCGGCTATTCGACAATGTCAGTTTTCACGAGGAGCTGGATCGCGAGCAGGCCGAGCGTTACCGGGCCGCCAATGAATACGCGGCGCGTTTCTGCCGGCAGCTTCGACAGCGTTTGCTGCAAGACGGCGACGAGGCGTTGCCGGAGTTACGACGATTCTACCGGCTGCCGCTACGCGACAAGATCAGCCACATTCACTCGCTCGCCTGGGCGACCAACTGACCGCGCGCCCGGCTGCGCGCGTCGATAGCCAGCAACAAATCCGTCAGCGCGTGATATTCGAGCGCGTTCAATCCGGTCGCATCGCTGATTCGCTGCAGTCGCGCATAGATCGTGTTCGGGTGAACGGATAATACCTTCGCCGCCTGCAGCACGTTCATGTTGCTGTCCGCATAGGCGCGCAAGGTTGCCGACAATGCGCCCCTGGCGCGCCGGTCCTGTGCGGCGAACGTCTCCGTCCAGGCAGGCAATACCGACCGCACGTCGTGCATGGCGTTCGAGATCAGCAGCTGGCGAAACGGAATGGACGACAGCCGCATGACCCGATGGGCAACATCGGCGTGCTCGAGTGCGATGCGCGCTTCCGCCGCGGCCCGTGGAATGTGCGAGGTCGACGGCGCGTCATTGCTGAGGCCGATGAGCGCTGCCGGTCCGACTTTCCGCAGGTACGGATAGACGCGTTCCGCGAGCAGCGACTGTGGCGCGGTCCAGCCCGAAAGGCGCCGCGTGCCGGAGACGATCACGGTAACGAGGTTGTCGCGAATGCCGGAGATCGTGCGCAGCGGGGTCGCTGCCAGTTCCTTGCCAATCGCGTCGGCGAGGCGCTGGGCCCGGGCCCGGTTAGCCATCTCGCGCGGGTCGACGGACTGCGCCACCAGCACGCAATAGGACTGGCGTTGCTGCAGGTAACCGGCGCGTCGCAACAGCTGCGCCGCCTGCTGGTCCGATTCGTCATAGCCGTTCAGCAGGGTATTGAGCAACTCGGTACGGCGATCCCCTTCGGCCTCGGCCAGCAGCCGCGTATGGCTGACGTAGGCTGAGGTCATCAGCGTGCCAATATGACCGGCGTACTCCGCAGTGAAATCCGTGACGGCCCCGACCACGCGGGTCATGTGCGCGTCGCTGGCGGCGGTTTTCAGGGCGGCCTCCCGGATCCACACGAGCAGCGCCCGCTGCAGGCACTGGCAGGCGTGCAGCACGGCATCGAGCGGAAATTTCTGCGCCGCGCGACGCTTCGCGTGGCTGACCACAAACGGAAAGTCGCCGGCCGGGCCGCCGCCGAGCAGCCGGCAAACCTCGCTCACGTGCGCGGCAATATGTTCGCGAAGCTCGGGCAGGACGTCCGGGTTGCCGCTGTCGCTAAACGCCGTTACCTCCGCCACGATGGTCCGGGCGAGGGCCGATTCGACGCTGGCGGAGTCGCTTGCCAGGGCAGCCTCGACATCGCGCGGGACGCCAGATGAGCGCAATGCCGTGACCGTGCGCCGGATGCCGCTGCTGTCGTTCGCGTAGCCCATAAATTGTGCAGTCTACACAATTGATTGACCGAAAATCAGGGTAATCGGGCCAATGCATGGGCAGTTCACTGCGTTTATTCTCCAGTTTCAATCGAAAACAAGCGCAATCAACCCAAGAGGAATGCAGCATGGCCAAGTACCTGTTTATTTATCACGGCGGCAAGAACCCGGAGTCCGAGGAAGAGGTGGCGGCCGTGCTGGACGCCTGGGGCAGCTGGATGGGCTCGATGGGCGCCGCCGTCATTGACGGCGGTAATCCGGTGGGGCTGTCGAGCACCGTGCACCCGGACGGCTCGGTGAGCCGCGACGGCGGGCCTAACCCCGCGAGCGGTTACGGACTGTTTGAAGCCGCCAGCCTGGAGGACGCCATCGCCAAGGCGAAGGGCTGCCCGATCCTGCAGGCCGGTGGCTCCGTGGAGCTGGCTGAAGCCATCGACATGTAGCCAGCGGCGCCAGCGCCTGGCGCGCGCATCCGGGCGTCGCGCTGGCACCGGTGACGGGCCGTCTCCGGACGCTGGCGGCCGAGCCGTCTGCCGGGAGCGGCGGGCGGCCGTGAAACAAAGCCGCCATTCGAGAGTCAAATGGTCGTACAAAGTCGGTATAGTTCGTGGTCCCGTCGACTCGGCGGGCACCACCGGCAAAACCAGGCCGGTCAAGACCAATAAGAAATACTCTGCTACTCCAGACTTACGGTGACCCGATCATAATGTGTAACGCACGTCTCTTCTGTGCACTGGCATTGCTGCCAGTGCTGGCTTTTGCGCAGGGCGGTCCGCCCGGCGGTCGCCAGGTGACCGTCGAATCCATGGTGGTCGAAGCCGCTGAGCTCGAGGCGACCGTCAACGCCGTCGGCAACGTGTTGGCCGATGC
>Ga0316195_10000879_pt1 | contig 12910 bp, 13 predicted proteins | sample Phised1_MG_FD_204937 | JGI IMG/M metagenome (GOLD analysis project Ga0316195, IMG submission 204937) | Coastal sediment microbial communities from Maine, United States - Phippsburg sediment 1 | ecosystem: Environmental > Aquatic > Marine > Coastal > Sediment | place: USA: Maine | collected... | reverse complement strand
TGGCGGATGTCCTGACGACCCCGACGTCCGCGCTTCGCGCGGCCCGGCGCGGCCCATGATCGACCACCTCGACACCGGTCACCTGATCGCGCTGGCTGCCGCGCTCGGCTGGGCCAGCGGGCTGCGACTGTACGCGGTCGTGTTCCTGACCGGGCTGGCCGGAGCCATGGGCTGGGTGACCCTGCCGCTAGGGTTGCAGGTGTTGCAGCAGCCGCTGATCCTGTGGGGCAGCGGCGTCCTGCTGCTGATGGAGTTCGTGGCCGACAAGCTGCCGCTCGTCGACTCGATGTGGGACGCCGTGCACACCGTCATCCGCATCCCCGCCGGCGCCGCGCTGGCGGCCGGCGCGTTCGGCTTCGACGCCGGCCAGGCCACCGTGCTCGCCGGCCTGATGGGCGGCACCCTGGCCGCCACCAGCCATGTCGCCAAGGCCAGCACCCGGGCGGCGGTGAACACGTCGCCGGAGCCGTTCTCCAACATCGGACTGTCGCTGCTGGGCGACGCCGCGGTGCCGACGATGCTGTGGCTGGCCTGGGCACACCCGTTGTGGTTCGCGCTGGCGCTGGTGGTGGCGATCGGCGTTGCGCTGGGGCTGCTGAGGCTGACGTTCAAGTTCCTGCGTGCGCTGATCCGCCGCTTCACCCGCAACGGCACGCCCGCGGCCGCCTGACGAAAGACTGCCATGTTCCAGAAGATCCTGATCGCCAATCGCGGGGAGATTGCCTGCCGGGTTGCCGCCACCGCGCGCCGGCTGGGCGTGCGCACGGTGGCCGTCCATTCCGAAGCCGATGTCCTCGCGCGCCACGTGGCGGCCTGCGACGAGGCGGTGGCGATCGGCGGGCCGCTGCCGCGCGACAGCTACCTGCAGTGGCGGCGCATCCTGGAGGCGGCGCAGACCACCGGCGCGCAGGCCATCCACCCCGGCTATGGTTTCCTGAGCGAGAACGAAGCCTTTGCGCGTGCCTGCGCCGAGGCCGGGCTGGTCTTCATCGGCCCGCCGGCCAGCGCCATTGCGGCGATGGGCAGCAAGTCGGCCGCCAAGGCGCTGATGGGCGAGGCTGGCGTGCCCTTGGTGCCCGGCTATCACGGGCAGGACAACGACCCCGCGCTGCTGGCGCGGGAGGCCGACCGCATCGGCTACCCGGTGCTGATCAAGGCCAGCGCCGGGGGTGGCGGCAAGGGCATGCGGCGTGTCGACAAGGCGGCCGAGTTCGCCGCCGCCCTGGCGTCCTGCCAGCGCGAGGCCGAGGCCAGCTTCGGTGACACCCATGTGCTGGTCGAGCGTTACGTCACGCGCCCCCGCCACATCGAGATCCAGGTGTTTGCCGACAGCCACGGGGAGTGCGTCCACCTCTTCGAGCGCGACTGCTCGGTGCAGCGGCGGCATCAGAAGGTGCTGGAAGAAGCGCCGGCGCCCGGCATGAGCGACGCGCGGCGTGCCGAGATGGGGGCGGCCGCCATCGCGGCGGCCAAGGCGGTGGGCTACGTCGGCGCCGGCACGGTGGAGTTCATCGCCGAGGAGACGGATGACGGTGACCTGCGCTTCTACTTCATGGAAATGAACACGCGGCTGCAGGTGGAGCACCCGGTGACCGAGGCCATCACCGGCCAGGACCTCGTCGAGTGGCAGCTGCGCGTGGCCGCCGGCGAGCCGCTGCCGATGGCGCAGGACGAGCTGAAGATCCACGGCCACGCGATCGAGGCCCGCATCTGCGCCGAGAACCCGGACGCCAACTTCCTGCCCGCCACCGGCACGCTGGTGGCGGCACGCTGGCCCGACCATGTCGCCTTCCGCCGCAACGCCGACGCCGAGCGCTTCCACGAGCCGGCGCCGGTGCGCATCGACCGCGGCTTCGACGAAGGCGACACCATCACGCCGTACTACGACTCGATGATCGCCAAGCTGATCGTCTGGGGCGCCGACCGCGCGCAGGCGCTGGCGCGGCTGGACGCGGCGTTGCGCGACACCCACCTGGTGGGCCTGCACACCAACGTGGCGTTGCTGCGCCGGGTGGTCGGCAGTGCGTCGTTCAGCACGGCCGACCTCGACACCAGCCTCATCGAGCGCGAGCGGCCGGCCCTGTTCGAAGCCGCGCCGCTGGCGCTGGACGTCGCCGCCGCCGGCGTGGTGGCGCTGGCGCAGGAGGCCGAAGCGCGGCTGGAAGGTGCCGACCCGTGGAGCCGGCGTGACGGCTGGCGGCTGCACGGCGGCGCGCGCAGACGCTTCGACCTCGAGATCGCCGGCGCCCAGCATGCACTGACGCTGACCCGCCTGCACGACGGCGCCACCGTCTTCGAGATCGGCGGCCAGCCGGTGGCGTTCGCGTCGCGGCCCCTGGGCGCGGGCCGCTTCGACCTCACGCTGGGCGCGCGGCGCCTGCTGCTCAGCGCCTACCGCCACGGCGAGCGGGTGGCGGTGTTCGCCCCCGAAGGCAGCGCCGTCGTCACCGAGATCGACCTGCTGGCGCATGCCGGCGACGCCGCCGGGGGCGGCGGCAAGCTCAGCGCGCCGATGCCGGGCAAGGTGGTGCAGTTGCTGGTCAAGCCCGGCGACGCGGTGACGCAAGGCCAGGCCCTGGCGGTGATGGAGGCGATGAAGATGGAGCACACGCTGCACGCGCCGCGCGACGGCGTGGTCAGCGAATTGCTTTACCGCGTGGGCGACCAGGTGCCCGAGGGTGCCGAGTTGCTGCGGCTCGAGGACGCATGACGGCGGTGGCCTGGCCCGAACCCGTGCGCCGCGTGATCGACGCGCTGGCGGCGGCCGGCCACCCGCACGCGCCGCAGTGGCTCGACGAAGCGGCGCGCACTTCGCAGCAGGCGGCCGACGCCCTGGGCGTGCAGCTGGGCCAGATCGCCAAGAGCGTGATCTTCCGCCGGCTGCAGGACGACGCGGCGGTGCTGGTGATCACCAGCGGCGACCGCCGTGTCGACGAGGCCAAGGTGGCGGCCACCACCGGCGCGCTGGGGCGCGCCGACGCCGCCTTCGTGAAGCGGCGTACCGGCTTTGCCATCGGCGGCGTGGCGCCGCTCGCGCATGCGACGCCGGCGCTGACGCTGATCGATCGTGAACTGTTCCGCTTCGAGCGCATCTGGGCCGCCGCCGGCCATCCGAACGCGGTGTTCCCGCTCGCGCCCGGGGATTTGCAGCGGCTGACCGGCGCGCCGGTGGCGGACGTGACAGCATGCACGGCGTGACCGGTCCCGTGCCCAGCCCCTGCATCAACGTCTGCCAGATGGACGAGGCCACCGGCTGGTGCCGCGGCTGCCTGCGCACGATCGACGAGATCGCGCTCTGGGGCTCGCTGCCCGACGACGCCAAGCGCGAGGTGCTGGGCCTGCTGCGCCGTCGCCGCATCGTCTGGCGCCAGCGGCCCGCCACCCAGGCCGAGCGATGAAGCGGCTGGCGTTTCACTTCGACCCGATTTCGCCGTTCGCCTACCTGGCCTTTGAGCGCCTGCCGCAGGCGCTGGAGGGTTGCTCCTATCTGGTGGACTACAAGCCGGTGCTGTTCGCCGGCCTGCTGCAGCACCACCGCCACAAGGGTCCGGCCGAGATCGAACCGAAGCGGGCCTGGACCTTCCGCCACGTGGCCTGGTTGGCGCATCGGCAGGGCACGCTGCTGCAAACCCCGGCCAGCCACCCGTTCAACCCGCTGCCGCTGCTGCGTCTGGCGCTGGCCTGCGCGCCCGCCGGCGGGCTGCCGAACCGGCGCGTGGTGGAGGCCCTGTTCCGCCATGTCTGGCAGGGCGGGGGCGCCCCTGTCGACGATGCGGGCCGGCTGGCGGCGCTGACCGCCGCGCTGGCACCCGTGCGCGACCCGGCCGACGCTGAAGTCAAGGCGGAACTGCGCGCGCTGACTGATGCCGCCATCGCCGCCGGGGTCTTCGGCGTGCCGACGGTCGAGGTCGACGGCCGCCAGTTCTGGGGTCTGGACGCGCTGCCGATGCTGGCCGCCTACCTGCAGGGCGACCCCTGGTTCGACGGCCCGCAATGGGCGGCAGCCGGCGTGGCGCCGCCCGGCGTCGGACGCCGACCGAGCTAGAGCCGGCCGAGGCCCTGGCTTGCGCCCCGGGCAGCGGCCCCTTTAAACTCTACCGACCGGTCGGTAAATAGAAGTCGCCATGCCCGAACCTGCACTGTCGCCCCAACAAGTCGCCGAGCGCGTGCGCGACGCCATGCTCGCCGATGACCGCGCCAGCCGGGCGCTGGGCATGCAGGTGCTGGAGGTCGGTCCCGGGCGCGCCGTGTTGCAGATGACCGTGCGCGACGACATGCTCAACGGCCACGACATCTGCCACGGCGGGCTGATCGCGACCCTGGCCGATTCGGCGTTTGCGTTTGCCTGCAACGCCTACAACGAACTCACCGTGGCCTCCGGCTTCGCCATCGACCTGCTGGCACCCGGGCGCGGCGGCGACGTGCTGACCGCCAGCTGCCACGAGGTGCACAAGGCCGGCCGCAGCGGGGTCTACGATGCCGAGGTGGTCAACCAGCGCGGCGAGCGGGTGGCGGCCTTCCGCGGCCGGTCGCACACCGTCAAAGGCAAACCCGTCGTGGAGCTTTGAACCGATGCCCGTCAAGACCCCCGCCCCCGGCGACCTGGAGCCGATCGAGACCGCCAGCCGGGACGAACTGGCGTCGCTGCAGCTGCAGCGGCTGAAGAAGACGCTGGCGCACGCGTACGAGAACGTGTCGCACTACAAGGCCGCGTTCGACGCCGCCGGCGTGCACCCAACGGACTGCAAGTCGCTCGCTGACCTGGCGAAGTTTCCGTTCACGACCAAGGCCGACCTGCGCGACAACTATCCCTTCGGCATGTTCGCCGTGCCGCGCGAGCAGGTGGTGCGCGTGCACGCCAGCAGCGGCACCACCGGCAAGCCGACCGTGGTGGGCTACACGCAGGGCGACATCGACCGCTGGGCCGACCTGGTGGCGCGCAGCATCCGCGCCAGCGGCGGCCGCAAGGGCGACATCGTGCACGTGGCCTACGGCTACGGCCTGTTCACCGGCGGGCTGGGCGCGCACTACGGGGCCGAGAAGCTGGGCTGCACCGTGATCCCGATGTCCGGCGGCCAGACCGAGAAGCAGGTGCAGCTGATCACCGACTTCCGGCCCGACATCATCATGGTCACGCCCAGCTACATGCAGGTGATCATCGAGGAGATGCTGCGCCAGGGGCTGGACCCGCGCGCCAGCTCGCTGCAGGTCGGCATCTTCGGCGCCGAGCCCTGGACCGAGGCGATGCGGCACGACATCGAGGTGCGCGCCGGCATCGACGCGGTCGACATCTACGGCCTGAGCGAGGTCATGGGCCCGGGCGTGGCCAACGAATGCATCGAGTCCAAGGACGGCCCGGTGATCTGGGAGGACCATTTCTACCCCGAGATCATCCACCCCGAGACCGGCGAGCCGGTGGTCGACGGCGAGGAGGGCGAGCTCGTCTTCACGACGCTGACGAAGGAGGCGCTGCCCGTCATCCGCTACCGCACGCGCGACCTGACGCGGCTGCTGCCGCCCACCGCGCGCAGCATGCGCCGCATGGGCAAGATCGTCGGCCGCAGCGACGACATGCTGATCATCCGCGGCGTCAACGTGTTCCCGACCCAGATCGAGGAGCTGGTGCTGCAGCACGGCCAGCTGTCGGGGCAGTACCAGATGGTGGTCACGCGCTCGGGCAGCCTGGACGACCTGCACGTGCTGGTGGAACTGACGCCCGAGCATGCCGAGGCGCAGCGTGAAGGCGTGGCGGCCTCGCTGCAGCAGCGCATCAAGAACCTGATCGGCGTCAGCACCACGGTCAGCGTGGGCGCGCCCGATTCGATCGAACGCACGCTGGTGGGCAAGGCCCGCCGCGTCATTGACAAGCGACCCCGCTGAGGACAACCCATGTACACGCAATCGATGGACACCGAAGGGCCGGAGAAGGCCCGGCCGGTCAGCACGCTGGAGGAAGCCGAGCTGCAGCAGCGCTTCGACGCCCGCATCGACGGCGGCGACTTCATCGAGGCCAAGGACTGGATGCCCGAGAACTACCGCAAGACGCTGCTGCGCCAGATCAGCCAGCATGCGCACTCGGAGATCGTCGGCATGCTGCCCGAGGGCAACTGGATCGGCCGCGCGCCCACGCTCAAGCGCAAGGCGATCCTGCTGGCCAAGGTGCAGGACGAGGGCGGCCACGGGCTGTACCTGTACGCCGCCGCCGAGACGCTGGGCACCAGCCGCGACCAGATGGTCGACGCCCTGCACAGCGGCCGCGCCAAGTACAGCAGCATCTTCAACTACCCGACCCTGAGCTGGGCCGACATCGGCACCATCGGCTGGCTGGTGGACGGCGCGGCGATCATGAACCAGGTGCCGATCTGCCGCTGCAGCTACGCGCCCTATGCGCGTGCGATGATCCGCATCTGCCGCGAGGAGAGCTTCCACCAGCGCCAGGGCTTCGACAGCCTGCTGGTGATGATGCGCGACGGCACCGACGCCCAGCGCGCCATGGTGCAGGACGCCGTCAACCGCTGGTGGTGGCCCTGCCTGATGATGTTCGGCCCGCCGGACGACCAGAGCCCGAACAGCGCGCAGGGCATGCGCTGGGGCATCAAGCGCGTGTCCAACGACACCCTGCGGCAGAAGTTCGTCGACGCCACCGTCGACCAGGCCAAGGTGCTGGGCGTCACGCTGCCCGATCCCGACCTGCGCTGGAACGAGGCCACCCAGCACTGGGACTTCGGTGCCATCGACTGGGACGAGTTCTGGCAGGTCGTGAAGGGCGATGGGCCGCTGAATCGCGAACGGCTGGCCGCGCGCGTGCAGGCCTGGGACGACGGGGCCTGGGTGCGCGAAGCGGCGCTGGCCCATGCCGCCAAGCAACAGGTCAAGAAGGAGGCCGCATGAACACCCCCAACACCGAATGGCCGCTGTGGGAGGTCTTCGTGCGCAGCCGCGCCGGCCTGGACCACAAGCACTGCGGCAGCCTGCATGCTGCCGATCCGCAGATGGCCATCCAGATGGCGCGCGACGTCTACACCCGGCGCCAGGAAGGCGCCAGCGTCTGGGTCGTGCGCAGCGACCAGATCGTCGCCAACGACCCGGGTGACAAGGACATGTACTTCGACCCCGCCGAGGACAAGGTGTACCGCCACCCGACCTTCTTCAAGCTGCCGTCCGAAGTGGACCAGATGTAGTCGTGAGGACCCCATGACTTCCTCCATCGCCATCACGCACCAGCCCGATCTCGAGTACCTGCTGCGGCTGGGCGACACCTGCCTGATCCTGGGCCAGCGCCTGGGCGAGTGGAGCGGCCACGCGCCGGTGCTGGAAGAGGACATCGCGCTGTCCAACATGGCGCTCGACCTGATCGGGCAGACGCGCGCCCTGCTGACGCGTGCCGGCCAGATCGCCGGCGGCCAACTGGACGAGGACCAGCTTGCCTTCCTGCGCGACGAGCGCGACTACCGCAACCTGACGATGGTCGAATTGCCGCGGGGCGACTTCGCCTTTGCCGTGCTGCGCAACCTGTTCGTGTCGACCTGGCTCAAGCTGCACTGGGAGCGCCTGCGGGAGTCGCCCGACAGCGAGCTCGCCGGCATCGCCGGCAAGGCGCTCAAGGAAGCGCGCTACCACCAGCAGCACGCGGCCGACTGGGTCGTGCGGCTGGCCGACGGCACCGACGACTCCCGCTGCCGCACGCAGGCCGCGCTGGCCGAGTTGTGGCGCTATGTGCCGGAGCTGTTTGCCGACGCCGACGCCAGCGGCCTGGGGCCGGCCCGCTCGGCCCTGCAAGGGCCGTGGCAGGAGGAGATTGCCCGCGTCTTCGACGAGGCCGGGCTGGAGGCGCCAGCCGAGTCCCCGTTCCGCAGCCACGCCAGCGCCGGGGTGCACACCGAACACATGGGCCGCCTGCTGGCCGAGATGCAGTACCTGCAGCGCGCCTACCCGGGCGGGGCCTGGTGATGGCCGGCGGGGCCGACGCCGCCGATCGCGAAGCGGCCGCCTGGCGCATGCTGGAAGGCGTGCTCGACCCCGAGGTGCCGGCGCTGTCGCTGCCGGACCTGGGCATCGTGCGCGAGGTGCACGCCGGCGCCGACGGCCTGGAGGTGGTGCTGACACCCACCTACAGCGGCTGCCCGGCCACCGAGGTCATCGAGCAGAGCGTGGTCGAGGCACTGGATGGCGCCGGCCTCGGGCCCACGCGCGTGATCACGCGCCGGGCACCGGCCTGGACCACCGACTGGATCAGCGCGGACGGCCGCCGCAAGCTGCGCGAATACGGCATTGCGCCGCCGAGCCCGGTGCGACCGCCCGCGGAGGGCCAGCCGGTCCGCATCGTGCGGCGCGAGCGCGTCGAGTGCCCGCGCTGCGGCAGCGCCGACACCGAGTGCCTGTCGGCCTTCGGGTCGACCGCCTGCAAGGCCTTGTACCGCTGCGTGGCCTGCCGGGAACCCTTCGAGCACTTCAAGGCGATATGACCACCAGCCCGCTCTTTCACGAACTCGCGGTCCGCCGCGTCGAACCCGACACGGCCGAGGCCGTGATCGTCAGCTTCGACGTGCCGCCGCCGCTGCGCGAGACCTACGCCTTCACCCAGGGCCAGTACCTGACGCTGCGCAAGACGATCGACGGCGAGGACCTGCGTCGCAGCTACAGCATCTGTGCGGGGGTGGACGACGGCGAATTGCGCGTGGGCGTGCGCAAGGTCGCCGGCGGGGTGTTCTCGAACTGGATCAACGAGCGGCTCCAGCCGGGCGACACGATCGCGGTGATGGCGCCGCAGGGGCGATTCTTCGTGCCGCTGGATCCGCAGGCGCGGCGCCACCATGTCGGCATCGCCGGCGGCAGCGGCATCACGCCGATCCTGTCGATCATGAAGACGGCGCTGGCGCGTGAACCGCGGTCGAGGTTCACGCTGATCTACGGCAACCGCGTGCTCAAGTCCACGATGTTCAAGGAGGAACTCGAGGACCTGAAGAACCGCTACATGACGCGGCTGGTGCTGCTGCACGTGTTCAGCGACGAGCCGACCGATGCACCGTTGAACCACGGGCTGATGGACCGCGGCAAGATCGCCGACATCCTGTCCAGCGTGATGCCGGCGGCGACGCTCGACCATGTCTACGTCTGCGGGCCGTACCAGATGAACGACGAGGCCGAGGCCGCGCTGCTGGCCGCCGGCGTGCCCGAGGACCGCATCCACATCGAGCGATTCGGTGTCGCGCCACAGGCGGGCGGCGCGGTCGTGCACCAGGCCCAGCCGGGTGACGCCGAGGCGGCCAGGATCGTCATCATCCGCGACGGCCTGAAACGCGAGATCGACTTCCACAAGGACCAGCCCAGCATCCTGGACGCGGCCAGCGCGGCCGGGATGGAAGTGCCCTTTTCGTGCACCAGCGGGGTCTGCGGCACCTGCCGCGCCAAGCTCGTCGAAGGCCAGGTGCGCATGGAGCGCAACTTCGCACTCGACAAGGCGGAGGTCGCCAGCGGCTTCGTGCTGACCTGCCAGGCCCACCCGACGACCGACCGAGTGGTGCTGTCGTTCGATGAACGCTGAGTTTCCGGGGGCGGCGCATCGCCTACCGCCCGAGACCTTGACTTGCAGGGGGCGTGGCGGCCCAGGGCATGGGGTGACCGCCGCCGCTCATGTCCCCCGGGGCGCGCTGCGCACGCCCCTCCTCCTTCACTTCCCGTCGACGGTCACCCCACACCCTTGGCGCGATGCGTCGGTGGTGTTCGGCCGTCGAAACCCTCGGCGCCCCGCCCGGCTGATCCTGCACCGTTGCCGGCGAGCGCGATGGACATCGACGCGAATGTCGGCCATGCGGCGCGAGCCGACCCCTGACGCGTGGGCCTCGATCTGATGACCCGAGGTCGCGCAGCCACCTATGACGACCAGCGCAGCCTGATCCTGCGCCGGGCCGCGGAACTGTTCGCGCGCTCAGGCTACGTGGCGACGTCGATGAACCAGGTGGCCGAGGCCTGTGGAGTGGCCAAGCCGACGATCTACCACTACTTCCGCGACAAGGATGCGCTGCTGGCCAGCATCTGCGACGAGCACGTGCAGCGCCTGCACGTCATGGTCGGCGAGGTCTCTGCGCTGCCGCTGGCGCCGCCGGCCAGGCTGCGCGAGTTGATCACCCGCATCCTGCAGGCCTACGCCGGCGCCCAGCACGCGCACCGCGTGCTGACCGAGGACGTGCGCTTCCTGTCCGAAGGCGACCAGGCGCGCATCCTCGGCCGCGAGCGGGACCTCGTCGCCGGTTTCGCGCGCGTGGTCGGCGCCATCCGGCCCGACCTGCAGGACGTGGCATTGACCAAGCCGCTGACGATGCTGCTGTTCGGCATGATCAACTGGATGTTCACCTGGCTCAGGCCCGGTGGCACGCTCGACCATGCGGCGATGGCGCCGATCGTGGCCGACCTCTTTCTGGCCGGCATCCACGCCGTGCAGCCTTGCACCCAAACCGAACCGGCCGCGCCATGACCGCTGTCCTGCAGAGTTTCATCGCCGGCCGCTGGCTCGGCGACACGCCGGCGCAGACCCTGCGCAGCGCCGTCAACGGCAAGACGGTGGCGGCCACGCACGCCGAGGTGATCGACTTTGCCGAAGCGGTGGAACACGCGCGACAGGTTGGCGCCCCCGCGCTTCGGCGCACCGACTTCCAGCAGCGCGCGGCCCTCCTGAAGGCGCTCGCCAAGCACCTGATGGCACACAAGGAGAGCCTGTATGCCGTGTCGGCGCACACCGGCGCCACGCGCGCCGACAGCTGGATCGATATCGAGGGCGGCGCCGGCACCTTGTTCGCTTACGCCAGCCTCGGCGCCAACGAACTGCCGTCGGGCAACGTGTTGCACGAGGGTCCGGCGCTGGCGCTCGGCAAGCAGGGCCACTTCGCGGGCACGCACGTGCTGGTGCCGCGCGGCGGCCTGGCCGTGCACATCAACGCCTTCAACTTCCCGGTCTGGGGTCTGCTGGAAAAGTTCGCGCCCAGCTTCCTCGCCGGCCTGCCGTGCATCGGCAAGCCTGCCACCGCCACCAGCTATCTCACCGAAGCCTGCGTGCGGTTGATGCATGCCTCGGGGCTGCTGCCGCCGGGCGCGCTGCAGCTCGTGATCGGCGGCGCCGGCGACCTGCTGGACCGGCTGGATGGCAGCGACGTCGTGACCTTCACCGGCTCGGCGGAGACCGCCGCCCGACTGCGCGTGCATGCGAACCTCGTGCGCCAGTCGGTGCCGTTCAACGCCGAGGCCGACAGCCTGAACTGCGCCGTGCTGGCGCCCGACGTCGGGCCCGACGACGAGGCCTTCGAGCTCTTCGTCAAGGAGGTGGCGCGCGAGATGACGGTCAAGGCAGGCCAGAAGTGCACCGCGATCCGCCGCGCCATCGTGCCGCGCCGGCAGGTCGACCTGGTGGCCGAACGCTTGCGCCAGCGGCTCGCGAAGACCGTGGTCGGCGACCCGGCGCTGGAGGGCGTGCGCATGGGCCCGCTGGCCTCGCGCGCCCAGCAGGCCGACGTGGCCGAGAGGCTGGCGGTGCTGAGCGAGGGCGCCGACCCGATCTGCGGCGCGGCACAGGGCTTCGAGCCGCGGGGCGCCGGCGTCGCAGACGGCGCCTTCTTCGCGCCCACGCTGCTGCGCGCGCACACGGCCATGTCGCACGCAGCGCACGACGTCGAGGCCTTCGGCCCCGTCTGCACGCTGATGGCCTACGACGACCTGGACGAGGCGCTGGCGCTCGCGGCGCGCGGCCGCGGCTCGCTGGTGGCGACGCTGGTGACCGAGGACCCGGCGATCGCCGCGCACGCGGTTCCGCGCATGGCCGCGCAGCACGGCAGGCTGCTGGTGCTGGACCGCCAAGCCGCTGCGGAATCCACCGGCCATGGGTCGCCTCTGCCACAGCTCAAGCATGGCGGCCCCGGGCGCGCCGGCGGCGGCGAGGAACTTGGCGGGATGCGGGCGGTCAGGCATTTCCTGCAGCGGGCGGCCGTGCAGGGCTCGCCCACGATGCTGGCCGCGGTCACCGGCGAGTACGTGCGCGGCGCGCGCCGCATCGAATCGGACCTGCACCCGTTCCGGCGCCACTTCGAGGACCTGCAGGTCGGCCACAGCCTGCTGACGCACCGCCGCACCGTGTCCGAAGCCGACATCGTCGCCTTCGGCGGCATCAGCGGCGACTACTTCTACATGCACTTCGACGACATCGCGGCGCGCGACTCGGCGTTCGGCCAGCGCATCGCGCACGGCTACTTCGTGCTGTCTGCGGCGGCTGGCCTGTTCGTGTCGCCGGCGCCCGGGCCGGTGCTGGCCAACTACGGGCTGGACACCTTGCGCTTCGTCAAGCCGGTGGCCATCGGCGACACGATCCGCGCGCGGCTGACGGCCAAGCGAAAGGTGGACCGCAACAAGGTCGGGCCCGACGGCGTGGGCCAGGGCGTGGTGATCTGGGACGTCGAGGTCAGCAACCAGCACGAGCAGACCGTCGCCAGCTACGACATCCTGACGCTGGTGGCCAAGCGGGGCTGAACAGGGCGCCGCCGGCGCAAGTGGTACGCTGGAACCGCAAGCCCGCGCCGCCCCGGCGCGAGTCACTCACCGGAGCAATAGCATGGCGGACGACGTCCAGAACATCACCGGCAGGCGTACCGTCAACGTGGCGGCAAACGATGCGCTGAACGTCGGTGCGTCCAGCGCCACCAAGGTCGGCATGCATCTTGACGTGAACGTCAACGGCAACCATACCGAATCGGTCGGCGCAGGCCACTCGATGTCGGTCGGCGCCAACGATGCCCTCACCGTCGGCGCATCTCGCACCACCAGCATCGGGCGCGACGACCGCATCACCGTCAGCGGAAGCAGCAGCCAGACGACCGGCAAGACCCTGAGCCTGAGCGCGGGTGATGCGATCGAAATTGTCTGCGGG
>Ga0316195_10000878_pt1 | contig 12912 bp, 12 predicted proteins | sample Phised1_MG_FD_204937 | JGI IMG/M metagenome (GOLD analysis project Ga0316195, IMG submission 204937) | Coastal sediment microbial communities from Maine, United States - Phippsburg sediment 1 | ecosystem: Environmental > Aquatic > Marine > Coastal > Sediment | place: USA: Maine | collected... | reverse complement strand
TCCAGGGTGAAGTACGAGCAGTACCTGAACGCCATCGCGACCGAGGAACTGGTGGCGCAGCGTGAGCGCGTGAAAACGTACCTCGCACAGGCCCGGTTTGCCCTGGCAGCCATTTATGACCGCATGGCGGCACAGAACCGTTAGGCGGGGCGATCATTATGGCTAATACAGCGATAACAATTGTTGCACTGGGATGGCTCTGGCCATTGGCGGGCGGCAATGTCGATGTGCCGGATGAGGAGGCGACCATCGGTTCCCTGGAGCAACGTACCATTGAGATACCTGCCCCGGAAACGGCGGTTACCGATCGTCGGGCCGCACTCGAGCAATACAAGAAATATCTTGAATTACCGGAGGCCGATCCGGCCATGAAGCTGGAGGCGCTACGGCGCCTGGGCGACTTGAGTCTTGAGGTGGGTGAGACAGAAAATATCGATAACCCCGCCTACCAGGAATCCATGGCCTACCATTCCGATGCCATTCGGATTTACGAAGAACTGCTAAGCAGGAATGACGGCTACGAGAAAGCCGACAAGGTGCTTTACCAGTTGTCCCGGGCTTACGAAAGCGCGGGAGATTCGGACAAGGCCCTGGTTACGTTGGATCGCCTGGTAAGCGAGTACCAGCAAAGTTCGTACCTGGCTGAAGCCCAGTTCCGGCGGGGCGAGATTTTATTTGTTCGTAAGGATTACTACGCGGCTGGAATGGCCTTCTCCCGGGTTGTGACGATTGGTGATGGGTCGCCGTACTACCAGCAGGCGCTTTACAAGAGCGGTTGGGCGTACTTCAAGCAGGCAGAGTACGAGCAAAGCGTGGACACCTTCATGGACCTGTTAAACCTGCGATTGACCGCAGCAGCGGGGCTGGATGCGGACGCCGCGAATGAGCAGGAACTGCTTGCCGGCATGTCTCGACCTGATCGGGAACTGGTGGATGACACGCTGCGAATCCTGAGCCTGACATTCTCCTACCTGGATGGCCCGGCGAGCATTAATGAATACCTGGACAAGCGCGCTGTCGGTGACTCGGTGTATTTGCTGTACACCAGCCTGGGCGCCTTGTATCGCGAGAAAGATCGCTATCTGGATGCCGCGAATACCTACCTGGCCTATGTTGAGCGTGAACCCTTTGCAAGCTTCTCACCGGAACTTTCCACACTGGCTATCGAGGCCTACCGCGATGGCAGATTCCCCAGCCTGGTCCTGGAGGCCAAGCAGGCCTATGTGGAGGCCTATGGGCTGCATAGCGATTACTGGGCATTTCATGAAGTCGAAAAGCGCCCGGACGTTATAGACCCGCTGAAAAGTAACCTCAGCGACCTGGCCCTGCACGATCATGCCCAGGCCCAGAAAACTGGCGCGGCCGAATCCTATGCACGGGCTGCAGGTTGGTATCGCCGTTTCCTGGAGTACTTCCCCACCGATCCGGATTCTGCCAAGCGCAGTTTCCTGCTGGGTGAAATACTCATGGAGTCACGGGACTTTGCCGGGGCCACCGAATTTTATGACCGTGCGGCCTATGATTACCCGGGCTATCCCCAGGCGGCAGAATCCGGTTATGCCGGGCTGCTGGCATCTCGCGCAGAGTTGGCCGTACTGACAGGTTCAGCCAGGCAGACCTGGGAAGCTCAGCAACTGGAGAGATCCCTGCGTTTTGCCACGGTCTTCCCACAGCATCCCCAATCCTCAACCGTGCTGACCGATGCCGCGGAATCCTACTTTGCTGCCGGACAAATGGAGCGGGCCATCCAGGTGGCAGAGCAAGTCCTGGAGCGTGACCTTACGCCCACCCCCCAGCTTCAGAATGTGGCCTGGACAGTGGTTGCCCACGGAAATTTCGATCTGGCCAATTATTCCCGGGCTGAGGTTGCCTACAAGGAGCTTCGTTCCCTGGGCGGCAGCGACGGTCTGGCGGGTACCGAACTTGATGAACGCATTGCCGCGTCGGTTTATCGCCAGGCAGAGGCTGCCCAGGCACTTGGTGACACCGATGCAGCCGTTGTGAACTACCTGAGGGTGGCCATCGCGGCGCCCACAGCATCCATCGGTGCCAACGCGGTTTACGATGCTGCTGCACTGCTGATGAGCGAACAGCGATGGGACCAGGTAATTGGAATTCTTGATCGCTTCAGGGCCAGCTATCCACAGCACCCGTTCAGCGATGATGTGACCACCAAGCTGGCCCTGGCCTACAAGGAATCCGGCCAGTCAATCAAAGCGGCGCAGGAATTCGAAAAAGTAGCGACCCTGGACTCTGTGGCTGCCGAGGTTCGTCGTGAAGCCCTGTGGACCGCAGCAACCCTGTATGAGGAAAGCTCGCGCCGCGCGGATGCCCGCCGTGTCTGGAAGCAGTTCCTCGGTCATTACCCCGATCCATTTGGCGAGGCATTGGAAGTTCGCCAGAAGCTGGCAGAGCTGGCCGGCGAGATGAATGACCCGGGCGATCGCCGTACCTGGCTTGAGTCTGTGGTGAGCGCCGACGCGAAAGCCGGTAGCGAACGAACTGATCGAAGCAAGACCCTGGCTGCACGGGCCACCCTTGAGATGGCCGAAGGGCAGTGGCTGGCATTTTCTGCCGTGCGCCTGAATGCGCCCTTGGCGAAAAACCTGAAGCTGAAGAAATCGCTGATGGAATCAGCCCTGGGGTCGTACAACCAGGCTGCCGGCTACGGAGTTGCGGAAGTCACCACCGTGGCCACTTACCGCATCGGTGAGCTGTATTACCAGTTGAGTGTAGACCTCATGGATTCTGAGCGGCCGGCTGGCCTGAACGAGGAAGAGCTTGAGGAATACGAAATGCTCCTCGAAGAGCAGGCCTACCCGTTCGAGGAACAGGCGATCACGATGTTTGAGGTAAATGCCTCCCGCGCCATGTCCGGATTTTATGACGAGTGGATCGCGCTGAGTTACCAACGCCTGGCTGAATTGGTGCCAGGTCGCTATGCCAAGGCAGAAAAGGCAGAAAGTTATGTATCGAAACTTTACTAGTCGAATAGTCAGGGTCGTTTGGCTCGTGCTGCTGATTACATCGGCAGGCTGCGCGACGACCAAGGTGCCGCAAAGCGAGCAAGTTTCTCTGGAAAAGGCAGAAATTCCTGCCGCTGTGCAAAGCCAGTATGCCCAGGCTGTGCAACAGCTTGAGGCTGGCGAGCTTGCCGGCGCCGCCGATTTACTTGAGGCATTCGTAAAGACCAATCCGGACTACGTATCGGCCTACATCAACCTGGGCATTATTTACGCCCAGCAGGAGCGTGACGAAGAGGCCCTGGTGATGCTCGCGCGTTGCCTGGAACTGGACAGCACGAACCCGGTGGCGCTTAACCGAGTGGGCATGATCAAGCGGCGCGCCGGTGACTTTGCCGGAGCCGAAAGTGCCTGGCTTGGGGCGATTTCCGCGAATCCGGATTACCCCTACGCCTGGTACAACCTTGGGGTTCTGTATGACTTGTATCTGCAAGATCTTCCTGCGGCTTTGGAGCACTACCAGGCCTATCAACGGCTGGGTGGCGGTGAAGACGGCGACGCTACTGTTGCTCGCTGGATAGCAGATTTGGAGACCCGCATTGGAGTTCAGCCGCAGACCGCACGGGCCAGGGGATTGTGATGTTTACACCTAAAACCATGTTGTTTATTTCGGCCTTGATGCTTTGCATGGGTAGTGTGCTGGCTGAAGAGGCCGATAAGCCCAGGAAGAAGGCTGCCGACCAACAGGATGTTCTGCAACTGGATACCAGTTCCGTTACCGGTAACCAGGAGTTGCCCAAGGTGCTCTATATCGTTCCATGGAAGGATGCGGGCATGGGTGATTTGGCGGGTCGACCGGTCAACAGTCTGCTGGATGAGGTGCTCGCGCCAATTGATCGCGAGGTTTTCAAACGGCAGGTGAAGTACTACTACCAATTGTCAGCTGCGGATAACAAAGCAGCGGTAAACAAGTAACGATTTTTTCAATTTGCAACATTCGATATCAGGAGGCGCAAGCCATGCAAATTTACAGCAGCGTAGTTAATTTTTTCCAGGACGGCGGGGTATTCATGTATCCAATCGTCGTTGTATTTGCTTTCGGTGCAGCAATTGCCGTAGAGCGGTGGATTTACCTCACCCGGGCAACGATCAGCAGCAAATCACTGTGGAAGCAGATCACGCCTTACATCAAGGCGCGCAAGTTTGATGAGGCCGTTGGCATTGCCTCCAAGTCCAAGGCCGCGGTGGCCACGGTGCTTAGCTATGGCCTTAAGCGCAGCGCTATCGCCAGGCGTCGTGATGACATCGAGAAAGCCATGGAAGAAAGCTTGATGGAGGTCATGCCTCGTCTTGAGAAGCGTACTCACTACCTGGCGACTTTCGCGAATATGGCTACATTGCTGGGTTTGCTTGGCACGATTATCGGGCTGATCAATGCATTTACCGCGGTCTCCGGCGCCAACCCTGCCGAGAAGGCCGATCTGCTCTCCGCGAGTATTTCGGTAGCGATGAATACCACCGCCTTCGGTTTGATGGTGGCGATCCCGCTGCTGCTGGTGCACACCTTGCTGCAGACCAAGACCACCGAGCTGGAAGACAGTCTTGAAATGGCTGCGGTGAAGTTCCTTAACACGGTTTTTGAAAGCCGTACCGATGGACAGCCGGCATGAGAAGCCGATGGAGGAAACGGCGGAAGCATGAACCGCCCGAGCTCAACATCACGTCATTTATGAACTTGATGGTGATCCTGGTGCCGTTTCTGCTCATCACCGCTGTGTTTTCACGGATGGCGATTCTCGAACTGAATCTCCCAAGCACCGATTCTGTGGTCCAGGAAAGCGGACCGGAATTCTCGCTGGAGGTGATTGTCCGTAGCGATGCCATCGAGGTCGGAGACCGCAACGCGGGCGTCTTGAGTAGCCTGCCGCTGCTCGACGGAGAATATGACCTGGAAGGTCTGAACGCCTATTTGAAGCGCGTAAAGGCCTCATTCCCTGATGAACTTGCCGTAACTCTGCTGCTGGAGTCGGACGTTGATTACGAGGTATTGGTCAAGGTCATGGATGCCGTGCGCACTTACCGTGTCGAGGAACCGGGGAATTTCAGCCGGGCCGAACTGTTTCCCGAGATATCCATCGGGGACGCGCCACTGCTGGCGCAGGGAAGGTAATCAATGAAATCACGTAAAGCCAATCGGATGGAAAAGCATCACAAGCGGCGAGGTACAGGTGGCCTGAACCTGATTTCGCTGATGGATATTTTCACCATCCTGGTCTTCTTCCTGCTGGTTAATTCCCAGGACGTTGAAGTCCTTCCAAATGCCAGGGATCTCCAGTTACCGGAGTCCTATGCGGAACAGCGGGCCAGGGAGAATGTCGTGATCATGGTGACCGCCAGGCAAGTGCTGGTGCAGGGTCGACTGGTCGCTGAGGTGCAGGACGTCATGAATGGGGACGCGCTAGTCATTCCAGCACTGGAAAAGGAATTGCGTCTGCAGACCGAACGCCTTCATCGGAAAGACAGTGAGGCCGGCGTTGAGGGTCGCGAGGTCACCATTATGGGTGATCGCGAATTGCCCTATAGCTTGCTGAAGAAAATTATGGCGAGTTGCACTGCAGCTGAGTATGGAAAAATTTCCCTGGCTGTTACCCAGTCGGCTCCGGAGCCCGGTCAGTTAGTGACCAGGCTGTCGAGTCGGTAACCCGGAACATTTTGAGCAGGTGTAGCAATAGTGATTGTCACTCATAGGACTTATCAGCTCCCCTGGGAGATGTCTCAGGAGCAGGACGACAAATTCAACAAGCTGTTGAAACAGTTTGCGCTGGCTGTGCTGGCTTTTTGTATCGTCATGCCCTGGCTCCCGGTGCCCGAGCAAGATCGAACACAGGTTGAGGAACTGCCTCCGCGATTCGCAAAGTTGTTGCTGGAGAAGAAAGTTCCGCCGCCCCCACCCCCGGTGGTGGAGCAAAAGCCTGAACCCGTGGCGCAGCCTGAAAAAGTGGTGCCGGTCGCCAAGGCGAAACCCGAGCCAGTGCCGCAACAGACACGGGAAAAAGCCCGTGAGAAGGCGGCCAGGTCCGGACTGCTGCCCTTTGCGGAGCAACTGGCAGATCTTCGGGATAGCGCAGTTGTTAACAACGCACTGGGAAACCAGGAACTGAGCAGGGGCGCCGGGGAGGCCAGCAAGGTCGAACGTGCAGTGATCTCCTCTACCGCCGGCAAGGGAAGTGGGGGTATCAGTACTTCTGGCATGAGTCGTAACACCGGTGGTGGCGGGCTGGAAGGCAGATCTACCACACGGGTGAACAGTCCGGTGGAAGGCATTGGTGATGCGGGCCCGCAGGTGGTTAAGGGCGGTGGCGCACCGTCGCGCAGCCGTGAAGAGATCGAATTGGTATTTGATAAGAACAAGGGTGCAATTTTCTCAATCTACAATAAGGCCTTGCGGCGTAACCCGACCTTGCAAGGCAAGCTGGTGGTGCAATTGACTATCGCGCCTTCTGGTGAGGTGACCGCGGTAGAGGTTCTCTCCAGCGAGCTGGAGGATGAGGAAATGGAGAACAAACTGGTGAGGCGCATAAAGATGTTCAGGTTTGAAGACAAGGATGTAGCAACCGTGACCACCACCAAGCCCATCGACTTCTTCCCCGCCTAGTATGGGGAGTGCAGCTGAACGCTCCGTGTTCAGCGCTCCCCTGGGGATACCTACAGTCTGAATTTCCCCGGCCGGCGGTCCACGTGTATCAATGACGCTTCGCCGGGGTGTAGACTTTGGTCATGATCTATTTATTTCTGATTACACTTACCTCTATGGCGATCTGTTACTGGATTGCCAGTATGCGTTCGGCTGATCCTGTGTTTTGGGCGTTGCTTGGTCTTCTTCTTGGTCCCCTGGCCATCCCGTTTGTCTTTTTTTCAAAACCCAAAAGTTAGAGCGAAGCACAGCTTGGCGACGAACCGAAGAGGGATCCGGGCGGGCGCATCAATTTGCGATTTCTCCACCTGGTGCTGGAGTGTGGCATGTCGTCCCGCCGCAGCGGTTCGGTTTTTAGTTCTTGACCCTGCCCTGTTTGTTCTGCAAGTATGAGAACACTCATTGAGATCAGCTGAGGGACTGGCCCGAAGACGCTGAGGCAACCTGCAAGTTTAGCCGTTTTGCAAAGGTGCCAAATCCAACGATGGCATTCCATCGGAAGATGAGTGATCAGGAAGCCCGCAAGGGTCAAGTCCTGAATCTCCTTCCTATCCCCGCCAGTCCCGATTTTAAGGTCTCCGTGAGCGCGTAACGTTCAGGAGCCGAGTTAATGACAGGAATCAGTGTTCGCCGAGGGGAATTTAGCCTTGGTGAAATATTTACACTCCAGCATGGCGGGGAACTGCCATCACCCCAGGTGGCCTATGAAATGGTCGGGCCCGAGGGTGCGCCAGTGCTCATGGCCATGGGGGGAATCTCTGCTACCCGCCATATAACGTCCTCAGCCGAATTCCCGGAAGCAGGGTGGTGGGAAGATTTCGCCGGTCCAGGCAAGGCTTTGGATACCAGCCGGTTCAGATTGCTGGGCATGGATTTCCTTGGTGGTAATGAACAGACCCAGGGACCCCGGTTACAGCAAGGGCTATTTCCCAGCGTCAGCCCTGAGGACCAGGCCCGTCTGGTCGCCAGGCTAATGGACGAGCTGGAAATTCCGACTCTTCATGTGTTTTTTGGCGCCTCCTACGGCGGCATGGTGGGGCTTCAATTTGCGGCGCTGTTTCCCGAAAGAATTCAGAGGCTGGTGATAGTGGGGGCCACCCACAGGCCGCCGGCTATCGCCACGGCCCTGCGCTGCGTGCAACGCGAGGCTATCCGTCGATGCCAGAAACTGGGGGATGCCGCCGAGGGTCTGCGAATAGCCCGGGCCATCGGGATGGTGACCTACCGTTCAGCGCTGGAATTTGAGCAACGGTTCGAGCCCGCGCCCCGGTTCCGGGACGGCTATGCGACGTTCCCGGTACAGGATTACCTGTTTTCCAGGGGTGATGTCTTTGCTGAACGTTTCTTGCCCGAGGCAGTGCTGTGCCTGTCTGAATCCATCGATCTGCAACAGCTGGAGCCGGAGCGAATCACGACTCCCACTGAGCTGTTCTGTGCCGGGTCGGATTACGTGGCGCCACCGGATTTGATGCTGGAGCTCTCCAGGCGGATTGCCGCGCCCTGTCGCTACACCCGGTACGAATCGCTGTACGGCCATGATTCTTTTCTAAAGGAAGTGGACCTCCTGGGGTCTCACTTCACGCGCATTCTCGAAAACGGATAAACAAGGAGTTCCGTAATATGAAACTTGAAACTATCGCCATTCATGGCGGCTACGAGCCGGAGCCCACTACCCGTGCGGTTGCGGTGCCTATTTACCAGACTGCTTCTTATTCCTTCGAGAGTACCCAGCATGGGGCAGACCTGTTTGATCTGAAGGTGGAAGGGAATATCTATACCCGGATCATGAATCCCACCACCAGTGTGCTGGAGCAAAGGTTGGCTGCACTGGAAGGGGGGATAGGCGCTCTCGCGCTGGCCTCGGGTATGGCTGCGATTACTTATTCGATCCTTACCCTGGCAGAGCAGGGAGATAATTTCATCACCACTAAATCGCTGTATGGCGGCACCTACAACCTGTTTGCACATACCCTTCCCAATTACGGCATTCAAGCCAGGTTCTGCGATTCTCATAACGTGAAGGAGATGGAGTCGAAGATTGACGAGAGAACCAAGGCGATTTTCTGTGAGTCCATCGGCAATCCGGCGGGTAATGTGACTGACCTGGGTGCGATTGCCAAGATGGCCCATAAGCATGGGATCCCCGTGATTGTCGACAACACAGTGGCGACCCCCTATCTGTGCCGGCCATTCGAACATGGCTGCGATATCGTGGTGCATTCGCTGACCAAGTACATGGGCGGACATGGCACATCCATCGGTGGCGTGATCGTCGACTCGGGCAATTTCCCCTGGGCCAAGCATGCTGAGCGTTTCCCGCGCTTCAACGAACCGGATCCGTCTTATCACGGTGTGGTGTACGCCGAGGCCCTGGGCCCGGCAGCATTTATCGGCCGTGCCAGGGTGGTGCCCCTGAGGAGCATGGGTGCCGCCATTTCTCCCTTTAACAGCTTCCTGTTTGCCCAGGGCCTGGAAACCCTGGCGCTCAGGATGGAGAAGCACTGCGAGAACGCGTTGGCAGTGGCCCAGTACCTGGCGAGGCATCCCAAGGTGAAATGGGTACGCTATGCCGGATTGCTGAATCACCCGGACAAGGTCCTGGCCGACAAGTACCTGGGTGGCAAGGCCTCGGGCATCCTGAGTTTTGGTATTGATGGTGGGGCCGAGGCGGGGGCGAGATTTATTGATGCCCTGAAGCTGATCGTTCGCCTGGTGAATATCGGTGATGCCAAGTCCCTGGCCTGTCATCCGGCATCCACCACTCATCGCCAACTCAATGCTGAAGAACTAAAGGCCGCGGGTGTTTCCGAAGACCTGGTCAGATTGTCAGTAGGTATCGAGCATATTGATGACATCAAGGCCGATATCGAACAGGCCCTGGCTGCTGCCTGAGAGCCCCGGCTCCCATAAAGAAAAGGGGCCAGCTACCTGTACGGTAGTTGGCCCTTTTTCTTAATTTTGCGTTTCAGGAAGAGGCCAGGGCGACCCTCGCTAGTCGTCCTGTACCGGCACTACCAGCACCGGGATTTTTGAGTGCTTCAGGATGCCCCGACTGATACTTCCCACCAGCAGGTCATACACGGCACCGTAGCCGTGACTTCCCACAATCAGCATTTCTGCTTTCAGGCGCTCGGCCTCTTTCAGGGTGGTTTCCACGATGGGGCCCTGGATCAATAAGGCGGTGGCGTCTATGCCTGCTTGTCGCAACAGTTCGGCGTGGGCCTGTATGGCCTTGTGCTCATCATGGTATTCGCGGGCCACCTGGGTGCGCACTACATCCGGTCCTGCCCCATAACCTATGAAGTCCGGTTCAGGCTCGGCCACATGCAGCAACCAGATCTTCGCTCCCGAGGCCTTGGCGACCCGTTGCACCGTCCTGAGCACCGGATCGGTTGCCCGGGAAATATCAATCGCAGCCAGAATATTCATGTCCTACTCCTGTTCCTTGTTTCGGGCGCGTTCCTGCTCGATGAGTCTCAGCAAGGTTTCGGTATAACGCTGGGCTTCGCTGGCCGACATATGCGACCACTCGGGTAGTCGGTAGCCCTGCATCTCCGGGTGGTCCTGCCAGTGTAATCCAATGGCGCCGCTTCTCTCGATTAGTACATCCCAGGTCTTGTCACGGGGGTGATACATGGGTTCGGCTACCGCGTAGTGCCCTTCCACCGGGTGCTGGACAAATATCACTTCGACACCGCGGGCGCGAAGCGTCTCCACGGCAGCCACCGCACGATCGATCTGCGTCTTCCGCGTCTCAAGGGATTTTTCTATCCATTCAGCGTCTCGCTCCTCGATGGGCTTGAAGCCGTCGGCCCAGGTTCGCTGTGCAATATCGGCGTATGCGGGATCGGTTTCCACCCGGGACCACATCTGTGTATTGCGATCGACACTTATGGTGTTGCTGAGCTTGCGCACGTCCAGTTCATTTTGAACGCCTTCTCGATCTGGCAAAGGTTGGCGCTCCAGTACCGTGAATAGTGCGAAATCCGGTTCATAGAAGGCAAAGAACGGTTCGATACGCATGGAAATTTGCTGTCCCAGCCACTGAGACCAACTCTCCTTGTCAAATTGTGTGAGGGCCTTCTTGCGGTATTCAAAGCCGCTGTAGAACAGACCTGGGGCCACCCCCACCAGCGCCTGGCCGGTGAAGTGTGGATCCTCCGCCAGGCTTTCCAGGACGCCCAGGGGACTGGTGCCCTCCAGGGCTAACTGGATCGGGCGTTCGCCACTGACTTTTTCCCAGGTATCCAGGTTGAGGTTAAACAGGGTGCGGGAGGAGCCGGTAAGGACCTGCCGGTGGCCATCCCCTGCATCAATACGCCGCCGTTGTATGGCCCAAAGGCCCTCGGAATTTCGGTAGGCAGGTGTCGCGCCCTGGCCTCGCCAGTACATTTCCCAGGCACCGATCATCAGCACACAGACCAGGACAGCCACCAGCCAGCTGGCGCCCATGGGCCTGCCGGGCAGGGGACGGTCGAATTCCGAAGCATTAGAACTGGAAGTAGATGAACGCATCACTGCCTCCCTGGGTAATAAGAATAAGAGTCATCATGATTCCCAGCAGGGCGCCGACCAGCCAGGCGGGGGTCGCCGCAACTACCTGGTGCAGGTCCCGGTTGCGCATTCGCCAGTGCACCACCAGCATGGCGCCGATGGTCAGGACGGTTTCCAGGACATAGATACTGGTGAGGACCTTCTCGCCATCCGACGGGAAGCTCAGCATGGAGGTGATCATGCGCCAGGCAGTGGCGAAGTCCTGGGCCCTGAAGAATACCCAGGTGATATTCACCAATGCATAGGTGAGCAGCGCCAGGAATATTCTCGCCGGCCAGCGGGACCAGATTCCCAGTTTGCCGAAGCGGCCCACCAGCCAGCGTTCCGCCGCCAGAAACAGGCCATGCAGGCCGCCCCAGACCACAAAGGTCCAGCTGGCCCCGTGCCACAGTCCCCCGAGCAACATGGTGGTCATCAGGTTGGCATAGGTCCGGAACTCATTTTTGCGATTACCGCCCAGGGGAATGTACAGATAGTCGCGCAGCCAGGAAGACAGGGAAATATGCCAGCGGCGCCAGAAGTCCGAGAAACCTATGGACGCATAGGGGTAGCGGAAGTTGTCGGGTAGTCCAAAACCCAGGGTCAACGCCACCCCGATGGCAGTGGTGGAATAGCCGGCGAAGTCGGAAAAGATTTGACCCGAAAAGGCCAGGGTTCCCAGCCAGGCATCCAGCGGATTGAGCAGCTTGTCCGAATTGAATGCCGCGTCGGCCACCGGGGAGAGCAAGCCATCGGCCACCACGATTTTCTGGAACAGGCCCAGCACAATCAGTCCCAGGCCCCAGGCCAGTTGTCGGCCGGTCGCCTTGCGTGGCACGGCAAACTGGGGGAGCAAATGAGTGGGTCGGACGATGGGGCCGGCCACCAACTGCGGGAAGAAGGTAACGAACAGGGCAAAGTCCAGGAAGGAATCGGCAGGCTCGGCACGTTTGAGGTAGACGTCCAGGGAGTACGCCATGGTCTGGAAGGTATAGAAGGAAATACCCACCGGTAGGATGATGTTCCACTCCGGTGCCTGGTAGGCGACGCCGGCCAGGGACAGCAGGGCGACGAAATTCTCCATCAGGAACTCGCCGTACTTGAAGTAGCCCAGCAGTCCCAGGTTTACGGCCACGCTCACCGCCAGCAGCATGCGGCGACGGCTCAGGCGTTGCTCGCTGAACAGGCGCTTGGCGATATTCCAGTCCAGTACAGTTGAGAGCCAGAGCAGCACCACAAAGGGTGGATTCCAGGCGGCGTAGAACAGGTAGCTGGCGATCAGCAGGTTGGTTTTCTTGGTTTTCCAGTCCAGCGGGGCATTGTGCAGCGCCAGCACTAATCCAAAGAAGACCACGAAGGTCAACGAATTAAACAACATAGGGCGGGTCCCTAAAAGGCTTCATGCCTTGTCAATTACTATTTTTTGGCCGCCCTCTTTTTGCACTCCGGGCTGCTCATGCTCAATGACCAGCCTAGACTGAATCCAGATAAATACAAGTATTCGCCTTCCCGGGGCGTTACAGCAGACCCGGGAAAAACCGGCTGGGCTACCCGGCGTTTGTCCAGGCCGGGACCAGCCTGCCATCACTGGTTTTTACAAAGGGCAGCCAACCCAGTCCCATGCGACTGATGTGAATATCGGTGGCCCGGGGACGGACTTCCTGGGTTTTGAGTTCTTCAAACTGGGCATCGTAGGCATCTTCCAGTTTGTCGACCTCATCC
>Ga0316195_10000877_pt1 | contig 12912 bp, 12 predicted proteins | sample Phised1_MG_FD_204937 | JGI IMG/M metagenome (GOLD analysis project Ga0316195, IMG submission 204937) | Coastal sediment microbial communities from Maine, United States - Phippsburg sediment 1 | ecosystem: Environmental > Aquatic > Marine > Coastal > Sediment | place: USA: Maine | collected... | reverse complement strand
ACTTCACCGTGGCGTCGATTCATTCCCACTTCGATCTTGGCGAGGCCGAGCAGACCCGGCGGCTGCTCACCGCCATCGCGAATCCCTCGGTGAGCGTGATCGGCCATCCATCCGGTCGAAAGATCGGACGACGGCCGGGCGCGGTCTTCAACGCTGACGCGATCTTCGAGGCTGCGGTCCACACCGGAACCGCCATCGAGATCAACTGCCACCTGCATCGCCTGGACCTCGCCGCACCACTGATTCGGAGGGCCATGACGAGCGATGGCCTGATGGTGGCCATTTCGACGGATGCCCACCACACCACCGAACTCGCCAACATGCGATGGGGTGTCGCGCAGGCGAGGAAGGGCTGGGTTCCGAAGGAGCGGGTGCTCAACGGCATGGAGGTTGACCAATTCATGGCTTGGATCGGCAGAAAGCGGGAACCTTGAGCGCCTCGGGAGAGTTCTCCCACCGTATGGATCCCGCGGAAGTGACCAACGTGGCACGGCGACGCTCGGGGTGGTCAGGGGTCGCCGGTGTTGCGGTGGCCCTTGGATTCACCGAACTCTTCGCGTCGTTCTCGACGTCCGTTCCGTCTGCGATCTCGTCGATCGGCACCTTCGTCGTCGACCACTCCCCGCCGTGGTTGAAGTCGTTTGCCATCTCGGCCTTCGGTACTGCGGACAAGGCGGTGCTGGCGATCAGCATCGTCATTGTCGCTCTGATCATCGGATGGTTCGTCGGGAAGGCATCCGCGACCAATCCGGCCCCCATGATTTTCGCCTTCGGGGTTGCAGCCGTCATCGGCATTGCAGCGCAGCTCACCCAGGCAGAAGCAGAACCGGCCCTTGTCATCAGCTCCACCCTCATCTCGGTAGGGCTCGGCTGTGCGACGTGGTACGGGATCACGATGTGGACGCGACCTTTCGAGCGGGACATCACTGACGGCGATGTCGGTGATCTTGGCAGGCGACGGTTGATGGTCGGCCTCGCCGGGGCAGCGGCCGTCTCGGTTGTGACGATCAGCGTCGGGCGAGCCCGCCTCCGGTCGCGCGCCGAAGCACAGAGAGCCGCACTCGATCTGCCCAGCCCTGTTGAGTCACAGCCGGATCCGACATCGGTGAATGACTTCGGACTCGAGTCGTTGTCGCCCATCGTCGTCGGCACCGCAACCTTCTACAGGATCGACACCGCCCTCGTTGTCCCAACCATCGACCCGGAGGAGTGGACGCTGAAGGTGACGGGGATGGTCGACCGCGAAGTCGAGCTCTCGTACCAGGATCTCAACGAGATGCCGCTCATCGAGCGATATGTCACGTTGTCCTGTGTCTCGAATGAGGTCGGGGACGGTCTCGTCGGGAACGCTCTGTGGACAGGGATACCCCTCCGCGACATACTCGACATGGCTGGCGTCAGGAGCGGCGCTGACCAGATCGTCGGACGGTCCGTCGATGGGTGGACGTCGGGTTTTCCCACGGAGCTTGCCTACGACGGCAGGGACGCCCTCCTCGCGATCGGAATGAATCGGGACGTTCTCCCCGCGAACCATGGCTTCCCCGCCCGCATCGTTGTTCCCGGCCTCTACGGCTATGTCTCCGCCACGAAGTGGCTCACGGAGATCGAGTTGACCACGTGGGATGCCTTCGACGGTTACTGGATTCCCAGGGGCTGGTCGAAGGAAGGTCCGATCAAGACCCAGTCGAGAATCGATCGGCCCAAGGGTCGGAGCTCCGTTGCCGCCGGTGACTACGCCATTGCGGGAGTCGCATGGGCGCCGAATGTGGGGATCGCAGGCGTTGAGGTACAGGTCGATGATGAGGCGTGGACTGCTGCCGAGCTGAGCGTGCCACTCTCGGACGATGCCTGGGTTCAGTGGCGATTTGACGCCAACCTCGATCCGGGCGACCACGTCGTGCGCGTGCGGGCTACGGATACGACCGGCGAGACGCAAGGGGAGGCCAGGGTGGGCGTGCGTCCGAACGGCGCAGAGGGATGGCACACCGTGGAGTTCTCGGTCAGCTGATCGCGTTGCCCGGCCGGCGGTTGGGTCGATGGTGCGACCGCGTCAGGGTGAGAGGATCAGCATCGATTCTGCCTGGTCGATGACCGTGGCGCGTTCCCACAGGAAGGGAACGTTGTCACCTGCGAGCCAGAACGGGATCATGTCGTCGTAGTGGGGGTGATCGGTATGCCCAGACTGTCCGGTGGTGTGTACGGCGTACGAGTGACCCAGATCACCCAGGTCCACGAGCATGCGCATCGACGGAAGCCAGTCCACGGCGTATCCCTCCCTCGCATCCCACCCGACGGCGTTGGGAACCGACGTCGCGCCGCTGGCTTCGTATGGACCGCGGTTGAACCGATCTTCGATGAGCCCGATCCCCGACTCGCCGAGAGTTTGGTTCCGGAACACGGCCGTGTGCAGTTCCCCCCACGTCCACGCCTCGACTTCGTCCCCCATCAGCACCGATAGCTCCGTGACCGCGTCGAGGAACGCCGCTTCGAGGATCTGATCCCTGGTTTCGGTCTCCGGCGTCGTGATGTCGTCCCACCACGGATCGGTATTGTCTGACGCCAGGGCCCGCACCACTTCGAACCAGCGCGATCCTCCCTCCGGCCAGAAGTCCTCCGCCAGCTCGTCGTGGAACGTCCGGGTGAGGATGTGGTTCCATGTCGCGTTCCAGACGGCGGCACCACTGCTATCTGAGAGGTTCTGAAGGTCCCACGCCGTGAGGGCTGACAGAGCCTTGCTCGGGACGGGCTCGAGTGGCGTCGCCACGGCAGCGATCACGAACGGCCGTAGGTGCTCGGCATTGAGGTCGTATCCATCGAACTGGATCGCCTCCTGGTCCTCGAGCGTGATCCCGAGATTTGAACTGACGAGGTCCGCGATCCGCTTGGCGCGGTATCCGTACGACCAGTCCTCCGTGATCAGATACGGATACGCTTCGTCGATCACTGCGTTGTTCGCCGTGATGATGTATCCGCTCGGCGGGTTGGATGCGGTTGGCAGCTCATCGAACGGTACGTAGCCAACCCACTCGTGGTCCCCTGTCCATCCCGGATTCGGGAGTGTCCCGTCACCGGCCGATCGGATCGGGATCAGGCCCGGCATCTGGTATCCGATATTCCCTTCTGTGTCGGCGTACAGCAGGTTCTGCGCAGGAACGCCGAATTGCCGCGCTGCCTCCCGGAACTCGGAGAAGTTCGAGGCGGTGTTGATGCCCAGGATCGGTCCGGCGATCGAAGGGACGTCGTCGAGCGCCGTCCACCTCAGGGAGATGGCGTACGGGTCTGGCGGGTCGATCCCCGCCGTATCGAGTTTGTCGATGGGCTCATACACCCCGGAAATGATGGGGCCGTGGATCGTGGACCTGACCACGAGCTCCACATCCTCGCCCCCCGCAACGGTGAGGGTCTCCTGTCTGACGTCCATATCCAACCAGGCACCACGGAACTCATACTGGTTCGGGTTGTCGGGGTTGATCTTCTCTATGAAGAGGTCCTGTACATCGGGACCGAGGTTGGTGAAACCCCATGCGATGTCAGCGTTGTGACCGATGATCACTCCGGGAACACCGGCGAAACTGAACCCGACGACGTCGAAGGGACACGCGTCGGACACGACCCTGCAGTGCAGCCCGACCTGGTACCAGATCGAGGGCATCTGGATCGAAAGGTGTGGATCGTTCATCAACATCGGTGCGCCAGATGGCGTGTGTGCCCCTGAGATGGCCCACGAGTTCGAGCCGATGCCTTCCGTTCCCCCACCGGTGACCGCATCGATGGCAGCTACGGCCCGGTAGGCACCAGCCAGGGCATCGCTCGCTGCCGGAGTCAATGTTGAGAATGCCTGCTGGGCCGTCGCTGTCGACTCCTGCGAAGGGACGATGTAGGGGTGGCGGTCGCCGGGGTACGGCGGAAAGAGCTGTGCCACGCGGCTTGGAGGCAGCGTGGCGAGGGCCATTGCCCGCTCGATCTCGTTTGCCATGTTGCCACCGAGGTCCCACGCCATGACCTTGCCCCAGGCAAGGGACTGAGCGCCGGTCCATGGTTCGGGGTCGTACGCATGGTTGAGGAGTTCGATGATCGAGTATTCGTAGCTGAGCTCGGCAGGGGAATGGGTCCCGACGTAAGCGTTGACGCCCTCGGCATAGGCATCCAGGAAACGCTGGTTCGTTGGCGTTTCGTCTCGATATTGGGCCTCGGCGAGGCCGCCCCATCCGAGCGTGCGCAGGAAGGCGTCGGTCTCCACCTGGTCCTCGCCGAAGAGTTCGGCGAGACGTCCGTAGGAGATGTGCCGCCAGAAGTCCATCTGGAAGAACCTGTCCTGGGCATGGACGTATCCCTGTGCCAGGAACAGGTCCTCGGCGGTATCGGCGTAGATGTGCGGGACGCCCATCGGATCCCTGATCACCTCGACGTCGGCCATGAGGCCGGGAACCTGGACGGAGCCCTCGGTCTGGGGGAAGGCCCTGTGGATCGAGTATCGAGTGAAGGCAACGCCAGCGATCAGGGACACGATGATGAGAGCGACGAACCCGACTCCGGTCCACAACAACCATCGTGTCCATCGTCGTGGCCGGGACTGCGTCGCTTCTGACGGTTCCATCGTCTCCATCACGAGCGAGGCTACCTCGTCCGGCGGCTCCTCATCGGCCGTATCCTGCAGTCATGGACAGCAGTACCAACGAAGGCGGTCACGGATCCGTGCGACCCGAGGTCGTCCAGGACGCAGAGCCCGCGCGACATGGCGACGCCCAACCATCGGTATCGGAGCCTTCGAAGCTCATCCGTATCGCGTCGATGACTCGGGCGATGCTCAACGAGGTGAGGGAGGCACCACTCGACGAAGCCGGCCGGGTGCGACTTCTCTCGATCTACGAGGGATCGCTCGACGAGTTGAAGGAAGTGCTCTCAGACGATCTCGTCGAGGAACTCGATGCCGTCTTCGTGCCGATCAACGAGAACCCTTCGGAAGCGGAACTCCGTATCGCGCAGGCCCAATTGGTGGGATGGCTCGAAGGCCTCTTCCACGGCATACAGGCATCGCTCATCAGCCAGCAGATGGCTGCCACGGCCCAGCTCGATCGCATGCGCGAGCCCAAAGCCATCGAGCAGTCAGCCTCTTCGGACGGCAATGGCGTCTATCTGTAGTTCGTGATCGTCGTGGGTAGGCTGCCGCAATGACCCTGTATACGCTGCACACACCCCCACCGATGATCGATCCTGTGATGGTGATGGGTCTCGCTGGCTGGGGAGATGCAGCCTCCTCGGCGTCAGATGCGGCTGATTGGCTTGCGGAGGACGGTCTGCCCGTCGTCTCGTTCGATCCTGACGCCATCTTCGATTACCGGTCCAATCGACCCGTTCTCCGCCTTGCCGGAGGGGAATTGCGATCACTCACGTGGCCCCGCATGGAGATGGTTCACGTCAGGCCGGGAGGGGTCGATGTGTTGGTCCTCGTCGGCAACGAACCCGACTACGCATGGTCAGCCATCTGCGATGCCCTTGGCGACCTGGTGCAACACTTCAATGTGTCGAAGCTCGTGACGCTCGGGTCGGTACCTGCCCCCGTTCGCCATGGACTCGACGCTGCCGTCTTCTGCACGTCCTCGGACCCTCGCCTTCTCCTGCCGGGGGATGAGATGTTGATGGATGAGATCGTCGTGCCTGCCTCGGCTGGCACCGTGTTCCGTTCGGCCATCGAAGAGGTCGAGGTTGCTGCGATCGGTTACTGGGCGCAGGTCCCCCAGTACGTAGGCAGGCCATACAGCCCTGCGATCGCCGCCCTCCTTGGGAAGGCTGCCCACCAGCTCGATGTGGTGCTCGATGTGTCGAGCTTCACCGAGGATGCGATCGATCAGATCTCGCGACTCGACGAGATCCTCGAGCGCAGGGAAGACGCACGCGAATTCGTCGAAGGGCTGGAAACGAGCTTCGGGACGACGTCAACATTCCCTGATGATCTCCCGACTGCCGATGAAATCGCCGACGAGGTCACGCGCTACTTGCGAGACGCCGAGAACGGCGATCAGTCGTCGTGAAGGGGCCCGGACGCTGATCGCTCCCGGCGTTCTCAGTTGCTGAGGATTCCGACGAACAGGGTCAGGACGATGAGCGCAGCGGTCGCGGCGATCATGGCCCACACCGACCACGTCAGGCCCTTGATGGCACTGATCTGATCGCGAATGGCGGCGGTCAGCTGCGCAACCTCGACATCTGATGCGGAGGTTGCTCCCGCAGCGGAGATGGCCGTTTGCGGCTTGGGCGAGGCAGGCTTCGGCTGACGCGCCTGTACTTCAGTCCGGGCAACGGACGATCCCGCGGCGACGGCGGCAGCGGGGGGAACCGGTGGCAGATCGAACGCCTCAGGCTCGCTTGAGTCCGTGGGCGCTGACTTCGACGCGCTCCCGACTGCGGTCACCGGAGTGAGCGAAACCGATTCTCCATCGGATGGGTGACCGAGGTAGAGCGTGATCGGTCGCTCGATGGCGAGGACGTGAATTCGCTGTCCGTCGAGGTAGGTTCCGTTTCGCGAACCAGCATCCTCGATGCGCCAACCGGTGCCGTCGTGAGAGATCACGGCGTGGCGACGCGAGATGCCGGGCCGAACGATGCGGATCGTCGACGTTGCGTCGGAGCCGATGAGGGCAGTCGTTGCATCGTCGATGACACTTTCGTTTTCCTGGTAGTTGACCTTCAATGGCACGCTGCACCCCGGCACTGTCGTGTTGCTGAGTGGAGGGTAACGGGGTTTCGTCGCGTTGTTGATCGTCCCCGGTCTCGCCAAAACCCGCTGGATTCCCTAGCCTTGCTGTGAGATAGCAACCCGGAGGATCTTCGGATGAAAGTCGGCGATGTGATGACGACTGACGTCGTGACGATCGGTCCCGACGCCATGCTCAAGGAGGCAGCGAGCATCATGGTGCGGGCGGGTGTCAGCGGACTACCCGTCCTCGATGACCGGCGGCGGGTTATCGGCATCATCACCGAGGCAGACTTTGTCACGGTGGAGGCGGAACGTTCATGGGGTCGGCAGCGGCGGAGGCTTCTGCCGGGATTCATGGATAGCCAGGCGCCCCCCGATGCGCGCCTCGTCAAGGACGCGATGACGACCAATCCGCACGGGATCGACAGGGAAAGCTCCGTGACCGAGGCCGCGCGCAAGATGACGGAACTCAAGGTCAAGCGGCTTCCGGTCGTGCTACCCGACGGAACCCTCGATGGCATCATCTCGCGAGCCGATGTGATGGGGGCATTCGCTCGCTCCGATGAAGAGCTCAAGGAGGCGGTCGAGCGCGAAGTGATCGAAGACGTCCTGGGTCTCGGAGATGGCGACATCGATGTCGCGGTTATCGACGGTGTCGTGATGCTCAATGGAACGGTTCCTACGAAGTTCGATGCCCGGTTGCTCGAGGAGCTGGTGGTGCGTGTTGAGGGGGTCGTGGCTGTCCAATCCGATCTCTCATGGTTGCGCGATGACATGCGTCGAGACCTCGGTGCACCGGGCGGAGCGTTCTGATCGCTGCTGATCTTGAGGAATCCGGAATACCGATCGGCACCGAACCGTTACCGACGATCTGAGGAGAGGAAACCCAACACGTGCTGACTTTGACCGACCTGATGTGGGAGCCAGATGTCAACTGGCGGGCTGACGCAGCGTGCGCTGGCGTCGACAGCGAGATCTTCTTTCCGACATCAGAGGACGACAAGATCACCGAAGCGGCGAAGGCCATTTGTGAAGAGTGCCCCGTCCGCGAAGCGTGCCTCCAATACGCGCTGGCCACGAATCAGTCTGCAGGCGTGTGGGGAGGGCTCGATGCCGGTGAGCGGCGCCGCATGCGTCGCCGGATCAGGGATCGCGAGCGTCGCAAGGCCTCCTGAGCTCCTGGTTTCACTGATGATCCCTTTCCGGGGGGTCAGCGCCCTGTGATGCATCGAGCTGTCCTCGTTTCGGCGGTGTTCCTTGCTTCGGCAGCCATCCTCGTCCTCGAGATCGTCGCAGGTCGGATCCTCGCCCCGTACGTCGGCGTGAGCCTCCAGACCTTCACCGGCATCATCGGCACGGTGCTTGCGGCCATTGCCCTTGGTGCGTGGGCTGGGGGACGCCTCGCCGATGGGTGGGATCCTTCCCGACTTCTCGGACCAATCCTGATCGTCGGGGGGATACTGTCGGTCGCGTCACCCGCCCTCGTGTATGTCGTCGGCCCGCGCTCCGTTGGCGACTCCCCGGCAACTATTGTCGCCCTTGCCGGGATCGGTTTCTTCCTCCCCGCTGCAGTGTTGTCGACGGTGACTCCGGTCGCTGCCAAGCTGTCGCTGCACTCGCTCGATGCCACTGGATCTGTCGTGGGTCAGCTGTCAGCCGTGGGGACAGTTGGAGCCCTCTTCGGAACGTTCATCACCGGCTTCGTACTCATCGCAGCCATCCCCAGCCAGCCGATCACATGGGTCGTCGGGGGAGTGCTCGTAGCGTTCGGCATAGTTCTGTCGATACCGTGGGGACGCAGCATGCTCCTCTCCGGGCTCGCCGTGTTTGCCCTTGCAGTCATGGGTTCTGCAGCAATCGCGGCGCCGTGCGAACACGAGACGGCCTACTCGTGTGCGGTTGTGGTCGATCGCGATGAGGGACCAACCGTGAAGGCGTTGGTTCTCGATACCTTCGTCAACAGCGTCGTCGACACCGCCGATCCGTCGTTCCTCTCGTCGCGGTACGCGCGTGCCATCGATGCAGTCGTTCGTTCCGTTGCACCGGTTGGACCGCGGAGCGCGGCCTATGTGGGTGGCGGTGGCTTCGCCCTTCCCCGCTACTACCACGCCACCTCGGGCTCGTCGGCAGTGGTCCTCGAGATCGACCGTGAGCTTCGTGGCATTGCCGTCCGTGAGCTCGGCCTCGTCGAGGGGCCGTGGTTGAAGGTGATAGACGGCGATGCGAGGGTTTCGATCAGGTCCCTAGCCTCCGACCAATTCGACCTCGTTGTCGGCGATGCCTTCAGCGGGAGGTCGGTACCGTGGCACCTCACCACGATGGAATTCCTCACGGATGTCAGGACGATCCTGGTCGACGACGGGGTGTATGTCATGAACCTCATCGACCATCCCCCGCTCCGGTTCGCGCGATCCGAGATCGCGACGGTGGCCGACAGTTTTGCCCATGTCGTAGTCGTTGCTCCCGCCGAGTATCTGGCAGGAGAACGAGGAGGGAACTTCGTTGTTGGCGGCAGCGACCGCCCATTCGATACAGCAGCGATAGCGGCACTCCTCACTGCTGACGAGGTCGTGATCGTCAATGACGACGTTCGTGCGTGGCTCGCCGGTGCGCGAGCCCTCACCGACGACTTCGCCCCCGCCGATCAGTTGCTCAGCCGACCCTGAGCACAACCTCGTCGACCTCTTCGTTTCGTGCGGTGGCGAATCCGCGTGTTTGCTCCACGATCACGAAGCCGCACTTCTCCAAGGTGCGAATCGATCCTGCGTTGTCTGCAGCCGCCCGCCCATAGATCGGCCGAGCGTCGTCGATGTCGAGGAATTGGCGTAGGGCCTCGGTTGCCATCCCGCGACCCCACGCCGCCCGATCGATCCAGTAGGTGACCTCCCGGTCGCCAAGCATGTCGAAGCTCGCGATGTGGCCGACGATGTGGTCGTCGTCCTCGATGGTTCGCTTGATGATCGTGTCGTCGGTGAGGAGGCGATCCCAGTGTGCTTCGAACGCTTCACGATCAGACGGATCAGCCGGTGTGAACGCCGCCATCCAGACGGCTACGGGGTCCTGGATGTGTTCGAAGAAGACGTCCAGATCTCCCCGCTCGACCGGTCGTAGGTTGAGCCGCGGCATGACCGCGCGTCAGCCCTCCGAGATGTCGATGCCGGTGATCGTCACAGGGTCATTCGGGCGATCCTGGGCACCCGCGGGAGCCGTCGCGATCGCGTCGACGACATCCATTCCGTCCGTGACCTCACCGAAGATCGTGTATGCGTTGGGGAGGCCGTAGTCGGCGTGCATGATGAAGAACTGGGAACCGTTCGTGTTCGGACCCGCATTTGCCATCGCCAGCGTTCCACGCTTGTAGGACGTCTTGCTGTGGAATTCGTCGCGGAACGTGTACCCCGGTCCACCTCGGCCCGTGCCCGTCGGGTCTCCGCCCTGGATCATGAAGCCCTTGATCGTCCGGTGGAAGATGACATCGTCGTAGTACCCGTCACCTGCGAGGAAGACGAAGTTGTTGACGGTCTGTGGCGCATCGGCCGCATACAGATCCACGTGGATGTCGCCGGCGGTGGTGTGTACCACTGCCGAGTAGGTCTTTCCGAGATCGATGTCGAGATTCGGAGCTGAGGCGTACTGCTTGGCCACGATGGGGTCCTTCCTGATGGTGGTGCCGGAGAGCCTAACCCCGCCGGTGTTGCCGACTCAGCGGCCCCACGGAACGAGTTTCCGGGAGGAAGGAGCGCTCAGAACCCGCGGCGCTTGCGCCGCTTCAGAGCCTTTTCCTTGAACGGCACCTCGTCGGCCGGTGGTTCCCAGGAACTGAGGTCTGCGAGACGATCGTCGTTCGAGAACATCTTGATGATCGGGACGTTCAGGCCTGCCCTGCGCTGGATACCGAGCACTTCGTTCACCTGGTCCCACTCCACGAGGGTGACGACCAAGCCCTCCTCCCCGGCGCGCGCCGTTCGCCCGCTGCGATGGAGGTAGGTCTTCGGATCGTCGGGAGGGTCGTAGTGGACCACAACGTCCACACTGTCGATATGGAGCCCCCGCGCCGCAACATTCGTGGCGACGAGGACCGTGATCTTGCCATCCCTGAATCGCTTCAGCGATTGCTCGCGCTTGTTCTGAGGAAGGTCGCCATGGATGGGGGCACACGCCACATCGAGATCCACGAGGTCGCGTGCAAGGCGGTCGGCGCCAGCCTTTGTTCTCGTGAATGCAAGCACCCTGCCGTTGTGGCTTGCGATCTCAGCAACGACCTTCGCCTTGTCCATGTGGTGCACCTTGAGGAATCGGTGCTCCATCGTGTCGACCGTTTCCGTGGCGGTCTCCACCTCGAAGTTCACAGGGTCCGTCATGTAGCGATCGACGATTTCCTGTACCTGCATGTCGAGTGTGGCGGAGAACAGGAACGTCTGGCGTGGTTCGGGAAGCTTGGACATGACGGCTCGAACCTGGGGCATGAAACCCATGTCGGCCATCTGATCAGCCTCGTCGATGGCGACGATGGCGATGTCGGAGGGATCGAGAGCCGACCGTTCCATCAGGTCGATGAGCCTGCCCGGAGTCGCGATCGCGATCGATGCACCGTCCTTGAGGGCATCGATTTGGGCACCCATTGGGGCACCGCCATAGACCGCTACCACGGTGCGGTCCCTGGTGGCGAGGAGGGGAGCGAGGGTTCGTGTCACCTGCAGGGCGAGCTCCCGTGTCGGAACGAGGACGAGCGCCTGTGGGCGACGTGGCTGAGGTTTCCCGACCTTCTCGAGCATCGGGATGCCAAAGGCGAGGGTCTTTCCAGATCCCGTCTGGGCCTTCCCCGTGATGTCCTTGCCTTCGAGCGCGCTCGGGATCGTCATTGTTTGGATCGGGAAAGGATCCGTGATTCCCTCAGCGGCGAGGGCGTCGACGAAGTCCTGTGAAACGCCGAGATCCGCGAACGACGCGGTGGTTTGGGTGATGTGGGTGTCGGTCATACGTCCGGGAGCGAGGTGGTGTTGGCTCCGCGCCGTAACGGTAGCGTGGGAACCCTCGATATTGTCGTTGTCAATGCGTTTCGCCCGATTGCGGTGCGGAACCAACGAGGAGCGAAGTCGACCATGACCGACATCCTGACGGAGCAATTCGGGCTCGCCCCGACACTCTCGTCGCGTTTGCTGTCGACCGTTGTCCTCATTGCCGTGGTCCTCGTCGGCCGATACCTCGCGATGCGGATCGTGCACCGCAAGGTCGGGGACCCGGAGCTCCAGTTTCGGTCCCGCAAGGCGATCACCTATGTCGCGACGTTGTTCACCACGATCGCCCTCGTGTTCATCTGGCTGCCGTTCTTCGACGACCTTGCAACCTTCCTCGGTCTCCTGTCGGCAGGTATCGCCATTGCGCTTGCCGATGTCTTCCTCAACCTTGCGGGATGGGGATACATCGTGTTCCGCAGGCCGTTCAAGGTTGGAGACCGCATCGAGATCGCAGGCGACGCCGGTGACGTCGTCGACATCAGGGCATTCCGCTTCACCCTCCTCGAGATCCGGGACTGGGTGCACGCAGATCAGTCGACCGGCAGGGTGGTGCACATCCCGAACGGCAAGCTGTTCCGCGAACCGATGGCGAACTTCACCGAGGGTTTCCACTACATCTGGCACGAAATCCCTGTGCTCGTCACCTTCGAATCCGATTGGCAGAAGGCGGAAGAACTCCTCAGGGAGGCTCTCAGAAGCGTTGCCATTCCTGAGGCAGAGGCGAGGAAGGTCATCGAGCAGATGAGCGCCAGCAGGGACTACCACATCACCTATCGCGAGCTCGCTCCGACGGTGTATGTCTCAACCCGCGATTCGGGTGTTCTGCTCACAGGGCGCGTGCTGGTGGAGGCAAAGCGTCGGCGCTCCGTCGAAGACGGTGTGTGGAGGGATCTGCTCACCGCCTTTGGATCCGAGCCGAGTGTCGAGCTCGCCTACCCGACCATCCGCGGCTTCGTTCCCGAAATGCTCAGGGAGCGCCGACCACCGACGCCCTAGGGCACCCGCAAGGGACACGCGCTCTAGCGAATCTGGCGTCGCCTGCCTTGGGACAGACCGACCCCGTACGCAGTCGCCGCCACACCGAGACCGAGTGCCGCAGCTGTCGTCCTCTTCACGACCTTCTTGCGCCTGCGCGAGAACTCGACGATGGGCCATCCACGATGGAAAGCAATTGCCTCGAGGGCTCGATCGGGGTTC
>Ga0316195_10000876_pt1 | contig 12921 bp, 11 predicted proteins | sample Phised1_MG_FD_204937 | JGI IMG/M metagenome (GOLD analysis project Ga0316195, IMG submission 204937) | Coastal sediment microbial communities from Maine, United States - Phippsburg sediment 1 | ecosystem: Environmental > Aquatic > Marine > Coastal > Sediment | place: USA: Maine | collected... | reverse complement strand
CGGCGTCCAGCTTCAGCCACGTTCCGGGCCTCCCGATCCTGCACTCGCGCGACCTCGTCAACTGGACGCTTGTCAATCACGCGCTGCCGCGGCTCGTGCCCGACCAGGTCTTCAGCGTGCCCCAGCACGGGAACGGGGTGTGGGCCCCGGCCATCCGCCATCACGGCGGCCGCTTCTGGATCTACTACCCGGACCCCGACTTCGGCATCTACGTGACGACGACCGTCGATCCGATGGGGGAGTGGAGCCCACCGGTGCTGGTTTTGCCGGGCAAGGGGCTGATCGATCCCTGCCCGCTCTGGGACGATGACGGCAGCGTCTGGCTCGTGCACGCCTGGGCGCGGAGCCGCGCCGGCTTCAACAACGTCATCACCCTGCGCCGCCTGACCCCCGACGGCCTGGCGCCGGCGGATGATGGGGGAGTCAACATCATCGACGGGAACCATATCCCTGGATACAGCACCCTCGAGGGCCCGAAGCTCTATAAGCGCCGCGGCGAGTACTTCGTGTTCGCGCCGGCCGGGGGGGTGACTCCGGGCTGGCAGTCCGTCTTTCGCGCACAGAACATTCACGGCCCATACCTGCCGCGCATCGTCCTCGACCGGGGCCGAACCGCGGTCAACGGCCCACACCAGGGAGCATGGGTCGACACGCCTTCGGGAGAGGACTGGTACTTCCACTTCCAGGACAAGGGAGCCTACGGCCGGATCGTGCATCTCGAGCCGATGGCCTGGAGCGATGACGGCTGGCCCGTCATCGGCTGGGATCCGGACGGCAACGGGCGCGGTGAGCCCGTGACCCGCTGGCACAAGCCCGCGCTGCCTCCGCAGCCAACCGCGGTTCCGCCGAGCTCGGACGAGTTCGACGGTGGACGACTCGGACTCCAATGGCAGTGGCAGTCGAATCCAGACAGCACGTGGTGGACGTTGACCGAGGCCCCGGGGGCCCTGCGTCTGTTCACCCAGCCCATGCCCGAGGGAGCCGGGAATCTCTGGCCCGTCGCCTCGCTGCTCCTGCAGAAGCCTCCCGCAGAGGCCTTCCAGGTTACGACCGAGATGACGTTTGCGCCGGAGCGAGTCGGCGAGCGCGCCGGCCTCCTGGTCTTCGGCACCGATTACGCCTGGGTGGGAGTCGAGCAGACGCCCGCCAGACGCGCCGTCGTCGTCAAGACCTGTCTCGGTGCGCGCGATGGCGGCGAGGAACGAGTGGTCGCAACTCTTTCCGCCCCCGAAGGCCCGGTGTACCTTCGCGTCGAATGGCGGGTGGGCGGGCTCTGCCGCTTCGGCGTGTCCTTCGATGGGCGCGACTTCACCGTCTTCGAAGCGACCTTTGCCGCCCACCCGGGGCGTTGGGTCGGCGCCAAGGTCGGCGTGTTTTCCGCCACAACCGTGGGGCAAACCACCAAGGCGGCAGCAGACTTCGCCTGGTTCCGCGTCGCTTCACTCTTTGAGTAGCGACCAGGCTATCTACTCGATCTCAGAGCTCGCCAGCAGGAAGGCGCCGATTCCGTGCGCATCGTTGACCACGACGTCGGTCGAGATGTAGTAGGCGTAGCTGCCGTCACGGTACGGGCTGCCGCCGAGGCCGGCGCTACGGCACACGTTGCGCAGCTTCATGCGTCCGGTCTCCGCATCCCAGTCCACGAGTTCCTCTACCAGACCGGCAAAGCTCTGCCCGGCGAGCTGGCGGTAGTGCGGCTCGAGCATGTCCAGGCGCGCGCCCTTGGCCCAGGCGTAGGCGATCATCGCCGATCCGGAGGCCTCCAGATAGTTGCCTTCGCGGCCGCCCTGGTCGGGCACCTGCCACCACAGCTTGCTGCGCGTGTCCCGCACCGCGAGCAGGGCTTCGCTCAGCTCAGTGAGCATGCGCGCGAGCTCGCGCCGCCCGTGGTGTTCGGTCGGAAAGTGTTCGTAGGTGTCGACCAGGGCCATCGAGTACCAACCGAGCGCACGGGTCCAGAAGCCGGGCGAACGACCAGTTTCGGGGTCCGACCATCGCTGCACGCGGCTCTCGTCCCAACCGTGGTAGAGCAGGCCGGTGTCAATATCGCGCAGCTTCGCGTAGCTCTCACCGAACTGGCGGGCGATATCGTCAAAGGAGTCGTTCGGGCCGAATCGCGCGGCGTACTCGGCGTAGAAGGGCGCGCCCATGTAGAGGCCGTCGGCCCAGACCTGCCAGGGGTACTTGCGCTTGTGCCAGAACACGCCGTTGCGGGTGCGCGGCTGCCATTGGAGCTGCCGGTGCAGCACTTCGATCGCCGCCCGGTAACGCGCGTCGCCGGTGTCTTGCAGGAGCGGGAAAAGCAGCTTGCCGGAGTTGATCGAATCGATGTTGTACTCGTCCAACGCGAGCGTGCGGATGGTGCCGTCGGCCTCCACATAGTGATTGACATAGGCCTTCATGTAGGCGAAATAACCGGGCTCGTGATGTTTCTGATCCAGCTTGTACATGCCATAGGTGACCATGCCCTGGAGGTAGGCCCAGCGGTACTCGCCGTCCGACTTGCGCATGCTCCAGGCGCTCGGATACTCGGCGATGGTGCTGTCGGCCAGGCGTTGGCCCCAGGTCCGTGGATCCTCGGCGAAATTCACGCTCGACGAGAACAGGGTTGCGATCAGGAGACAGACGTATCTCATCCTCACACCTTTTTTGGCTGATCGTCACGGTTCAACTGCAATCGGTTTCAGAACCTTCAATTTGAGTCGCCCCACAATTGTGTGCCTGGTTGCACCGCATCCCGTATTGCCTTCAATCACTTCGTGCTCGACGGCCGATAAAAGAAATTTCTGAAAGTGCTCGAGTAGCTGGCAGTCGCGATCGTCTATCGACCGTGGATGCCTCTTGCCCAACTCCACCACGCTCCCCGAAGCCTTGATGATGTCGACATCACCATCACCGGCATGAACCAGAGTTGAAAACCTCGCCGTCATGGGAAGGCGCAATTGTGGGCGATCGTATCCCGGACAAGGTGACGCGGTGACGTCAACGTTCTCGGCGCCAACGTGACGCAACAACATTGTGATTCTGGCTTCCATCAGATCACAGGAATACGCCACTTCGAGGCCTAGAAATGTGAACTCGATTTTCTGTTCTTTCCAAACCGCATCTACTGTCTCGGCTGCAGTCGCGGGGAGCGTGACCAAGAATGAAAAGATGAGAGTCAACAAGAATCGTCTCATGGGGTTCCTCTCGCAGGGTAACATTTTTCCGGAACGTCCCGGGGCTCTGTCTGGAGGCCGAGGCGCTATCGGATCCGGCTCAATCGATTCGCCCTCCGCTCTTCTTTGGGCGAGCTCCGACGCAACCCGGCCGTAAAATCATGCGCCCAGATCGAGAACGAACTTGATGACTTCGGGCGCCTCCGCGTCGACTTGCGTGAAGGCATCCGCAACCTGCTCGAGCGGGCTTTCATGCGTGATCAAGAGGTCGGGGTGGAGCAAGCCCTTGCCCATCAACCGCAGAGCACGGGCAAACTCGCCAGCCACGACGCGGGAGGCGATGATCTCGGCTTCCTTGATCACCAGGGTCTTGAAATGGACGCTCGAGAGCTGATCGCCAAGGCCGGCCGTGACGATGCGCCCCCCGTTGCGGATCATCTTCACGGCCTGGGCGAGGGGCGCTTCGCGTTCGGGCAGTTCACGGTAGTGCCCGACACACTCGATCACGCAATCGGTCCCCAAACCGTTCGTCTTCTCGAGGACGAAATCGATTGGATCCACCCTGGTTGCATCACAGCAGTGTTCGGCTCCGAGCTTACGAGCCGTCTCAAGGCGGAACGGCGCGATATCGACGACCATGGTTTCCGCGGCCCCCGAACCGTGGCACAGAACATCGAGCACGGCAAGACCCAGGCGCCCCGCCCCGAGAATGACAACCGACTCTCCCAATTCGACCCTGCCACGGCGGAGGATGTGGTGCCCGAGACCATACATTTCGACCATGGATGCGTGTTTCAGTGGAACACTCTCAGGTAGTCGATAGAGGTTCTCCTTCGGGACGGCGACGTACTGCGCGAAACCTCCATTCATATCGATGCCGAGCAGTTTCAGCGTGCGGCACGCGTTGGGGTGCCCTTCGAGGCAGGGCGGACATCCATGACATGAAATGTTGGGATCGACGGCGACCCGATCGCCAACCTGCCATGCTTGCACAGACTTGCCCACTTCGACGATCTCACCGCCGAATTCGTGACCCAGCATGGCCGGGAATTTGACGCGTTCATGAAATTCGCCGCGGTAGATGTGGAGATCCGTACCGCAGATCCCCGCCACCGCCGAACGCACGAGCACCTGGTGGGGCGAGATCTCGGGCTCGGCCGCGTCAGCGCAATGAATGTCTCGATCACCTTTGAGGATGGCTGCTTTCATATAAACCTTCAATCCCGCGAACTACAAAATATAGGGGATTTGGAAAAAGAAGAAATAACTGAATGGGAGGATCACAACTCCCAGGAGGGGATACGAACGAGCACGAGTCGGATCTCGAATGAGACATTGGTCGCCTGGATGACGTATGAGCGCTGATCCCCGAAGAAAGAATCTGTCGTCAGCGATTTGAGGTCAGAGATCTGCTATCTTAGCCGGTAATGAAAAAAGTCGCGTTACTCCTTGCGGACGGGGAAAATGCGTACCAGCAGCTCCTGGTGAAAGAAGCACAGGAGATATCGGGTAAATATGGCGTCGAGGTATTGCCTCCACTCTTTGCGGGCAACAGGGAGGTCAAACAGATCAGTCAGTTTTATGACTGTATCTCCAGCGCCACTCCACCGGATGGCATCGTGTCAATGCTGGTCTCTGCCGAGAGCATGAAAGGTTCGCTTGAAGAGGTTGCGAAAGCTGGTGTCGACTGTGTCCTGGTCAATCGCATTCCGGCGTTTTTACCTCAGATGAGTGAGGAGCACACCGAGGTTCTCCTCGCCTCGGTCGCCCCGGACCAGGTGGAGATTGGACGCTTTCAGGGTCGTCAGTGCCTCAAGATCTTACCTGACGGGGGCAAAGTCATCCTCGTTCTCGGCGTCGATGGAGCACCTTCAACTCTCGAGCGGCGAGAAGGGTTTTGTGAGGTAGCTGGAGACCACGTTACCGTGCAAGAGCTGCAAGGCCGCTGGTTGATGGATCGAGCGGAGGCTGCCGTCAACCATTTGCTTGGAATCGGCGGCGCAAAAAACATGGTCGACCTCTTCGTCTGCCAGAATGACCCGATGGCTGCAGGTGTGGCCGCGGCGCTGGACAATCAGGCCAAGCTTCTCGGCTCCGCTGAGATCGCAAAGATACCGATCATTGGCTGTGACGGTCTGCCCGACGAAGGACAGAAAATGGTCAGGGCCAAGAAGATCGCCGCAACCGTCGTCATGCCTCCGTCCAGCCCTCGGGCTCTCGAGATCCTCAGTCAGTACTGGCACGAAGGCGTCCGCACGCTCACCGCGACGCTGGCCCCGACGTCCTTTCCTCCGGTCGACGCGCTCAGCCCCCGGTAGATTCCCGACCGAGCGCCAGCTCGAAGCCGAAGAAGCTTTCCGCATTCCGGAAGCAGACATCCCCCGCCAGGCCCCCCACCAGATCGAAATCCCTGGGCAACAGCCCTTCGGCCATGTCCCGCCCCAGCACGTTGCAGAGGATGCGACGGAAGTACTCGTGACGGGAGAACGACAAGAACGAACGGCTGTCGGCCACCATGCCCACGAAGCGGTGCAGAGAGCCCATCTGGGAGATGGCTTCCAGCTGGCGTTCCATACCGTCCTTCTGATCCAGGAACCACCACGCGGAACCGAGCTGCATCTTCCCGGGCACCGAGCCATCCTGAAAGTTGCCGAGCATGGTGGCCAGCATCTCGGTGTCCCGCGAATGGATGTTGTAGAGGATGGTTCTGGGCAGGGTGCCCGCAGAGCTTAGAGTGTCCAGGAACCGCGCCAGGGGCCCGGCGTAGCGCCGGTCCCCGATCGAGTCGAATCCGCAGTCCGGACCCAGCTCGGCGTACATCGCGCTGTTGTTGTTGCGCAGGGCACCGATGTGGAGCTGCATGGTCCAGCCCTTGTCGCTGTTCAGCCGGCCCGTCTCCAGGAGCAGGGCCGTAGCCAGCTGGTCGGATTCGGTGGGGGAGGGCACCGCACCCGACCGGACCCGGTCGAAGATGGCTCTGATCTCCCGCTCCCCGGCCGGCGAGAAAAGACAGGTGGCGAGCCCGTGATCGGAGAGCCGACAGCCCGCCCGGTGAAAGAATTCGTGGCGCGCCGCGAGCGCCACGACCAAATCGTCGTAGCTCCCGATATCGACATCGGCGGCAGCGGCGAGCTGGTCCACATAGCCGTTCCACACACCGGGATCGGCGAACGCCAGCGCCCTGTCCGGCCGAAAGGTGGGAAACACCCGGGCGGGGAACGTCTCGTCGGCGGCGACCACCGCGTGGTGCTCCAGGCTATCGATCGGATCGTCAGTGGTGCAGACAGCGAGTACATTGCTGGATTCGATCAGTGAACGGGCGGAGACGCCACTTTCGAACACTGCCGTGCTTCGCTCCCAGACCGCATCAGCGGTTTCCGCGTTGAGCAGAAGATCGTCGATTTGAAAATAGCGGGCGAGCTCCAGATGGCACCAATGGTAGAGGGGGTTGCGCAACAGGTAGGGCATGATGCCGGCGAAGGCGTCGAACTTCTCCCTATCGGTTGCGTCTCCGGTACACAAGCGCTCCGCAACGCCGTTGGTCCGCATCTGACGCCACTTGTAGTGGTCGCCGTTGAGCCAGACCTGGGTGATGTTCTCCCAGCGGGTGTCCGTGGCGATTTCGGCCGGCGGCAGGTGGGTGTGGAAATCGATGATCGGCAGCTCGGACGCGTAGTCGAAATAGAGACGGACCGCCTCCTCGTTCTGAAGCAGGAAGTTGTCGTAGATCAGGCCGCTCACTGGGCAACCTCCCTTGCCCGAACCAAGGCTTCACGAGTCTGCTGGGTGATGACCGACCACTGCTTCTCGGCGATCTGCCGTTTGCTCGCGATCCACGAACCGCCGACGGCAAACACCTCGGGCATGGACAGGTACTCGTTCATGTTGTCCACATTCACGCCGCCCGTGGGACAGAATCGGACCCCAAGGGATGCGTAAGGGCCGGCAAGGGCTCTCAGCATCTTTGGGCCGCCGGCCGCACCGGCCGGGAAGAACTTGAGCAGCGTGCAGCCCAGACCAAAGGCCGATTCGATCTCCGAGGGCGAAAGCACTCCCGGGATGAACGGCACATCGTTTTCCTGAAACAGGCGCACCGTCTCCGGGTTGCAGCCCGGCGCCACACCGAAGGAGACGCCAAGGTCCACGCATCGCCGGGCCTGTTCGCTGGTGACCACGGTGCCCGCACCCACAAACATCTGGGGGAAGGACCGGATGATGCGTGCCAGAGCTGCAGGGGCCGCGGCGGTGCGACAGGTCACCTCGATCACGTCCATCCCGCCTTCGAGCAGCGCTTCCGCCAAAGGCTCGGCGTCGTTTTCGTCCTCGATCACGATCACCGGGATTACCGGACACTCAGTCAGTCTTTCGATCATGTCGCGCCTCCCCGCATCGAGATCAGCGGTCCACCCGGGCGCCGCCGCCTCGAACCACCTTCTCCACCTCGGCCAGGGTTGCCATGGTGGTGTCTCCCGGCGTGGTCATCGCCAGGGCTCCATGGGCCGCACCGTACTCCACTGCCAGCGCCGCATCGTCCAACTCCATCAGCCCGTAGATGAATCCAGAGGCAAAGCTGTCGCCACCGCCCACCCGGTCGAGGATCTCCAGATCGGGCCGATGGGTGGCCGTGTGGAATTCCCCGTCACACCAGCAGATCGCGCCCCAGTGGTTGACGGTCGCGGTCTTGACGCCGCGCATGGTGGCGGCCACGGCCTTGAAGTTCGGGTAGGTCGCCACCGCGGTGCTGATCATGCGTTGGAAGCTGCTCACCTCGAGATCTTTCAGGTTCTCGTCAGCGCCTTCTACCTCGAGCCCCAGGCACGCAGTGAAGTCCTCCTCGTTACCGAGGGTGACATCAAGCGAGGGAGCGATGGCACGGTTCACCTCGCGGCAGCGATCAAGGCCGCCGTAGGCCCCCCAGAGCGACGGTCGATAGTTGAGGTCGTAGGAGACGACGGTTCCGTGCTTCTTGGCGATCCGCGCCGCTTCGATCACCACGTCGCCGGTAGTTGCCGAAAGCGCCGCGAAGATGCCGCCGGTGTGAAACCAGCGGACCCCGAGGGTGCCGAAGATGTGCTCCCAGTCGATGTCGCCCACTCGAAGCTGAGAGGCAGCACTATGGCCTCGGTCCGAGCAACCGACCGCACCACGAATGCCGAATCCTCGCTCCGTGAAATTCAACCCGTTGCGCACGGATCGGCCGATTCCGTCGGACGGCACCCACCGGATCATGGAGGTATCCACTCCTCCCTGGAGGATCAGATCCTCCAACAGCAAGCCGACCTCGTTGCGAGCCAAGGCGGTGACCACCGCTGCGCGCTGACCGAAGCAACGGCGAAGACCGCGGGCGACGTTGTACTCGCCTCCGCCCTCCCAAACCCGGAATTGACGGGTCGTGCGGATCCTGCCCTCGCCCGGATCGAGGCGGAGCATGACCTCTCCCAAGGACAGGATGTCGTAGGTGCACGACTCTTTCGGCTTCAGGTCAAGGCTGGACATGGTCTTCTCCTAGCGGGCTGTCAGGACTGGTATTCATGAACTGCGACTCATCTACCTCGATCTGCTTGAGCTGGTTGGTCTTTACCGGCAACCACAGGGACAGGGAGGGCATGTAGGTGATGAACATGAGCGCTACGATCATCGCCAAGAAGAACGGCAGCATGGTGCGCGTCACCTTGGCGATGGTGGTTTTGCCCACGCCGCAGCCGATGAACAGACAGGTTCCCACGGGCGGGGTGCACAAACCGATACACAGGTTGGCGATCATCATGATCCCGAAATGCACTTCGTGCATGCCCAGCGTCACTGCCACCGGCAGAAAAATGGGCGTAAAAATCAGCACCGCCGGGGTCATGTCCATGAAGGTGCCCACCGCCAGCAGCAAGAAGTTGATCGAGAGAAGGATCAGGACCGGGTTCTCTGAGAGCCCGAGCAGGGCGGCGCTTACCGTCTGCGGGATGTTGGCCATGGTCATGATCCAGCTCATGCCCGAGCTGGCGCCGATGAGCAGCATCACCACCGCCGTGGTGATTCCCGTTTCGAGCAGGATCCCGGGCAGCTCCCGCAAGCGGATCTCACGGTAGAGCCCCACGGTGAGCAGCAAGGAGTACACCACCGCGATGGCCGCCGCCTCGGTCGCCGTGAACACTCCCTTGAGGATGCCGCCGATGACGATCACCACCATGAAGAGGCTCAGGAAAGAGCTCCTGAACGCTCGTAGGATCTCCCCCAGGCTGGAACGGGGCTCGGTCGGATACTTGTTTCGGAAGGCGAAAAACCCGCACACCACCATGATGAACAGACCGGTCAAGATGCCGGGGAGCACCCCCGCCATGAACATGGCGGCGATGGATACGCTGCCGGCGGCGACCGAATAGACGATCATGATGTTGCTTGGGGGAATCATCAGCCCGGTGGTGGCCGCCGTCGTGGTCACCGCCACGTTGAACTCGCGGTTGTACCCCTTGCGGTTCATCTCCGGGATCATGAAACCGCCCACCGAGGACACGGCAGCGACGGCCGAACCCGAGATGGCACCGAAGAGCATGCAGGTCAGGGTGTTGACGTAGGCGAGTCCGCCCGGGAGAAAGCCCACCAGGGCTCCCGCCAGGTCGATCAGCCGACGGGCCATGCCTCCCCGACCCATGAGATAGCCCGAGAGGATGAAGAACGGGATCGCCAGCAGGGCGAAGCTATTGACGCCGTTCGCCATTTTCTGAGCCAGCATGACCGAGGGATCGGCCCCGTCCGCCAACATGGCGACATAGCTGGCCACGGCGATGCCCACCGCAATCGGCGCGTGGAGCACCAACAGGATGGCGAAAGCGAGGACCAGAATCAGGCCGACTGCTGCCACGAGGACTACCCTCCCGAGCTGCGGCCCGCCGGCCGTCCCCTGAGTGTTTCCATGATGTTGTCCACGGTGTAGAGCACCACGAAAAAGCCGGAGATGGGGAGGGCCAGATAGACGTAACCCATCTTCCAGCCCAGGGCCGGGGTGGTTTGCTCCAGGGCCAGGGCCTCTCTCACCACGCTGGTGCCGCCGAGCAGCAACACCGCCACGGCAAAGAAAAGCACCACCAGGTCGGCGGCTACCGCCGTCAACTTGCGAGCATCCGGATGGAGCTGGTTGACGAAGTAATCAACACCCAGGTGGGCTTTGGTACGGAACGCAAGCGCTCCACCCAGGAGCGCCACCCACACGAGCAGAAACCGGGCCAACTCCTCGCTCCACTTGGCCTGCTCCCCCAGGGCGTAGCGGGTGAACACACCCCACACAACGTCCACCACCAGCAGCGCCATGGTGGCGATGATCAAAAGCTCGAGCCCCCTGGTGAGTCCGTCCTTGAGCGCCCGCAGAGCGGCCGGCATCTCAGTCGGTCTCCCGGATGTGAAGAACCAGCGAACGCACCGCGGGATCCTCCACCTCCTCGAGCATGGGCGCCACCTTGGCCTCGAACCGGGCCAGATCCACGTCGTAGATCGTCACCCCCTCCGCTCGGGCGATCTCCAACGATCGGAGAGTTTCCCGGTGCCAGAGCGCGCGTTGGAATTCGGAGGAGTCGGTTGCCGCCCGCTGAATCCACTCCCGGATCTGCGGCGAGAGGCGATCCCACGTCTTGGTCCCGATCAAGACGACGTCGGGGATGCGGGTGTGTCCGTCGAGGGTGAAGTGTTTACACACCTCGTAGTGCTTGTTGGTGGTGAAGCTCGGCGGGTTGTTCTCGGCACCGTCGACCGTGCCCTGGGCCAAGGCCGAGTAGAGCTCTCCCCAGGCGATGGGTGTGGGCGCCCCGCCCATGGCCTTGACCATGGCGATCGCGGTGGCACTGTTCATCACCCGGATCTTCAACCCCTCGAGATCATCCGGCGTGCGGATCGGTTTCGATCGGGTGTAAAAATTTCGGGAGCCCGAGTCGTAGTAGCAAAGCCCACGCAACAGCTTGGGCTCGCCCTTCTCCAACAGGGCGGCGCCGATGGGTCCGTCGAGCACACGCCAGTAGTGTTCGCCATCGCGGAAGAGGTAGGGCAGGCCGAAGACCGACATCTCCGGCACGAAGTTCTCCATCACCGCCGCCGACACCTTGGTCATGTCCAGGGAGCCGTTCTGCACCTGCTCGAGGAGCTGGACCTCGGAGCCGAGCACCGCACTGGGATAGATGTCGACGGACACCGTGCCGCCGGACAGCTCCCCCAGGCGCGTCGCCATGTTCTCCAGGGAAACGTGCACCGGGTGTCCCGTGTCGAGGGCGTGGCCGAGCTTCAGGACCATGTGTTTCCGTGCCCCGTCCCCACCACCGGCCAGGACCGCGTTCCGCTCTGCGGTTTTCTGCGAGCGCAGGAACAATCCGAAACCGACGGTGGAAAGGAGCGCGCCGAGCATCAGGCCGCTCACAAAAAACGACAGCGACCGTCTGCCCTGCGTGTACTCCGTGTGATCGTGCTTGTCCATCAAAATCCTCAGAGTCAGCGTTGGGGTGGGGGAGTCTCTTCCCTCCACCACTGAATAGAGCGCGTCGAATCGCGGATGATCAGCACCGGGTCCAGAAAAATTCCCACCCGGGCCTCGGCCTCCCGACTATCGATCGAAGCAATCAGCTTTGTCGTCGCCAATCGCGCCATCTCACGCACAGGCCGGCGGATCGTGGTGAGCGACGGCCTGATTCTCGTTGCCATCGCACTGTCATCAAATCCCGCCACCGACAAGTCTTGCGGCACGTTCATGCCCATCTCCTGAGCGGTGTACATCACTCCTAAAGCCATCTCGTCATTGCTGGCGAAAATGGCTGTCGGCGGCTCAGGCATCTCCAGCAGCGTCCGGGCGCAGGCTATTCCTGACTCGAAGGTATACGCCCCACGCGCTATCATCTCCTCGCGAAGCGCACATCCGTGCTTCTCCAATCCGTCGCGGAAGCCCTCGAGCCGCTCGCGGGTCGATTTCCTGCCTGCCGGCCCCGTGATGTAGCCGATATTCCGGTGTCCGAGATTGACCAGATACTCGGCCATCGCAGCCACCGCTAATCGCTCATTGGCGATCACGACGCGATCAGCGGTGTCCAGTGCAATGGAAGCCAACCGAACGTACGGAATCTTTTCGTTCCCGAGAGCCTCCGCGAGTTCGTTGTTCTCAGCGACAGGAGGCAGGACGATCACACCATCCAGGTTCGACCGATCGACAAAACCGAGGGCTTCGCTGGTCAGCGTGTCGCTCGACCTGTCGCAGGGATGAATCACGAGCTCAAATCCCAGCTCATGGCACACACTCAGCGCACCGCGCTGTGCTTCGTCGGTGTAAAGCGGGTCGCGATTGTCATAGATCATTCCCAGCAGATAAGAGCGTCTGGCCGCGAGGCCCCGGGCCTGCACGTTCGGCCTGTAGCTCAATTCATCAATAACGCTCTGAACCTTCTCACGAGTCGCCTTCCGCACCATCGGGGAGTTGTTGATGACCCGCGAGACGGTCCGCTTCGAGACTCCCGACAATCGGGCAACGTCACTGATCGTCGACAGATGTTTGTTCGCGTTGCTCATGTCAACTTCCGATCAGTTCTCCGCCACACAGCGAGGTGGGTCTGACAATCGAGCGATGAACCGCCATGAATTGCCAACGGCGAGCCAAACTAGGAACGAGTGGACCCCCTTTCGATATTCCTCAAACTCTACTGCATGCTGAGCCCGCGGCAAATCCCTTCCGCGCCGAGCCGGGCGAAGGCCGAGTGTTTCTCACGAACCGATCTCCCTCGCCCAGAATTGGCGTTTCGAATCG
>Ga0316195_10000875_pt1 | contig 12946 bp, 9 predicted proteins | sample Phised1_MG_FD_204937 | JGI IMG/M metagenome (GOLD analysis project Ga0316195, IMG submission 204937) | Coastal sediment microbial communities from Maine, United States - Phippsburg sediment 1 | ecosystem: Environmental > Aquatic > Marine > Coastal > Sediment | place: USA: Maine | collected... | reverse complement strand
GCAAGATCTACGAGGGTGACGATTCCAAGATCGACAGCGCTTTCACCATTTACTACATGTCGGTCAACCTGGGTGCGATGATCTCGCAATTGCTGACGCCCTGGCTGAAGGATTACGTCAACGAGCATTACGGCAATGGCCTGGGCTGGCACATCGCCTTCGCGGTCTGCGCCGTCGGTCTGCTGCTGGGCCTGGCCAACTACGCCCTGATGCGACGCTGGATGGCCCACATTGGATCGGAGCCGGACGAGCAACCGCTGCATTGGGGCAAGCTGGGCGCGGTGCTGGTGGGAGGCGTCGTGGCAGTGTTCGTGTCCGCCTACATCCTGCAGCACCAGGGTGTTGCCCGGGCCTTCGTGTATGTCGCTGGCGTGGTGGTGGTGGGCATCTTTGCCTACCTGATCAGCATCGGCGAGCGCAGTGAACGCGCGGGCCTGATCGCGGCCCTGGTGTTGACGGTGCAGACCGTGTTCTATTTCATTTTCTACCAGCAGATGTCGACGTCGCTGAACCTGTTTGCGCTGCGCAACGTCGACCCGGCTTTCAGCGTGTTCGGCGTGCATCTGTGGGACTGGTCGCCGGCGCAATTCCAGGCCTTCAATCCGATCTGGATCTTTATTCTGAGCCCGGTCCTGGCCTGGGCCTATACGCGTGCGGGAAGGGCCGGCAAAGACTTCTCCATTGCCACCAAGTTCGCTTTCGGTTTCGTGATCGTAGCGGCCGGCTTCTTCATTTACGGGGCCTCCGAACACCTGGCTGACGCCCAGGGCAAGGTATCCTCATGGCTGATGGTATGGGGCTACGGAGCGATATCCCTGGGCGAGTTGCTGGTCAGCGGCCTGGGCCTGGCGATGGTCGCCCGCTACGTGCCGGCGCGCATGGGCGGCTTCATGATGGGCGCGTATTTTGTCGCGTCCGGTGTCTCCCAGTATCTTGGCGGCCTGGTCGCCACCTATGCCAGCGTGCCGCGCAATATCACCGATCCGCTCGAGTCCTTGCCGATCTACACCAGCCTGTTCAACCGGCTTGGCATAGCCGCGCTGGTCTGCACGGTGATTGCCATTGCCGTGTTGCCGCTGATGAAGCGGCTCTCGCTCGCCCACCATGCCCAGGCAGATGCCAGCCCGGCATAACCAGGGTCGATATGAAACGGGAGAATGCGATGAGGGTAAGTCATTACCAGGGCGAGTGTTTGCTCAATCCCAAATGACTTACCGCTTGGGTTCCTTGCGCGCCACTGGGCCGCCTGCCTGCTTCCAGGCGTCGAAGCCGCCGCCGATATGCGCCACCGGCGTGAGGCCCATCTGCTGCGAAACCTGCGCCGCGAGCGCTGAACGCCATCCGAGATTGCAGTAGAAAATGAACTTCTTCCCGCAGGCGAAAATGTCCTTGTAGTAGATACAACCGGGATCGATCCAGAATTCCAGCATGCCGCGTGGGCAGTGAAACGCATCCGGGATCAAGCCCTCTCGCCAGAGCTCACGCACGTCGCGAAGATCGACGAAGACTACATCCCCGTCGCCATGCATCGCCAGCGCATCGTGGACGCTGATGGTTTCAATCTCTTTTTCGGCATCGGCCACCAGTTGTTGGTAGCCCTTGGTGATTTCCAGTGGCATATACATCTCTTCTGAGTAGACAAGGACCGGAACGAAACCGGCGGCGTAGTCCGCATCATTCTAAGCGATACGCGACTCGACTGATCAAGTATGGCCCTTCCGGCACACCTGATTACGGCAATGCTTATGCCGCCGTGTCAGTCGCCAGGGCCGCAGGCGGCCGCAGCGCCCGCAGCAGGAAGAAACTGATCGCAGCCATGATCAGGCCGGGCCACAAGGGATTGGTGGTAAAGACCGGGGCCAGTTCCAATGCGCCCCCGAGGTACCAGCACAACACCGTGCCGAAGGACAGGCAGATGCTCCAGAAGGCCGTCGTCGAATCGACACGCCAGGCGTAAACCGCGGCAATGGTGGGCAGAATCAGCGCCGCCGAGTTCAGGGTGAAGCCGAGCAGAAGCAGGTCCAGCACATCCTCCATTTGCCACGCCAGCAGGGCCGCCAGCAGACCAATGCCGAGCGAGGCATACATGCCCAGTCGCAGCATCTGTTGCTGGCTGATGTCAGGGTTTACATAACGCTGGTACACGTCGCGGCTGATATTGGCCGAGGCGGTCAGGATGCAGATGTCGGCCGTGGACATGACGGCGGCCAGCAAGCCCACCAGCATCATGCCCTTGAAGCCGGGCGGAAACATCTCCATCACGAAGGTCGTCAGGGCGTCATTGCTATTGGCAATGTCGGGAAACAGCGTTGCCGTCGTCATGCCCAGCCAGGTGGCCGCCACCGCGATGGGCAACATGAACGCCACGGCCAGCAGCGCTCCGCGGTGCGCGGCCCCGGGACTACGTGCAGCGAAGGTGCGGGTGAACGAGTCCATCGAGGTGAAGAAGCTGAGGCTGACGCTGACCACCAGGGCTGCAATCGAAGACCAGCCCCAGGCGCCGATTTCGAAATAGGAAGAGGGCAGGGCCTGCGACAGCTCTGCGGTTGTTCCGCCATTTTCGAGGGCGATCGGCAAACCGATCAAGAGGATGCCGATCAACAGCAAGGCGAACTGGACCCAGTCCGTCCAGGCCACTGCGAGGTAGCCGCCGGTCGCGGTGTAGAGCACGACGATGGCGCTGGCCAGCATCAGGCCGGAAGAAAAATCCCAACCCAGCAGCACATGCAGGATACTGCCGGCCGCTGCCAATTGCCCGGCCGAGAATGCAATGTAGGCGATGGCGGTGGTCAGCGTAGCCACGATACGCGTGCGGCTGTCATAGTGCTTTTCAATCAGGTCCGGGTAGGTGAGGAATCGGTGCCTGTCCCCCAGTTGCTTGACCCGCTTCGCAAACATCAGGCCGAACAGCAGCAGGCCGAAAGCCAGCGAGCAGACGTACCATATACCGGTGATTCCCGCTGCATAGGCCTTTCCCGAACTGCCGATTACAGATGCTCCACCAATCCAGCTGGCCAGCCACAGGCAGGCCATGGAGAACGTTCCCTGGCGGCGTCCGGCGACGTAATAGTCGTCCACATCGACTTGCTTGCGGTTGGCATAGAACCCGATCACGATCAATGTCGCCAGGTACAGAAAAATCAGCGCGTTGTCCAACAAGGTCATGCAACCGCTCTCCTCAACCAGGGATGCCGTCTGAAACTGAAGTGCCAGGGCCAGCAGGATGACAGCAAATACCCGTTTGAACCAGTTCGCCCGGATCTTTTACGGGATCTGCCCGGCCGTATGCGCTATGGCTGGCAGGAGAGCCCTTGCAACCAGGTCAGTCGCGTCAGGTCCAGTATGCCGTTGGGAAAACCCGCCTCGACGGGAGTGAAGCGGGCAACCCCGGAATCACACTCCAGTTCCAGTTCCAGCGAGCCCCAGGCTTCGAGCTGCACCTGGTCGGGATCGAATTCCGCGCCAAAGATACCGCCACTGGTGGTGTACATGTCGTTGAATACAAGCTTCCCGTCAACAATTTCACCGATGCCGAAGAACCAGCGGCGCTTGCCCTGTGGATCGTAGCTGAACCAGTAAACCAACACGCTCCGGTCGGCCAGAACTTCGAGCACATAGCCTTCACCGTCGTGCGATGGGTCGTACCAGGATCCGCTCAACTGAGCCTCCTGGAGCACAGGCTGGAAGGAAGGCCTGCCGCATTCGAGGCCCATCACCGATGAGAGGCGCTGTAGATTCTGGCGGCCCTGGCGCCGGCCGTTGCCGTCCCGGTCGATCAGCCAGTCCATTGCGCCGCTGTCGCAGCCCGACCAGATGAAGCTGGCTGAGCCCACGACCTTGCGGGTGACATTGTCGGGATCGAAGTCGGGCCCGAATCTTCCACCCGATGCCTGGATCAGTTCGGGAAACAGGATGCGGTTGCCGCGGATCTCGCCCTGGGCTATGTACCAGTCCTGGGCGCCGGCGGCATCGTAGGTAAACCAGTACATTACGGCTACGTTGCCGTCCAGGATTTCCAACATGAACCCTTCGCCGTCGTGGGCCGGATCGTACCAGGCCGACGAAGTTCCGGCTTCGATCACGAAGGGGTCGCCGAGGGTTTCCGAAGTGAGCTGCATCTGGATGGTCTGATCAAGGCCGCCGCTGTCACTGCCGTCTATGCCACCGCTGTCTTCGTAACCGGCCCAGCTCCCGCCCTCCCAGTGGGCGGCAGTGGCCGGATTGGCATCGGTCCGCTGCCCGGTCATGTCCTGGGTGCTGAGCGCTATCGTGGCCGTGGTGTTGCCGCTGATCAGGCCCAGGTTGTGGTCGTCTGCCGGCAGGCTGAAGTTGATGAACAGGGCGTCGTCCCGGTAGTGCAGATAACCATCGGGAGCGTCACCGGGCGTGTCGAGCCAGTCCCCCTCGCCGGGGATGGCGCTGAGTTCCGCCTCTCCCAGAAAGAGTGCCGCGTCAAAGTCCAGCGTCGAGCCAGGTTGGCCGGGCAGGACCGTGACTTCCCCGTTTTCACGCCAGCGCATGGGTTTGTCGAAAGCCAGCCAAATCCTGTAGTCACGATCCAGTTGCAGAGGCTGGGCCTGGAAGGAATACATCTGCCGTGTGGTTGCACTGCTGACGTCCCACTCGGCCTCGAACACGACCGCTCCGGTTACATCATCGACCAAGCGCAGGGCGGCAATCGAGGGCGGGCCGGACTGCTGGTAGTAAGCCACCGCGAAGGTCTGAGCGAGTTCCGTGCGAACCCGCGCGATCTCCGACTCCGGCAGGATGAAGCCATCGTGGCCGTTGCGGCCCAGTCCGCCATAATCGGCTCCCCAGCCTGGCAGACCATCGTGGAAGCCCGCGGATGGCTCAACTTCAAGTGTCCAAGACGGCACCTGGTAGGTATGCGCGAAATACTCGTCCGTCGAGCCAATACCTCGATTCAGAAGGGTATTGCGCGCGGTTTCGAAGAAGTAGTACTTCCGCGCGTCGAACGCATGATGGTGATTGGCAAAGGTGGTCAGCAGGCGTTCCGTCAGGTTCGTCAAGCGGTAATTGCTGTTTCGGACCCAGTAAAAGCGCTGCGAGTATGAATGCACATCGGTGTACATGCTGAGCCTGTTCACCGGGCCCAACTGCGCCGCGGTATCCAGGACCCGGGTTTCCGGCTCTGACTGCGGCGCGGCGCCATGGTGGGACAGGAATGCCGGATTGGAGGACGATCGGTCGGGATTCGTGTTCCAGTAGGGCGCGTTGTTGCGATTGAGGTCGACGCCAAGCAGGTGATCGCCCTGCGTCGACAGGTCCTCATCGGCGCCCAGCATGTTCTTGCGCCGCATGCGGCCATCGCGTGGCCAAAATTCCGGGTCTTGTGGATCCGTGTTGATCCAGTTCCTGTCCGGAAACCGCTGGGTCTGCAGGAACCCATCAATGTTCATCACCGGGATGACCACCACGTTGGCGTTGTCGCGAAGATAGCTGATCAAGTGATGATCCTCCTCCGCCAGGGCCAGCAATTCGATGATGCCGGTGGCCACTTCCTGGGATTGCCATTCCCGCGCATGGATTCCGCCATTGGTGAGCATGGCGTGTTCGGGTAAGCCGTAGGCCGTCATACGGTCCTCGTCGCCCAGTTGGTAGGCCCAGATGGTGCGGCCCATGCGGGTCTGGCCCAACTCGACGGCATGTGCCCAGTCCGTCGTGCTCGCCAGGTCCTGATGGCGGGCGTGGAGCCCGCTGTAGCTGCGAAAGCCGTCGAACGGCAAGGGCGTATCGACCGGTATCGGAACCGGGTAGCCCAATGCAATGCGGTCGGCATCGCTGGCCGGGGCGTATTCGACCCATTCGATGATCCGGGGATTCTGGGCTTCGAGGTCGTTGAGCCAAAGAATAACCAGCAATGGCAGAATCGTGACGAGAACGCCTGTCATGCGGTTCACTGCTCTGCCCCCTTTTCAACCTGGCGGGCCTGGATGGCCAGGGCGGCTCGCTTTTTCGCCAGCCCGGTATCCTGCGCCGCTATTTCGCGTAGCCGCCTTTGTACCTCCGGGTCCGGGCTGGCGCCGAGAACCAGGGCCGCGGCTGCGCCCAGGTTGCGGTCAGACAGCGCGCTGAACAGCATCTGCCGAACGGCGGGCTCATCCAGTCGAGCAGGCGCCAGATGGGCGATGGCCAGCGCCGCCTTGGTGTCGGAGCCCTGGCGCAGGGAATGATCCAGCAGGCCGATACATTCTTCGGCGCTCAATTCGCGGGCAGCCGCCTGCAGGGCCTGCGACAGCTCAGGCCCGCCGCCGTGCGCAATTGCCTGCTGCAGCAGCTTCGTATCGCCGCTGCGCAGGCCGGCCCGGGCCGTGAGCAGCGTCAGTTCGGGCCTTTCTTCCAGCCGCGCAAGGGCCGCCTGGCCGAGGCCGCGAAGCTCCGTATCGGAAGCGAATTCCAGCGCATCTACGAAGCCCCGGCGCCCGGCCTGATTTTCCGCCAGGTAGGCACTCACCCATGAATCCGCCGGGCCGCGTGACAGTTTTCCGGCATGCGCCGCCGCCTGTTGTCGATACCAGTGGTTGCGCACCCCGGCCGCGGCAGCCGTGACGTTAAACAGAGGCACAGCTATATCCGAATGCTCCTCGTGTGCGACCAGGGCATGGGCTTCGTAGGTGGACAAGTATTCAAGCACCTCGGGCGCTACCGTGTTCGGGTCGAGATCACCCAACCCCACAGTGAAGCTGAACACAAGGTAGTCCTGAGCGGGTGGCGGCAGGGCGGGGTCTTGCTCGATCGCCAGCAGGGACTCCAGCAATTTGGTGCTGCTGCCCTCGTGTGCCATTTGATACAGGGGCTTCAGCCGGTCCTGAATATCGGCTTTGTCGATTGCGTGCAGTGCCAGGGTACGATCCCAGTTTGGCGCCGGAACGTCAGCCTGGGTGGCAACAACCCAAGTGAACTGGAGAAGAAAAAATACGAGATATGAACGATTGATCGATGCATTCATGGCGCAACCCATCTCTGCAGCTGTGTGAGCGAGCGATGATCTCTTTCTCACTAGGGATCTCTCTCACTATGATGGACCGATCGCGTTCGTTTTGGTAGGCAACCCTCAATCAGCCATGACATTCCGACCCGGGGCCACTGCGCCAACGCCGGCGCCAATACCGGTCAACTACTGACGTAGACTGTCACCACGCTGCGTTCTGTCATGCGGGGCACTTTAGATTGATATCTTATCTATATGAAAAATAAGACTAAAATATTCATGCTAGACACTTGGTACGAACCGTGCATGTTAAGAGTGGAACGGAAAATCGGATTTTCCTGAACACGTAATGGAGGACGACATGCGCAAGATCATTTCTCTGGGATTATCTTCCACTCTGGTAGCCCTGCTGGCTTCGGCTGATGTTCTCGCCGCAAACAGGGTCACGCCAGTTTACGGGGCGAGCCATGCCACTCGTGGAGCGTGCAATGTGACGGGTGATCAAGCAACGGTTTCCGACTGCCTGAAGGGCAGGGACCTCGAGCGACAGAAGTCCACCGCAAATACCGCGGCCCAATCCAGGCCCCGCACCACCACGCGGGTTCACCTGGATGACTACCAAAGGCTCCCTGAGACGGTGAACAAGCGTTACCGGACGACACCGTTGGTGCTGGGCAAAGACAACCGACCCCAATAAACCGACACTGTTTTTAGGGCCGGAGTTGATACCCGCCTTCGTCGTAAAGGAGGGCAGGGGTCGGATCAGCTCTCTGAAGCGGCTGACTGTGAGCTAGGCGCGTAGTAAGCAGCGACGCGAGGGTCGGCCTCGATACGCGCCTGGTGCTCGACGAGATTCGGCGCGATCCGGTCCACCAGGTCTTTCGGTACATGATCGAGGCTGCCTGACCTCAGCCAGCGTGTCTGCATCAATACTTTGAGGTCGGCCACGGTCATGCGGTCGTCAGCGAAGTAGCGGCCGCCGCCGCGTTCCAGCAGTGCACTCAGGCCTTTCAGAAACGTTGTCAGCCAGCCACCGACGAGCTTTTCGCGCGCCGTCCGAAGTTCTTCTCCCTCCAGGCCAAATGTTGCTCCGATGTGGTGACTGATATCCTCGACCGCGTCCAGCGTTTCGTCACAATACAGCGCCTGCAGGTCATCCGCCGGGTACAGCCCCGCCATCTTGCCGATATAGCGGCTGATGGCATTGGACTGGCTCACCGCCACGCCATCGATTTCAAGTATGGGGAGCGCGTTGAAAGGGGTTTCCTGTCGCATCCTGCTGAACTCTGCAAACGACACACGCTTGTCTTCGAACTCGATCCCCACTGCGTGCAATGCGATTCGGATGGGCTCCCCGCGCCCGCCGGCGAAATCGAAATAGGTCAGTTTGTAGCTCGTCATTGCAGCGCCTCCGATGCGTGTGGCCGATATTAGCAGTTCACAGGTACGAATATACGGATTGCGTTCGGGCCCGAGGCTTTTACTCCGACCCTAAATGCTGCAAGTATTGTCCAGGATATTTGCATATGGAGGCAGCTATGAGCCACAGCGACAGAACCCTGATTGAACGCCGCAACCTGCTGGCCGGCCTGCTGGCGACGGCCGGGGGCGCTGCGGTGGCGGGCTGCGCGCCGCGCGCGGCGCAGACCGATCCAATCTGGGCAGGGTTCGACGAACGCATCACCGAGCGCACTTTGGCTGAGGCTGAAAAACTGCTCGGCCTGCAGTTCACCGAGGCGGAGCGGCGTCTGATGTTGGGCGGGGAGGCGGTCGAGATCGAAAAAGGATTGTTCAGCAGCCGCGTGGCTGATATCCGGCATTGGCGCGAAATCGACAAGCCCAACGGATTGGCGCCGGCCACGGTATTCGACCCGCGATTGCCCGGTGTCGAGTACGCCGCGCAGTTGAATTCAGTGACGTTGTTCGACGAAGCGATGGCGGACCGTCCGGTGTCCGCGGAGGACGCAGTGTTCGCCTCGTTGAAGCAGCTGGCGCACTGGATGGACCGTGGGCAATTGACCAGCGTGGAGCTGACCGAACTGTACCTCGATCGGATTGCTCGATACGACGGGCAGCTAAAGAGTTTTATCACGGTCACTCCGGAGTTGGCCCACCAGCAGGCCGTCGCGGCCGATCGGGAGCGGGCCGCCGGCCGGCTCCGGGGACCGCTGCACGGCATCCCCTATGGACTGAAGGATCTGGCGGACACGGCCGGCATACCTACCACGTGGGGGGCCATGCCCTACCGCGAACGCGTGCCGGATACGGATGCTGCGGTCACCCGGCGGATGCGTGAGGCCGGAGCCGTGCTGCTGGGCAAGACTGCGCTTGGCGCCCTGGCCTGGGGCGAGGTCTGGTTCGGTGGTGAAACGCGCAACCCCTGGAACCTGGCAGAAGGTTCGTCGGGTTCGTCGGCCGGCTCCGCTGCGGCGACCGCCGCGGGACTGTGTGCGTTCGCTATCGGCACCGAAACCTGGGGTTCGATCGTATCGCCATCTGAACGCTGCGGCGTGGCCGGCTTGAGGCCGACGTTCGGGCGCGTGTCCCGCGCCGGGGCGATGGCGCTGTGCTGGTCGCTCGACAAGATCGGGCCAATCTGCCGCTATGCCGAGGACACAGCGTTGGTGCTGGCGGCGCTGAACGGCTATGACCCCGCGGATGCGGGCTCGCTGGCGCACGGCTTTGCCTATGACGGCAACCAGCGGCTGGCTGGCATGACGGTCGGATACGACCCGCGCAAGCTGGAGAAGGAAGAGGCCACCACATCCGATCGTGCCGCGTTCGAGGCGCTGCAAGAAAGCGGTGTTCGGCTGGTGGAACTGGAGTTGCCTTCAATGCCATGGGAGGTTATCGGCCCGCTGCTGGAAGTGGAGGCGGCCGCCGCGTTCGAGACCCTGACACTGTCAAACCAGGACGAGGACATGCGCCGCCAGATTGCGGATGCATGGCCGAACGTGTTTCGGGCCGCCCGCTTCCATGGCGCAGTCGATTTCGTCCAGTGCGGACGGATTAGGCGCCTGATCATGCAGGAACTGCACACCGCGTTCAGCCAGGTCGACGTGTTCTTCGCCCCGGCTGACGACGAGATAACTGCCCTGACGAACCTGTCCGGGCATCCGACACTGGCGTTGCGCGGTGGCTTCGAGCAGTCACGGAGCCGGGCCATTTACGGCATGACGCAAAACGACGAAACCGGACCGCTGCACAGCGTGCCGGATTCCATCCATCTGTGGTCCGGTTTATTCCGGGAAGGATCCCTGATCGCCGTGGCGCGCGCATTGGAGCAAACGCTCGATCCGCAATCCGGATGGAGCACTCGGCGCCCACCGTTGGGCTGAAGCGATGTATAAGCCGAATACTGTTTTCCTTGCTGACCGATTTTTGCCCTGAGACATGACCATCTCACAGCCTACCTGGGTATTTGGCTACGGATCGCTGATCTGGAAGCAGGACTTCCCCTTTCTCGAAACTCGGCCCGCCCGGATCATCGGCTGGCAGCGGCGCTTCTGGCAGGGTTCGCACGATCATCGCGGCGTGCCGCAGGACGCGGGGAGGGTTGTGACGCTGGTGGCGGCGCCGGGCGAGCCCTGTGACGGGCGCGCCTTCCTGGTTGAACCTGAAGTATTCGAGCACCTGGATCACCGCGAGAAGAACGGTTACCAGCGGATTGCCGTGGACATTCTGTTCGCCTCCGGGCGGGCCAGGGGTGTCGTGTACCGGGCATCCGAGGACAACGTGGCCTTCCTTGGCCCCGCGCCATTGCAGGAGATGGCCGAGCAAATCAACCGGTGCTCAGGACCCAGTGGTTCCAATCGGGACTATGTGCTGAAACTGGCCCTTGCCTTGCGCGAACTGGGCTATGAGGACCCTCATGTGTTCCAAGTGGAATCCTGGGTTCTTCAGCCCCAGGCGAGCCGGGCCGGCAAAACAGTGTAGTTTGCGTCGAGAACAGTCTTGCCAGCGCTTGTGTTCAGTACTCGAGTGTCTCCGCGCTAAACTCCCGCACCGGTGATTGTGCGGACGCCTTGAGCACGCGCCGCAGAACGTGGTTCATCGTCAGAACGTCATTGTCGAAGCCGACATGCGTTTCGCTGCCCGTCACCCGGGCTCCCGGTACCTTCCCCTGTGAATAGTGAATGGTGAGCCGCGGCAGCTTGCGGCGACCGACGGTCTCGCTGAACTTCTCCATGCCCAGAATTTTCTCGGGAATCTGCTCCTCGAAGGCCCGCGAAACCAGGTAGAGCAGGGACTTGTTGTAAGCCTTGGTCACCTCGTCGTCCTGCTCCAGTTGCTCGCTGAGATTGTAGATGGTCATCTCCTGGACGCGGAAGTCGGGGTAGGGCGCTTTCAGGAACGGCTGCACAACGTCGGTAAACAGATCGACGGAGCCGGCCGGGGCCATCAGACTGACGGTGCTGACGACGCTCTGCGGCGCCAGGGTGGAAAGACGCTGCAACAGGTACGACAGCAGGATCATGCCGGTGCTGTGGCCGACCAGGTGAATCTTCCTGTTCTTGCCGGCGGCGCCGAAGGCGTCGATGAAGGCCTGCAGGGTCCGGGTGCCGGCCCGGCCATCGTCGAAGGGCAGTCGGGCGCCGGCCTTCATTTCCCGCCACAGGGCGCGTCCGGGCACGCGGGTAAGCTTTTCGATCAGCGTATCGATCCAGTCGGTCAGGCCGCCGGCGCGGTCGTCTGCTTCCTTGCGCCGGCCGATGATGACGTCCTTGAGTTCCTCCAGGATCCCGGTGTCGTACATCAGGTGGTAGGGATAGATCTTGTTCGCCTTGAAGGTCTCTTTCATGGCAGCAATGCGGCGGGCTGAGGCGACCGGGCTGTTGAGGCCGCCATGGGCGTAGAACAACAGGTGTTCATACTTGTCGGAGTTGGCCACCCAGTCGGCGGTCAGCTTGACGTCAGCGAGATTGCTCCAGTAGCGCCCGTCTTCATGGAATTGGCCGTCGTCGATGTGCACGAAGTGTCCTGCTATCTCAGCACGGGCTGGCTTGGGTGCGCTTTCGATGGCGGTGGCGTTCTTGCCGCCCTTGTTCGGCAGGTGCCAGATTTGTGGGGTGGGCAGGCCCATGCGAAACACCCAGGCATCCTGGATGTTCGCCAGCCAGTCCTCGTAGGCCCACAGGGCAGTACCGTTCTTGCCCCAGCTGGCGCCCCAGGAGTTCTGAATCCAGAAACCCGCATCGTCGTAACCAACGATGGCGAAGGCATGGGCGCCGTCGACTGTATGCCCCGGCGTGATTCTGCCCGTTTCCCGGTGTGGCCGGTTCCAGCCCTTGTGCACATTGGCCGAACAGTAAATGGCGCCGACCTCGGTCAGGGCGGCGTGGTAGTCGGAGATGCGCGTGCCGAGCCGGTAATAGGCGCCGATCGTGTTGTTGCGGGCGTCCTTGGCGGCATCGATGGTGTACCTTGGCTTGGTTTTCGGATCGAAGGGGTAGAGCACCTCGCTGCACACGCCCATGTTGTACCAGCCTTTGATGGCGCCGCGGCAACTGGAACCGAGGTCGTCCTCGCCCGGCCACTCGTCGAAGCGCCGGGCGTTTTCGTACAGCATCAGCGCACTGACGGTAACGGGCTGGTCATTCGCCTGGCGCCCGCTCTCGATGATCAGGCGGTCGATGCACGCGGCCAGGGCGAAGCCGGTGCAGGCGTTGCTGCTGCCCTGGTGGCGGATGTGCAGGTTGTCCGGAACCTCGAGGCGGGGCTTGATATTGACCAGGGCGGGTTCGTAGATGTAGTCGCGGAAATCGGGCACGTCGGTTCGCGCGGCGAGGCGGAACCTGCCGATCCTGGGTGGGGCTTCGTGTTTCATGTGCAATGCCTGTGGTCCGATGCTGATGATTTGCTTCTTTCACTGAATATAGGTGAGCGGGTGAAACTTGCAGAAACGGCAACATAACGCCATCGTGGCGGGTCGACGCTGGCGTCGAAAAAAGCGGCTACCGCCCCTTGGTCATTTGCTAGAATTCGCTGATTGCC
>Ga0316195_10000874_pt1 | contig 12950 bp, 11 predicted proteins | sample Phised1_MG_FD_204937 | JGI IMG/M metagenome (GOLD analysis project Ga0316195, IMG submission 204937) | Coastal sediment microbial communities from Maine, United States - Phippsburg sediment 1 | ecosystem: Environmental > Aquatic > Marine > Coastal > Sediment | place: USA: Maine | collected... | reverse complement strand
CCCAGCCCCGCGACCGGCGACGCAAAGTCCAGGTAGTCGATCGGCGTATTCTCGAGGATGACGGTGTCGCGCGCCGGATCCATGCGGGTGGTGATCGCCCAGATCACGTCCTTCCAGTCGCGGGCGTTGATGTCGTCATCGGTCACGATGACGAACTTCGTGTACATGAACTGCCGCAGGAAGGACCAGACGCCCATCATCACGCGCTTGGCGTGTCCCGGATACTGCTTGCGCATCGTGACGACGGCGATGCGATACGAACAGCCCTCCGGTGGCAGGTAGAAGTCGGTGATTTCCGGGAACTGCTTCTGCAGCAGGGGCACGAAAACCTCGTTGAGCGCGACGCCCAGGACCGCCGGCTCATCGGGTGGCCGCCCCGTATAGGTACTGTGATAGATCGGCCGCTCGCGGTGCGTCATGCGCTCGACCGTGAATACCGGGAACGACTCGACTTCGTTGTAGTAGCCGGTATGGTCGCCGAAGGGCCCTTCCGGCGCGGTGTCCCCGGGGTGGATGTGGCCTTCGAGGACGATTTCCGCCGTGGCCGGCACCTGCAGATCGCTGCCCGCGCAGCGAACCACCTCCGTACGGCTGCCGCGCAGCAGCCCCGCAAAGGCATATTCCGGGAGGCTGTCCGGCACCGGCGTGACGGCGGCCAGGATGGTTGCCGGGTCCGCGCCGAGCGCGACCGCGACCGGAAAGGGCTTGCCCGGATGCTGGGCCTGCCAGTCGCGAAAATCGAGCGCGCCGCCGCGGTGCGACAGCCAGCGCATGATGGTCCGGTTGGGGCCGATCACCTGCTGGCGATAGATGCCCATGTTCTGCCGCGGTTTCAGCGGCCCCCGGGTGACGACCAGTCCCCAGGTGATCAGCGGGCCGACGTCCTCCGGCCAGCAGGTCTGCACCGGCAGGCGCCCCAGGTCCACCTCGCCGCCTTCCAGGACGACCTCCTGGCAGGGCCCGTGACGGACTTCCCGCGGCGCCATGTCGAGCACCTTGCGGAAGATCGGCAGCTTGTCCCAGGCATCCTTGAGGCCCCGCGGGGCCTCGGGTTCCTTCAGCGACGCGAGCAGCCGGCCGACATCGCGCAACTCGTCCACGCTGTCGCGGCCCAGCGCCAGCGCGACCCGCTGCGGTGTGCCAAAGAGGTTGCCCAGGACCGGGATGTCGTGTCCCGCAGGCCGCTCGAACAGCAACGCCGGTCCGCCTGCGCGCAGGGTGCGGTCGCAGATCTCCGTCATCTCCAGCTTCGGGCTGACTTCGGCCGTGACATGCCGCAGCAACCCACGGGTCTCGAGCTGGCCGAGGAAATCGCGCAAGTCCCGGTACTGCATGGCGGTCACGTCCGTCAGGTGGCGTCAGGTCATCGAAGTCTGTCGCGCCCGGCCACTGCGCTCAAGCCGGGTAACCGATGCTAGTCTGGCCGCATGACGTTCACCAATCCACCCCGTGAAGAGATCGAGGCCCTGCTCGGCCGGGCGCGCAGCATTGCCGTGGTCGGCCTGTCGGACGACCCGTTTCGCACCAGCCACGGCGTCGCGGCCGCCATGCAGCGCTACGGCTATCGCATCATCCCGGTCAATCCATCGATCGGTTCCGCGCTCGGCGAGAAGGCCTACGACTCCCTCGCCAGCGCCCTGAGCCAGCCGGGCGCCAGCAACCTGCCGGACATCGTCAACGTCTTCCGCCGCTCGGAACACGTCTCCGGGATCGTCGAGGAGTGCATCGCCCTCGGCCTGCCGGCGCTGTGGCTGCAGGAAGGCGTCATCGACGATGCCGCCGCAACCCGTGCCCGCGAGGCCGGGATTTTCGTGGTGATGAACCGCTGCATCATGAAGGACCGCGCCAGGCTGTAGCCGGAAAAGGAAAAGGCCCGCTTACGCGGGCCTTTTCTCGGTACTGGAACCGACCGCTTACCAGCGGCCGCCGCCACCACCACCGCCACCGCCGCCACCGCCGCGATAGCCACCGCCACCGCCGCCACCGCCGCGGAAGCCGCCACCACCGCCGCCCGGACGGCCACCGCCGCCGGTACGCGGACGATCCTGCGCCTCATTGACGCGCAGCTGACGGCCACCCATGGTGAAGCCATTCAGAGCCTCGATGGCCTTCGTGGCCTCGGCCTGCGGCATCTCGACGAAGCCGAAACCGCGCGGACGACCGGTCTCGCGATCAGTCGGCAGGGCAACGGTTTCCACCGTGCCATGCTGGGCGAACAAATCACGAATTTCCGATTCCGTCGCAGAGAACGGCAGGTTACCTACGTAGATCTTCATAGTCCTCGAATCTCACTCACAAACAAACGGACCGAGAGGCGACCCGGTCGGGCCACATCGATCACGAACTACACGGCAGGCACGTGGTCGGGGTCGTCGAACAAGCTTGGGGCCAGTAGATCGATCCGGGGACAACGGGTCCTGTCACCTGATCGCGGTCAATTCGACGGTGCATGGAGGCGGTTTGGGCCTGAAAATGCAAAGCCAACGGGCAGCGATCCGCAGCGAGCATAGCACAAGGTCTGGAAATACAAGCGAAAAATCCGGTTTTGGGGCCGCGGTCCCCCAGACGGGGGCGGACTTCAGTCCAGCCGCTTGTGGAACCTCAGGACCGAGGCGGTCAGCATCACCACGAAGAACAGCCCCAGCTTGCCCAGCTGCAGGGGCATGTCCCAGAGGTGGGCACCCCGAAGGACGATTCCCCGGATGATCTCCACGAAATGGGTCAGCGGCAGCACCTGGGCGATCCACTGGGCCAGCCTGGGCATCCCGTCGAAGGGAAAGACGAAGCCGGACATCAGGATCGACGGCAGCATGGTCATGAAGGCCACCTGGAAGGCCTGGAACTGGGTCCGGGTGACCGTCGAGATGAACAGTCCCAGGGACAGGGTGGCCGCGATGAACAGCGCCGCCCCGGCATACAGCTCCACGAGGCTGCCGACGATGGGCACGCGGAACAGGGTGTGGCCGAGCAGCATGATCAGGGTGGTCTGGATCAGGCCGATGGCGATATACGGCAGCAGCTTTCCGGTCATCAGCTGACCGCGTGACACCGGGGTCGTGATCAGCAGCTCGAGGTTACCGCGCTCGCGCTCCCTGACGATCGCTCCGGCGGTAAAGATGACCATCGTGATGTTCAGGATGGTGCCGACCAGCGCCGGGACGACCTGGACGGCGGTGCGCTTCTCCGCGTTGTAGGCGACGCGGACTGCGATGCTGGACTGGCCCCGGGCGGGCAGGCCGGGGCGCCGGAGCAGCGGCATCACCGCCAGCCCCTGCGCCACGTTCTCGAGCGACGGCTGGCTGCCGTCGACGACGATCTGCACGGCCACCGCGCCGTCCTGCAGCCTGCGTTCGAGATCCGGCAGGATCACCACGCCGATGTTGGCGTCACCCCGGTCCATGATCTTCTCGAACTCCTCGGCGCTGTCGGCCTGCCAGCTGATGTGCATGACCTGCGTGGCGGCCAGGTCGCCGACCAGCTGGCGCGACAGCGACGTGCGCGCCTGGTCCAGCACGACGGCGTCCAGGTCGCGGACATCGAAGTTGATGGCATAGCCGAACAGCATGATCTGCATGGCCGGGATGCCGATGATCAGCCCGAAGGTCACGCGATCCCGCCGGAGCTGTCGCGTCTCCTTGGAAGCGATCGCCAGCATTCGCCTGAGCCAGTTCATGCCGCGCGCTCGCGCCCCTCGGCCGAGGCGTCGCGCAGCACGGTCGCGGCGACGAACACGTCCTCCAGGGTCGCGCCGACCCGCTCGATGACCGCCGTCTCGCAGCGCCCGGCCAGTGCCCGCCTGACGTGCCGCTCCGGCTCGTCCAGCGAACGCTTCATCAGCACATGCAGCCGGCTGCCGAGCTGGGCGATGCTGAGCACCGCCGGCTCCGTCGTCAGGACCTTCCTGGCCGCCGGCAGGTCCGCGCACTCCACTTCCACGACCGACGCGTCGATGTCGCGGGCCAGTTGCTTCGGCGCCCCTTCCACCATCACCCGGCCCCGGTCGAGGATGGCGAGCCGGTGGCAGCGTTCCGCCTCGTCCATGTAGTGGGTCGACACCAGGATGGTCGAGCCCCGCGCCACCAGGTCGAAGAGCTTCTCCCAGAAGTCGCGGCGGCTCTGCGGGTCCACCGCGCTGGTCGGTTCGTCGAGCAGCAGCAGCTGCGGTTCATGCAGGGTAGCCGCCGCCAGCGCCAGGCGCTGCCGCTGCCCGCCGCTCAAGGTGCCGGCCAGGCGACCGGCGAATTCGCCCAGGTCGTACTCCCTGACCCTGGCCGCGACGCGTTCCCGCTTCGCGGCGCCGGTCAGGCCATAGACGCTGCACATGAACTCCAGGTTCTCGCGCACCGTCAGGTCGTCCCACAGCGAAAACTTCTGGGTCATGTAGCCCAGCTTCAGACGCACCGTCTCGGCGTCGGTCAGCGCGTCGTGGCCGAGCACCGTGACGCTGCCGGCGGACGGCTTCAGCAGGCCGCACATCATCCGGATCGTCGTGGACTTGCCGGAGCCGTTCGGACCGAGGAAGCCGTAGATCTGCTGGGCGGGGACGTCGAGGTCGATGCCGTCGACGGCCACGACCGGGCCGAAGTGCCGGGTCAGCCCGCGTGCGACGATCGCGTTGCTCACCGCGCGGTGCCCGGCAGCTGCAGGGTTACCTGCACCGGCATGCCGGTCGGCAGCGACCGGGCCTCGGCGTCCGTGAGGACGACTTCGGCCAGGAAGGACAGCCTGCTGCGGTCCTTTTCGTTCAGCGCGTAGTAGGGGGTGAACGCCGCGTCCGTACTGACGTAGCGGACCCTGGCCTGCCACTGGCGATCGCTGCCGTCGAACCGGACCCACGCAGGAGTGCCCGCTTCGACGCCCGAACGCATCGTCTCGGGGATGAAGACCCTGGCGTAGGGCATGCCGTCGGCCAGCATGACGACCACCGGTGCGCCGCGCGGCGGACGCTCTCCGAGCTTGTAGGGCAAGGCATCGATCACGCCGGCGCGCGGGGCGACGACCTCGAGCCGGCCGCGGACGATTTCCTGTGTCGCCAGCTGGGCTTCGGCCTGCTGCAGGATTGCCTGGGCCTGGTCGAGCACCTCGCTGCGGGTGCCGCGTTCCAGTTCGAGCAACTGCTCGTGCGCGGCATCGCGCTCGCCCGCTGCCCCGTCGCGCAGGGCGCGCTGGGCGTCGAGCTGGCTCGGCGGCAGGAGCGAGCGCTGGACGAGTTGCTCGATGCGGTCGAATTCCCGGGCCGCGGCGTCGGACCGGGCCGTCGCACCCGCCAGCCTTGCCCGGGCCGCGAGTATCTCCTCGCGGCGCGGCCCGGTGACCTGTTCCGCCAGCGCGGCTTCCGCCTGGGCGACTGCCGCCCGGGCCTGGTTGAGCTGGGCGTCGCTGGAGGCCGGATCGAGCCGTAGCAGGCGCTGGCCAGTGCTTACCCGGTCGCCTTCGTGCACCGCGACCTCGATGATCGGTTCCTGGCTCTCCGCGACCAGTTCCAGGCGGTCACGCTCCAGCGTGCCGAGCAGCCGCTCGCCGCTGTCGCCGGAACAGCCGCACAGCACCAGTAGCAGGGGAAACAGTGCTCGGTTCCAGTTCACTTGCTGGCCTCCACAGCTGTCGCCGCGGCGAACAGCCTCACAGTGTGCTCGATGAGGGCCTCGACGGACTTGCCGTCCGGCTGCAGTTTCAGGGCTTCCTTGAGGACCGGCATGGCCAGGAAGGGCCACAGCCCAAGGCTCAGCATGGAGATGACGGTCAGGCGCGGGTCGAGGTCCTTGCGCATGCGGCCCTGCTGGATGCCGCGGCGCGCCAGCTCGGCCGCCCTGGGCGCGACCCGACCCGCGAAATCCGCGACGAAGCGTGTACGGAACTGCCCGTCCGGCGCGAGCACGTCGCGCAGGATCAGCGCCGGCAGCCAGGGGTGGGCCGCCACGGTCCGCATGTAGTCGCCGAGAAACCCGGGCAGGTCGGGAGAATCCCCGTCGGGAGCCGCCATCATGGCGTCGATCCTCTCCGCCAGCGGCCCGATCACTTCCTGCAGCATGGCGGCATAGAGCCCGCGCTTGTCGTCGAAGTAGTACTTGACCATCGCCGGGTTGACCCCGGCGCTGGCGGCCAGCTGCCGTACGGAGACGCCGGCAAAGCCCCGCTGCAGGAACAACTCCCGGGCTGCCTCGAGCAGCGCGCCGCGGACGTCGCGCTCGGGTCCCGCGGGCGGGCGCCCGCGCCGAGGCGCATCCGGCTTGCGCATCGCCGGCCTCACGGGCCGGCGTTCACGTAATTAAACATTTGGATAATTTACGCCCGGACGACCGGCCGTGCAACCAGGCACTGGCCGATGGATCGGTGGCGGACAAGGCAGGGCCCTGAAGTCAGGCACTGGCGGAGGGGGGGGTTCGCACTCTTCATGCCAGCTTGTAGGCCAGCGTGGGAGACGACGCCAGTGCCTGACTTCAGGGCCCCGCGACCGGGACCCGGCCGGGCTATTTACCGTTCGAGCAGGAGCTGAATCCGAACAACGTGTACAGGGGACAGAAACGGAACAATCCGGTCCCCAGCATCACGAGGCCGACCAGGCTCCAGGAGCGCGCAGGTCCTTCGAGGAAGAAAAACAAGCTCAGCAGCGCCAAGCCGACGACGATACGCAGCCCGCTGTCCAACGCGCCAACGTTTGTCTTCAAGAGTCTTCTCCCCGCCCCAGGACCGGTGCACGCCTCACCGGGCATGCTATCCCGCCCTTGGGTGCAATTGTGTGACCGAGGTTACTTACGGACGTAGTGGATTATACCGAGGTCAGGCGGCCGGCACGCCCGTGACGCGACGCAGTCCCTCGGCATCGAGGACGGTGATCAACTCGCGGCCCGTCCTGACCAGGCCGCGCTCGGCGAAGCTGCGGACGATCCGGCTGACGATCTCGCGCACGCTGCCGAGTTCGTCGGCCAGCTGCTGGTGGGTGGCGCGGATCGTCGGCCCGCGCTCCAGCAGCAGCGCCGCGAGGCGCTGGTCGAGGCGGCGGAACGCAACCGCCTCGACAGTCTGCATCAGGTCGCTGATCCGCTCCGCGTACAGCCGGAACACATAGCGACGAAAGGCCTCGCTGGAGCGCAGCAGGCGCTCGAAAGTCGGCCGCGGCAGGGTGAACAGGTCGATATCGGTGAGGGCGACGCCGCGGGCGTCGTAGTCGATGGAGCCCAGCAGGCAGGTGCTCGTGAGGATGCAGCTCTCGCCCGCCTCGACCCGGTACAGCTGGATTTCACGGCCACTGTCGGACAGCTTGCTCACGCCGATGGCGCCGCCCAGCACGAAGGGAAACCCCTGGCAGGGTTGCGCCTCGTCGAACAGGACCGTACCGGCCGGCAGCTTGCGCTCCAGCCCCTCGACCAGCATGCGTCCGAATTCCTCAGCCGGCAGCTCGCGGAGCGCCGGATAGAGTTCAAGCAGCCGCTCGCCGGCGGTCGTGTTGCCGTTGTTCAAAGACAATATCCCCTGCACCAGCCAGCGGACCTCCCGCGCAAGCGAATCAGGCCAGCACGATCAGCAAGTCCTTGGCGTCGACTTGCTGTCCGGCCTTCACCGCGACTTCGACCACCTCGCCGTCGCGGTCAGCGCGAACCGCCGCCTCCATCTTCATCGCCTCGAGCGTGACCAGCACGTCGCCACGCTCCACCTTCTCCCCGGCCGCCACCGGAACCGTCGCCACGGTGCCCGGCATCGGCGCACCGACGTGGCTGGCGTTGCCGGGATCGGCCTTGCGGGCCGCGGCGTGGACCGGCGCCTGGCTGCGATCCGCGACGCGTACGGACCGGGGCTGGCCGTTGAGCTCGAAGAACACGGTGCGCGTGGCGTCCTCGTGCACGTCGCTGACGGTGACGAAGCGGACGATCAGCGTCTTGCCGCGCTCGATTTCTATGGTGATCTCGTCACCGGCCTCCATGCCGTAGAAAAACGTGGTCGTCGGCAGCACACTGACGTTGCCGTAGGCGTTGCGCTCCGCCAGGTAGTCCTGGAATACCTTCGGGTACATGAGCGCCGAGGCGAACTCGTCGTCGGTGATCGCGCGGCCGCAGGACTCCTCGGTCGTCCGCCGCAGCGCTTCCAGGTCGGCCGGGGGCAGCGCTTCGCCGGGCCGCACGGTCAGCGGCGTCCGACCCTTGAGGACCTTCTCCTGCAGGGCCTTCGGGAACCCGCCATACGGCTGGCCGATGTCGCCGTGAAAGAACTGCACGACGGATTCGGGGAAGGCGATTTCCACCGTGGGGTCCTCGATCTTCTCGCGCGAGAGCCCGCTGGTCACCATCATCAACGCCATGTCGCCGACGACCTTGGACGATGGCGTGACCTTGACCAGGTCGCCGAACATCTCGTTGACCTCGGCGTAGGCCTGGGCGACCTCCGGCCAGCGATGGGCATCGATGCCGAGCGAACGCGCCTGCTGCCGCAGGTTCGTGTACTGGCCGCCCGGCATGCCGTGGACATACACCTCGGAGGCGCCGGAGCGCATGTCGCTCTCGAAAGCCCCGTAGAGCCTGCGCACCTGCTCCCAGTAGGACGAGACCAGCCGCAGGTTCGCGGGGTCGAGCGCCGTGGCGCGGGGTCCATGCCGCAAGGCCTCGACGAGGGAACCCAGGTTGGGCTGGGACGTCCCGCCGCTCATCGAATCCAGCGCCGCATCCACCGCATCGCAACCCGCCTCCGCCGCCATCAGCACGCTGGCTGCGCCGATGCCGCTGGTGTCGTGGGTATGGAAGTGGATGGGAATGGCGATTTCCTGCTTCAGCGCGCGGACCAGATCGTAGGCTGCGCGCGGCTGGCACAGTCCGGCCATGTCCTTGATGCCGAGCACGTGCGCACCGGCTCGCTCGAGCTGCTTGGCCAGCTTCACGTAATACGCCAGGTCGTACTTGGTGCAGCGCGGATCGCTGAGGTTGCCGGTGTAGCAGATCGCAGCCTCGCAGACCTTGCCGCTCTCGATCACGGCGTCCATGGCAACGCGCATGTTGTCGGCCCAGTTCAGGGAATCGAAGACGCGGAAGACGTCGACACCCGACAGCGCCGCCTGCGCCACGAAACGGCGCACGACGTTGTCCGGATAGTTCGTGTAGCCGACCGCGTTGGCGGACCTGAGCAGCATCTGCAGCAACAGGTTGGGCATGGCCTCGCGAAAGACGGCCAGCCGCTCCCAGGGGCACTCCTTGAGAAAGCGCATGGATACGTCGAAGGTCGCGCCGCCCCAGCACTCGACGGAGAACAGGCCCGGCAGCAGGCTGGCGTAGTACGGTGCGATCCGTGCCATGTCGTGCGTGCGAAAGCGCGTCGCCAGCAGCGACTGGTGCGCGTCCCGCAGTGTCGTATCGGTGACCAGCAACTGCTGCTGGGTCAACATCCACTCGGCGAGCCCCTTTGGGCCGCGCTCTTCCAGGATCTGCCGGCTGCCCGGAGCCGGTGGCGGCAGCACGACCCTGGGCAGGCGCGGCTCCGGCAGGCGTTCGGGCCGGGGTCGACCCTTCACTTCCGGATTGCCGTTGACGATCACGTCGCCGATGAAGCCGAGCAGCCGGGTCGCGCGGTCGCGGCGACGCGGCCACTGGAAGAGTTCGGGAGTCTGGTCGATGAACTTGGTGGTGTAGCTGCCATCGGCGAACGCCGGGTGCGTGACGACCTGGTCGAGGAACCGCAGGTTGGTCGTCAGGCCGCGAACCCGGAACTCCCACAGCGCCCGGTGCATGCGGGCGCTGCACTCCGCCGGCGACGGCGCCCAGGTGGTCACCTTGACCAGCAGGGAGTCGTAATAGCGGGTGATGAAGGCGCCGCTGTAGGCAGTGCCCGCATCCAGGCGCACGCCGAAGCCGGCGGGGCTGCGGTAGGCGCTGATCCTGCCGTAGTCCGGGATGAAGCCGTTTTCCGGGTCCTCGGTCGTCACCCGGCACTGCATGGCGTGCCCGTTCGTGCGTATGGCCTCCTGCGCCGGCACGCCGCTGTCGGGATCGCCGATGCGGGCGCCCTGGGCGATGCGGATCTGCGCCTTCACCAGGTCCACACCGGTCACCGCCTCGGTCACCGTGTGCTCGACCTGTATCCGCGGATTGACCTCGATGAAATAGAACTGACCGCTGTCCGAGTCCTGCAGGAACTCGACCGTCCCCGCGTTGACGTAGTGGGCAGCGCGGCCGATGTCGAGCGCCATGGCCGCGAGCGCCTCGCGCTGGGCCTGGTCCAGGAACACAGCCGGGGCCCTTTCCACGACCTTCTGGTTGCGCCGCTGCACCGTGCAGTCGCGCTCCCACAGGTGCACCAGTCCGCCGTGGCTGTCGCCCAGTATCTGTACCTCGATGTGCCGGGCACGGCGAACCAGCTTTTCCAGGTAGACCTCGTCGTTGCCGAAAGCTGCCTGGGCCTCGCGGCGCGCGGCGGCCACCAGCGAGGCGAGTTGCGCCCCGCTCTCGACGACGCGCATGCCCCGCCCGCCCCCGCCCCAGCTTGCCTTGAGCATCACCGGGTAGCCGACCTCGTCCGCCAGGCGCGCGGATTCTGCGTCGTCGCGCGGCAGCGGCCCACTGGCGGGCATGACCGGCACGCCGGCCGCAACCGCCAGCTGCCTGGCCCGCACCTTGTTGCCCAGCCGCCGCATGGTATCGGCCGACGGGCCGACGAATACCAGGCCGGCAGCGGCGCAGGCATCGGCAAAGTCCGGGTTCTCGGAGAGGAATCCGTAGCCCGGGTGAATGGCGTCGGCATGCGCCTCGCCCGCGACACGAATGATGTCGTCGATGTCGAGGTAGGCCTCGACGGGGCCCTTGCCCTCGCCCACGAGGTAGGCCTCGTCCGCTTTGGTACGGTGCAGCGAGAAGCGGTCCTCCTGTGAGTACACGGCGACCGTCCGCATGCCAAGCTCGGTGGCGGCGCGCATGACACGGATTGCAATTTCGCCGCGATTGGCGACCAGGAGGGTTCTGATGGGACGAATCATGTTGACCGAAATCCTTGGGGAAGACGGATAATAACGAAATGAAGCCCCGCTTCCCCAGTCATGACGAGATCGGTGATACGGCAGCCGACCGCCGCCACGCCCCATGCTGGTGCGCGCTGCTTGCAGCCGCCGTCGCCTTGATGCCCCTGGCCACCGTCGCGCGAGGAGAAACGCCGATGATCTCGATTGCAATTCACGGCGGCGCCGGCGTCATAACGCGCAGTTCCATGTCGAACGAAGACGAGCAGGCCTATCGCGCCGAGCTCGGCCGCGCGCTGGATGCCGGCTACGGAGTGCTCGACTCCGGTGGCTCGTCGCTGGACGCCGTCACGGCGGCCGTGCGGATCCTGGAGGATTCGCCGCTGTTCAACGCCGGCAAGGGCGCGGTGTTCAACCACGAGGGCATCAATGAACTCGATGCGTCGATCATGGACGGCCAAAGCCTGAAGGCCGGCGCAGTCGCCGGCGTGAGGCACGTGAAGAACCCCATCGACCTCGCCCGGATGGTGATGGAGCGCTCGCCGCACGTACTGCTGTCCGGCGCCGGCGCGGAGGAATTCGCGCTCGAACAGGGCGTCGAACTGGTGCCGCGCAATTATTTCCATACGGACCGTCGCTGGCAGCAGCTCGAGAAGGCCAGGACCGGCGAACATCACAGTGCGGCGGAGATCGGCTACTTCGGCACGGTCGGCGCAGTCGCGCTGGACCGCTCCGGCAACCTGGCCGCCGCCACCTCGACCGGCGGGATGACCAACAAGCGCTGGGGACGCGTCGGTGACTCACCGATCATCGGCGCCGGCAACTATGCGGACAACGCCTCCTGCGCAGTCTCGGCAACCGGCAGCGGCGAGTACTTCATCCGCACCGTACTGGCGCACGAAATCAGCTCGCTGATGAAGTACCGCGGACTGTCGGCAGAGGCTGCCGCGCACGAAGCCGTACACGGGACGCTGCACGGCATCGGTGGCGAGGGTGGCGTGATCGTGGTGGACCACGAAGGCAACATCGCGCTCGACTTCAATACCGAGGGCATGTTCCGCGGTGCGCGGGATTCGAAGGGCCGCCGGGACATCCTGATCTACTGAATTCGGGGACAGTTTACTTATATGGGATGCGCATCCTGTGGCGCGTCCCATATAAGTAAACTGTCCCCGATTGAGCTAGCTGTACTGGATCGTCTCCAGGATCTCCCCGTGCAGGCGGCCGTTGGTTGCCAGCACCGTCGTCGTGTCGAAGCCGACCGAGCCGCCTGACAGGTCGGTGAACCTGCCGCCGGCTTCCTCGACGATGACCACCAGGGCGGCAATGTCCAGGATGTTGACGTCGGACTCGATGACCGCGTCGATCTTGCCGCCGGCCAGCAGGTGGTAATGAAGGAAGTCGCCATACCCGCGGATCCGGTTGACCGCACCGACCAGCGATCCATAGCGGCTCCAGGCGGGACTCCTGGCCAGAGATTTCAGGTTGCCCGATGAAAGCGCAGCATCGGCGATGGAGTCCACGTCGCTGACCTTCAGCCTGTCCCTGCCCAGCCAGGCGCCCTTGCCGCGCTCGGCCCAGGCCAGTTCGCCATAGGCCGGGGCGCTGGACACGCCGAGCACGAGTTCGCCCTCGCAGAGCAGCGCGATCTGCGTCGAGAACATCGGGTATTCGCGCACGAATGACTTGGTGCCGTCGATGGGATCGACCAGCCATACATAGTCCGCGCCCATGCTGCGGGAGCCGGTCTCCTCGCCGAAAAAGCCATGGTCGGGGAACCGGGACTCCAGCAGCCGGCGTATGGTCCTCTCGGCTTCGACGTCCGCCTCGGTCACCGGAGACTTGTCGGCCTTGATGGTGATCTCGATGTTGCGGCGATACAGGCGCCGGATGACTTCGCCTGCGGCCTCGGCGGCCTCCAGCGCGGCGGTCAGGAATGGCGACTTGCTCATGCCGGCTCGCTTCCATGGTGGGAGGTGGCCAGCGTGCTGCGAGCGGGTCGCCGCGTCAACCTTCT
>Ga0316195_10000873_pt1 | contig 12952 bp, 14 predicted proteins | sample Phised1_MG_FD_204937 | JGI IMG/M metagenome (GOLD analysis project Ga0316195, IMG submission 204937) | Coastal sediment microbial communities from Maine, United States - Phippsburg sediment 1 | ecosystem: Environmental > Aquatic > Marine > Coastal > Sediment | place: USA: Maine | collected... | reverse complement strand
GCGCAATCTTTCGGGTAGCGGCGCGCGCAGGAAATACCAGCCTTGCCAAAGCTGCTCATTGGCCTTCCAGAGGGATATCTGCATGGCCGGGTTGTTGAGCTGGTCGCCGACCGGGATGACTTCGCCCTGACCGACCTGGCGGGCATCAGGCAGGAGCCTGTCGATAACCAAGGTAAGCCCCGGTTCCACCGGCAGGCGTGAACCAGAGACAAGATTGACGAATCCCCGCCCAAGCATTTGGAAACGGATGCCCTCAAAGACTTGACCAAAAGAAGTAGGCAGGATCACCAGGCCGTCGTGGATGAGCGGGTGGTTGATACGAATTTCGGTTTTTGCCACCAGTTGCTCGTCCTTCCAGAGGGAAACTTGGTTGATCATGTCCAAGGGGCGTCCTGAGGGTTCGAGCTGCGGCGTGAATGCATTTAGTTGCAGGGCATAACCAGGGATGTTGGCGATGCTCACACGTTCTCCTGGAAAGATTTGATGGGGACCGGAGCGGAAACCGCACAGGCTTCCCCAGAGATAGGCAATGAGAAGCAGGATGAAACCGGCATGGATCAGGTATTCGCCGGCCTTGCGCCAGCGAACCTTGATCTTGAAGAGCCAGTCGATGAGGCAACAGAGAGTATTTATTCCGAAGAGGATCACGCACAACCCGCTAAGAGGAACCCATGCAACCAACAATGGTGCCTGCCGCCATGCTTTTGGCAACCATCTGGACATGACCTCCTGTTCCATACTGGCGAAGACCTGAGGGTTGAAGTGCATAACCAGAGAGCCACCCATGATAAAAAGGGTAGCAACTGTGGCAAGCGCAATGGCTAGTTTCAGTGAACAGCCCAGAGCCCAGAGTTTCATCAGCAGCGGTTTTGTCTTTTGCTTGCCAGCGATCATACGCTACTCCAGAGGGTGATTGCTTTCCAGCAGCAAACCGATGCCAAGATAGGTGAAAATCACCACGCCGAACCCTGCGATCGAAAGCCAGGCGTAAACGGTGCCTTGCCAGCGGCGGATGAATTTTGCGTGGCACATGCCGGCATAAAACACCCAGACCAGGACAGACCAGACACTTTTGATGTTCCAGCTGAACCAGTGCCCCCAGGCGATATGGGCCCAGATACCACCGGCGATCATGCACAGAGTGAACAGGCCGAAGCCGAGAAAGACTGCTTCTTCGTTGATGCGGCGCAAGGTCGGAAGGTCCGGCAGCATCCCGCTGTTTAGGCGGGTCTGGCAGAGATAGAGGACGCCGATCGAAAAGGCCATTGCAAAAAAAGCATAGCCGATAAAGGAAAAGATGATGTGCAGGCTGAACAGCGGTGTGTCTAGCGCCGGAATCAATGCCGAAACAGTGGTGTCCCTCGGCAAGGCACCACCCAGCAGCACAAGGTTGAGGAGCATGACGAAAAGGCCCGTGGCGTGAATGCGGTAGCGCAGTTCGAAGTATAGGTAGATCAGGGACAGCGCCCAACTGAAGAAGAAGAGCGTGGCGAAGAGGTTTGTGACCGGCAGGTAGCCTGCCGTCCACCAACGATGTGCCAGCAGCCCGGTCTGTAGCAACGTGCCCAAAGCAACCAGCGCCAGGGCGCTTTTGGCGACGACGGCGCGTTGCCATAGCAGATGCAGCAAGTAGCCGGCGGTGGCTGCCAGGTAAAGTGCGAAGAGCAGGTGCAAGAGGGTCCGTGACATGGCCATGACCGAAAGACGTGAACTTGATTAAGTACAGATAACCCTAACATTTCCAGATGATTAACCCAAGGGCAAAGCGTTGTTAACCACCGCCTGTGACAGGTTGACAAGTCGAGGCGGCAATGTTAATTTCGTGGACCATGGAGACGTCTCTTTATTCTGTGCGTATGCGGGCATCCTCTCATGGTCGACACCTTGCCGGAGCAGAACGGCTGGTCACAGAAGTTGATGTGTGTGCAGTGACCGCAGCTTTGATGCAACGTGCAATGCGCTGCCCACATGGGCCCGCTGATGAAATATATTGCAGCGTGGAGCGGATTGATTCGCAAATGGTTCTCTACGCAGCGCTGCCGAATCTCACCACCTACGAAGTGCAAGATTGGCAAGAAGGGCGCCGTGCCGCCCACTGTCTGCTGGTACGTGCCGGGGTTTCATCCGATGTTGCAGCCCGGGCGGTGTCCTTACTGGCCAATGGCGCTGGGCCTGAAGGTACGGTGATGCGCGGCGCCGCGCTCCTTGTTGCTGCCACCGGTGAACGCCTGGAGACGGATTTGGGCCGCGGTGTCAGGGTCTCGCGCATGGACCTGGCGCCGGAGTTTCGGCCGATCCTTGAGCATAACCTGGCTGCGGCAGGTCTCGACCATCACCGCGTTCAGGAGGCCCTGATCCTGGCCGGCAAGGTCCTGCGCGCGCCAGGGATTGTTGCCGAACTCTGCTGGTCAGACGCCACTGATTACACCACCGGATACGTTGCTGCACCGCAATTCGGTTACCAGAGAATTTCTGCTTTGAAACCTGCCGGCGACCGCCGCGGTGGACGGGTCTTCTTTGTGAATCAGCCCGATATATCGTTGGCTGCTCTGGTCGACTACCTGGAGCGGCAGGCCATTTTGTTTAACGCGTCCGGTACGATCTCTCCTCCTGAAAAATGGATGGCCCATAATGAATGACTGGCAAAGGAACCTTGACCAGCTCGAGCAGCGTGGTATGTTACGCTCTTTGCGCCTTGTTGAGGGAGGCCAGGGGCCGAAAGTCCGCGTTAACGGCTGCGAAGTCCTGTTGCTCTGTTCCAATAATTATCTCGGCATCGCTGGACATCCCGCCTTGGTGGACAAAATGATTGCTGCGACCAAGGAGCTTGGGGCCGGTTCGGGCGCTAGCCGTCTGGTTTCCGGCACTATGCCGACTCACGTCGCCCTTGAAGAGCGCATCGCCGCATTCAAGGGAACCGAAGCTGCTCTACTCTTCAATTCAGGGTATGCGGCCAATACCGGGATTATCCAGGGTCTGTTCGGTCCGGATGATGTGATCTTTTCCGATGAACTCAACCATGCCTCGATTATCGACGGTTGTCGTCTGGCCCGTGCACGGACCATTGTTTATCCCCATTGTAATGTCAGCGCTCTTGCGGCATTGATGGATCAGGAGCGAGGTCAACGCAAAGGGCGCTGGCTGGTTGTCACCGACGGTGTGTTCAGCATGGACGGAGACCTGGCCCCTCTGGCTGCACTCTGTGACCTCAAAGAGCAGTATGACGCTCTTTTGATGGTTGACGATGCACACGGGACCGGGGTGCTGGGCAGCACCGGCCGGGGTACAGGTGAGCATTGCGATTGCCTCGCACGCATTGATCTGCATATGGGGACGCTCGGTAAAGCTCTCGGTTGTGCCGGTGCCTATCTTGCCGCTGAGCGGCCCGTGATCGATACGCTGATCAACCACAGTCGCTCCTTCATCTTCTCCACCAGTTTGCCGCCAGGGGTGCCCGCGGCCGCCATGGCCGCCCTTGACCTGGTCGACAGCACAGTGGGGATTGAACTGCGTGCCAAGCTGGAGTCCAATCGTAACCTCCTGGCGCAATTGCTCCTGGCCGGTGGCATGGATCTGCTCGGCAGTTCGACCCAAATCATCCCGGTGCTCACCAGGAAACCGGAGCCGACCATGCAAATAACGTCCAGGTTGCTCGAAGACGGGGTCTTTTTGCAGGGTATCCGACCACCCACGGTTGCTCCCGGGCGTTGCCGTCTGCGCGCGACGGTCATGGCCAGCCATGATGCCAGCGATCTGGAGTGTGCTGCGAAGCAGATCCTTGTAGCGTATCGGGAGTTCGTCCCATGAAGGACGCCCGTTTCAACCTCCCCGATGGGCGGGTGCTGACCTGGTACGAAACTGGCGTTGGACAACCTCTCGTGCTGTTGCACGGCTGGGCCATGTCAGCGGCGGTATTCAGCGAGATAGGCGCATTGCTTGCTGACGATTTCCGCCTGCTGATTCCAGATCTGCCTGGTCATGGTCACTCCTCTCCTGCCATGCAAAACAATCTCGCCGCCATCTCTGCTGACCTGCTTGGTTGGCTTGATGCGGTTGTGGAGGGCCCATCTGCCCTGGTTGGCTGGTCATTGGGTGGGATGCTGGCTATGGAAATGGCCAGCAGGGAGGCAATCGCAGTTGACCGGCTGGTGCTTATCGGCACCACCCCCCGATTTACACTGAGTGATGACTGGCCCTACGGCCTGCCAGCAGTCCAGGTTCGCGCCTTGGCGCGAAACCTTGAGCGGCGTTTTGAGGCGACCTTGGCTGATTTTTTCGCCCTGGCGTTTGCCGGTGAGAAGATTGCCGATGAAAGGCTGCGCAAGATCCGCTCATTTGCCGTCAAACGCAGTCCTTTGCCTGATCGCGACGCTGCTCTCGGTTTGCTCAATATGCTTGCGGTTCAGGACCAGCGGGAAATCCTTCCGGCGATTAAACAACCGGTGATGGTGCTGCACGGAGAGTTGGACCAGATCTCCCCGTTTGCTGCAGGGAAATACCTGTCCGAAACCTTTGCCGGGGGGCATCTCGAAGCATTTGCCGGCGTTGGCCACGGGCCTTTCCTGAGCCAGCCGCAGGCGGCTGTTGTAAAGATTCGGAAGTTTTGCTGATGGTGCCGATCAAAGCCATTGACTGCCAGCGCATGCGTAGTAATTTTTCCAGCCATGCTGTCGATTACGACATCTATGCGTCGGTACAAAAGCGAGTCGTGGATCTCCTTTGCGGCAGAATCCCTGGTTTTACCTCGGAACCTGGCATGTTGCTGGATGTGGGCACCGGCACTGGCGCCCTTGCTGCCGCTGTCAGCTGTGCTGAGACGAAGCATCAATTAGTCGTGATGGATATTGCCCACGGCATGACACAGGAGGCTGCGAGTCGGCTGCCAGACGTGTTTGCCTGTGACGCTGACGCAAGGACGCTGCCTTTTGCAACAGACACGTTCGTCGGGGTTGTCTCAAGTTCGGTTTACCAGTGGGTCGATTGCCTGCCTGCCGCGTTTGCCGAGGTTGCCAGGGTACTCAGGCCCGGAGGCCTGTTTGCTATGGCTCTCTTTGGCGAGCAGACACTCTTTGAGCTGCGCGCTTCTCATCGACAGGCCGTTGCCGCAAACAGCGGTCAGCGCTCTTCCCATGTCCAGAGCTTCCCGACCCTTGTTGAAGTCTCTAGCGCGCTTGCGGCTGCCGGATTATGCTGCCGCGATCTGTTCAGCAGGATGGAAGTTGTATACCATGTGGATGTGCCGGATCTGCTACGGCAACTGAAAGGGATCGGCGCCAGCAACGCCACCGTGGATCGTCCGCGCGGACTAGCGTCGCGTCGGGTCATGCACACCATGATGAACATTTACGAGGAGAATTATCGCTGCGCGATGGGGTTGCCGGCGAGCTACGAGGTGATTGTAGCGCTTGCTGAAAAAACATCAACGCCTTGAACACTTGGATTCAAGGCACAAAAGCGGGGGCAACATATACATATGTTGCCCCCGCTTTTGTGGGGAGCTTTTCTTCGCCAGGGCCTCTGCCGCGACGCTGGTGAATCGTCAGGCGCAGGCAAATCCCGTCATCAAGGATTCGACAATTTTGCGGGCTTCTTCTGACGTGACCTGGTAAAAGACTTCAACACCATCACGCTTTCCTTCGATGATCCCCTTGTTCTTAAGCAAGGCCAGATGTTGTGAAACAGTTGCCTGGGGCAGTTCAAGGCATTCCCAGATTTTCTTGACGTTGCAGGATTGCGACATGAGCCCTGCAACAATTTTCAAGCGTACCGGGTGGCCGAGAACCTTGAGGATCTCCGCTTCTCTGTCGAAACTGATCGATTTGTCAAACTCAACGTTGGGCATAATATGTCCTTGAGATAAAATTGAATATATGGATTTAATCTCTGATTGGCAAAAAAGTCAAGATAATCATGTCGTGTCCCCCAAGCTCTCGACAGCGGCTGTTCAAGGTATTACACTGAAACATTCCACAGCTCTATTTGGATAATTCTCCTCGGGATACTCAGTGCTGTCCCGATCAAGAGGTTCTTTGATGCTCCTTGGTGCCATTCTTGTCATGGCTGGCCTGCTGCTGCTTTATTACGGTGCAGATTATCTGGTGGCCGGAAGTTCGCGGCTGGCTCTTTCTTTCGGCGTACGACCGTTGGTGGTCGGCCTCACCGTGGTCGCCTTTGCAACCAGCATGCCTGAACTCATGGTTTCTCTGCTGGCTGCAGCCCGTGGGGCCTCGTCAATGGCTGCCGGCAACATCGTCGGTTCCAACATTGCCAACATCGGTTTGATCCTTGGTGTTGCAGCCCTGATTGCCCCCATTGTCGTGGCGCGCTCCACCCTGGTACGTGAAGTGCCAATGATGGTGGCTGCCTCGCTCGGTGTTTACATGCTGGCACTGGATGGCGAAATTGGCTTTGTCAACGGCTTGGTGCTGTTTCTCAGCCTGTTGGCTTTTCTTAGCTACTGTATCATGACCGCCCGCACCCTGCCTGTGCCGGTTGAGGGCGCTGTTGAGACGGCCGTCATCGATGCCTCTGTCGGCCGTGGAAAAAATACGGTGCTGGTGCTGCTCGGGATGCTCGGCCTCGCGCTAGGTGCTGAACTGATGGTCCGCGGAGCCGTCATGATCGCCACTTTACTCGGTGTCTCAGAGCTGATCATCGGACTCTCAGTGGTTGCCGTGGGCACCAGTCTGCCGGAACTGGCCGCATCGGTAATGAGTGCCTGGAAAGGGGAGATGGATATCAGCGTCGGCAATGTTATCGGCAGCAATATATTCAATGTGCTTTTTGTCCTCGGTGTTTGCCCCATGCTTAAGCCGATATCGATCGAACCGAGACTGCTGGCTGTGGATTTCCCGATTATGCTGATATTCTGTGCCCTCCTGATTGGCCTGCTGACCCTGATGCGCCCACGTTTGCAGCTCGACCGCAAGCGCGGCTTGCTGCTGCTTGGAGCGTATCTGGTCTTTATCGTGGGGCTTTTTCAATGACGCTGCGGCACTTGTTACTGCTGTTTCTCGTGGCGTTGTTGCCCGGTGCAGTGCCTGTTCACGTGATGGCGCAGCCGGGAGCTTTTGCCGCATCGATTGAACAGCTGGCCGGAGAAGACCACCTTTACACTATCGATTTTCTCATTTTTACCCATTTGGCCGAAGGACAGCTGCGGTTTTTCGAGACTGACCGACCGGGAATCTTCTGTGCGGAACTCGCTGGGCGAACCCTTGGAGCGATATCATGGCTGACCAGTGAACGTACCCAGACATACACGTCCTTTATGGAACGGACCCCGGCAGGTCCACTGCGCAGCATTGAGTACGTGTCCAGCGTCGTCAAACGCCGTTGGGGTGTTTGGCGTAAGCGGGAGCACCATTACCTCTTTGATTATGAACAGGGGAAGGTTTCCGATGAGCTTGCAGTGGATGGCCACACCCGCTCGAAGACCGTGCATGATATCCCCGACGGGCAGCATCCTGTTGATATTTTGACGGCACTCTATAACCTCCGCACAGGTGCATACGGTCCGCTCGTGCGCGGCACCAGACTGCAGATACCTACCTATTCAAGAGGGGAGTTTACTGCGATAGAAACTGAAGTCATGACAGTTGAACAACAGGGCGAACAAAGCTATTTCCCTTCCCAAGGGTTGCTTATTCGGGTCAAGGTCGACCCGGAAATTTTTGGCACTGGTAGTGGCAAGCTGTATGTCTGGTTCGATGAAGCAGGGATCCCCCAGCGCGGCATCGTAGAAGACCTCATCGGTATTGGCGATATCCGGGGGCACAAAATCATGGAGGGTTCATGAGCCAAAAGGAACGTGTTTTTGTTGTTGGACATCGCAATCCGGACACCGACTCGATCTGCAGTGCCATGGCCTACGCGGAGCTGTGTCAGCAGCAGGGGCGCCACAATGTGTTCCCGGCGCGTGCCGGGCACATCAATCGCCAGACCGAGTTTGTCTTGGACGCCTTGGGACAGCAGTCTCCGCCGCTGTTGACGGATGTCTATCCCCGGCTGCGAGATACGCTTGACGGTCAGCCGGCCGTGATTGCCGCCGAAGCACCGCTCATGCAGGCGCTTGAACTGATGCGGCAACGCGATATCCGCATGTTGCCGGTTGTGGATGCCGAGCAGCGCCCCATCGGGGCGTTGATCCTCAAGCGGCTGACCGAACATATATTTCTGCCGCGGGAAGGTCGACCGATTCGCCAGGTACTCACTTCACCGGGCTCAATACAGACCTGCCTCAAGGCAACGGTTGTCAACCCTGATGGTATGGAGCGTACCGAGGAACTGGAGCTGTTCGTTGGTGCAATGGCTGTCGACAGCTTTCGAGAGCGCCTGGCCGGGACTGATCCGCGGCGCATTGTCGTTCTGGTCGGCGACCGCAGGGAAATCCAGCAGGTTGCCATCGAGATGGGGATTCGCCTGTTGATAGTCACCGGTGGTCTGGCGATTGATGCCGACCTTGTCGATCTTGCGGTCCGCCATCATGTCGCTATCCTGTGCACTCCTTTCGACACGGCGACCAGCGCTCTGCTGGCCCGGATGTCAACGCCTGTTCATCATCTGGCCGATGTGGATATCCCGACGGCGTTTCCTGACGACCGCCTCGATGAAGTCCGCAAGGTGCTGATGCGCAGTTCCGCTCCTGGCGCCATGGTCCTGGACGGCGAGGGGCGGGTCTGCGGTGTCGCTACCAAGTCAAACCTGCTGCGGACGTCATCGCTCAAGCTGGTGCTGGTGGATCACAACGAACTGTCGCAGGCCATAGCCGGTGCCGATCAGGTGGAGATCCTCGAAGTGATCGATCACCACCGGCTCGGAAATTTTCATACCGATGCGCCGATCCGCTTTATCAACCAGCCTCTTGGAAGCACCTGCTCGGTGGTCGCGACACTCTATCGCCAGTCCGGCATTTTGCCTGATGCAGCGATTGCCTCGCTCATGTTGGCGGGCCTCCTGTCCGATACGGTGCTCTTGAAGTCACCAACGACGACCGATCTGGACCGAGAACTGGTTGCCTGGCTCGAGCAATGCTCAGGCCTAGAGGCGATGGTTTTCGGGAGCCAGATGTTTGCCGCCGGCAGTACGCTGGCAGCCTATCCCAACATGCAGGCGCTGCTTACTGCAGACTTTAAAGAGTATGAAGTCGATGGGCATCGTTTCGGGGTCGGGCAGGTGGAGGTGGTGACCTTCCAGGAGTTTACCGAAAGACGGGATGATATCATCCGGGGGCTAGAAGTTCTTGTCGCTGCTCGCCACTTGAGTTTGGCGGGACTGCTGGTGACCGATATCGTTCAACAGAACAGTCAGCTTATGGTCCGCGGTGACAAAGACTTGATCGCCGCCATCGGCTATCCCCAGCTTGAAACGGGTTTGTTTGACCTGAAAGGTGTTTTGTCGCGCAAAAAACAGCTGATGCCACATCTTTTGAGGGCTTTCAAGGCAAGTTGAGAGAGGCCCTGTCTTTCGACAAAGCCAGCCTGACTGCGCGTGCCGGACGAAAAGGCCCCGAGCGTTAAGGGAACATCTGTGAAAACGAGTCACTGCACTGATTGAAAGCTACCGAGGCTCTGGTGGTTCAGGTGATTCGCCAAGGGTAAATGGCAGGCGTTCTGGGAGGTAGCGGTAAAAAAGACAAAAAAAGACCCCGCGTAAGGAGGGGGGGGATACGCGGGGTCCATAGAGCTCTTCGGCTTGCAGGCAATCGAAGAGTTATTTGAAATATAGCAGGTCAGGGACGGTTTTACAACTAAAATTTGAGAGAATTGTGAGGAAAAAGTGAGTGAAGATTAAAAGCTCACAGAATTAAAGCCGGGATCTCGTCGAGGCTCCGCAGAACCCTGTCGGCGTCGGCAAAATCCTGCTGTATCGTATGCTCCCCTGGTATGACCCAGCAGGTCAACCCGGCGGCTTTCGCCGCAGCCAGTCCGCGCGGAGAATCTTCGATGACCAGTACCTTTTCCTCCCGCTGCCTGCTCTGCTGCAAGGCCAGCAGGTAGGGTTCCGCCGCAGGTTTGCTGCTGACATAATCTTCCCGGGTAAGACAAAAGTCGAAAAATGGCAGCAAACCTGTGCGCCTGTGGATGATATCGAAGTGGCTTTTCTGTGAGCTGGTCACAATGGCCATGCTGATTTTGCCGTACAGTTCGGTGAGCACCTCCCTTGCTCCGGCAAGGGTCAGCTCTTCATTGCCCAACAATTCAGCATAACGTGCATCGCGCCAGCTGCGCAAGTCGTCGATGGTTTGTTCCGGCAATCCTTGAGCTTTGGCCAGGTCGAACACGCTCCGTCCTTCGGACAGCGAGATCCTGGCAAACTGCGCTTTGCTCAATACAATACCCACCTTGAGCAATGCTTCGCGATTCGCTTGAAGGTAGTAGCGCTCAGTGTCGACGAGAACGCCGTCGTTATCCCAGAATATGTATTGAAACGTCATGGTCCTGAATGTGCGCGGGCGAGTCCCCCTGCGTGATGATTGAGTTGCGAATCTGCCAGAGTCACAGTGATAACAAAAAGGGCGCTGGATAGCCAGCGCCCTTTTGCAGCATTGCGGATGCGGTGATTACTTCTTGTGGCAATCGTTGCACTTGGTCGGGCCATTCATTTCCTTGTGGCAGGCCTTGCAAATGTTGTGGCCGTAATCCTTGTCTACCGCGATCTTGGCCGGCTCGCCTTGATGACACTTGGTGCAATCGCCGCCAAGCTTCTCCTGATGAGCCTTGTGGTTGAAGGTGATGTTGCCTTTGCTGTTTTCGTAGACGACGACATCCTCAGCGGTTGCAATGCCGACACCAACGAAAGCCAGCAGCATCATGGTGATTACCAGTTTCTTCATTTGTCTTCCTCCTCTTGCCTTAGTTCTGTTCCGGGCGAAATTGCCACAACTCGTTTGCATAGACTTATAACCGAGAATTGTGACATTAACATCAGACATCGAGTGGCTTGTCACTAGATGTCTAGTTAAATTGAAGTGATTACTAATAGTTATCTATTTAAAAATCGAGCTGGTCGACATTGTCTATTTTCATGTTTACTTGACAGATAGCCCCTTGGTAGACTCGTTGACATGAATCAGGACAAGTTTGATGAAAAAAACTCCACAGTCTGCGTGGACTCCTCGGAAGTCAAACGTATCAGGGAAGGACTCCAACTCACGCAACTGTATGTGAGCAAGGTCGTTGGTGTGACCACGGATACCATCTCGCGGTGGGAGAACAACCGCTATCCGACCATCCGCAGGCAAAACGCCCTGAAACTTGCCGAAGCGCTGGACGTTCCCCTCGCTGATATTCTTCAGAAACCAGCCGCAGAAGTCTCTCCGCCTGCTGAGAAAAGCACCAAGTCTCCTGTCGTCTGGGTGGGGATCACGACTGTGGCATTACTTCTTCTCGTTGTGACATTCCTTTACCTTGGGCGGACACCGATTCCGCCCGCAGCAGTGACTGCAGATAGAATCCTGCCCGGGTTCGCTGGTCCCGGCAGCGTCGTCCCGGTCCAGGTTGTCCTGACCCACCGTACCGACAACAGCGGGGTCATCTTGCGGGAGTATTTTCCGAAAGGCTGGAAGATTATTGAGGCCAACCCGCCGGCCTCAAGTCTTGACAATGTGAGCGGGGTCGCCCGCTGGATTGTCAAAGCCGGTGATGACAGTGATCGTATTGTCTACCTGGTACAGGTAGACTCGCTGGCCAAGCCTGAGAGTGAAGTCGGTTTCCAGGGGGAAATCGTTGCCAGCAAGCAGGGGACACAATTTGCGGTTCCGGTCCAGGGGAAAAACAAAATTGTCGTGGCGCCGGTGCACTGGGCCGATACCAATGGCGACGGGCGCATCGATGACGGTGAAATGCTCGAAGCCTCTTTTACCATCGAAGACATGGCCGGTGTACATATAGACTGGAACGATGTTGAGAAACTCTGGGCGGCCGGCAGCTATGCCTGGAATAAAAAACAAGGGAAGTTTCTTCCTACTACGAAGGCCCAGTGATCATCTGCAGCGCCCGGTGACGGGTGCCGGGTTCTGAACCTCTCTTCGATGGCATCGCCACTTTTCAGCTTTTATTGTCACGTCAGATTAATGTGTTCCGCCAACAACTTGCATTTTAATCTAAGCTTTTTGCGGGGAATGCTAGACATCCCGGCAGATATCGACATGGTATGAATAACACAGCGCACCCATTGCAAATGGGCGCGCTGTGTTATCTTGATCTGCTGCAGCGGTTCAGATTGGTTTAGGATTACAGAGGTTTTCGGCTCTGTTGACCTTAACCCCACAGTTTCCGCAGACAAATTTCGGATTCTCGTACAACTTGTTGATCTCCGGGTTGAGTGAGGTTGCCTTTAACTGGCACATATGCAATTCACAGTGCTCCTCAGGGTTCGAACAATCATTTTCTGACATGGTAGTGCCTCCTTGATCCTTTATAGAAAGTTAACGCCTAGAAGAACATTCGTCAACCCGATTGCATTATTTCCTGTGTTTGCGAAATACCCAAAAATAAACGATCAGGTTAACAACCAGGGGGATTATACCCAGGAACCATTGCGTCGAAACAGTCAAATGGCCAGGGTAGATCAACGGCAAAAGATAATGCTCTGCAAAGCCTTCTCGATACTCCTCGAGTGCGGCGAGCTGCCTGAAATGATTTTCCAGCGGCGTCAACGGGCACAAACCTTTCGACCACTCTATCCAGATCCCCCAGACCAGGGCTGGCAGGTGCAGCCAGGCCCAACGTGGATAGTGGAACGAAAGCATTCCGCCGAAGAGTACGAAGACGACGAATAACAGGTGCAGCACCAGGGTCAGGTCAGCGGCCAGACGGTACGCCATGTGTCAATCCCTGAGGGAGGCGATAAACTCTTTGATCAGTGCGAAGTATTGCGGACCGTTTGCAAACATGATGTCGTTATGATTGCCCCGCGGGAAGATCTCCAGACGGACAGGGCCAGCGCACCA
>Ga0316195_10000871_pt1 | contig 12959 bp, 9 predicted proteins | sample Phised1_MG_FD_204937 | JGI IMG/M metagenome (GOLD analysis project Ga0316195, IMG submission 204937) | Coastal sediment microbial communities from Maine, United States - Phippsburg sediment 1 | ecosystem: Environmental > Aquatic > Marine > Coastal > Sediment | place: USA: Maine | collected... | reverse complement strand
TCGATGTCGACCGTGCTCATGTAACCGCCCAGCGAGCTGGGGATGTAGTGGCCGTCGAGGTACATGCCAGAGCCAAAGACGAATACCGGATCCGGAAATCCGCCGCCGATACCGCGGATAATGACGCGCGTGTTGTTCGCGCGTTCCGCCGTCACCAGGGTGACGTTCGGCACATAATCAGCAACCTGGTCGATTGTGTAAATGCCCTGCACCTGCATCTGGTCTGAGGTCATTGCAGAGATAGACAACGGCTGATCCATGAGACGCTCTTCGCGTCTACGTGCCGTTACCGTTATTTCCTCAAGTAACGTGTCCGCCGAGCTCCTTCGTTCAGTCGCTCCGCTCTGCTGAGCAGCCGCTGGTCCGGAGGAAAACAGCAAAACAGCTCCGAGGAGCGTCCCGCCAATACAATACATAGTCTTCATTCTTGCCCACACTGATATGCCGCTGTTCATGTTCAGTCCCCCACTTCGTCAAAACACTGCGCCGGAACTTACCAACACAATTAAATTGCTCGCTCAAAAACGTTGCTAATGTGCAACGCTGCTTTCGTTCCCTTGCCCGGCTACGCCTGCTTTAGCACGCAATCGGAGTGCAAACGTTTGCACGTTGCGCCGACGATACCACACCGGAAATAGCCCGCGCAAGTCGCCTGCGGCATGGTGTACCGGCCTCTTCGATTGCGGTAAGCTTGTTGTCCATACGCAACAACGACGCTGGTATGCTCTCGTGACCGGCAGCGGGCTGTGAGACGCGCGGAACGTTCACTGCCACTGGGTTCCTGGTGGCGACGACCCACGCGCCGCAGCTAGCGACGCCGCCTCAACGTTTCAGAAGGCAGCTCGCCAAACTGTCGCCGGTAGTCCCGCGCAAAGCTGCTAAGGTGATAGAAACCCCATCGGGCGGCAATATCGCCAACAAACTCTATTTCGGAGTCGGCTGCCAGCAGAGCCTCCCTGCACCGATGCAGCTTGATCCTTTTCAGGTAAGCCATAGGCCCGATCCCGTAGGCGTCTCTGAATCTCGAGTAAAGCGTCCGTGCTGACGTACCGGCAACCTCGACAAGATCGGGCAACGCAAGGTCCCTGTTAAGGTTTTCTTCCATATAGGCAGTTATACGTTTGGCGACCGCCGACACTTCGCCTTCGCGACGCGCTTCCCTGTATTCCCGGTACAGCTCCGGACAAGCGTCGGAAAAAGCAAACCATAACGCCTCTTCCAGGCGGGTGATGACCGCGTCTCGTTGCGGAGTATCACTGCTACGCTCGCCAATCGCACGGCACAACAGGCCCAGGATTGAGGCGAACACGGCAAAACGCTCGCTGGACAGATCCAACATCAGGTTAAATGACTTCCCCGGCGGAATCAGGAAACCAATCTTGTCGCCAACAAAATGTTCAAAACCCGCAACGGACAAGCTGGCGACGACAGCAACGTAGTTCGCCGATCTTCGAATATCGTAGACAGACCCGGCCGAGCGTAAACGTGCAAACGGTGGCCGCGTAATCTCCTGGCCGGACTCGGTAATGATGGACTGACTGCCGGACAACGGAATAGCCAACGAGTAGTAATTTATACGTGCCGGTGTTCGCATCCTCGTTTCGACATTATTGAATGTCAGGCCGATTTCAGAATATTTGAGACTGGCACGACGAAGTTCGATGAATGGATCCGGGCTGTGCGACAGCGCTTCAAAAGTTCTGGGCTCGGAAATCGAACTGACGGCCGCGCCAGCGCGGGCAAAGTCGTTGCCCTTATAAACCAGGTTCTCTTCCAGCGGTAAATTCCTGAGGTCGAGGCCCAATGCCGCAACGACGGTCTCGTCCAGCTGCACGGAGCGAAGTAAGGAATCGGACACAGCAGCTTGCTTGGACATGGTCTTAAAGGTTCGGCAGCGTCAGGGTGGCGAATTCTTGCTATTCGAAGGTTACGAAATGCACTCAGCTGTTAGCGAAAAATCGCAATGATCGGATACCATAGGCGAATGCTGGAACTTTATCACTACGATCATTCAACCGCGGCGCAAAAGATCAGAATTGCTTTAGCGGAAAAGCAGCTCGACTGGAAGAGTCATCACCTCGACACCTCGGTCTCGGTGCGAGAGCACTTTTCGCCGGAGTACCTGAAGATAAACCCGCGCGGTATCGTGCCAACGCTGGTTCATGACGGCAACGCAATTCGCGAATCGCAGGTCATTCTCGAGTACCTCGACGATGCGTTTCCGGAATTACCTTTACGGCCGGCAAGCGCCTACGACAAGGCGACCATGCGTCTCTGGACCAAGCTGATCGACGAGGGTTTGCACGTACATAGCCGCGTCGTCGGCATGTGCATCGTCGTCCGTCACGCCAAAACAGCGGCAGGTCCTGAAGAACTCAGGAATTACCTCAATGAGATGCCCGAGATCGTGCGCAAGGAGAACGACCGCATCAATATTGAAATGGGGCTGGACTCGCCACTGTTGCCGCGCGCAGTTTCCTATTTCCGTACGGTCTTCGAGGATATGAACTCGGCACTTGCGAAATCGCCGTGGCTGGCTGGCGACACGTTTTCGCTTGCTGACATATCGCTGGGTGTCTATGTCACGCGCCTCAAGAGTTTCCAAATGGCTCCCCTGTGGAGCAACCTGTCGCACCTGAACGAATGGTATGGTCGCTTCGTCGCCAGGCCGTCCTATGCCGAAGGCGTCACGAAGTGGGGTGATAAAACGACCGCCAAGCGAGAAAGCTACGGCAACGAGGCGTTCAACAAGGTCAGCGAACTGTGGAATGCCGGATAGCAGGAGGCTGACATGGGCTACCTTGTCAACGGTGAGTGGCACGACCAATGGCGCGCGAGCGAAGCAAAGGATGGCAGTTTCGTACGCCCCGATGCAAAGATTCGAAACTGGATAACGGCGACGGGCGAGCCAGGACCAACCGGTGAAGGCGGGTTCAAGGCCGAGGCCGGCCGTTACCATCTGTACGTTGCCGATTCCTGCCCATGGGCCCACCGGACCATCATATTTCGACTTCTGAAAGGTCTCGAAGACATGATCAGCGTGTCCGTCGTCAACCCGATTTCAGGCGCGCACGGCTGGACGTTCGAGGCCGGCCACGGCGTCGTCGCCGATCCGGAGTTTAGTGCGGAATTCCTGTACCAGGTTTACCAGCAGTCAGATCCTGCCTATACCGGCCAGGTAACCGTACCGACGCTTTGGGACAAGACGCAGAAGAAACTTGTCTCGAACGAATCGAGCGAGATAATTCGGATGTTCAACAGTGCATTTGATGACATCGGCGCGGCCGAAGGCGACTACTATCCCAGTGAACTGCGCGCCGAAATCGACTCCGTCAACGAGCTCGTCTACGCTGCCATCAATAACGGTGTTTATCGTGTTGGATTCGCAACTTCGCAGGAAGCCTACGAAACGGCCTACCTGAAACTCTTTGCCGCACTCGAGGAACTCGAAGAACGTCTCGAGGATCGCGCCTACCTCGTCGGCAACCAACTGACTGAAGCCGATTGGCGATTGTTCACGACACTGGTGCGTTTTGACTATGTCTACTATGGTGCATTTCGCTGCAACCGGCGGCGCATCGTTGACTATCCGAACTTGTGGCAATTCGTGCGCCGCTTGCATGCCATTCCTGGCATCGCGGATACGTTTGATCCGTGGTCGGTCAAGGCGCATTACTACGCCAGCGATAAGCTGCTAAAGCAAACCAGGATTGTTCCGCTCGGGCCGCATATAGACTTTTCCCTAACGGGTTCAGCGTAGAAGTTGGAGTCGATCAGATGATCAACCGCTCAGTCAGCCATTATCGCCACTGTCTGCCAATACTGCTGGTAGCTGCACTGGTGTCATGCAGCGCCGGACAGGACGACAGCACAAACTCCCCGGAGCCGCGCGAATTCTCCTATGCCGGAAAAACCGTCACTGTCGTCATTGGCCTGGACGCCTCGGCCGGCGGCACGACAGTGGGTCGCCTGCTTGCCAAATACCTGGCGGAAAATCTGCCCGGGCAGCCTACGGTGATCGTCAATAACATGCCGGGAGCGTCCGGCCTGAACGCACATCTGCATGTTCTTATGAAGGCGCCTGCTGATGGAACAACCGTCTATTACGGTCCGCGTTCTTCGCTTGGCGAATTGTTGCAGCTGCCCGGCTTTTCGTTCAAGTACAGTCAGTTCACACCGCTGGGCGGTGTGCAACTCGGTGGTCTTGTGGTCTATGCGAGAACGGACGCGGTGCCCGGTGGCGCAACCAGCGCGGCGGAAATTGTCGGCAGCAAATCGACCTTGCGATTCGGTGGTATGTCGCCGGAGCACGGCCGCATGATCATAAGCACGATGGGGCTCGACCTCCTTGGCGCCAGCTACGCCTATATCGCTGGCTATCCCAGCAGCGGCAACATTCGTGCCGCGATGATAAGCGGTGAAGTCAATACGGCGACTGACGCGGCGCACGCTTACCTTAACCAGGTTGTTCCTGTGCTTGTGGACACCGGTCAGGCGCTGCCACTCTTCAGTATGCCAATGCTGGGTCCGGACGGTGAGCTCGTGACCAACGCATTCGTCCCTGGCGTTGCTTCGCTGCCGGATATTTACGAGGAACTAAACGGCGTTGCGCCGTCCGGCATCGTCTGGGACTCCATAAAAACATTGCTGGAGATCGACCAGACCATGCAGCACGTTTTTCTTGGACCTCCCGATATGGATCCGGCGGCCGCCGCTGTATTTCGCAGCGGACTCGCGACCGCGATGGCTACGACGGCATTTCATGAAGAGGCGCGCCGAATTCTGACCTACGTACCGGAGTTTATTGATTTTGAACGGCAGGCTGAAATTCTTGGTGCCACGTCTGCTGTGCCACCGGACGTGATTGATGCAATTCGGAATCACATAGAAAAAAACAGCCGCTACTAGATACAGAATTTCCTTACTTACCTGGGAGACACCGACAATGTTTGACGCTTTGGGCGAGGGTCTCGGTCTCATCGCCCAATGGCACGTTTTGGTGTACTTCGCACTGGGTTGCCTGATCGGCATTCTGATGGGAGCGATTCCGGGCATGGGCGGCGCGATTGGCCTGGTCTTGTTGCTGCCTTTTACCTTCAACATGGACCCCGTAGCCGCTTTTGCATTGTTGCTCGCATCGTGGGCATCGACTTCCACCAGCGGCGCCATTACTTCGGTGTTGCTCGGCGTGCCAAGCACTGCAGCGTCGCAGGCCACTGTGCTCGACGGTTACCCGATGGCAAAGCGTGGCGAAGCCGCACGCGCACTTGGCGCCGCATTCACCGCTTCGGCAATCGGCGGTGTTTGTGGCGCAGTGGCGCTCGGAATATCCCTGCCGTTGATACTCCCGCTTATCCTCGCGTTCGAGTCTCCGGAGCAATTCATGCTAGGTATGCTCGGACTGGCAATGGTCGGTTCCCTTTCAGGCACGTCGATGGCCAAAGGGGTCGCGGCCGCCTTATTCGGACTGCTGCTGGCGACCATAGGACTGCCCGTTTCGCACGCCATTCCACGGTATACGTTCGGCACACTTTACCTGCTCGATCAACTGCCCCTTATACCGGTTTTACTCGGATTGTTCGCGATTCCGGAAATCATGGAGCTGGCGATCAGAAACGTCTCGATTGCCGCTGACGGAAACGCGGACGAGTCGCGCGACGGTTTGCTGAAAGGGGTTCGTGACGCGTTCAGGAATTGGTGGCTGGTGGTGCGATGCAGCGTAATCGGTGCCTATATTGGCATGCTGCCAGGGCTCGGTGCTTCTATCGTCGGCTGGATTACCTACGCTCACGCCAAACAGAGCGTAAAGGACAACTCGCAATTCGGTAACGGCGACGTGCGCGGGCTGCTCGCGCCGGAAGCGGCCAACAACGCATTGCGTGGCGGCGCTCTGATTCCCACGCTGACCCTGGGCATACCCGGAAGCGTCGGTACAGCGATCCTGATGGGCGCATTGATCATGCACGGGCTGCGGCCGGGGCCGTCCATGCTGAGCTCCGAACTGCCTATGACATTCAGCTTCGTCTGGATGATAGCGATTGCGAGCGTGGTCGCGACGCTGGTATTGCTGAAGACGATCAATCAGGTGGCAAGGATCGCATCGCTGCCGGGCCAACTGGTCGTGCCGGGCGTCCTGCTGTTTGTGTTCATGGGAGCCTGGCTTGGTGGCGCCTCGATTGGTGCCTGGGTAAGTTGCGCGGTATTTGGTGTCATCGGCTTCCTGATGAAGCAGAGTGACTGGCCCAGGCCACCCGTTATCCTGGCGCTGGTTCTCGGGGAAATTCTGGAGCGTTCGCTCTCTATCAGCAATCGAATTCACGAGGGCATTGGCTGGCTCGGTCGGCCCATTGTGATAGTCCTGCTCATTATAATCGCGGTCAGCATCTTTCTTGGCGCTCGCGGCGTCGTCAGAGACAAGGTAACCAGGAAAGCCGGTATCAAGGCGGTCACCAGGACTAATCCGGCGATATCGCTGCTGCTTTCGTTATCGCTGCTGATCATGTTTGTCCTGGCAGCGTACACGGCGCTGTCCTGGCCTGTACCGGTGCGGCAGTTTCCATTGCTGATCGCGGTACCTGGAGTGCTCCTGTCGATTTTGATCGCCGGTAGGGATCTGGCCAGCCTTGTCGCGGAAAGAAAAACATCGGACAGCTGGAAGCATACGCTGGCGCAATCCGGCAAAGAGGCGTGGCTTGACCAGGGGTTGCCATTTTTCGGCTATGTCATTGGCATGATCGTTCTGACGTTGCTGGTTGGCCAGAAAATCGCCCTGCCATTGTTCATTGGTGTCTACATTCTGCGTTGGAGCGATTACTCCGAACGAATTGCCGTTATTTATGCACTGACCGCCTGGGTGATCCTGGTTCTCTTCTACGATCGGATCATGAGCCTGCTATTTCATCCATCGTACCTGGAGCTCTGGCTGCAACCGATACTGCCGTCCTGGCTCCCTGAATGGCTGCTGTTTTGAGCCTGTCCCGGACATTCACGCTGCACGCGGTTCAGGCTTTATTGCCAGGCCGGTCAACGCCTACTGATTGCACCATGTCTCGAGGTCCTTTGAACCACTCAACCACCGCCTTGTTAAAGCTGGGACGTTCAGCAATCTTGCGAACCCAGGTCAAGACGTTTGGGTAGGGAGCAAACGAGAACCCGACTTGTTCCAGCGTATAGTGCAACGGCACCCAGGTAATATCCGCCAGCGTGAACTGATTCCCGGCAAGCCATTCGTGCGCACCAAGGTGTTGGTCAAGCCTGGTAAAAGCAACCTGCAACAATTTCTCGGCAGTCGCTAGATCCTGGCTGGTAATACCCGTGGCGCTGGAACTGCGTGCGTGGAATTCCAGCAATTCGTCGTTGGTCTGCAAACTACGGTAGTGCTGTAGCTCGGCGGAGGATTTGCGGCGTCTATTGTTTGCGCCGGACGCATACACATAGGTCTTGACCGCGCTGACATGAATTTCAGATGCAAGCTTCCGCCACTCGGCCAATTTCTTCAGCCCTTCATCGTCCGCAGGCGTAAGTCGAGGCTCGGGAAAAGTGTCATCGAGGTAGCGGATAATGTCGCTGGATTCAATCCATACGTCGCCATCATGCACCAACGCCGGCACAAGGCCATAAGGATGGATGGCGAAATACTCCGCAGTTATGTGTTCACCGACCCGCGTATCGAGATGATGGCTCGTCCACGCAAGACCCTTTTCCTCCAGTGTCAACCGAACGCGCATCGAGCAGTTCGACCAACCTGCGTGATACAGGTGAATACCCTTGAAGGCGCGGACGGTCTCGTTCTGAGCTGTTATCTGCGGCACGATGGATCAAAAACGAAACGTGTAGCTGAATTTCAGTACGATTTCCGACGTTGCAGAGCTGAGATGTCTGTTGAGCGGATCAACATTGAACTGCCGGTTTAACACCAGAAACATATCCTGGCCCGCTTGCGGATTGAAGCGCAGGCGACTGTTGATACCTGCGGTTTCGGTAACGTTGTCATATTGCAGCAAATTCAGCCACGACCACTTGGCATTAAATGCGAAATCAGCGCGCGCCCTGTACAGGCGCGTAACGAACGACCCCCCCGGAAGCTCTACGTCATTAAACTCGTAGCCGAGCTGCAGAAAAAGTGACCTGCTTGGTCGCCAGTTCACGTCGCCGCCGACTTTCAGCAAATCGCCGTCATAAAATTCGCCGACATCAATGTCAAGGTTCAAAGCAAAGCGTCGTTCCAGCGCAGACTCAAGGGTGAATTGCACCCTGTCAAAGGCATAGGCGCCGGTACTGATGATCACTCCCGGATTGATTTCAAAATCTTCAACAAGCACTTCATCGATGCGTTTCAGACGAAGCTCGAAATTGTCTCCGAATTGCGATTCAACACTAAAGGGCTCAATGACTACTTCGCGACTTTCCAGGTCACCATCAAGGTTATCGATGTTTTCGTAAATTGTTTTGAAAGTGACGTTTCGAAAAAAGCTGCCGTTTGGCGTAAACGTGTAGCCGATTTCACCTTTCGTTCCTATTATGTCGGAACGATTCACGAATCCTGCTGCGGGATTAAAATTTTCCTCGATAACCCATTGCCCCAACTCGCCAAACCAGCGCTCGCTGTTCGGATACTCGGCGCGCCAACCGTAGGCTTCCTCGTCGGCGGTTACGCCCTCGGTGTCCGATTGCTGGTACCAGGCTACGCCCTGAATCGTATTGCCGGGGACCAACCGCGTGTTGCGGTAACGAAAGTCAGCGCCAAAAAGCTGATTGTCGAGATTGGCCGTCGGATTACCATTGGTATAGATGACCCCGACACTGGATTCCTCCAGAACATTCGCAGCAGCGCGGCCGACGAAAATATTGCTTTGGTCGACATTTGCCGATTCTTCCTGCACAACGTCGAGCACGCCGACGTTCCATCGACCGACACGCCCTGACAATTTCAGACCGGCAATGATATCGATGGGAATACCCTCGTCGCTCAGGCCTATTCGCCGCGAGAAAAACGGCCGGCCGTTCTCCTCCAGCCCACCAAAGCTGAAAATATCCACGTCCTGATTAAAGAATTGTCGCTTCTCGGGAAAGAACAGGGAGAAGCGGGTCAGGTTCACCTGCCGGTCGTCCACTTCCGTCGCTGAAAAGTCCGTGTTCAACGTCAACGCAGCAGTCAACGATGGCGTTAGTTTGTAATAAACGTCCAGCGAAGGTACGAACTCGCTGGCATCGGAACCGGCGACAAAATCATTGGAATGCTTGATGGTTGCCGACGGCACCACATCCAGGCCGCGACCCTGATTAATACCGCTGATGCAGTCAAGAGACCCGGCGGACCCGGGGTTAATGGCACGATCATAGGACGACCAGGCGATTTCTTCCTTTTTTCTCGCAATGGTTCGAGCAATGGTAAACCCCCACTCCTCATTGTCCGGATTGAAGTTCAGGGTCTTGAACGGGATCGCTATCTCCGCCGTCCAGCCGTCTTCATCAATTCTCGCCTCGGCGAGCCAGATACCGTCCCAGTCGCGATTGATTTCCGTCGGGCTTTCATAAATTCCATCCCTGCGAATACCGTTGGGATTAAGTTGAAACCAATAGCCGGTTCGGCGCGTCAGAAAAGGGTCGAGCAGAAACTCGATCGCGTCATCAAACCGCAGCGTGCCACCCTGAACCATTTGCCGAGCGCGGATTGCCTGGGGGTCGCTGTCGTAAAGCCGCGCGCCTACATAAATATAGTCCTCATCGTAATAGAGCAGAAATTCAGATTTTTCTGATGGGGTTCCGTGGTCCACCGGTTGGAATTGATGCAGGTCGTCAACGCGCACCGCATCTCGCCACACTGCGTCATCGAGCATGCCATCAATTTTTGGCGCGCCGGCGACAGGACTCAGGCACAGGGTCTTGGAAGATTCGCCACTCACGATGTCACGTGCCAGTGAATTGGTAGCTATTGTCAGTAGCGCGAGCGACGCAAAAATTAGCCGGACGCTGGTCATGCCGCTTGCTCTTGTCACTGTCCTGGCTGGCGATGAAACGTCCACAATAGGAGACCATTCCGGAGTGAATAAAAAAAGGCGCCACAGATGGTGCCATGAGGCACCGGCCTGATCGCCCCATGTGGCCTGTGCCCGGCCGGGTCAGCGTGCATGCGGGCCGACGGAGCGACTACGAGTTTAGAGAAACCGCCGGATCGTTGCAATCGTTTGCATAAACCAACAGGAATTCGACCGTACCGGCAATTGCCTGAATCAGGTCTGCCGCAGGCGCTGCGGCGAGATTGGCAGATCGCGAATACGTTTACCCGTAGCCCTCGACACGGCGTTGCCGATCGCCGCAGAAGTTGGCCCCTGCGACGCCTCACCAGCACCAAGGGCTGGCTCGCGCCGCTGGTCGACCAGCGTAACCTCGATCGCCGGTACCTCCGAAAAAGTAAGAATCGGGTAGCTGGCCCAGTCGTTCGACTTAACCCCTTCGCGCGACAGGCTTAACTGCTCTTTGACAGTCCAGCTGGACGCCTGAATGATTCCGCCTTCAATCTGATTGATTACCCCGTCCGGATTGATCGCCAGGCCGACATCGACGACACAAACGGCACGATCGAGGCGCAAATTACCGGTTTTTTCCTCTACGGTGACGCCCATCGCGATGGCGCAATAAGCGCCTGTATTCTTGTAGCGTGCCATTGCAACGCCAACGCCAGCTGGCGGCGCCGCAGAATGCATGCCAGCAACAGCCATTTTTTCGCGGAGCCCTTCCAGCACGCCGATTGCGCGGTGATCGTCGAGTTGACGGATCCTGAAGTCAATCGGATCCTCTCCCTGCGCCTGTGCGATTTCGTCCATAAAGGATTCGATAGCAAATACATTCGCGTAAGCGCCAAGGCCCCGCAAGGCGGTCGTTCGTAATGGCATATCCTGCAACAAGTGCTTGGTGACGCGATGGTGAGCAAATGTATACAGGGGTATGGAGTTTCGGTCGGCACCACCCCGCGGCAGCGGAATATCACCGACGGGCGGCATCGGTAAAGGATTTGCCTTTTGTCTCGCGGCGAACAGGTTGCCTGCCTTAAGCCCGCCGTCTGGCCTCGTTGTATGCGATCCGCTCCAAATATCGCAATTCCAGTCAACAATCGCATTGCTGGCGTTGAGTCCTGCACTGATCTCCACGCGCATCGCGGAACCATAAGGCTCGCCTGAAAACTCGTCCGCGCGCGACCACTGCAAGCGAATCGGTCTTCCCGGTATTTGCATTGCAACAACCGCAGCGTCAGCGGCTGCGTCATCGGCGCCGTTATGCCCATAACATCCAGCAGCCTGCGCATGAATCAGGCGAATCCGATCCTCCGCCAGGCCGACGATAGTTGAAATGGCACGACGCAACGGATACACGCCCTGTGAGTGGCTCCAGACCGTCAGCAGGTCGGCTTCGCTTTTTGCAATGGCAATCGATGGCGATAGAGACGCGTGTGCCAGAAATGGACGCGAGTAGCTATTGCTTATCGTTCTAACGACGCCCTTCACATCACCTGCGCCGCCCTCCGCCACGACACGAACATCGGCCCGTGCTTCACTTAGCCAGTCAGGCAGCGCCGACTGGTCGGTAATTGGTAAGTCAATCTGATCCCACTCACAAAAGTCGGCCAACCGTGCCGCCGCTGCAATCGACTGTTCCTCGCGCTCTGCAACGACGGCCAGAAACGATCCATCTCGAACGATCTTTACGACGCCTGCCATCTTCGCGACTGATTCGAATCCGGACTTCAGCGTCAGTTTTGCATCGGCCTGTCCCGTTCGTACGACTCGCGCATGCAACATGCCATCAAAGCGCAGGTCCTGGAGGAATGACGTTTCGCCAAACGCCTTACCGGGAATATCTATTCGCTGTGCGGATTTTTCCACCACCCGGTAATCGTCGATGGATTTCGGCGCCGCCGTTCCGCTGGCATTGCGAGCCAGCGTCCGATCTTTGACGACATCACCGTAACCAAGCCTGCTCGCTCTCCCGTCAACCATGAACGTACCGTCAAGTACGTCAATCCTGTCGCTGTCGACGTCCAGTTCGTCGGCTGCAAGGTCAACCAGGATAGAACGTATTTCCGCGGCAGCCATGCGAATCGCGGCACCACTATGCTCTACCGAACGACTGCCAGTCGTATAAGCCTCATCCGGTGAGTAACTGGTATCGACCGTGACTACATGAACTCGCTCCAGCGCAACATCGAGCTCTTCAGCTGCAATCTGGGCCAGTGCCGTTTGAATCCCCTGACCTATTTCGCACTTGCCGGGCGACAAGGTAACCGTTCCGTCCGCTGCAATACGAAGCCAGGCATCAAGGGCGGGGTTTGCCGCGAGCGACGTCGGCAAATCTTTGGCTGCCGATTGTTGTGCAAGCGCTGCCGTGGGCATCAAGTTGAAATACAGGACTATGGATCCGGTGCCCTTTAGAAAGTTTCGGCGCGTGGTCATGGTGTCTTTTTCTCCTGGTAACTCTGCGCCGCTGCGCTCACAGCACGAACAATTCGATTGTGGGTGCCGCATCGGCAAAGGTTGCCGCGCAAAGCAGAGCGTATTTGCTCATCCGTTGGCTGGCTATTCTTTTCCAATAGCGCCGCCGCGCTCATCATGATGCCGCTCGAACAATAGCCGCACTGCATAGCCTGCTCTTGCACGAACGCAGCCTGTAACGGGTGTGGCGACTCCCGGTTGCCGAGACCCTCGATAGTGAGAACCTTTCGACCGACGACGCTGGCAACCGGTACGACGCATGACCGTACTGGATTACCATCCACCAAAACTGTGCAGGCACCGCATTGGGCCACTCCACAACCAAACTTCGGACCGTTCAATTGCAGGTCATTGCGAAGCGCATAAAGCAACGGCGTTTTTGGCTCTACATCGAGCTCCACGTCCGTTCCGTTAACGTTAGTATTTATCGTCATCGATAACCCTCTTTAAGCACTACGTTGAAAACCTTCC
>Ga0316195_10000870_pt1 | contig 12961 bp, 11 predicted proteins | sample Phised1_MG_FD_204937 | JGI IMG/M metagenome (GOLD analysis project Ga0316195, IMG submission 204937) | Coastal sediment microbial communities from Maine, United States - Phippsburg sediment 1 | ecosystem: Environmental > Aquatic > Marine > Coastal > Sediment | place: USA: Maine | collected... | reverse complement strand
CGAGACGCTCACCCGTCTGAGCAAGCGTCACGAGATCGTGATCATCACCGCAAAACCCGATTGGGCGGTGCACGACACGTTCGCGTGGATCTCAGACCAGCGCATCCCAACCCGCGAGGTCCACGTGACCGAGGCCAAGTGGCGGGTTCCCTGCGACGTCTACCTCGATGACTCCCCGCGACAGATCGTCGAGCTTCACGCCAACCGTCCGGAGGCAACCGTGTGCCGGTATGTCCGGCCGTGGAACGAACCCGTATTCGGTACCAGGGACGTTCACGACTGGGACGAATTCCAGACGCTCATCGACACCCGCTGGTGTTGAGCCGTTTCGTCATCGCATCCCCCTGTCGGGTAACCTGCCGTCGCGGGTTTGGGCGAACACAGCGCCCCATCGACACAGGAGTACGAATGAGGAAGATGAATCTAATTGTCCTGGCCCTCGCCTTTGCATTGATTGCAGGTGCGTGTAGCTCGGACACCGAAGACACGACGACCACGGCGGCCGTCGCCGACGCGACGACAACCACCGAAGCGGCGACGACAACAACGGCCGCAGCGACGACGACCGTAACCGAGGCGCCTGCGTCCGACTTGGGAACGGCGGACAACCCGATCCGGGTGCTCTTCGTCCCATCGGTCGACGCTCAGGTCATCACGTCGGGCGGCGAAATCCTCGCCGACGCCCTGAATGCAGCCACCGGACTCGAATATGTGGTTGCCGTGCCTACCTCGTATGCCGCAACGGCTGAAGAGATGTGTGCGGCACCGGAAGGGACGATGGCCTTCATCCCCGGACTGCTGTACGTGCTCGCCTCCGACCTGTGCGGCGTCGACGTCTCGTTCAAGGCCGTTCGGTATGGCTACGACGTGTACTGGACCGAGTTCCTCGTCGCGAACGACAGTGATATCGCGTCGGTCGAGGACCTGGAAGGTCTGACCTGGGCCTACCCGGATGCAGGATCCACGTCGGGATACATGGTGCCGACGGTCATGTTCAGCGAGGAAGGTGCCACGGCGGGCGAGACCGTCGAAGCAGGGAGCCATAATGCCGCCGTGCTCGCCGTCTACAACGGCGACGCCGACTTCGGTACGGTGTTCTACAGCCCGTGGCTGAACACCGCAGACGGTGGCGAACAGTGGGACGGGACCTCCGAGGACGCCGACATCCCGGCTGATCTGATTTCCAGTTGCGCCGTTACACCGGAGGACAGGCTGTTCTGTGGCGACTACCGGGTGCTCGACGCCAGGGCGAACGTCAGGACGGAAGCGCCGGATATCGTGCAGAAGGTCAAGATCGCCTTCATCTCGCCGCCGATCCCGAACGACACCCTGTCATTCGGTTCCGAGTTCCCGGCCGAGATGCGAGCTGAGATCGAAGATGCGCTCGTGGCCTTCGCTGCGGAGTGCGAGACCGATGAGAACTGCCTGTGGGACCAGTCCATCGGAAGCGCTGATTTCTACGGATGGACCGGCATCAATCGGGCCGCCGACGAGGAGTACGACTTCCTGCGTCAGATGGTCGCTCTCACGGGCTACACGCCGTAGACCGAAGACGCTGGGAGGGCCCGGGGTGCTTCCCCGGGCCCTCTCCCAACCCAGAGGCGACCAAGCCATGCTGAAGGTCGAGCACCTGACCAAGATCTACGACGACGGCACCCTCGCGCTCGACGACGTGAGCTTCGAGGTGCCGGATGGACAATTCCTGGCCATCATCGGACTGAGCGGATCAGGGAAGTCGACCCTGCTCCGGTGCATCAATCGCCTCATCGAGCCGACCGACGGGCGGATTCTGTGGAACGACGTCGACGTCACCGCAGCAGGTCAGGAAGACATGCGAAAGATCCGGCGCAAGATCGGGATGGTCTTCCAGCACTTCAATCTGGTCCACCGCTCGAAGGTAATCACCAATGTCATGTCGGGACGGTTGGGATACGTCAACCCTGCGATGAGTGTGGTCAACCGGTTTCCGAAGAGCGTCGTGGAGAAGGCCCATCAGCAGCTGGCGCGCGTTGGCCTCGAGGAGAAGGCGTACAGCAGGGCGGATGAGCTGTCCGGTGGCCAGCAGCAGCGTGTCGGCGTGGCGCGCGCCTTGATGCAGGACCCGGTGATCATCCTGGCCGACGAACCCGTTGCCTCACTCGACCCTGTCCTCGCCCACGGCATCATGCAGCATCTCGAGAGCATCAACCGGGAGGACGGTGTCATGGTCCTTTGCTCACTCCACTTCCTCGATCTCGTCCACCGGTACGCGGACAAGGCGATCGCGTTGAAGGACGGGAAAGTCGTCTTCGAAGGACCCCCACGCGATATCGACGACGACCGCTTCAAGGAGATTTACGGCAAGGAGGCCGAGCGCATTGGCTGACCGGCACGAGGAAGCCCAGTCGAACACGGAAGCGCCAGTGGCTTCTGAGACGAACGGTCGAAGCTCAAAGCCCTCGGGCAGACGATTCTGGGTCATCGTTCTGGCCATCGTGATCGGGATCGTCGTCTACGCCTACGCCTTCGAAACCACCGGCGTCAACCTCGACGAGATCCAAGACGAGACTCGTCAGGCGTCGCTTGTGCGCATCCTGCGCGCCGTCGCGCACCCTGATCTCCTCACGTATGAAGCCGTCGACACCAATCTCGACATCCAATTCATGTCGCCGTGCCCGCCCGGTGGATTCACACCCGAGGAGTCCGACGCCGGTGGCCCCCAGATCACCGTTGCCCCGTCGTGCGTCGAACCGGGTGGTGACATCACCGTTGCCGGCTCCGGATTCGACGCGAACCGCCGGGGTGACCTCCTCTACATCGCCACGTCCGGCGTCGAGATCAGGCTCGGAGACTTCCTGACCGACACGGACGGGCAGTTCACCGAGGTCGTCAGCACGAGGGAGCGGTCGAGTGACGAGCCCCAAACCATCAGGGCCGTGACCGCGGTCACGGTCGGGTCCATCTTCAACTGGCAACGTGTGCCCACAGGAGTGATCGACGCGAAGACGGGAGAAGAGGTGATCGTCACCTCACCGCGCATCTCAAACACCGCTTGGGACACCTGGGACAAGATCATCGAGACGGTGTTCCTCGCGTTTATCGCCACCACGATCGGCACCCTCATCGCCATCCCCCTCAGCTTCTTCGCCGCCCGAAATCTCATGAAGGACATCGCTGTGCCCCTCATGGCCCTCACCTCCGGCGTCCTCTTCGGCATGATCGGGATCGGCGCCGGTCTGATCATGCTGCGAATGACCCGCAGAGCATCGGAATCATTCACCGGCTCGACCTGGGTCGCCCTCGTAGTGCTCGTGGCCTTGCTCGCCACCGTTTGGTTCGCCGTTCGATGGGCCATGCCTCAAGCCGAGGAGGATCAACCCCCCACGCGTGTCCGCGTCACGCGCCTCGCCGTCGTCGCGGCCGCAACGATCGGCGTCGTCATTTCGTTGTTCCTGCTCGCTTCAATCATGAGCGACATCGGTGGATGGCTCGGCGATCACCTGGGTCCGCTGACATTCCTCGGCCTCTTCGTGGAGAGTCTCGGAGACATCCTTCACCTGCTCGTCTCAGGCGGTATCGCACTCGTGACCGGATTCGTCTTCATGTTCATCGGAACCCGGCTCGGCATGGCACTTCGGAAACGGCTCCCTGAGGCGGCCATCCAACCGGTGAATACCTTGCTCGCTGTGATCGCCGGGATGGCAGCTGCCGTACTGCTCGCCCAAAGCATTGCCTGGCTGTACGAGATAACCGATCCGGCCAAGACGCTGTGGTGGCCCGCGCTCGTGGGTGGACTGCTCGGCCTCGGAGGTGCGTTCCTCGCACGCGGCAAGGAATCGGTCGGCATCGGGCTCTCGGTCTACTACTTCGCCAGGACCGTGTTCAACGCGATTCGCGCAATCGAGCCACTGGTGATGGTCATCATCTTCGTCGTCTGGGTGGGGCTCGGTGCGTTCGCTGGTTCGATCGCCTTGGCCCTTCACACGACGGCGGCGCTCGCGAAGCTCTACTCGGAGCAGGTCGAGAGCATCAACACCGGCCCGATCGAGGCGATCAAGGCCACTGGAGCGACACGAATGCAGACGATCATCTACGCGGTGGCACCTCAGATCGTCCCGCCCTACATCTCATTCACGATGTATCGCTGGGACATCAACGTGCGCATGTCGACGATCATCGGGTTCGCCGGCGGCGGTGGGATCGGGTTCCTCCTCCAGCAGAACATCAACCTGCTCAACTACCGGGCGGCGGCGGTACAGATGCTGGCAATCGCCATCGTGGTAGCGTCGATGGACTACCTCAGCTCACGACTCCGTGAACACGTCGTCTGACGATGAGTCTCTTCCGTCTCCGGACGCGAGGGGCGGCGGAACTCCTCGAGCGAGAGTTCCTTGCACCAGGTGCGACCCTCTCCGCGAACGCTTCTGACCGTGCCGTACCGGAGGAACCGGATCCGTGGAGGACTGCATTCGAGCGCGACCGGGACCGGATTCTGCACTCCAAGGCGTTCCGACGACTGAAGCACAAGACTCAGGTCTTCATGAACCCGGAGGGCGACCACTACGTCACCCGCCTCACCCATACCCTCCAGGTCACGCAGGTCGGCGGCGCCATTGCGCGGTCTCTCAGTCTCAATGAGGCCCTGACGGAGGCGATCTGTCTCGGCCATGACGTTGGTCACTCCCCGTTCGGGCACACCGGTGAGGATGCGCTGAGCGAGTTTGTCGAGGACGAATGGCGGCACTCGGATCAGTCCGTACGAATCTTCGAAGTGCTCGAACCTCTGAACCTGACATCGGAAGTCCTCGACGGCGTGCGAGCCCATTCATGGAAGGTTGAGACTCCCGCCCGAACCCCAGAAGGCGCCATCGTCCGATTCGCCGACCGTATCGCCTATCTCGCCCACGACGGACTCGACGCTATTCGCGCCGGTGTTCTTCTGCCCTCTGACTTCCCCGGTCCGGTGCTCGAGACCCTCGGTGAACCTGGGCGCGAGTGGATCGGTGCAATGATCGCGTCCGTAGTCGAGACGTCCATGGAGCGCGACGAAATCGCCATGGACGACCGCATACTCGACGTCATGCTCGAACTCCGGGGTTTCATGTTCGAACATGTCTACCTGAGATCAGACATCGAGCCGCAGCGCATACGTGCCAGAGAGATCGTCAGGAACCTCGTCGATTACTACGTCGCTCACGATTGGGAGATCCCAGACACCTACCGGCACGACGATGCCGACCCGCTGACACAGGTGATCGACTTCGTAGCGGGTATGACCGACCGCTACGCCATAGGCCGCCACGACGAGCTGTTCAGGCCACAGTTGTTCTAGGCGACAGCTGTCAGCTGCTACTTGTCAGCGCTGCTACTACCGCTAGTACTGCAAGATTCGCCAGCGTCCATACCAGGGCGATCGTGGTGTAGCGACGCAGCCAGCGGCCCCATGTTTCTGAGCGGACGGCGAGCGCCGTACCGAGCACGTACCAGAGAGGCAAGCTGGTCACGGCGCCGAAGACAACGACGGTGGTTCGTGACACGTCGATGAAATCGAGGGACAGGAACCACGACGTCGGCAGTGCGATAACGAGCATCACCGCCGCGATGAAGCTCGAAGCGATTCCCTGCAGGCCGCCGGCCCTTCGTGGCCCGACGGCGAGCGCCATCACCACCATCACGATCGGATACGACAGTGCCATCAGCCCGGCCGTCGTCCGTCCAACCGTGGTCCGGCGCGGTGCGAAGGAAACCCTATCTGAAGCCATGCGTCTCTCGATGCGACATCATCCCAACAGTACCTCTCACGCACCAGTTCCGCCCTCGGTCCGAGCCCCCATCCGGTTGGCGGACGGTCCCGAAATCGCGTCTTCCAGGACATTCTCGTTTGGCGAGTATTCACCCTCCGGGTCTAGCCTGAACTACTGAATGCTCCCATCGAAACAGATCGCGCCGATCATCCTCTTGCTCGTCCTCGCGCTGCTCGCGATCGCCCCCATTTCCGCAAGCGCCCAAACGAAGGCCGAGGTCGAGAACGCCCAAGCCGCTCAGGACCGAGCCTATCAGGAGCTGATCGAGGCCAACCAAGCCGTCGGCGAAGCGATCTCCGAACTTGAGGGCATCATGGCCGAGCTCCAGGAGCTCAACTACACGATCACGCGGCTCGATCGCAAGATCACCGAGTTCGACGAGCAGGTCGAGAGTCTCCGCGCCTCTGCGCAGGAGCTGGTCGTCGAGGCGTATACGAACTCCGGGACGGGTCTCGTCACAGCTGCGTTCACCGCCGGCTCGATCCAGGATCTTCTCACCAGCCAGACGCTCATCGATCATGCCACCGAACGCGATCTTGCGTCGCTCGATCTTCTCACCGCCGTCAACCGGGAGAACGATCGCCTCAAGATCGAGATCGCCGAGAAGCGAGCCGAGGTGGAGGTCCTGGAAGAACAGCAAACGGTCGTCGTAGAACGTCTCTCGGCCGAGAGGGAGAAGGCCGATCGGGTCCTCGCCGAGGCTCAGGAGAAGTACAAAGACGCCTACGACAGGTATCAAGCCGAGCTTCGCCGACTGGCCGAAGAAGCTGCCCGGCGCGCACGAGAAGAGGCCGCACGGCAACAGGCCGCGAACAACTCGTCGGGCGCTGCCAGGAGCAGTGCCGCCGCCGGTCTCCCTGCTTCGAACACCTCCGGCGTCGCGTGCCCGGTCGCCGGAAGCACGTGGTTCATCGACACCTGGGGCGCCCCGCGTCCCGGTGGACGGACACACAAGGGTGTCGACATGTCCGGAGCGATGGGAACGTCCCTCGTCGCGATGAACTCCGGCACCGTGCGACTCAACTGGCACTCGGACGGCGGTCGTCAGGTCTACGTCTACGCCGACGACGGCAACTTCTACTACTACGCACACCTGAGTGGGTACGCCGCCGGCCTGACAAACGGCCAGCGAGTGAGCAAGGGACAACTCATCGGCTACATGGGAGCGACGGGGAATGCCTCGACCTCCCACCTGCATCTCGGCATGGGGCGAATCGGTGGCGCCTACGTAAACCCCTACCCAACGGTCCGCCGCGTCTGTTGATGACGACGCCGCAGACGTCCGTCGTCCGCGCGAAGTGTCGCTCTTCACACCAGCAGCCGCCGGAAGCCGGCAGTCGGTAGCCGGGCGCTCATGGCTCACCTCCCTGACGAGTGAGGGCACGGGTCCCGGTACTCTGACTTCCCCATGCCTCCCCTCATCCACGCACGCGGTCTCACGAAGCGATTCGGCGACTTCACCGCGGTTGACGGGATCGACTTTGCCGTCGCCGAGGGTGAGTCGTTCGGGTTCCTCGGTCCGAATGGTGCCGGCAAGACCTCGACGATGCGGATGATCGGCGCCGTCAGCCCGATCACCGAAGGAACACTCTCCGTCCTCGGCCTCGATCCCGAGCACCAGGGTCCTCAGCTCCGCTCCCGGCTTGGTGTCGTGCCACAAGAGGACAACCTCGATGAGGAACTCACCGTCTTCGACAACTTGATGATGTACGGACGCTACTTCGACTTGTCGCGGGCCGTTATCAGGGAGCGAATCGATGAGCTCCTCGCGTTCGTCCAACTCACTGAGAAGCGCCACTCCAAGGTAGATGCTCTGTCTGGCGGGATGAAGCGGCGCCTGACCATCGCGAGGGGCCTCATCAACGAGCCCGATCTCCTCATCCTGGATGAACCCACCACCGGTCTCGACCCGCAAGCGCGCCATGTCCTCTGGGACCGCCTCTACCGTCTCAAGCAACAGGGTGTGACCCTGATCATCACCACGCACTACATGGACGAAGCCGAGCAACTCTGCGACCGCCTCGTTGTCATGGACAAGGCAAAGATCGTCGCTGAGGGATCGCCACGGGCACTCATCGAGCAGTACGCCCCGCGCGAAGTCGTCGAAGTGCGCTTCCCCGCAGGCGTGCTCGACGACGTCGCCGATCGATTCGAGGATCTCGCTTCCCGCACGGAGGTGCTCGCCGATCGCGCCTTGTTCTACACGGACGACGCCGAGGAGACGATCGCGGGCATCGCAGCTGCTGGTCTCGAACCCGAGACGATCTTGGCCAGGAGATCGTCCCTCGAGGACGTGTTCCTCCGCCTCACCGGCCGTTCCCTCATCGATTGATGGCGACACCGCTTCCTTTCCGTGTCTTCGAGTCAGAGGCCAGGGTGTACCGCCGCACCTGGCGTGGTTCGGTGATCTCGAGTTTCCTCAACCCGGTCCTGTACCTCGCCGCGATGGGCGTCGGGCTCGGATCACTCGTCGACCAGAACCTCCCCGGCGGCATCGAGGGTGTCTCCTACCTCACGTTCCTCGCTCCAGGCCTCCTCGTCGCCAACGCGATGCAGACCGGCGCCGGTGAAGGCGCGTGGAAGGTCATGGCCGGCATCAAGTGGGCGAAGACCTATCACGCAAAACTCGCGACGCCGGTCGGCGTGCCGAGCCTGGTTGCGGGGCACATGCTGTGGTCGGGAGCACGGGTGTTGATGGTTTCGGTCATCTTCGCAATGATCATGGCGGTATTCCGGGTTGCTCCTCTCCTCCAATCCCTGCTAGCAGTGGGTCCCGCCCTCCTGGTTGGTCTTGCGATGGCGGCCGCGACGACGTCCTTCACTGCGAGGCTCGAGGAACCCACCGGTCTCCCCTTGTTCTTCCGGTTCGTTGTGATCCCGATGTTCCTGTTCTCGGGCGCGTTCTTTCCCATCACGCAGCTCCCCGGTTGGCTTCAGCCGATTGCTTTGGCGACACCGATGTACCACGGCGTCGAGCTGAGCAGGGCGATCGTGGTGGGAACCGAACCCGCCGTCACATGGTGGGTCAGCGTGCTGTATCTCGTCGCATGGATCGCGTTCGGTGCCGCCTTCGCGATCGCTCCGTTCCGGAAGCGGCTCACACCATGACGACCGGCCACCTCATCTCCAGGGTCGTTCCACCGCTGCCGCGCCGGTGGCGAGGCCGCTATCTCGTGGAGCGGAACATCCTCTCCACCAAGTCGTTCTGGCCGGTCTTCCTCTCCGGGTTCTTCGAACCTGTCTTCTACCTCTTCGCCATCGGCGTCGGCATCGGACAACTCGCGGGCGACGTCGAGGTGGCCGGCATCCCGGTCGAGTACACGGCGTTCGTCGCACCGGCGATGCTGGCTGCGTCGGCCATGAACGGTGCCGTCTTCGAGTCGACCAACCTCTTCTTCAAACTGAAATACGGGAAGATCTACGACGGCGTCCTTGCGACCCCTCTCGAGGCCAAAGACGTGGCAACGGGCGAGATCGCGTGGGCCCTCGCTCGTGGAGCGCTGTACTCGGCTGCGTTCTTGGGTGTGATGGCCGTGATGGGCCTGGTCCTCTCCCCGTATGGCGTGCTCGCCTTCCCCGCGGCGATCCTCATCGGCTTTGCGTTCGGCGCCGTCGGTACCGCCGCGACGACCTACATGCGAACCTGGCAGGACCTCGACCTCGTCACGCTCGTCACCCTCCCGTTGTTCCTGTTCTCCGCGACTTTCTATCCGATTGACGTCTACCCGGAGTTCATCCAGATCGTCACCTGGATCTCGCCGCTGTATCACGGTGTCATCCTGATCCGAGGCCTCACGCTCGGAATCCTCGAGTGGACGATGCTGATCAACATCGCCTACCTCACGGCCATGGGGGCCGTAGGTTCGTGGGTCACCAGCCGCCGCATCGGAAGTCTGCTCTTGAAATAGCCGATCGACGAAACGTGTTCCACAAGAAGTGGAGGATTGATACTCTCGATCCCGGAGCGACGAAGGAGATCACCGTGTCCACCAGAACATTGAACGTCCCCGAGATTTCGTGCGGACACTGCAAGTCATCGATCGAGGGTGCAGTGTCGCCCCTCGACGGGGTCGAGAAGGTCGAAGTTCACATCGAGGAGCGAACCGTCGATCTCGATTACGACGGTTCCGACTCGACCTTTGAGGCAATCGTGGCCGCCATCGAGGAACAGGGCTACGCCGTTCCCGACCAGAACTGAATCGGCCTCGACCGGAGCCCAACGATGACCGACACACAGTCGATTACCTTCGATGTCGAAGGCATGACGTGCGCTTCGTGCGCGCTGCGGATCGAGCGCGTCCTCGGCAAACAGGACGGCGTCGAGACGGCAATCGTCAACTACGCGGGACACGAGGCTCGGGCTGAGATCGGCCCCGGTGTCGACATCGCCTCCCTCAGGGCAGCGGTCGCGAAGATCGGATATCAGATCCAACCCGTTGTCGCCGGCGAAGAGCGCGTCAGCGTCAGCGAGCGCTACGACGAGGAGGTCATCTACCAGCGCAAGAACCTGATCGGTGCGGCCGCACTCACGATTCCCGTGTTCGTGCTCGCCATGTTCGGTCCGGAGGAGATGTGGAACTTCGCTCTCCAGGCGGTCCTCACGACCGTGGTCGTGTTCGGCTTCGGATGGCAGTTCCACAAAGCCACGTGGAAACAGGTCACGTCGATGAGCCCCGCCATGGACACGCTGGTGTCGGTGGGAACGATCACCGCATGGGGATACTCGCTCGTCGCAATGATTGATGGCTCTGCCGTCTTCTTCGACACCGCCGCGATGATCACCACGCTGATCTTGCTCGGTCGGTTCTTCGAGGCGAGTGCGAAAGGTCGCGCGTCACGCGCGATCACGAAACTTCTGGAGCTTGGAGCGAAGCAGGCCCGAGTTGCGCGCAACGGATCTGAAGTGATGATCGACGTCACCGACGTTCGTATCGGCGACACCGTGGTGGTGCTCCCCGGCGAGAAGATCCCCACTGATGGGAGGGTCACCGCCGGATCGTCGAGCGTCGACGAGTCCATGTTGACGGGTGAGTCCATGCCCGTGGACAAGGCCGTTGGCGACGACACCTTTGGCGCAACGATCAATCAGCAGGGACGGCTCGAGGTCGAAGTCACCAAGATCGGCGAAGGAACAGCACTTGCGCAGATCGTCCGTCTCGTTGCGGACGCACAAGCCACGAAGGCTCCCATCCAACGCCTCGCCGACCGGGTATCTGCCGTGTTCGTTCCAACCGTGCTCGCGATTGCCGCGGTCGTGTTCGTGGTCTGGATGATCGTGAGCGGAGGGGATACGCCCGTGGCTCTCCGCAACGCCGTTGCAGTGTTGATCATCGCATGCCCGTGTGCCATGGGACTCGCCACCCCGACGGCAATCATGGTCGGCTCGGGTCGAGGCGCCGAACTCGGCGTCCTGTTCAAGAACGCCGAGGTGTTCGAACGGGCTCGTTCGATCGACATTGTCGTGTTCGACAAGACCGGCACACTCACGCGTGGGGCGATGACGCTGACCGACGTCGTCACCGACCACGACCAACATCACTTCCTCAGCCTCGCCGGATCGGTCGAGGCCGCCAGTGAGCACCCGATCGGCAAAGCCGTCGCTCTCGGTGCTGAAGAACGCGACGTGGAGTTGTCCACGCCGACGGATTTCGCCGCTCTTCGCGGTCAGGGCGTCGTCGGGACGGTCGACGGCACCGAGGTCACCGTCGGAAAGGCCAAACTGATGGCCGAGCGGGGCATTCAGATCCCTGAGCGCTACTCCGACGCGATGGAACGGATTGAGATCGCGGGGAACACGGCGTTCCTGGTGGGCTGGGACGGCGTCGTACAAGGCACGATCGGCGTTGCCGACACGGTGCGGCCATCGTCGGCGCGGGCCATCGCTGCGTTGAAAGCGATGAACGTCGACGTCGTGATGCTCACCGGAGACAACCAAAGGACTGCGGAGACCATCGCAGCCGAGATCGGGATCGATCGCGTGATCGCCGAGGTCCTCCCCGGCGACAAGGCTGAAGAGATCCGACGTCTCCAGGCCGAAGGCCGATCCGTCGGATTCGTCGGCGACGGTATCAACGACGCCCCGGCGCTCACTCAGGCCGATCTCGGCATGGCGGTGGGTTCGGGAACCGATGTGGCTATCGAAGCGGGCGACGTCGTGCTGATGAGCGGCGACCCGGCGCTCGCCGTCACCTCGCTGCAACTGGCGCGCAGAACCTTCTCGACCATCAAGCAGAATCTGTTCTGGGCCTTCGGCTACAACACCGCTGCGATCCCTCTCGCTGCACTCGGCCTGCTCAACCCGATGATCGCTGCCGGGGCGATGGCATTCTCGTCGGTGTCTGTGGTTACGAACTCCCTCCGTCTCCGCCGCTTCGGCCGGACCTGAACACAACGGTCGACCCGCTACGACCTGCACCATTCATGAACGTCACAATCGTCCCCACGCCCGGTCTCGGAGATTCCACATACATCTTCGAACATCACGGCGTCGGGTTGATCGTCGATCCGCAGCGTGACGTGGATAGATTCGTCGAGGCTGCCTCCCATCTCGATACGCGATTCGTACTGGAGACCCACCTCCACAACGACTACGTGTCCGGCGGGCGAACCGTCGCCGCATTGACCGGTGCCGAACTCGTCATCCCGGCATCTGCTGGGGTTGCGTTCAGCCACCGGCCGGCCTTCCACCACGAGGATCTCGACGCCGGTACGTTCGCCGTCCGCCCGATCCACACGCCGGGTCATACACCGGAGCATGTGAGCTATCTCGTGCTCGTTGACGGCGAAGCCTTCGCTCTGTTCTCCGGCGGCAGTCTCCTCGTCGGATCGGCGGGACGCACCGATCTTCTCGGCATGGACCGCGCCGACCAACTCGCTCGGCTGCAGTACGGATCGGTCACCCGCCTCGCAGCACTGCCAGATCATGTCGCCCTCTATCCCACACATGGGGCAGGGTCCTTCTGCACGGCATCCGCCGCAGAAGCCTCTACGTCGTCGATCGGTTCCGAGAAGCGGTCGAACCCGGTGCTCGCTCATGCGACGGAGGAAACGTTCGTTGTCGAAGCCCTCGCCGACCTTCAGCCGTATCCGGACTACTACGCACACATGGCGCCGATCAACCTTGCCGGACCGGACCCGATCACGGCATCCCCTGTTCCGCTCCTGAGCCTCGAAGAGGT
>Ga0316195_10000869_pt1 | contig 12968 bp, 12 predicted proteins | sample Phised1_MG_FD_204937 | JGI IMG/M metagenome (GOLD analysis project Ga0316195, IMG submission 204937) | Coastal sediment microbial communities from Maine, United States - Phippsburg sediment 1 | ecosystem: Environmental > Aquatic > Marine > Coastal > Sediment | place: USA: Maine | collected... | reverse complement strand
TGAGTTGGCCACCGTTTATTTATTCACTGGCGCATGTCGCCTTGCCGTTTGCGCCGGAGGATCCGCTCTACGGTAGCGCGCCGCCGACCTCGCTCAATGAACTCAAACTTGGCAATCTCGCGATGCGAGGTGAGCGGGGTGTGTTTTTAATTCCGGCAACTGACATGCTGCGGCAACGCTGGAATCCGTTTTACCCGTATGTTGAGCAACGCACCCTGCAACACCTGCAATTGATTGCGTCACCGGCACATTGAGCCACTGTGTTGCGGCAAAGTTCGGTTAAATGCCCGGATCCCGGGTGCTCAGCGACCGCTTCGCGCCGGGCGCGCGGGCCCGAACGCCTGCAATATTTATGGCTTATGGGCCCTCAGGCTTTCTTCCAGCCATCCAGCAATGCGGCGTAGAGCGCGGCTGTATCGGGGATGGCTCGCGGTTGCAGGGCATTCAGCAGGTCGCGGCTATTCGCGGCGAATTTGGCCGGACCGCCCTCTTCCGGCCACTGGCGCGTGGCATCTATCGCAATCTTGCTGGTCTTGCGCGGCTCACGCGTGCTTGGATCGATAATAATGCCGCGGCCATGTTCCATGATGTAAGTGGCGGGGTGCGGCTGCCACCGTGCGACGATTGCCCGCAGGATATCCTGCTCATTCAGCAGATTGACATCGTCATCCAGCACAACCGTGATCTTGGCGATCGGATCAAAGCCAGCGACCGCCTTGCCGATCTCAAGACCCTGCCCGGGTGCGGTCTTGCGGATCGCGAGGTAGGTAATGCCCATGGTGTCGTGTGGCTGGTAGTACTCGACGAGATACGGGAAACGCTGCCGCAGTCCATACTCGATAAACGTGTGCATCGGCGCGGTGACAAGACCGCGCTCCATACCGGTGAACATATTCGTGATCCACGGCTGCCGGCGATGGGTAACGGTTGTCACGCGCATCCAGAACTTGTCTTCGTCGCGCGGGCCAAGGTAGCCATACATTTCCCCAAACGGACCCTCGGGTTCGAGGGGTTCGTCGAACAGAACCTCGCCCTCGATAATCATCTCGGCATGCGCCGGCACGAACATGTCGTTGCTCTCGCACTTCACGATATCGAGTGGTTTGCCACGCAAGCCCCCGGCGAGCGCAAACTCATCCGGCAACCGGCCCTTGTGCACGAAGCCCGTCATCTTCGTGCTGCTGATCATGAACACAACCGGATCCTGGCCGACGACAACGGCAACCGGATAGGTTTTTGCGCCGCGCTCGCGCGCTGCAGTGATCATGCGCCACGCGCCCTGGTTCGTTTCCGGGTTTAGCGCAAGCTTGCGCGGCCCCTTGATCTGGCAACGGTAGGTCCCGATGTTCCGCCCGGTGTCCGGATCGACCGTCACAACCGAACCGGAATTTACGTAGCGACCGCCGTCACCCGGGTTGGTCTGGATGAATGCGAAGCGCGTGAGGTCGATTTCGTCGCCGCGCAGAATAACCTGCTTGCACGGCGCGGCGGCGGCAGCAACCTCAACCGGATCAATATAGGGCCAGGCATTGCCGTTGTCGCGGAACACCTTGCGCATGTACTCCTTGGCGCGACGGTAATTTGCCTGCGCTTCACCTGGACGAACTTCGAGCCCCCAGATCAGGGCATCGGTGCTTAAGTGACCCTGCAGATTTGCAAGCAGCGGACCGTCGACCCAGGCGTCGTTGATCCGGACGCGATCAAACATGAGCGCCGGCGCACCCCACCACGTGAACTGATCGGTAAGGTTGCAGAACAGCCCGGTTGCATGAAAGGCATCCTGATCGACATCGCCCGCGCGGATCAACAAGCCGTGTGCTTCGAGCGCTGCCACCCAATCGCGGATGCTGTCGTAGGGCGCCTGCGGCACTGAACCTGTTGGCGTTTTCCCGTAGGCAGGCGTGCCGGCCTCGCCCAGCATGCCAAGTCCGAGCGCGGCCAACCCGCCGCCTGCGCCCAGTAACCCGCGTCGGCTCAGTTGCCATGGCTGGTCGGGACGTTCGACCTTGTCAGCATCGGAGGCCATGCGGCTAGATTAACAGAGCGGCCAACCTGAACCTAAATAGCGTGAGGTAGACCTAGTACAAACGCCTTCCAAAACAAACAGATCCGGATTCGACCGGTAGCGTTTTTGGGCGGCTGCCGGCGTAGTCGAGCCCACGCATCCTGGCGGTACACCCCTCGCTAGGCAACGCTTGAATTGACTAATGCTGCTGATCTGCCCGCATTAACGGTTCCACTTTCATGCGCACCGCGTTGTTCATAGCTGTATCGTTATACGCTTGGGGCACAATCTGGCTGCTCGAGCGCTGGCGTGCCGAGCGTGTAACTGAATTCCGTACTTCGCCGGCTGAGAACATGACATGATTTTAAGCAACTTAATGATTGGCCTGCCGGTGATGATGCTGTGCCTGGCTATACAGGCAGTCGTCGTATTCTGGTCTGTGCGTTACTACATTGGTCGCATCCAGGGGCAGGCCAGCGAGCTGCGCACGGGCGTCGGCTTGCAGCCATTGTTGATCGCCATGGTGGCAATGATGTTCGGTACTTTTGTACAAATAATCCTGTGGGGTTTTCTGTTCATCTGGCTCGCGCAATTCACGGAACTGTACGAGGCCGTATACCACTCGGCCGTCAACTTTGCATCCCTCGGTTACGGCGACATTGTCATGCAAAAACAATGGAAGCTGCTCGGACCGCTGGAGGCCATCAACGGCGTACTGATGCTCAGCATGAATGCCGCCGCACTCATGGCAATCCTGCAACATATGATCAAGTTGCAGCTGAACCGCCGCTAACGCCTGCCCAGAAACCTGGCCAACCGCTCCATCGCCTCGGTATCCATTTTGCAAATACATATTACCCTTCCCGGCGTTTTTCATTGACCGTACTGACCGTCCCCCTGCATTGGGGTATGCCTGATAAGGAACCCCCCGGCCTCAAAGAGACCGGGGGTTTCGAATAGGCACCTGGGAATGTCCTACTCTCACATGGGGAGACCCCACACTGCCATCGGCGCTGCGCATTTTCGCTTTCGAATTCGGGATAGATTGGGTGGTTACTGTCCGCACAGATGCTTTCAGAGACTATACCGTCCCTTATAGCGCCTGAGCGCGCTACTATAGAGGCAAGTGCGCTGGTCACGTTCTTAACCCTGCTGGAAGCAACAACATGAAAAAAGCTCTGAAGATAATTGGCATTATCGGCGTGGTGCTCGTTGTCGGCATGTATGCCTATCTGAGCATTACCACCGCGCGGAATAATGCTGCGCCGGCCGCTGAAGCACTTGCAGCGATGGAGAGCGATGCACAAGTCACTGTCGAATACGGCGACTATCTGACTCTGACGCCGGCGGCCGCTGGCCCGAAGACCGGTATCGTATTTTATCCCGGCGCATACTGCGATATACGCGGCTACACGCCCATATGGAAAGAGATCGCAGCACAAGGTTATCTTGTGGTAATAGCGAAAATGCCATTCGACTTTGCGATCTTTTCACCGAATGCGGCAGACGGTGTGCGAGCAGCGCATCCGGAGATCGAAGAATGGATTATTGCGGGACATTCAATGGGCGGCGCAATGGCTGGCGTTTATGCCGACAACAACCGCGACAATCTGGCAGGGGTAATCGTATTTGATAGCTACCCACCGGGCTCGAACAGTCTGGCCGACGTCGACTTTCCCATCTTGTTATTCGAGCGCGCGCGCCTGGACGGCTCACGCTCACAGAAGTTTATCGATAACGCCAACCTGTATCCAGCAAGCGCTGAGCTGATCCTGATTCCGGGAGCTCAGCACATGTACTACGGCTCATTCGATGGCGGTGCATATAAGGAAGAATGGGAGTCCGGTATCGAGCGCGATGCTATGCAGAGAATTGTGATCAACGGCATCACCGCGTGGCTCGCGGCTAACTTCCCGATCAGCTGATCGAGATTGGGTTTAGGGGACCATGACCTTAATAGCGAAGCCGCTATTGCAGATCGGCGCAGCGGCGAGGCGATTAATGTCACTGGCCCCATAATAAATTGGATCTCCTGCAGAACTCCCCGCACGAGCCGGCCGGCCACCTCGGCCATGGCCTGCGCGCACACCATCTGCACACCCGGCCGCGTGCAGGCCTTCGGTGTCCGCATGCGCACGAGCTGCGACGTCTTGCAGCAATCAGGACAGAACGTTCAGTTTCTCCAGCTGCGCGATCTGACACTGCTGCGCCCTGACCGCATACGCGTCAGTTGTATATTCCCGATTAAATTTACATTATTAAGCAGATGTTGCTTAAGATTGTCTTAAGGCTGCGTTTATACTCTGAATACCACACCAAGGTATATCACCAATGATTAAAACCATTACGGCGGCCAGGCTGACAGCTCTGGCAACGACTGCAAAATCGGCTGCCCGCCTGCGCACTAACCTTAATCTGCATGATTCGCCTGATGCTCCCGTGCAGCGTTTGTTCGTTTCAACCGAGCCCGAAACCTATATTCGACCGCATCGACATCCTCGGGCCAACAAGTGGGAGCTGTTTGTTGTCCTACGCGGTGAAATCGATTTGCTGATCTTTAGCGATTCCGGAAAGCTGCTGGAGCGCATAAACATGTCCCCAACCGCTACGCAGGCTGTGGAAATACCAGCGGGAACCTGGCACAGCTACGCCTGCAAGCAACCGGGGACTCTGGCGCTGGAGGTTAAGGAAGGGCCGTATATCCCGACGCCGGAGCCTGATTTTGCGCCCTGGTCGCCGGCCGAAGGCTCGGAAGAGTCGTCCGCGTACCTCGCATGGATGCGTGAGACGTTACCCTGATATGCGCAACCGAGCTGCGTTCACGATATTTATCGTGGTCGCCTATGTTTCCGTCTACATTGCAACGCTGGGAATTCGTCCTCTTTTCGAAACCGACGAATTTCGCTATGCCCAGATCGCGCGCGAAATACTCACAAGCGGAGATTGGGTTGCGCCCCACTTAAACGGGTTGCGGTATTTCGAGAAACCGATATTCGGACACTGGCTCGGCGCAGCCTCGCTGTGGCTGTTTGGGGAGACTAACTTCGCGGCCCGGCTACCCGCCGCGCTTTGCACAGGACTGACCGGCCTGTTCATTTGCTTATTTACACGCCGATTTTCCGGCGAAACACTAACTGGCCTGTTCGCCGCGATAATATTTTTGAGCAGTCTGGCCGTTTTTGCGTTTGGCACCATCGATATTCTCGACGCGATTCTCAACCTATTCCTGACGCTAGCCATAGGGATGTTTTTCTGGGCCTACGCCGCGGACAATACAAGAGAAAGAACGCTCTGTCTTATTCTGGCGGGCGTTGCATGTGGCATTGCCTTTTTAACCAAGGGATTCCTTGCCCTGGTAGTGCCGGTCTGTATCATCGCGCCTTTTTTGATACAGCGCCGCGAATGGTCGAAACTGCTCACACTTGCATGGTTGCCTTTGCTCTTCGTAATCGCAGTCGCGCTACCGTGGTCGATCGCAATACATCTGCGGGAACCAGACTTCTGGAACTATTTTTTCTGGGAAGAGCATATACGGCGCTTCATGGCTGACAATGCCCAGCATGCTAGGCCATTCTGGTTCTTTCTGGCTGCGTTTCCGCTCCTGGTATTCCCGTGGATTTGCTATTTACCTTCGGCTGTGGCCGGGTTACGCAAACAGCCGCGGTCGGCCGGATTCGTGGCATTCTTGCTGTTCTGGTTTGTGATGCCATTTCTGTTTTTCTCTGCATCCAGCGGCAAACTCCTCCCCTATTTACTGCCCTGCCTGCCCCCGTTCGCTATTCTCATGGCACTGGGACTACGACCGAAACAAGGAAGCCCGGCTGCGATTGTTGCGCCCCGCGCAACCGTTGCTTTGCTCGTAATTCTGCTCGCCAGCATCGTGTTTTTGCTACTGAACGCTTCGGGCGTTGCCGGATCGCCGTTTTTTGATAATACGGAAACAACACGCCTGACGTCGCTAATTGGCGCCCTTGCGATCGGCTGCCTTATCTGCGCCACCATTCTTATACGGAAACCACGAGCTACGCCCATTTGGATACCGGCCGCAGCAATGTTGGCTCTGTATTTGACTGTTCCGGCGATCATTCCAAACTCTATACGGAACTCGATAATGCCGGCGGCATTTCTTACTGAGCATCAGGCACTCGTAGATGAGGATGCCATTATTATTTCCTGCGGAGCTTTCGTCTCAGTCGCTGCATGGCACTTTAATAGAGATGATGTCTATATATACGAGGGTGCGGGAGAGCTAAGCTACGGGCTTTCCTATCCGGACGCTGCAGGTCGATTTCTGGACGCGGATAGCCTCGCAAACTTGACCGTTAAACATGCCGGAGACAAAGGCCTGGCCATTTTTTGCCCCGGCGAGCGTGCACCGGCAGATGTTGTGGAAGATTTGCATTACCCCAACGCGATGAATATTCGCGCCGGGGACCGCTACAGCCTGATTGTTCTACCGAAACTGCAGCCTGGTGCTGAGTCCAACTGGCCCATCACTGATAGCGCAATAAGTCAGAAATAGAGCGCCATTAAAAGAAACGTGCTCGGACATATCGGATTAACCCTCATATCACGCACAATCCGCCAACCAGCAAAACTATACAGACGATTGGTTTGCCCACCCGGGGATAGTTCGCTTGAGGAGATCTGAACCAGGCCAAAGAAACGATACAACGCTGGCGAGATCATACACAAGCTGCGTGATGAACTGCTGAACGGTGAATTGTTTGACACACTGCGTGAAGCGCAGATGCTGATCCGGCAATGGCGTGTCCACTACAACACAGCCAGGCCACACAGTTCGTTGCATTACCGACCACCTGCACCGGAAACCCTGCTGCCGAAGGAGGCATCGCCCTGCCAATTGAAGGCAGCGTGAACTAACTTTTAAACCAGACCTGCGTTAATGCAGGCAGATCAGGCGAACAGAGCCGCGAGCCCGATGCGCTGGAACGCGATACGCCTAGAAGCCGCCGGGATAAGTTCCGCTTCGGTCTGCCCGGTGCGTACGGTCGAATCCAATCGCAATTACGTCCGGCCAGGCCCCGGGACACCTTTGCTGCCCCTGGGCCATTCAGTCCGTGACACGAGGATAACCCCTAGCAAAATCAGCAGCGTACCCGCAGTTCGCAGCGGTGTCGCGGTTTCCATGAGCCGGCTCCAGTGCGTGGCGCCAAGGTACACGAGCACGTAGCTCAGGCTAAGAAAGGGGTATGCATAGCTTAACGGGTAACGCACGAGTACGGCGAGCCACGCGAGCATCGAAATCGCGTAGGCCAGCAGCCCACCCGCGGCAAACAGCAGTGGTTCCTGGAGCATTCGCAAGGCGGACCACGTTGCTTCGAGGGCAACCGGCGATTCTCTGAGTCCCTGCATACCGGCTTTCATGCAGAGCTGACCGACAGCGGAGAGTACAATAGAGCTCGTGAGCAGAACGATACCGAACGAGCGCTTCGATGCGGCGCTCATGACTGCGCCACGAGCGTGAGTCCGACCGTGATAAGCAGAACGCCAACCCAGCGGTAAAGCGAGACGTGCTCGCCGAGAAAGATTCGCGAGACGGCGACTACTGCGACTGAACCGAGGCTGAGAAATGGGAAAGCGCGGCTTACATCCATTTCGTAAAGCACATAGAGCCAGAGCAGCGTGCCGATCGCGATCGTGAGCGCAGCACCGATGAGTTCGGGCGCCAATAGCGCCGCGATCCATTGCCGCGCACTCTTCGTCTCGCTCAACCGGCGCTGCGCGCCAAGCTTTTGCAATACCTGGCTCGCTGTCAGGCATCCGACTGCGATGAAAAGGATCAGGTCATTCACAAGCGCAGGATGACGACATTGCCGCGCTGGCTGCGTTGCGCGCGGGTGAGCAATGCCGCAGGCAAGTTCTTGACGGTTGTGTCCCTGACGACAATGACCATCTTGCCGTCGTTATGCTCGATGAAGTCGCCAAGCGCTGCCATGTCGAACGACCGCTGCCGAGCTTCGGGATACTCGAGCCCGTAGGCAAATTCATTCTTGCCGATGAGATAGACATCGCTGCGTTTGAACGACCACGAGACTGCACCGACTAATTCTGCGTCGGAGATCAATATGGTATCGGGCGCAACATCGACGGCGTCGGCAAGAAAGCCGGACGGCGCCCTGCTGTCCAGCAGGTACTGTGGAAGTAACGCAAGTTGAAATGGCATGAACAACGCGAGGCCGACGGCTCCAACGGCCACCAGGCTTGTCGCTGAAGCGCGAGCCCTGAATGCGACGATCGCGGCGACAAGTGCGATTGCGACAAAGGTAAACGCGAAAAAGAATCGCGGCTGCTCATTGGCCGCGAAAAGAGGCGCACCAAATGCGCCGCTTTGGGCGGCCACCAGGCCGGCGACGGCCAATGCGAGCACCGCTATCAGCACGACCGTTCCTGCCCTGAAAACGCCCTTCCGGCCCGCAGCGAGATAGCGTTCCAGACCTACTGCGAGCACGATCGAGAATGGCGCAAAACACGGCAGAATATAGGTAATGAGCTTGCCCCTGGAAGCCGAAAAAAATAAGAACGGCAGCAAGGCCCAGATGGCCGCGTAGGTTGGGAGGCCATTCCTTTCAGAACCGCTTCTGAGACCGATGATTGCCGCAGGTAGCAGTACGATCCACGGTAATGCCGCGTAAGGGCGGGCAATAAAGTACCAGAATGGCTCGCTATGCTGGGCGTCGTCGGAAAGAAACCGCCGGACGTGCTCGACCCAGAAAAAATAGTGCCAAAAGTCGGGTTCGCGCAATGCGATCAGCAATGCCCACGGCGCGACCAACACGACGGCAACTGAAATGGGCAGCCATGGCATCGTACCCATACTTCGCCAGTCCCGCCGAAGCAGGAGGTACGCGCCTACGACTATCAATGGGACCGCAAGCGCGAGAAAGCCCTTCACAAGAAAGGCGCCCGCACAAAATGCACCGGAGACAGCGAGCCAGGTTAACTGTTTGGCGCGGTGTTGCTCCCGGTAGGCAACATAAAAACTCGCGATTGAGCCGGTTAAAAAAAACTGCAGGAACGTATCTAAGACCGCAAGGGTACCTACGCCGGCTACAAATGCACTTGTCAGGTAGATTCCCGCGGCAAGGTACGCACTTCGCCGGCCGGAGAAACGCGCGGTCAGCAGAAATATAATCAGTGCCGTGAGACCGGCTGCCAGGGCGCTCGGCAGCCGCAGCGCGAAAGCATTCTCGCCGAACGCGAGAAATGATGCTGCATTGAGCCAGTAGCCCATAATCGGCTTCTCGAAGTAGCGGAGGCCGTTGAAGTGGGGCGAGACCCAGTCGCCCGTGACGATGATTTCGCGCGGTATTTCCGCGTAGCGCGCTTCGTCGGGAGAAACAACCGGGCGAACACCAAGTGGCAAAAGGTAAACCAGCAGGTAGAGTGCGACGAGTGCGAGCCCCGCGCGCCGGGCGGCGGAATTGGCAAAGTCGGCGGTGCCTCGAGCCGTCATAGCGGACCGCTTAACGATGCCGCAGCAGCGTGCCCGGAACCGATGGATTCCCGAAGAGCGGAACGCTGCCAACAAACGTCGCCCTCGCGACCGGCGACGGGCGCCTGCGCAATTTCGTCCTCCGGAATTGCCATGGTCAGTTCGGGCAGCGCGCGCAATGGTACGAGTTCAACGGATTTTTGCCGACAGCTTGCGAGAAATGAGTCAAACATATCGGCGCATGCAATTCCTTCGACCTCGGCGTGAATTGTAAGTACGTTCAGTGCATCACTCCGGGCATATGCAAGCAGGCGGGCATTGTAGTTGGCGTTGTCGACACCATCGCGACCGATCATTTCGTCATAGGTCGGCATCGTCGTCGGCACCTGCGGTGAGTAGCGGCACCCATCGATCACCGGATGGAACACGCTGCGGCCGCGGCAATCACTGTTGTAGGTAAAACCGAGGTCTTGTTTCGCTTGCAAGACGCGCTCGTTACAGATCCAGCCGGCCGCAGCTGAACAGTCTGGTTTCCTGCCCAGTATCCCGGCAAGCGCGTCGGTGCCCCGGCCAAGCTCGGCGCGCAAAGCCGCCGTGCTCATGCGCCCGGCCCGGGTCTGCCAGCGATGGTGGTCCCAGGCGTGCAGACCTATTTCGTGGCCCGCGTCACTCGCGGCGCGTATGACCGGGGCGAGATTCGCGCCGATCTGCCGGCCCGGCCAGAGCGTGCCGGCGAAAACAATGTCCCAGCCGTAGAGGCTGGCCGGACGAGAGCGCAGCATTTTGGCGATGAAGCTCGGCTTGAACAGGCGCTGCATATGCCGCCCCATGTTGTCGGGGCCGACCGTGAAGAAGAATGTTGCGCTCACGCCGTGCTTGCTGAGCGTGTCAAGCAGACGCGGCACGCCATCGCGCGTGCCGCGAAATGTATCGACATCGATTCGTAGCCCGATGCGGATCATGCCGATTGCTTATTCGCCGCGATCGCCGCAACAGTATCAATATTATCGCGCAAGAAAAAATCCAGAGTGCGCTCGACGGAGGTCTCGATCGGGATGACGGGATTCCAGCCAAGAAGCTTGTTGGCATTGCGTATGCTTGGGCTGCGGTGCGCGACGTCTTCATAGCCGGCTCCGTAATACGAACGGCTCTCGATCTCGCGAATTCCCGCGAGCGGCGGAAAATGGTGTCGCTCCGGATGCTGCTCAAATTTCGCTACGAGCAACTCGGCAAGTTCACGGATACTGGCTTCGTTACGCGGGTTACCGATATTGAAGATTTTGCCATCGGCCACACCGTGATCATTGCGAATAATCCGAAACAGGCACTCAATGCCCTCGTTGACGTCGGTAAAGCAGCGCTTTTGTTGGCCGCCATCGATAAGCAACAGTGGCGTGCCCTCGACCAGATTCAGGATAAGCTGAGTGATCGCGCGCGAGCTGCCAATCCGCGCCGCTTCGAGTGAATCAAGCCGCGGCCCGATCCAGTTGAAAGGCCGGAACAGCGTGAAACGCATATCCCCGCGCTGTCCATAGGCCCATATAACCCGATCCATGAGTTGCTTGGAGGCCGAATAAATCCAACGCTGTTTGTTGATCGGCCCTACAATCAGTCGCGACGTATCCTCGTCAAACTCATCGTCATCGCACATTCCGTAAACTTCCGACGTCGACGGGAAGATGAGTCGCTTGTGGTACTTGGCGCAGTAACGCACGATACGAAGATTCTCCTCGAAGTCGAGTTCAAAGACGCGCAGGGGATTCCGTGTATATTCAATCGGTGTCGCGATCGCGACAAGTGGAATGATAACGTCGCATTTTTTTACGTGATACTCGATCCACTCGCTGTGAATCGAGATGTCGCCTTCGTGGAAATAGAAATCGGGCTGGTCTTTCAGTCGGCTGATTGAATTATCATTCAGGTCCATACCATGAACCTCGTAGCCACCTTCGGCAAGCAGGCGCTCGCTCAGGAAATTACCGATGAAACCGTTAACGCCGAGAATCAATATGCGGGTTTTGCGTTTCTGGGTGAGGCGCCGGTCTGGAGTCGTCTGAAAGCGCAGGCCTTCGACAAGGTTGAGATCTGCCGCCAGCTGGCCGCCGCTCATATAAAGTCCGCCATTCTGTTGCGCGTATTTCACTCGCAATGTCGTACCTCGGCCGCAGGCAATTTCTAGCGGCGCTGCGCTAATGATCGTGCCCGGTACCTTGCCGTGTTGCCGCGTAGTCGCCTCAGCCTCCCAAATCAATACCTCGATCGAGCGTGCGTGCGTGAAGGCACCTGGGTAAGGCCGGGTTACTGCACGCACAAGGTTTGCCACCTGCTGCGCGGTCTGGCTCCAGTCGATTTCCCCGTCTTCGGGTTTGCGGCGTCCGAAATAGCTGGCGGCGGCTTCGTCCTGCGGTGTCCGCGGCGTTTTGCCGGCGCGGATCAGTGGCAGGCACTCGTCGAGAAGGGGCAGAGCGGCGTCGACGAGATTTAAGTTCAGTGTCCGGGCGTCGTCGGTCGGTTTGATCGTAACCTTCCGCTGACCGACGATGTCGCCGGCATCGGGTCGAACCGTCATGTAGTGGAGTGTCACACCGGTTTCAGTTTCGCCGTTCAGAATTGCCCAGTTGGCCGGCGCGCGGCCGCGGTATTTCGGCAGTAATGATCCGTGCAGATTGAAACAGCCATGGGTCGGTATCTCGAGCAAATCCTTCGAAACCAGGTTCCGATAGTAGAAGGAAAACAGTACCTCGGGAGCAAGCTCTCGAATGCGCTGCAACCAGAGCGGATGATTGATGTCATCAGGCGCAAACACAGGAAGATTCTTGCGGGCTGCCAGTTCCGCAACCGACCGGAACCACAGGTTCTCATTCTTCGAGTCGGCGTGGGTGAAAACGCCGACGATTTCATATCCATGAGCCAGCAAGGACTCAATTCCCGTGCAGCCCATGTCGTGATAGGCAAGAACGATTGCTCGCATAGTATTCTCTCTAATTCGCTGTTTAATTACTCTTAATCGTTGGATGTGTTTGGCGGCGCCAGAATGCGAAATAGCGGCCCGGGCCAAAACTGTGGTCACGCAAAAGCGCATAAGGAGCGCCGATCTGCGGCGCCGTCCGTCCACCTTCCTTGTCCTGAACGAGGATGTACGGCGGCCGCTCTGCCGGAATATCTTCCAGTGTTATTGCAATCACCTCGCGTCCGGTTAAGAAAGGCATGCTGCCTTCAAGTGTCTCATCGACCTTGCCCAGTGCATAAATCGGCTGCTCGTCCGGCATCCAGAGCTCGCGACTGATGCCAAGAAAACAGACGATGAGCAGGAGGCCCATAAACAGGGATGCCTTGCGATTATCGACGGCCGTTCCCCGTTGAGCTACGGCGAGTGTGCTCACAAGCTGATCTTCTGTCTGTCGACCGGCACCGCGGCAACAGAATTATCGTCCTGCGGAGACCGCGACTTCGGGCCGACAATTTCGTGGATGAGATAGCGCGGGCGACCCTGCACGTCTCTCGAGA
>Ga0316195_10000868_pt1 | contig 12971 bp, 12 predicted proteins | sample Phised1_MG_FD_204937 | JGI IMG/M metagenome (GOLD analysis project Ga0316195, IMG submission 204937) | Coastal sediment microbial communities from Maine, United States - Phippsburg sediment 1 | ecosystem: Environmental > Aquatic > Marine > Coastal > Sediment | place: USA: Maine | collected... | reverse complement strand
ATCGGTCCCGGAACCGGCGACCCACTGCCAGCCGTGGGCGTTGGATGCCGGGTCACCGTCGATCAGCCAGCGCATGAACTCGCGCTCGCCCCACCACCACGGCAGGTGCAGGTCCTTGACGAGGAACGAGGCCGTGACCATCCGCACCCGGTTGTGCATCCAGCCCTCGGCGCGCAGCTGCCGCATCCCGGCATCGACGAAGGGGAAGCCCGTACGGCCCTCGGCCCATGCTGTGAACAGGTCCTGTGCCCCGGGACCTGAGTCGTGCACCATCCGATCGAAGGCCGGGTTCAGGTTCTCGGTCAGGCTGTTCGGATTGTGGTGCAGCACGTCGGCGTAGAACTCGCGCCATCCGATCTCCGCGACGAAGCGTCGGTCCCGGTCCGGATCCAGGGCCGCCAGCAGGGTGCGGGGATGGATCTCACCCCACCGCAGCGGCAGGGAGAGCCGACTCGTTCCGGCGACATCGGCGCGATCACGCAGCGCTGCGTACTCCGGCAGGTGGTCCTGGGCGAAGTCGGCCCACTGCCTGCGCGCAGCCGCCTCTCCGGCCGGGGGGATCGCGGTGCCCGTTGGTGCGGGCTCGTCCGGGATCGGATCGCCGGGCAGGTCCAGGCACTCGTGGCCCTGGGGCCGAGCGATCGGTGCTGACCAGCCTGCCGCGAGCCAGGCGCGGTGGAAGGGCGTGAAGACGCGGTAGGGCGAGCCGTCTCCCTTGCGGACGGACCCGGGCTCCACGGCGTAGTTGCTGCCGGTCGCAGCCAGGCTCGAGCCGACGTCGGCCAGCGCCTGCCCGACGCGTGCATCCCGGTCGCGGCCACGGGGCGTGTGTGCCGCAGTGACGTGCACCGTGAGGGGACCGATCTCACGGGCCAGGTCGCAGAGGACCTCAGCCGGGTCCCCGGTGCGCACGTGCAGCGCACCGAGGTCCTCGCGCAGGGCCGCCAGTGAGTTGGCCAGGTAGGCCCGCGCCGGGCCCCCGAGCCGCTGCCAGGGTTCCGGGATGAGGATGAACAAGGGCAGGATCGGCTGACCGGCACCCTGAGTCACCGCCCGCACGAGCGCTGGATGATCATGGGTACGCAGGTCCCGCCGGAACCACATCACGTGCTGCACGCAGCCGACCCTAGGGTGCTGGACCGAGCGCCGCATCCGGCCGTGAGCCGCCCGGCGGATCCCGGTTGCGCCCCCTCGTGACCGATCCCTCTGGGGCACGGGGTGCCAGCCGACGCGTTTTGGCAGCCGGTGGGGGACAATGGTTCCCGTGAGCGACCTGATCGACACCACGGAGATGTACCTGCGCACCATCTACGAGCTGACCGAGGAGGGGATCCTGCCCATGCGGGCGCGGATCACCGAACGGCTCGGGCAGAGTGGCCCGACCGTCTCCCAGACGGTGGCGCGCATGCAGCGTGACGGCCTCGTCGAGCTCGATGAGGACGATCGGCACCTGGTCCTGACCGAGGCCGGCGCTGACCTCGCAGTCCGCGTCATGCGCAAGCACAGGCTGGCCGAGTGCCTGCTGGTCGACGTCATCGGGTTGCCCTGGGAGCAGGTGCACCCGGAGGCATGCCGGTGGGAGCACGTGATGAGCGAGTCCGTCGAGCGGCGGCTCGTGGACATCCTGGGGCAGCCGACATCCTCGCCGTTCGGCAACCCGATCCCGGGCCTGGCGGCCCTGGACGGTGCAGGCGCCAAGGAGGTGGCGAGCGGCGCGCGGGGTGAGTCGCTGGCGGCCGTGGCCGGTGCCGAGCCCAGGAAGGTCACGGTCGTGCTGATCGCCGAGATCCTGCAGGCAGACGAGCAGTTGATGGGCCAGGTGCGCGCAGCCGGTGCAGTCCCGGGCCAGGTCGTGGAGGTCGTCGTTGCTGGTGACCGGGTCGAGGTCCAGGCGGACGGCGGCTCCGTCACACTCACACCGGTCCAGGCCGGACGGATGATCGTCCGCACCTGACACCCCAGCAAGTGTCCGGTCCCGCGGGAAGGGCGCCTGGGTCCCGCGAGGCCCCGACGACGGGTACCCTGCGGGGTACGCAATACGGGAGGCTCGGGAGGCTGGCATGGCGATCGACGAGATGTGCCGCAAGGACGTGGTGAACCGGCTGCGCCGGATCCAGGGCCAGGTCGCAGGGATCGTGACCATGATCGACGAGGGTCGGGAGTGTGACGACGTGATGGTCCAGGTGGCCGCGGTGTCGCGTGCCATCGATCGCGCCGGGTTCAAGATCATCTCCGCCGAGCTGCAGGCGTGTGCCGCGGCCAAGGAGAACGGCCAGGAGCCGCCCATGTCCATGGAGAAGCTCGAGAAGCTGTTCCTCACGCTCGCCTGAGCCCGCGGCGAGGCGCGTGCTGCGCGGGTCGGTGGGTACCGGCCCGTCGTCGGGGTGTTGCGCGCGGTGACGACGTTCTCACGCTCTGCGCCAATCGAGGGCGAAATGGCCAGATTCTTGCCCTAAACGGCTTCTGGGCGAGAGATACATCACACGCGGCGGGTTTGTGACATTCCTGCGACATTCGCTACGGTGGTTGAGTCCCGCCAACCGGTGGGACGGGGCGGACGGCGCCGAATCCCGTTCACGTTCACGCCCCTCGCGCCCGGTGAGAGTGCCGGCAACGCATGTGAGAACGGGAGCGGGGGACCCACTTGTGGTCCCACCAGCCACCAGGCGTGGGTCCTTGGGGTGAAGCCGCGGAGAACAGCGGCCGGGTGCTCCCCACCCGAACCCGACAGCTCACCTCGTAGGCCTCCTGAGGAGATTCTGCACATGGCTCTACTGACACGTGCCCGAACCGTGGCGCTGGCGGGCGTGACCGCACTGGCCGTCGTGGCCCCCGTTGCCCCCTTCACCCCCGCTCCTGCAGCCTCCGCCGCCCCGGCGCCGCAGGCTGTGACCACCGCGACCGGCACCAGCTCGGCGGTTGTGACCCGGACCCGGAAGAAGAGGACCTCCCGCTCGGCGCGGTCGTTCGCGGTGCGCTCGGCCAGGGTGATGTCGACAGGCGCCTCGCTCAAGGGCGTGCCCTACCGCTATGGCGGAACGACGCCCCGTGGGTTCGACTGCTCCGGGTTCACCTCCTACGTGTACCGTCGCGCCGGCGTGAGCCTCCCGCACTCGGCCACGGGTCAGATGTACAAGGCTCGTCGGATCTCGCGCAGCACCGCCCGCAAGGGGGATCTGGTGTTCTTCCGCAGCGGCAGCCGGGCCTACCACGTGGGCATCTACGCGGGGGGCAACCGCGTCCTGCACTCCCCGCGTCCCGGTCAGCGCGTGCACACCGCGCGCATCTGGACGCGCAACGTGACCTTCGGTCGCGTCCTCTAGGACCACTGCGGGTCACGCCCGCGGACCAGTGCCCGAGCCCCAGTCGCTCGGGCACTGGCATGTCCGGGGCGGGTCAGCCCGCCGGCGTCTCGGCGAACAGGTCATTCATCTCGTCGTCGAGGGCCGAGACGAGGTTGGCGACATCCGGGATGACCGACGCGTCGGCCTTGAAGCCGACCCGGATCTGCCCGTTGTAGCTGAAGATGCACGCCCCGAGCGTCTGGTGTGAGGCACCTGGCACCCAACCGAGGACGCCGACCATCTCGCTGCCTGCGAAGTAGCGCGGCTCGGTCGGTCCCGGGACATTGGTGGTGACGCCGAACGCCTTGTTGCCGAAGAACGAGATCATCTGGCGCGACATCCTGGCGGTGACCGCCCCCACGGATCCGATGGCGTGGGCCAGGCCGAAGGTGAGCATGGCCTCGGGGCCCTGCTTGACGACATCCATGCGCGACTTCGACGACCGGATCCGTGATGTGGCCGTGGGCATCGCCAGGGGGAGCTCGAAGGCCACGAGCGCGAACTTGTTGCCCAGATGCTTGGGCAGGGGGGTGTCGAAGGGTCGCAGGTTGATCGGGATCATCGTGACCACGTCGCGCGGGACCTCGCCGCGGGCGAGGACGTACCGGCGCAGCGCACCGGCCAGCGCACCGAGCATCACGTCGTTCACGGTCGCGTCGTGGCTGCGGGCCACGCGCTTGACCTCCGCGAGGTCGTACGGCGGGGCCCAATCGGCACGCTTGGCCACGCCCGGGCGGCCGAAGGGCAGTGCGTCCGGGGCGGTGCCGATCAGCAGCTTGTCGACGGCGTCGGCGGTGCCGCGCGCTTGGTCGGCCAGCTTCCAGACCAGGCTCCCCCTGTGGTCCGGGTCGAGCATCTGCATCAGGTTCGCGGCCGAGTTCGTCGCCGTCACACCCGCTGCCAGGGGCAGCGTCACGAGGTTGCTGACCGCGCGGGAGGCGCGGTCCGCCCTGCCGGGGTGCTGCCGGCCGGGGGGTGTGTCCTCGACGTGGGGCGGTGTGCGATCGGGGTGCCCGGCGAGATGGGCGGTTCCGACCCGGGGGGCGCCCGGGGCGTGGGGCTGGGCGTCCGGGCTGTCGCCCTCGGGGGTGTCGGTCGTGAGGTCGAGCAGGACGCGCACGAGGGCCGTGCCATCGGCGATGGCGTGGTGGAAGCGCATGATCACGGCGCTGGCATCAGGACTGTTGAGCACGTGGGCATGCCACAGGGGCCGGTCGCGGGGCAGTGGCTCGGACATCTGGGCCTCGAGGAACCGCTGGACCTCGTCGTGGGCCTCCCCGGCCAGTTCGTGGACGGTCAGGTGGTTCTCGAGGACGAAGTCCGGATCCTCCACCCAGTGGTCGATTCCCACGGCTGAGGAGGACGCCTCAGCCCGCCAGCCGAAGACGGGGTAGCGCTCGAGCATGCGGGTTCGCAGCGTCTCGAGGACTGCTTCCCGGTCGAGGGGCTCGGAGAACCACATGATCGACTCGATGACCATGAGGTTCTCGGGGGAGTCCATGTTGAGCCAGAGGGAGTCGTTCGGAGACAGTGTCACGCGGGTGGGCATGGGCTCATGCTGCCGTGTCGCCGGGGCGGAGTCGCACCCGGCTGGGTGTTCACCTCCCGGCCAGCGGTCCGCAGCCCATCGCCGGGGCTACTCGGCGCCGAGTGCGAGCAGCTCCTCCATCTCGGCGGTGTAGGCGGCCACCAGGTTGGCGATGTCGGGAACGGCGTTCGCGTCGGTCTTGAACCCCACCCGGATCTCGTTGTTGTAGCTGAAGATGCATGCTCCGACCGACTGGTCGCCAGCACCGGGCACCCAGCCCAGGATGCCCACCATCTCCTGGCCCGCGAGGTAGCGCGGGTGCTGCGGCCCGGGGACGTTGGTCGTCACGCCGATCGCCTTGTTCCCGAAGTACTCGTTGACCTTGCGCGTGACGCGCGCGGTGTAGGTGCCGAACTTGCCCAGGGTGGTGGCGATCCCGAAGGTGAGCAGCACCTCCGGCCCGGCCTTGATGACCTCCATGCGCTCGTGGGCGGCATCAAGTCTCTCCACGGAGCTCTCCACCTCGAGCGGCAGGTTCAGCGCCACCAGGGCGAACCTGTTGCCCAGGTGCGGCGGCAGCGGCTCGTCGGTTGGGCGCAGGTTGACCGGGATCATCGTCACGACATCGGCGATGGGCTCGTTGCGTCCGGCCAGATAGCGACGCAGGCCACCGGCCAGGCCGGCGAGCATCAGGTCGTTGACCGTGCCACCCCGCGATCTGGCAGCCCGCTTGACGGTGGCGAGGTCGTGCGCCGGCGCCCAGTCCGCGCGCTTGGCGATCCCCGCCTGTCCGAAGAGGGCCACGTCGGGCGCCGTCCCGACGAGCAGCTTGTCCAGCGTGTCCGCTGTCCCCACACCGTGGTCGGACGCCTTGGCCACCATGCTCCCGGGCCGGTCGAGGTCGAGCATCTCGAGCAGCTTCGCGGTGCTCTCCGTGACCTTGATCCCGGCGGCCACCGGCAGGGTCGCAGCCTGGGTGGCGCGGTTGAGCGCTCGCTCACGCTTGCGGCGGCGGGGTCGGGAGTCCGGGCCCACCTCGACTCCACCGGGCGCATCAGCCGGATGAACTCGATCCTCGGGCACCGCCGGGTAGTCGAACCCCTCCTCGGGGGCATCGCTGGTGAGCTCGATCAGGACCCTGGCCAGGGCGGTTCCGTCAGCGATCGCATGGTGGAACCGGATCATGACAGCACCGAAGTCGGTGCCCTGCAGGATGTAGCAGCGCCACAGTGCGTGATCCCTGTCGATCGGCTCGGAGCATCGCTCCTCGATGAACCTCTGCAGCGCGATCCGGCCCGCGTCGCCACCGAGTTCATGCTCGGTGACGTGCCGATGGATGTCGAAGTCCGTGTCCTCGACCCACTCGTCCTTGCCCCCGACCGTGTCGTTGGACCGGGGGCGCCAGTGGAAGACCGGGTAGCGGTCGACCACGCGTTCCTGGATGGCGCGCAGGACCGCGTCCGGGTCGAGTCGATGGTGGAACCACATCACGGTCTCGATGACCATGAGGTTCTCGGGGGAGTCCATGTTGAGCCAGAGGGAGTCGCTGCTGGACAGCTGCATCACGGCGGGTTCGGGTTCGGCCATGGACACATGGTGCCCGGGCTGGACACAGGATGCAGCGCCAGCGGCAAACCGGCCCGATGTCGCCCTGCCCGGGGCGCCGACGGTGGGGCTTCCGAACCGGCTGCGCGAGGACTAGAGTACGTAGTTGAACGATGAATGAACTTGGTGGAGGTCCCATGGCTGGCGAGCGGGTGATCGAGCATCCCTACGCCGTCCACGTCCGGGCGGCCGCGGCCGCCGGGGAGCACCATGCCTGGCGACCCGATGATGGGCCGCTGCCAAGCCTGTACGTGAGCCACGGGGCGCCGCCGCTGTTCGAGGATGCCGAGTGGATGAGCCACCTGTTCGCGTGGGCACGCTCGATGCCCAGGCCGCGGGCGATCCTGATCGCCTCGGCGCACTGGGAGTCCGCCCCGCTGGCGCTGTCCTCGCCGCAGGCTGCCACACCTCTGGTCTACGACTTCGCCGGATTCGATCCGCGCTACTACCGGATGCGCTATCCGACCCCCGAGGCCTCCGAGCTCGCGGGGTTGGTCGCGGGACTGGTGCCTGACGGGTCAGGGCTCGTGCAGACGAATCGTGGGCTCGACCACGGCGCCTGGGTCCCCCTGATGGCGATGTATCCCGAGGCTGACATCCCTGTGCTGCAGCTGAGCCTGCCGACCAGCAGTCCGGTGGGGCTCGTCGGGCTCGGGGAGAGGTTGCGGACCTTGCGCGAGCACGGAGTCCTGGTGATCGGGTCGGGATTCATGACCCACGGGCTTGCCTTCGTGGACTGGGCGAACCCGGCCGCTGTCCCGGGGTGGTCGCGCGACTTCGATGCGTGGGCCCTCGATGTCCTGGCCCGGGGTGACCTCGATGCGCTGGCGTCCTTCCGTGAGCGGGCCCCGGGTATGCCCTATGCCCACCCCACGGTCGAGCACTTCATCCCGTTGTTCCTCACGCTCGGGGCCGCAACGGACCTCTCGGTCGGCCCGCAGACGACCATCGACGGGTGGATGTACGGGCTCTCGCGGCGGTCGTTCCAAGTGGCCTGAGGGCGTGCGGACCCAGTCTCTGGCCGAAGGGTGGCTGCCCACGCTGGACCTTGTCCCGGGGAATGGATAAGGGTAGCCTTCCATTGCCTGCCGGAGAGGCGGTGCCCATCGGGAGGTCCCATGAGGCGCTGTGCACGGGCGGGGCTGATCCTCGCCCAGGTGTCGTTGGTGCTGGGGGCCTGCACGAACTCCCCGCCGGCCACGGTGGAGCCCACCGCCCGTCCCCCGAGTGCGGCTCCTGCCCCGCAGGCCTCACCCCTGCCTGGCACGGCGGATCCAGTCGTTGTCAGCCGCCAGACAGGCGCGTCCACAGCCAGTGTGGAACCGCTGCTGCCCCGCGCGACAGAGCCCGGCGATGTGCTGGCCGATGCTGCACTCGCCGAGCGGCTCGACTCAGCACTTGCCGCGGAGGAGTTCGACCGACTCAGTTCGCTGCTCGTCCTCGCCGAGGGGAGGACGGTCTACGAGAGGTACTTCACCAGGTACTTCGGTTCCGAGCCGGCCCAGCCGCACCACGTCGCTTCGGTGACCGCGACCGTCGTCGGCACCCTGGTGGGGATCGCCATCGGGGAGGGGATGATCAGGGGCGTCGACCAGACCGTCGGCGAGCTGCTGCCCGAGCATGCCCGCGACATGTCGCCGGCGGTGTCCGACGTCACGCTCAGGCAGGTGCTCACCAACACGGCGGGATTCTCCAGCGAGTCACCCGTGGACGGCATCGGCCGGGCCGATGACTGGATCGCGTCTGTGCTCCGCGCGCCGGCCCAGGCGCCCGGGGAGGGCTTCCTGTGGTCAGATGGCGGGGCGCACCTGCTGTCGGCGATCCTGGTACAGGCGACAGGGATGTCGGTTCTCAGGTATGCCCGCACCCGCCTCTTCGAGCCGTTGGGCATCGCGTCCACGCCGACGCCGGGGGCCGCGGACCGTGCGGATCGACTCGAAGGACCGGGATTCGCGTGGGCCGTCGACCCGCAGGGGCTGCACATCGGCGCCTACGGACTGCGCCTGAGTGCGCAGGACATGGCCCGGGTGGGCCTGCTGTACCTCGAGGATGGGCAGTGGCGTGGGCGACAGGTGGTTCCACGCAGTTGGGTCCGGAGGGCCACACGGACGCACGTCGAGGTGTCGTCGGTCGACGGCTACGGCTACCAGTGGTGGACGTCGACGACCTACGATCACCAGCCCTTCTTCTACTCCGCGTCCGGCAGCGACATGCTCCTGGTCGTGCCGAGCCGCGATCTCGTCGTTGCCTTCCAATGCCCGTGGGACCCCGCGGTGGAGGCTGAGGCGCCCTGCTTCGGGGACGTCCGCGAACTGGTCTACAGCGAGCTGCTGCCTCTGTTCGCGCCCTGACGCGAGGGCGTCAACCCGCGCCCAGGAGGCCCTCGGCCTGCTCGACGTCGATGCGCCCGGCAGCAAGGTCGGCCAGGACCGCTCCCAGCTCAGGTCGCTCGCCGGGCCCAGCAGGTGCCTCGGACGCCTGGGGGCCGGGGGTCGTGGCCGGGGCCACCGGCTCCTCGGCCATCCCGATCCGGTCGAGGACCTCGATCAACCGGGCCCGGGCGGTCGGGTAGGACACCTCCAGGTGGGCCTGCACGTCGCGGATGTTCCCGCGGCTGCGCAGGAACACCTCGAGGATGTCCAGGTCGGCCGCGCCGAGCCGGCAGAAGCGACAGGTATCGAAGTGCCCGGACAGCTCCGTCCCACACTGCGGACAGCCCAGGCGCAACGTGATCAGCGACTCGGAGCAGACCGGGCAGGTGCTCGGCGGTCGATGCGTGTGCACGATCAGTACACGGTGACCACGAGGGAGCCCATCCGGGTGGCTGCGGCCAGACGCCCGGCCCCCGCGCCGGCGGACACCGGGGGATGGCCCTCGGGGGTCGCCTTGATCGTGGTGCCGTCGGCCAGCCGGATGGTGGCCAGGCCGAGGGTCGCCTCGGCCTTGATCGCGACATCGGAGCCGGGCAGGGCGTTGAGGCGCGCGGAGCCCAGGTCGACCGACACCGAGCAGTCGCCGGTGAACTGCCACTCGACGTCGGCGCTGCCGCTGGCCACCGACAGCGCCAGCGTTCCTGCTCCGTCATGCAGCTTCGCCGAACCTGCCTCCACGCCGACCGATGTGGTCGCATGTACGCCGCTGAGCTCCAGGGACCCGGCCACGTTGAGCACCTCGAGCGGGAGTTCGGGGTTCACCCGGACGTGGAGGGTCGACCCGGCCCGGTTGACGTTGTTCAGCCACGTGGTGAACACCGAACGGGGCGCCTGGGCCTCGTACTCGCCGGCCTGGAGGTCCGAGTGCACGGTGAGGGTGTCACCGACGTGCGACACCCGGTGCGGCCCGTCGGCGATGGCGGTGTCCACGCCCGGGTCACCGATCACCACCAGCCGCACGGCGCTGCCGCGCACGACGATGCGCCGGACCGGCTCGGTCGCGGGCTCGGTGTCGCTCGCCTGAGCGGCCCCCGGGGTCTGGGCCTCCCCGGTGCTGGTCGCCCGAACGGACCGCAGTGCGGCCTCCGCCTCCTCGGGCGTCATCTCGCCGTTGGCCACCTTGTTCAGCAGGTCCCGCATCTCTTCACTCATAGGGAAATAGTAGACCCGGGGTTGTCACTAGTGCAAGGCGTGGTTGCCATTCTTTATCCGAGAGCTGATGTCCTGAGCTCCGGCCTTCCGGACGAGCAAGGCGCCGACGACCATCAGGCCAATGGCTCCTGCCGCGTTGAGGGGAAGGCCGGCGAAGCTGACTACGCGGGTCGGGAAGCCAGCCAGCCCGGTCCCGGACAGCGTCAGGGTGCCGACCCCGATGAGGACCGAGCCGACGGCCGCCGCGAGTGCCGCCCTGCGGTGGGCCGCGGCCGGCAGCCCGTCGGGGGTGGGCCGCGCCGGCCGGTCCCAGCCGGGCAGTCGGCCCAGCTCGGCGGGCCACATGACCCGCACCACTGCGGCCACGCAGGCCAGGTAGAGGCAGAAGTACGGGATCGTCCACAGCCAGAACCACGGCCCCGGGACGGCCAGCTCCGCGCTGCGCCACGTGACGGGTCGGTCCAGCCCCACCAGGTGGAGCACGGCCACCAGCGTGATCAGGACGGGCAGGTGCCAGAGGTAGAGGGTCATCGCGGTCAGGTTCACGGTGGTCGTGGCCGTCCAAGCCCGTGGCCGGGCGGTCAGGCGGGCCAGCAGCGGTCGGGCCGCCCCGACGACCCCGGTCAGCGCCAGGGCGTGCAGGGCGAGCACGAGGCTCGGCGGGGCCATGTTGCTGAAGGACTCGCCGGGCAGCCCGACCATCGAGGTCGGGTAGGGCCCCACGGTGATCAGGACAAGGTTCATCGCGACCGCGGCCGCCGCGACCACGAGGCCGCGCCCCCCACGCAGGAGCCCATCGTCGAACAGCAGGCCCAGCTGGGCGGCGAAGGCCCAGACCAGGACGAAGTTGAGCAGGCCGAGCGCATCACCCAGGCCCACGCCCAGACGTGCGAGGTCGACCAGGCCCACGCCCGCCAGGAGGATCGCCGGGCCGAGCAGCGGGTTGCGCTCGTGGGCCGCGACCGCCAGGGGGGTCAGGGCGCACACCATGATGTAGACGCCGATGAACCACAGCAGCTGGGTGGCCAGCCCGAGCAGCGGCTCGGACCATCCGGCGGGGGCGAGCAGGCTGACGACCGCGCTCAGCGGGGCCATCACGAGCAGATACACCCAGACCGGGCGCAGCAGCCGCTGGACCCGGCGCCACATCCACGGTGCGTACGAGTCCCGCCCCGTGCGCCATGAGCGGGCGTTGACTGCCCCGCCGGCGACGAAGAACAGCGGCATGATCTGCAGGGCCCAGGTCGCCCACGGTGCCCACGCGTAGACGGTCAGGGTGTTGCCGACCACCGGCCCCTCGGGCCGCCAGCCCACGAGCCCCATCGTGGCGTGGCCCAGCACGACGACCGACAGGGCCGCAGCGCGCAGCAGGTCCAGGACCCGGTCCCGGTCGGGTGGGGTGGCAGCGACGGCCCGGGCCACGGGCGGTGCCGGCGGGAGCCGCATGGTGCCGACGGTACGCGCCGCCGGTCGACGTCGACGGGCGACGCCCCCATGACGCGCATGATCCGTGCGGGTTGGGTGGCCAAGAAGCCCCGCAACCCGCACGGATCATGGTCGTGCTGGTCGTGCTGGTCGTGCTGGTCGTGCTGGTCGTGCTGGTCGTGCTGGTCGTGCTGGTCGTGCTGGTCGTGCAGGTCGTGCAGGTCGTGCTGGTCGGTCGGTCAGATGAAGAGCAGCTGCGCGCCGTCGGTCATCTCGATGAAGTCGGTGGCGTTGATGATGTCCTCGACTCCCTCGTACATGTCGTCCATGTCGACCTTGTTCATGTCCGCGCTCATCTGGCAGCCCCAGAGGTGCCCACCGGCACCCACGATCTGGTCCAGGAAGTCGCGAACGGGCGGGATGTCCATGGCCTCGAGCTGATCCTTGAGCATCTTCGTGGCCATGCCGGTCATGCCGGGAAGGGGCATCACGGCCTGCGGGATCCGGATGTCCTTGCCCTTCACGGGGAAGTGCATCGCGGTGTTGCCCGCCGGGGAGAACTGCAGGTCGTCCATGCGGCTGTCGATGATCATGTCGAAGCCCCAGAACGTGAAGAACAGGTGCGTCTCGATGCCCTCGCCCAGGGCGGCGTTGGCCAGGACCAGCGCGGGGTAGGCCATGTCCAGGTTGCCCTTGGAGCAGATGATGACGAACTTGCGGTCGCTGTCGTCCGAGTCGAAGTTCGGGATGACGGTCATGGGTGTCTCTCTCTACTGAAGTGGTGAGGTGGGATCAGGACCCGGGGGATCAGACGCAGCCCTTGGGCTTCGGGACGCCGGCGATGTAGGACATCTTCTTGGCCGGCTTCTTGGGGAACATCGCGAACTGCTGCTTGGTCGGGATGCCACCCACGGACTGCACGCGGCGGGTCGTGGCGGTCTCGCCCTTCTCCTTGTAGTCCTCACGGAGCCACTTGATCAGCTTCCAGTGCTCGTCGGTCATCTCGACGTCGATGTTCTTCGCCAGCTCGGCGGCGATCTCCTCGTCCCACTCGTCGAACTCGGTGAGGAAGCCCTCCTCGTTGATGTGTACTTCCTTGCCGGCGATCGTGGCGGTTGCCATGGGTCAACTCCTCTTCTGTTGGTTGGTGAGTGAGGTCGGTTGGTTCTCCTCACCGACCGTGTGCAGCATGGACAGGACGCGGGACAGCCCACGCCTGGTCTGGGGGTCGCGCATCGACTTCAGCAGCGCGAAGGCAGATGGTGGCTCGATGTGGGCCTCCTCCACCTCCTGGATCGTCAGGGCCGTCCGGTTGAGCAGGGCCATGACCTCGGGCTGGGTCAGTTCCTTGACGGCGTTGAGGATGGTGACCACGTTGTCACCCAGTGCCCGGACGTCGTCCTCGTCGAAGGAGGTGACCACCCTGTCGGCGATCGCGGCTCCCTCGCGGGCGAACATGAAGTAGCCCTTGTCCTCGGCCTCCTG
>Ga0316195_10000867_pt1 | contig 12971 bp, 13 predicted proteins | sample Phised1_MG_FD_204937 | JGI IMG/M metagenome (GOLD analysis project Ga0316195, IMG submission 204937) | Coastal sediment microbial communities from Maine, United States - Phippsburg sediment 1 | ecosystem: Environmental > Aquatic > Marine > Coastal > Sediment | place: USA: Maine | collected... | reverse complement strand
TTGTCGCATAAAGGGACCACGCGGATCAACGGCAACATGGTCCATGTGCTGGGCGGGCAGGGTAACCGCGACTGCATCGAATTGCTGCTCGGAATCCTCGACGACCTCGGGCTGTCTGAACATTATGATCTGATGATCGACGCCGCCGCCGCCCAGCTCTGGGACGGCTCGAACTATGTCCTGGGTCTGGCAGAAAAACGCAGCTTCAGCCCCCGGGAACTCGAGGACTACTGGGTGAGCTTTCTTGGAGACTACCCGGTCGCGTTGCTGGAAGACCCCTTCGCCGAGCATGACCTGGACCGCTGGAACAGCCTGGTTGCCGGAGTGGCAGACTGCCGGATCGTGGGCGACGATGTCCACAGCGGAGATGCCCGGCGCATACGGCACTTGCTGGATGCAGCCTGCATGAACGGCGTGATGTTGAAACCGGACCAGGCGGGCACCGTTTCAGCCACCCTGGAGGCACTCGAAGCAGCGCGGGCGGCGGGGGCGCAGGTCATTCTCTCGCACCGGTCGATCAGTACCGACTCGCTGGTCCTTGCTCACTTGATGGTGCACTGCGGGATTGAGCTGGCCAAGTTCGGACCGCTGCTCAGTGATTTCAGCTCTATTGTCAAAATGAACGAGGTCCTGCGGACCACGCAGGAGCCGTACCTGGCCCGGCAGGCGGCAGACAACGCCCGGAATGAATATGCACGAATCTGATCGAGTCATTTACACTTTGCGGCACGCCGTCATCGACTTCGGCAGACAGCACATCATCGCCGGTCGAATGGACCCGCCCATCAACGCCGAAGGGGCCGAGCAGATTCGGCAGATGGTTTCCGCCGGCGTGCCCTTGGAGTACGACCTCGTCATCAGTTCGCCGCTGCGGCGGGCGCTGGAGACAGCCAGGCAGGTCACGGGTCTGTCGGCGGGCGAGATGATCACCAGCTACCTGTGCATGGAGCGCAATTATGGGCTGTTGGAGGGCGTTGCGCCGGAAGATCTGGAAAAAATCCAGCCCGCGACCTACTACGTGTCGGTCGGTAACGTCGATCACTCCCTGAATCCGCCGAAAGGTGAAACCCTGGAGCAGTTGCGTGACCGTGTCGTGGCGTTTCACTCGTTGGTCAAGAGCTTTGCCGGAAAAAATCTCCTCATCGTCAGCCACGGGACCTTTCTGCAGCAGTATCACGGGTATCTGCGGGGCCTCGATGTGTATCACTCCTTGCATTCCAGCGTTGCCTGTCTAGAGCTCAACGCGTTCCGCCTCCGTGGCGACGAACTGTTATCTGACGAAAGGCTGTACCGACCGGAATTACTCGAAGAGCCTTGGTGACCCCAATTGTACGACCTGCTTACCTGGTATTGCGGGGAGCGGGTGGTTTAATCCGAAAGTTGTTCGGTCATTTTATGCCCGCAAAATACGGGACGAAACCGCATCATCAGGGCGATTTCAGCAATTGATCACCGTCCCGTCCACTGCCCGGAAACGCCATGATTCAGATCGGGTCTGGGCCAGACCGTGTCGATCTCAAGCAGCGCGATTTTAAGCGTGAATTAAGGTCAGTTCTGCCAAAATTCTAACATCGCCGGAGCCGGGAGGTCCGAGGTTCGGTCGATCGCTGAAACATTCCACGGAGGTTCAAGATGCGAAAATCTCAAATTGCTCTTATTCTCGTGACGAGCTTGGTGCTTTCGCCACTGGCCCTGGCCAAGAAAAACGCTCCGGACCCGCTCGCTACTGTGATACCTGGTGGCTGCGACCTGGTGCAGATCGCCCCCTATGGCACCAGTTTGCTGGCAAGTTGGGGCTGGGAGAATGGCACGGACCAGACCAAATTCGGCGGCGACGCTGAATACAGGGTAGAAGCCACGACAATCGACGACACTTACGATCTCAAGATCAAGTTCCATATCGAGCAGTATGTACCTGGGACGTCACCTGACGACTACGCCGGCACACTGGTCTATCGTTGCTCGACCGCAGTCAGTGAAGAGTCCGGAGAATGCAACGGCTCGGTTCTCGGAATTCGCGACGCCATTCGTGTCTTGGCCGCCGATGAATTAGGTGTTGAGCCCGAGGATATCACGACACTTTTCGCCACCCTGAAAGGCGTTTTTGTGAAGGCCATGAATCCGGGCCGCGGAGGCGGACGTCAAAACTACGATCATGTAGACGTATGCGATAACTGATCTTTGTTAACCCGGACAGGAGAAGCGCGCGCCCGGGTCTTCGGGGGCGCGTTTCCATTCGCACAGGTTCATTATCGACGTATTCGGGGGAGCGGGTGGTCTAGTCCAGGATGTAGCCAGTTACCGGCACGCTCAGGGTGGGAAACTCACGGTCGTTGGTCTTGATCGTGGCGGTTCTCTCGACTTTGCCGGGCCGCACTTTTTCGGGCATCAGGGTGAGCGTCATCTGGTAGCGGTCGCCGTCGGGGCCGCGTTCGCTTTCCAGGTCGATGTAATTCAAGTCGATAGACCATCAGAATTTGACCAAGTGTTTCGGCTGATTTCGAGTCAGTGGCCACCGTCATGGGTAGCGCACCCATATCAACCGAATCGGGGAAATGATATGCGCGCGCCTTGATTTTGGTATTGGCCTGGATCCTGAAGGGTTGTTCGGCCGGCAAATCGAGGTGCCTCGCTTGAGTGCCGCGAAGCGCCGTGTTACATTGCGCGCCCGCGCTGAATGCCCGATTTATCGGGTATAATCGCAGTCGAAATCAGGGCGCGTAGCTCAGCGGTAGAGCACTGTGTTGACATCGCAGGGGTCACTGGTTCGATCCCAGTCGTGCCCACCACGCATGCGAAAAGCCGGCTCAAAGAATGAGCCGGCTTTTTTTGTTGGCCAAGAGCAATGAGCGCGGAGGATGAGAGCCGGATCTGATGGGATAACAGGGTCAGGGCCCATTTCCCTCTTTTCGCCTGCCAAACCTCACACGAATTAGGCATTTTCTCTCACCTCATCCGCAAGGCCGGCCTGCTACGCTGTGTTTCCCAATTGATTTTTTGACACGGAAACTCCAGCATGGGTCTCGTGAATGCCAAGATCGTGTTAAGCAACCCGCGCGAGGCAGAGTTGGAGGCCATCGAGGTGTCTGCCCTGGCGGATACGGGCGCGGTGCATCTGTGTATTCCCGAGCACGTGCAACACCAGTTGAAGCTGGAGCCATTGGTAGCCCGCGAAGTGACGCTGGCAGACGGCTCGAGGCGTTCCGTGCCTTACGTCGGGCCGATCCAGATTCGGTTCGGAAATCGCATGGGTTTTGCCGGCGCACTGGTCATGGGTGACCAGGTTCTGTTTGGCGCGATACCGATGGAGGACATGGACCTGGTGGTGATACCGGGCACGCGATCACTGCAAGTCAATCCCCTGAGCCCCAATGTGGCCACTTCGCAGGCGAAACCCGCGTAGCCTGGCACAAAGCCTCTTTGGGGACCGTTACGCTGACCCCGATGCCCGCGCCACTTTCTGCTGCTCCGCCTGCAATGAAGAAGCCGGCTCAGGAATTGAGCCGGCTTTCTTGTTGGTGTGCGTACCGCGGGTTTTGAGAATCAGGCCCTGATCAGGGTCAGCCTGCGCCGCCGTGTTCTGGGCGCCTGGTCTGACGGGCTATCCGGCGCACGGGTGAACAGCATGATCAAGCCACCGACCAGGCAGGCGATGGCGGCGACCAGGAATGGCGTCATCCACACCACCGGTGACCCGCCGACGGTCGCCGAGTCCTTGAACAAGCCGGCGAGCAGCGGTCCGAGCAGGCCGGCCACGCCGTAGGCGGTAAACACCCAGCCGTAGTTGCGCCCGACCTGCTTATCGCCGAAGTAATCAGCCGTGATGGCCGGGAACAGGGCAAAGATGCCGCCGTAGTTGAAGCCGATGAACGAGGCGCCGATCACCAGCCCTGCGGCCAGTCCGAAATTGATGAAGCCGTGGTACATGGCCAGCATGATCAGGCCCTGGAACATCGACATCGCGATGATGGCGCTCTTGCGGCCGATGCGGTCGGAAATCATGCCCCAGAGGATGCGGCCGAGACCGTTGAAAACTGCATACCAGGCCATCGCTGTGCCGGTGACGACGAACGCGTCTGGCACGCCGCGATATTCCAGTGCGTCAATGCCGAACAGCTGGATGCAGTAGATCACCATCAAGCCGGCGATGGCGGATGCGGCAAATACCAGCCAGATGGCGTAAAACTGCGGAGTGCGTAGCATCTCGCCGGGCGTGAAGCCGGCGCCGTTCCTTTTCAATACGGCGGCCGCTTGCGCCGGGTCCCAGCCTGCCGGGCTGTAGCCCTCGGGTGGGTCGACCATGACCAGGCTACCCAGTAGCACCAGCACCGCAAACACGATGCCGTAGATCAGGAACACGCTTTGCACCCCGGGCAGGCCAAGCAGCGAAGTGGTGTTCAACAGGCCGCCGAACCACGAACCGGCCAGTTTGACCCAGATGGTCGCGCCGAAGCCGAAGCCCGCCACGGCCAGCCCCGTAATCATGCCCTTGCGGTCCGGGAACCACTTTACGCCCACCGCAATCGGCACCACGTAGGCCAGGCCGATGCCCGCGCCGGCCACGACGCCGATAAACAGGAATTGCGCCCAAAAGGTGCTGCCGAACAGACCACCGAGCACAAAACCGAGCCCAAGCAGCAAGCCGCCCAGCACCGACATCAGCCGCGGCCCGGTGCGCGCCTGCCAGCGGCCGGCCAGCACCATGACCAGCGCGAAGGTGGCCAGGCCGGCCGAAAAGACCCACGCCGTCTGCGTGGCCGTGAACTGGTAAACACCCTGTGGATCGGTCAACAACTTGGTGAAAACGGACCAGGCATACAGGGCGCCCAAGGCCAGTTGAATGAGCACAGCGCCGCCCACTACCAGCCACCGATTTGGTGAATGATTAGTTTTCATAATAGTAGGTTTTATCCCTTTAAATATGAATAAAGCAGGTAATGACACTTCCCGATGTACCAGCTGATTATGACCAAAATTAAAATAGTTAAAAATGATTGAGGTCAGGCAGGATTTGAAAGGCGCGGGGTGGTCCGGCCAGCGGTAGGCTGAGCTTCGATTCTGACGAGGCGAAGGCCATCTCCACCGTGCTACAGATCGCTGTATCGGTGCCCCGAGCGCGAACCGGGAACTCCGGTTGACGGTCGGTTGCGTTCCATGGCCTCAGTTGGCAGTTCTGCAATCAGCGGAAGGTCAGGTTTGGCCTTGCTCGCATTGACTTCTGAGCACAGGGTTGGGTTGAACCGGCTTCCATAGCCCTCTCAATAACCGTACAATAAACTCGATGAGTACCCGGACGCGAACTATCCACTGACGACACGGCGCAGCAAAGCGGCACCGAGAGGGCGCTTTGCGCCTTTTTTTGTATCCGGGTTCAGCAATTTGAAGAGGAGAATCACTTCATGCCGGCGATTACGCTACCTGACGGCAGCCAACGAAAATATGATGCACCAGTCACGGTGATGGCAGTCGCGGCCGACATCGGCCCCGGCCTGGCCAAGGCCACGCTGGCCGGCGAGGTCGATGGCCGGTTGCGCGATGCGAGCCACCTGATCGAAAAGGATGCAGCGCTGCGCATCATCACCGCGAAGGACCCGGAGGGGCTGGAGGTCATCCGCCATTCGACCGCGCATCTGCTGGCGCAGGCGGTGGAGCGGCTGTATCCCGAGTGCCAGGTTACCATCGGCCCGGTGATCGAGAACGGCTTCTACTACGACTTTTCCTGGCCGCCGGGTTTCACGATGGAGGATCTCGACCGCATCGCCGCCGAGATGCGGCGCATCGCAAAAGATGCACTGCCGGTATCGCGCGAGGTGTGGCGCCGCGGCGAGGCCATCCAGTTCTTCCGCCAGGAGGGCGAAGAATACAAAGCGGAGATCATCGAAAACCTGCCTGAAGGCGAGGAAATCACCCTTTACCGCCAGGGCGAATTCGTCGACCTGTGCCGCGGCCCGCACGTGCCCGACACCGGCAAGCTGGGCCAGTTCAAGCTGACCAAGCTGGCCGGCGCCTACTGGCGCGGCGACAGCCGCAACGAGATGTTGCAGCGCATCTACGGCACGGCCTGGCCGACCAAGCAAGAGCTCGAGGCGTACCTGCACCGCCTGGAGGAGGCCGAGAAGCGCGATCACCGTCGCCTCGGCAAGCAACTCGACCTGTTCCACTTCCAGGAAGAGGCGCCGGGCATGGTGTTCTGGCACGACAAGGGCTGGCGCATCTATAACGTGGTCAAGGGCTATATCCGAGAGCAATTGCGCAAGCACGGTTACGAGGAAGTGAACACGCCGCAGGTGGTGGACATCAAGTTGTGGGAAAAGTCGGGCCACGCCGAGAAATTCATCGACGACATGTTCCTGACCGATTCGGAGAACCGCAACTACGCGATCAAGCCGATGAATTGCCCCTGCCACGTGCAGATCTACAACCAGGGCCTGGTCAGCTACCGCGACCTGCCGATCCGCATGGCCGAGTTCGGCTCCTGTCACCGCAATGAGCCGTCGGGCGCTCTGCATGGAGTGATGCGCGTGCGAGCCTTTACCCAGGATGACGCGCACATTTTCTGTACGCCGGAACAGGTGGGTTCGGAGTCGGCGGCTTTTATCGAACTGCTGTACAAGATCTACGCGGATTTCGGCTTCAACGAGGTGCTTGTCAAGCTGTCCACGCGTCCGGAAAAGCGCATAGGGGCAGACGAGTTGTGGGATCAGGCCGAACACGCCCTGGCCCACGCGCTGGACGAGGCCGGCATCCAGTGGGAAGAAAGCCCGGGCGAGGGCGCCTTTTATGGCCCGAAGATCGAGTTCTCGCTGAAGGATACGATCGGCCGAGTCTGGCAATGCGGTACACTGCAGCTGGATTTCAATATGCCCGGCCGCCTCGACGCCAGCTACATCGACGAGGACAGCTCGAGGCAGACGCCGGTGATGCTGCACCGCGCCATTCTCGGCTCGCTGGAGCGTTTCATCGGCATCCTGATCGAGAATTACGGTGGGGCTTTCCCGGCCTGGCTGGCGCCGGTCCAGGCGGTGGTGCTGAATATCAGCGAAAAACAGGACGAATTCTGCAAGAAAGTCGCCGAAACCCTTGGAAATCAAGGCTTCCGGGTGGATTCGGACTTGAGAAACGAGAAGATCGGCTTTAAAATTCGCCAGCACACGCTGGACAAGGTCCCCTACCTGCTCGTGGTTGGTGACCGCGAGGTCGAAAGCGAGGCCGTTGCCGTCAGGACGCGGTCGGGCGAAGACCTCGGCAGCATGTCGATTGAAGCGTTTGCACAGCACCTTGCCGACGATGTGGGGCGGCGGGGACGAACCGATAACTGACAGGAGGATAAACACATCGCATCAGCAAAAGAAGCGCGGCGCAACCAGGATATAACAGCGCCGCAGGTCCGCGTCATCGACGCGGATGGGGAGCAGGCCGGCGTCATGGCTATCCGGCAGGCCCAGGAATTGGCCGAGGAAGCAGGTCTCGACCTGGTGGAAATCGCACCCAACGGCGAACCGCCGGTGTGCCGGATCATGGATTACGGCAAGTTCCGTTTCGAGCAGGCCAAGAAAGCCAGCATCGCCAAGAAGAAACAGAAAAACGTCCAGGTCAAGGAAGTCAAGTTCCGTCCCGGCACCGAGCAAGCCGACTACGAGGTGAAACTGCGCAACGTGCGCCGCTTCCTCGAGGAGGGCGACAAGGTCAAGATCACGCTGCGCTTTCGCGGCCGCGAGATGGCGCACAAGGAGCTGGGTGCGGCGATGCTCAAGCGCATCGAAACCGAACTCGTGGAGGAAATCGTCGTCGAGCAGTTCCCGCGAATGGAAGGCCGCCAGATGGTGATGATGATCTCGCCCAAGAAGCACTGAGGCGCGGAACGGTCCCAACGGCGATCGATCGCAAGACCGAATTCATCCGCTAAAATTCGTAGGACCGAATTCATTCGGGAACCAATCGCGAACAAGTTCGCTCCCACGGCAGGGTTGCCGGTGCGACAAAAACCTTGAAAAAATAGCTCGTTAGCCCCAAAATACGCACCCCGCAGAAGATCGCGGGCCAAAAGAAGCGTTGCCAAGCCACCAAGAGCCCCATGACCTCGTCATCCGGCCGCTTGCTGTAACGTCTAATGTAGCGTCCCCAGCGGGGACAAAAAGGAGCAGAACCATGCCCAAGTTGAAAACCAACCGGGGTGCGGCCAAGCGCTTCAAGAAGACCGCTTCCGGCGGCTTCAAGCGCGGCCACGCCTATCACAGCCACATCCTCACCAAGAAAGACCAGAAGCGTAAGCGCGGACTGCGCGGCACCGGCATGATCAGTGCTGCCGACCAGAAGTCCGTCAAGCGCCTTCTGCCGCATTCATAAGGGAGGGATGAGAGATGGCACGAGTAAAACGTGGTGTACAGGCAAAAGCCCGTCACAAGAAAGTTCTGAAGCAAGCCAAGGGTTACTACGGCGCGCGGCGCAAGATCTATCGCGTCGCCAAGCAGGCCGTCACCAAGGCCGGTCAGTATTCCTACCGTGACCGCCGGCAGCGCAAGCGCCAGTTCCGCCAGCTGTGGATCGTCCGCATCAACGCCGCCGCGCGCGATTTCGGCATGTCCTACAGCCGCTTCATCGACGGCCTGAGCAAGGCCGAGATCGAAGTCGACCGCAAAGTGTTGGCCGACCTTGCCGTGAACGACAAGGCTGCCTTCGCCGCCCTGGCGGAAAAGGCCAAGGCCGCCCTGGTTTGATCTTTCTGTAGGAGCGGACGTTGTCCGCGATGGGCCGTCAGGCCCTGTTGGGAAAAACAAGATCGCGAACGATGTTCGCTCCTACGGTCCATCCCGAGCGCTTCACGAGTGAACCAAGTCACTGAACTGCAAAACCGAGCCCTGGCCGAAATTTCGGCCAGCGCGGATCTCCGACAGCTGGATGATCTGCGCGTGCGCTACCTGGGCAAGAAAGGTGAGGTGACCGCGCAGCTCAAAGCGCTGGGCTCGATGGAGCCGGAGCAGCGCAAGGCGCATGGGCAGTCAGTCAACGCCCTGCGCGATCGGCTGAACGAGGCCATCAACGACCGCCGCGCCATGCTCGAGGCGGAGGCGCTCGAGCAAAAATTGCTGAGCGAGAAAGTCGACGTCACCTTGCCCGGCCGTGGCGAAGAGCGGGGTGGCCTGCACCCGGTGACCCTGGCCATGGACCGGGCCATCGCCATCTTCACCAAGCTCGGCTTCGACGTGGCTACCGGCCCAGAGGTCGAGTCCGACCATTACAATTTCGAAGCGCTTAATTTTCCGCCGCACCATCCGGCCCGCGCCATGCACGATACTTTTTACTTTGGCGACGGCCGCCTGCTGCGCACGCATACCTCGCCCGTGCAGATCCGCGTGATGGAACGCAGTGAACCGCCGTTTCGTATCATCGCGCCGGGCAAGGTGTTCCGCAGCGATTCTGACCAGACACACACCCCGATGTTCCACCAGGTGGAAGGCCTGCTGGTGGGGAAGGGCGTCAGCATGGCCGACCTCAAGGGCGTGCTGCACACCTTCGTCGAGGCCTTTTTCGAGCGCTCTTTGGCGATGCGCTTCCGGCCGTCCTACTTCCCGTTTACGGAGCCCTCGGCCGAGGTGGATATTGGCTGGGAGAAAGGCGGCGGGGCCGAGCCGGGCTGGCTGGAGATTCTCGGCTGCGGCATGGTGCATCCCAACGTGCTGCGGGGCTGCGATGTGGATCCGGAAACCTACACCGGCTACGCCTTCGGCATGGGCATCGAGCGCCTGGCCATGCTGCGCTACGGCGTGACCGACCTGCGGCAGTTTTTCGACAACGATCTCGAATTTCTGCGCCAATTCCAATGAGGCCCACCCATGCAGTTTAATGTCGACTGGCTGAAGCAATGGGTTGCCACGGACCTCGATGCCGAGGCCCTGGCGGAGCGGCTCACGGCCGCCGGCCTGGAAGTAGACGACGTGCGCCCAGTCGCCGCCGCATTCACCGACATCGTGGTGGCCGAAATCGAGTCCTGCGGCCCGCATCCCGACGCGGACAAACTGTCGCTGTGCACGGTCAATGACGGCGGCGCAGAGCGCCTGCAGATCGTCTGTGGCGCGCCCAATGCCCGTGCCGGCATCCGCGTGCCCCTGGCCCGCGTCGGCGCCACCATCGGGCCCGATTTCAAGATCAAGCGGGCCAAGCTGCGCGGGGTCGAGTCCCATGGCATGTTGTGTTCGGCCCGGGAGCTCGGTCTGTCCGACGACCACTCCGGCCTGCTGGAACTGCCCTCGGATGCCCCCGTTGGAAGGGATCTGCGCGACTACCTGGCGCTGGACGACACCGTGATCGAGGTCGACCTGACCCCCAACCGCGGCGACTGCCTTTCGATCCGGGGGCTGGCCCGCGATGTCGCGGCCAGCTGCGTCGCGGAATACACGGGACTGAATATCGAGCCGGTGCCGGCCGCCATCGACGACGGTTTTTCGATTCGCCTCGAGGCCCCGGCCGACTGCCCGCGGTATGCGGGCCGGGTCATTCGCGGCATCGACCCCGCTGCCGCAACTCCGCTGTGGATGACAGAGACCCTGCGGCGCTGCGGTCTGCGCAGCATCAGCCCGGTGGTTGACGTCACCAACTACGTGCTGCTGGAGCTGGGTCAGCCGATGCACGCCTTCGATCTCGGCAAACTGCACGACGAGATCGTGGTGCGGCGGGGCAGGAAGGGCGAGAAGCTCGTGCTGCTGGACGACAGTGAAGTCGAGCTCGATGAAGAGGTGCTGGCCATTTGCGACACCAGAGGCCCCGTGGCCCTCGCCGGCATCATGGGTGGCCTGGACAGCGGCGTCACGGAAGTCACCACCGATATCCTGTTTGAAAGCGCCTGGTTCAACCCGGCGACGATCATGGGCAAGGCGCGGTTCTACGGCATGCACACCGACGCCTCGCACCGTTTCGAGCGCGGCGTCGATGCGGCGGGACAGGAAGCGGCTGTCGAGCGTGCGACGGCGCTGCTGGTGGAGATTGCCGGCGGTCGGCCGGGCCCGCTGCTGCTGGCCGAGGATCGCGATCATGTGCCGCAGAACCGGGCGGTGATACTGCGTCCCGAGCGGCTCAAAACGGTTATCGGCCTCGACATTCCCAATGACGAAGTGGAAGCAATCCTGGAACGGCTTGGCATGATCGTGACGCAGGTGGATGGATGCTGGAGCGTGACTGCGCCGTCCAGCCGCTTCGATATCGCGATCGAGGAAGATCTGATCGAGGAGGTGGCGCGGATCTATGGCTACGATGCCATTCCCGAAGCCCCGGTGTCGGGCGAACTGGCTGTAGGCGCGGTCAGCGGCCATCGTGTGTCACTTGAACGGCTGCGGCAAAGCCTGTGTACGGCCGGTTATCAGGAAGCCATCAATTACAGTTTCGTCGACCAGAACCTGCTGAACGCCGTTCACCAGGGGGGCCAGGTATTGCCCCTGGCCAACCCGCTGTCGGCGGACATGGACGTGATGCGGACTACGCTGCTGCCGGGCCTGCTGACCGCCCTGGCGCGCAATCTGCGCCGTCAGCAGGGCCGTGTGCGGCTGTTCGAGACCGGTGTAGTGTTCTTGCAGAACGACGCCCTGCACGAAGTGGATCGCCTGGCCGCGGTCGCGAGTGGTGATGCCGTGCCGGAACAGTGGGGCGAGCCCTCCCGCCCCCTGGACTTCTTCGATATCAAGGGAGACCTGGAACGCCTGTTCGCCCTGCGGGGCGATGCCGAGGCGACCCTTTTCGAACCCGCCGCGCTGCCGTGGCTGCACCCCGGCGCCGCTGCCGTCATCAAACTGCAAGACGAAGTGGCCGGGTGGTGTGGCGCCGTGCATCCATCGGTGTTGAAGGCGCTGGACATCAAGAAGCCGATATTCGCCTTCGAACTTGACCTCGAAAAGGTCATAAAAAGGGATATTCCATTCGCGAAAGAAATTTCACGTTTCCCATCTGTACGCCGTGACCTGGCCATATTGTTACCGGAAGATGTCAGTTACGGGGAGGTCCGTGCGGTGAGTATTGCCGCGGCTGGCCCCCATTTGGAAAAAGTGATTGTATTTGATGTGTACCAGGGCGAGAACTTAACGAAAGGGTACAAAAGTCTCGCTATAGGGTTGATTTTTAACGACGTTTCAAGCACTCTTAGAGATGAAGACGTTGATTCCCACATTCAGGCCGTGTTGGCGGAACTGGGACAACGGCTGGGTGCCCAGTTGAGAGGATAAAAATGTCTCTGACCAAAGCAGATATTGCAGACCGCCTGTTCGAGGAAGTGGGTCTCAACAAAAGGGAAGCCAAGGAATTTGTGGATGCATTTTTCGAGGCGATCAAGGCGGCACTCGAGGGGGGTGAAAATGTCAAACTTTCGGGGTTTGGCAATTTTCAGCTACGTGAAAAAAACCAAAGGCCAGGCAGGAACCCCAAGACGGGCGAGGAAATTCCGATTTCCGCACGCCGCGTGGTGACGTTCCGACCGGGCCAGAAACTACGCGCAAGGGTGGAAGCCTATGTTGGATCCGGGGATTGACCGCGATCTTCCGCCGATACCGGCAAAACGGTACTTTACAATTGGCGAAGTGAGCGAACTGTGTGGCGTCAAGCCGCATGTGTTGCGCTATTGGGAACAGGAATTCGAACAGCTCAAACCCGTCAAGCGCCGCGGCAACCGCCGCTATTACCAGCGCGGTGACGTCATGATGATCCGCCAAATCCGCAGCCTGCTGTACGAACAGGGTTACACCATCGGTGGCGCCCGGCAGATGCTCGAAGGCGACGAAGCCAAGGAAGACATCAACCGCAGTCAGCAGATTATCCGCCAGGTCCGCATGGAACTGGAGCAGATCCTGCAGGTTCTCAAGCGCTGACGGTGGGGCGGAATTGATTCGCGAACCATCGCGAACAACGTTCGCTCCTACGGTAGGACCGAATTTATGCGGGACCGTATCGCTGTAGGACCGAATTCATTCGGGAATCGATCGCGAACAAGG
>Ga0316195_10000866_pt1 | contig 12983 bp, 12 predicted proteins | sample Phised1_MG_FD_204937 | JGI IMG/M metagenome (GOLD analysis project Ga0316195, IMG submission 204937) | Coastal sediment microbial communities from Maine, United States - Phippsburg sediment 1 | ecosystem: Environmental > Aquatic > Marine > Coastal > Sediment | place: USA: Maine | collected... | reverse complement strand
CGCCGGCCTGAATTGGCGCCCGGCCCTCTGCATCAAATCGGTACGTTGCGGTCGAACCCCCGACAGGAGACCGATGACAGACCTGTATACAGAGCGCCAGGCTTAAATTGCGGGGATCACAGTGGCAAAAAATCCTGAGTGTGAACCCTTCTACTGACCTCTAAATTGGCCGCTCATCACCGATTCTTTAACTTTTACGTGACGGATGAATGTGCGACGCGGTGATTATATATGACTGAGCCGGTCTGTAGGTCAGTGAATTTGACCTTTTCACGATGAATTTAGCGATCCACGGCCGGGATGTACGCATGCGGGCCACTATAACTATATTATTTTCAGTTGCTTATATAAGCTATCAGGGCAGTCCCATGGGCCTGGATGCCGCCCGGCCAGAGCTAACATGGCCGGGCAGGAAAACATGCAAAATAGGGCGCTAAATGTGTCTAATTGAATTAATTCTCTTTTAATTGTCGCTTTTATCACCAAAAATTACGGACTTCAGCTTATATGATACTTGCCAGTATCCCGGCGATATTTATCAGGGAATCCAGTGGAACGGATACCACCCGGATGTAAACCACAATGAATCTCGCAACTGACACAAGCACGCTGGTTGTATTCTGCCGGCGCCCTGCACCGGGTGTCGGCAAACAGCGCATTGCAGCTGAACTGGGCGAAAAGGCCGCTCACGAGGTCGGAGAGTTGCTGCTGGCAGCCGCTCTTGAGGACGCTGCCAACTGGCCGGGAACCGTTGTGATGTCACCGGCATCGAGCACAGACACACGATGGGCTTCGACCCTAATCAGAAACTCAGCGGTAATAGCGCAACCCGACGGCAATCTGGGCGAACGCATAAATGTCGTTCACCGACGTGCACAAGCGCTGGGCAACAAAAGCGTCCTGATCATTGGCACCGACTCGCCCGGCCTGACGCCGGCCTGCCTGAGCGCTGCGGACGCAAGCCTGCAAACCTTCGACACGGTTGTTATCCCTGCACATGACGGCGGCGTCACCCTGCTTGGGACGCGCTTACAGTGGCCATCATTAGCCGGGCTCCCCTGGGAAACCGACCAGCTGGGCGCTGAACTGATCCGGTTATGCGAGGATGCCGGGCATCGAATTTACGTCATGCCTCATGGCAGCGATATCGATACACGTCAGGATCTGATTGATGCTTACACAACACTAGAGGCCGACGAACGGCCCTCACGGATCCAGATATGCAACTGGATCGTCCGATCGGGCCTGATACCGTTACCCAGGCAGTTTGCCCGAGGTATCAGCGTTGTAGTGCCTGTTCTTAACGATGTAGCTGCATTAAGCCGATTGCTGGGTCGACTTGGCACAATGCATCCGGCCGTAAACGAGATTATCGTTGCCGATGGCAGCGCAAGCCGGGACTGCGAGCAGTTATGCGCGCAATTTGGCGCTGTATACCTGGCTGCCGAAGCCAACCGGGGTAAGCAATTGCTACAGGGTGCCGCATTAGCCAGTAATGACATACTTTGGTTCCTGCATGCAGACAGCAATCCACCTGCCAATGCGACTCAAATCATTCACCAGCATGTGGGGGAAATTTCTGACAGCGGCTATTTCCGCTTCCGGTTTGACGGCCCGCGGCGATGGTTTAAGCGCTGGCTCGAATACGCTATTAATTTTCGCGCACGCATAGGCGTCCCCTATGGCGATCAGGCGCTGTTTGTAACCAGGGAGGCATATCTTGCAGCCGGTGGCCATGCTGCCATCCCCTTGTTTGAAGAGGTTAAGCTGGTGAAAACGCTTCGTGCTGGCGGCGGATGCAAACCAGCCGCGGCAAGCATCGGGATTTCACCACGACGCTGGGAGCGCGATGGCTGGCTGCGGCGCAGCCTGCATAACCGTGCGCTGGCCCTCGGCTTTGCGCTGGGCATTGCGCCGGAGATACTGGCGCGCCACTATGCTGGGCTTACCGCCCGGGGAACCCGCGAAGACAAGGTTCATGACCACAATTAGCAATAACTGGCTGAAAACCCCATCCGGAGACGCGCGTGGCTACATTCAGCCACACGCGCTTACCGAGCTTTGGTTTCATACCGGAACTGCGTGCAACCTGTCGTGCCCGTTTTGCCTGGAAGGATCAAGCCCCGGCGACACGCGCCTCGACAGGTTGACGTTAAAGTCTATCCAGCCCCTGTTGCACGAGGCAATTGAACTGGGTGTCGAACAGTTTTCGTTTACCGGCGGTGAACCATTTATTGTCAAGGATTTCGTAAATATCCTTAACTACGCGTCAAAACTGCGGCCCTGCCTTGTACTGACTAACGGCACCGATGCACTGTTGAAACGGCTGCACAAACTTGAGGTGCTGCGGAGCAATCCTCATCGTATTTCTTTTCGGATCAGCATCGACTGGCCTGACAAGGAAAGGCATGAAGCCGGCCGCGGCAAAGGGACTTTTGATGAGTCAATTCAGTCGGTCGTTAAACTGGAATCACTCGGATTCGGCGTATCGATTGCCCGACAGATGGAGCCTGGCGAAGATACCGCGGCTATAAACGATAAGTTCCAAAACCTCCTGCGAGACGCCGGCTATAAGGGCGATCTGCGCATCGTTGCATTCCCGGATTTCGCACTGCCGGGTGCCAATCCGGAGGTGCCCGCCATCACTGAAGACTGCATGACTCGTTATCAGGATGAAACCAGCCGTCGCCGGTTTATGTGCGCGTTCAGCAAAATGGTGATAAGCAAGGCAGGTCGGCTTCGCATATATGCCTGTACTCTTGTAGACGACGATGAAGATTACGATCAGGGCAGCACATTGCACGAAGCGATGACACAAAGAGTGATGCTGAAGCATCATCGCTGCTACTCATGCTTCGCATACGGTTCATCATGCAGCGAAATCTGACAAGGTTTCCGGCATGGAAATCTGTTTAACTGTCAGGCGGGGAAGAAGTCAATTGGTTTTGTCGTGGTAACCGTTGCGACATCCTTATCCTGGAACCGGAACATTTTTACCCGCTGCACAAGTTTGTGCTCGAGCTCGTCGTCATTTAAGTCGCTCGAAACTATGCGGCAGGACGTTACAGCACCCGAGGGATCAATGGTCAGCTCGAGGACGATCTTGCCCTGCAGGCTCGAATCGCGGCGCAGCGCACGATTGTACAGCGCAAATATGGATCCCTTGTTCTGATCAAACACGAGTTCGATTTCCTCACGACTCCGCGATGGCGCGGAACCGCCCCTGACAACGTCAGGCTTGCCGGAACCGGCAGCTCCAACAGGACTGGCAACCTGGGTCGTAGAACGACTGGCCAGACCGCCGCCACCCGTATTCCTGCTCATGCCCGCAGTACTGATGCCCCCGCTCCCGCTGCCCGCTTTTGCCGAGATAACCGATCGTTCGACATGCTGCGCCTCGCCGGCAGAAGCGGCGAGATTGGCGTCGCCCATCACATTATCGACGACTGCAGAATCCCGCAGCGCTGCAAGCTGCTCGGCAAACGGCAGTAATCCTGCACGCGCAGCCGTTTCCCGCGCCTTCTCCTTCGGTGCTGCTGTAACCACCGCAGGCTTTGGCGTATTAACCGGCTTTTCGACGACAACGGCAGGTTCGTCGGGAACCACAACTTCCTTTTGCTCGACCACTACGGGCGGTGGCGGTGGAGGCGGCGCCGGTTTCTCCAGCAGCAACCGCGCGAAACGCGGGGGCGGCTCCTGCACCTGGTTAGGGGCAGGCTGCGGAACCGGCAACAACGGGACCACAACGGCAAACACCAGTGAGGCGATAAGGAGCTGCCTGACCAGCTTTGCGAAGCGGTCATCCTGCTCTCGGGCCATCTCCCATGGCAGCTGGTATGTGCGATAAATTGCTGTCACATCATCCTACCTTCGCTCAGATTCCGGCGCTGGCAAGCAAGCCGCTGGTCGCTGGCTCGTTGTGCGTCACTGCAAGAAAAATTCTGCCGTACTCGGCAGCTGTACAACTGGCCATCACCTTCTTTAGCACGCTATATGGCAATTCGTGGTCCCCCATGATCGTGACCTCGCGATCGGGTGTGCCGGCCGCTGCATCCTTGCGCAGGAGGCGATCCGTTTGCGATCTTAGCTCCTGCTCGAGCGCCTTTATAACGACGGCCTCCTGCTGCTCGACATCGGCCACGCTGACCACCGGTTTGCCCTGCACCAGAACATCACTGGCTGTGATCATAATTACCACATTCTCGCCGGCTTTCTGGTCGGCGTATGACTCGGGTAACTGCAAGTCCCTGGCATTCGGCAGAGTTTCAACATCCTGCGAATTAACGAGCAGGAAAAAAACCAGGATAGTGAAGATGTCCATCAGGGACACAAGGTTGAGCGCACCTATACTCCGGCGCTTGTGATGCTTTTCCATTCGTTTGGCGCGACGTGAAGACATGGTGGTTTCCCTTAATTGCGCGCCGAGGCCACTATCGGTGCATCACCGATAGATATCTCGGGAAATAATTCTGCCCTGCCAAACTCGCCCTGCACGTCGGGTCTGTAACTGCGCACGGCATCCATGATCTGAACGATTGATTCATAGTCAATATCGGACTCCAGCAACAGCGTTACCGCCAGCTGATCCGGAAAGGTCGCCTTGACGTCCTTGAGTTTGCTGGTAAGACTCGCAACGTCATAATTGCCATTGACCTTGGGGATCACACTGAATACTCCCGCACTCCGGTCCCCGACTTCAATTTGTGCGTCCCTCACGATAACTTCCAGCGCAAACTCGGGTTCGCGGTTCTCTGTCGTTGTTTCAGAGACTGGCAAATTGAGCTCGATGACCGCGGTTTGCGAGAACACCGCCGTGATCAACAGGAACGGCACGAGAATCACCATGAGGTTCATGAAGGTCTTGATATCAAGCTCCTCCGGCTCGCGACGATGTCGCCTGCGCCAACTTCGTCTCATGCTGACTTACCTTCTTCGGTACGCCGTTCAAAAATCGTGTTCAGAAATTTAACGGATGCCATCTCAAGACTATCGACCAGCTCTGTGGTCTTTGTCTGGAGAAGCGTATGCGACAACAGCAGCGGAATAGCGACGATAAGCCCAAAGGCAGTAGTGTTCATCGCAACGGAGATACTGGCCGAGAGCAGGTCTGCTTTTTCTGCAGGGTTGGCGCCCGATACCGCGGTAAAGGCCTGGATGAGGCCGATGATCGTGCCGAGCAAGCCGAGCAGGGTCGCAATATTGGCGAAAGTGGCGAGATAATGAGTGCGCTTTTCCAGCCGTGGCATCACCTCCATCAGGCTTTCTTCCATTGCCTTCTCTATATCGTCGCGTCGTGCTGCGGAGGCGCTGCGCTTCAGCCCATAACCCAAAACGGTAGCGATAGCTGCCTTGGACTTGTTCGTAAGGCTGACGGCTTCATTGAATTTTCCCGCACGAATATACGGCGTAACCTCCTGCCATAAATTTTTGCTGCTAACGGTTGCCCGTGTAAGATAAATCCAGCGTTCGATCGCTATGGCCGCGCCCAGAGCGAAGACAATGACGATCGGGTACATAAATAACCCGCCATCCTGAAAAAAACCGACTATGCTGCTGTAGTAATTCATGACTTGGTCTCCTGAAATCGAAATTCGCGCAGTTACTAACTGCTACTTGCTATCCACACGCGTTGTCTCGTCTGCATGCTCCATTGCATGTAATTGCTCGAAGTAACTTATCTGGCGCTGAAATACCTCGCGATCGATAGGAGCAAGTACTTCATCCAGCAAACTTTGCACCGGTTTACCGGTCAGATCCCCTGCATCTGCATCCTTCCACGGCACGATGTAGAGCACTTTCGGCAATTCCTGGTTACCTGTTACAGACGTTGTATCGAGATCCAGTCTGTCCGTCTGGAGAGCCGCCATTCGCGGCTTTTCCACTTCGGGCGGCAGATCATCGGCAACAGCTGATGCCACATGCAATACGATCGCTAAAGGCGCGCACAGAATCCGGAAGCTCTTCACAAATTTCATAGCGCCTCCGGTGAATTCGCAGCCTGAACAGGCACATTGCCCCGACGTTCCAGATCATCAATCCAGCGTGCCACGACCGGATCGGCTTCTGCTCCGTCGGTAAGCGCCTGGTAATGACGGAAGCACTCTAGCGCGGCCGGGTAATCCTGCTTGTAGAGTTCACTCAGAATCCCTAGGTTGTACCAGGCATTGGCGTAGCCCGGATCGGCGATTGTGGCCTGACGCCAGTAGGCTTCTGCCGCAGCAAAATCCCCTTGCTGCCGACTAAGCAATCCAAGCCTGTTCATGGCTTCAACCGCTGCGGGATCAACCTCAACGGCTTTTTTCAGCAACCAGAGCGCCTGGTCGGTTTGCTTCTGTCGTTCATACACGATTGCCAGATTTGTATAGGCTGCCGAGTAGTCGGGATATCGCTGGATGAATGCCTCCAGATCACGGATGGCGGCCGCATCATCCCCGGCAACGACCCTCGCAAGCGCTGCGTCGAAATCCTGACGCACCGTCGCAGGTATCTCTAAATCAGCGGCGGCGGCTCCGGCAGAGCCGCTTTGTTTGACGCTGCCTGCACATGCTGTCAGTAACATGCCGGCCGTCAGAATGAGCGTTGGTTTACAGATCCGCCACATAGTTTTCCACCTTTTCAAATTTGGCATAGCGCGCCGGCATGAGAATTGCGAGTTGCTCGAAACTTGCCGCCACCCATTCGTCATAGACGCCTATCACTGCGCGCGAGGCGTTCACCTCGTACAACTCGATGGCTTTCTCCTCGAACGGGAAAGCCTGCTCCTCGAGCAGCAGTCCATACTGCTCGAGTTCGTCAGACGACAGCCCCGCCGGACGTTCAGAGTCGAGCAAGTCAGAACTGAGCTGCTGATAAATTTCTGCAATTCTGTAAGTGGCTGCCGTCGTCACGGCTGCCATGCCGTAGCCGGCAGCGCGGTTATAGGCCGCCAGAGCCTCTTCCATAAGACTCTTTTTCAGCTTCAGACTCTGATCCAGGGGCGCTCTGAGGCGCACAGAATTAAACGCTGCACGGCGCGGCTCTGCCAACTCAAGCATGGCCTCCGCGGCCAGAGTTTTTGTGCGTTCATTGCGCTGCGAGCCCGCCGCAGCATCTGCATCAACGATTGCCTGCTGCCATTTCCGCACATCCGTCGAATCACTGGATTGTTTGGCGAGTTCCACCAGGCGCTGACGCACCTCGATAGCCTCGGGCACCGGTTGCGGAAAGAGCGCTATATAGCTGGTCCAGCTGCTTCTTGCATCATTAACCTTGCCAGACTCTTCATACAGTGACGCTGCAGTCCATAGAGCTTCTCTCTGGATATCGGCGCTAACACCGTCCTGTTTGGCAACAAGCATGTATTGCTGAGCCGCCTGTGCAGACTTGCCGGACTCGCGATAGGCAACGGCCAGTTTCTGGGTCGCTTCGTTGGCGAATTTATCACCAGGGAAATCCTTCAGGAACGCATTAAGTACGGGTATCGAATCATCCCAGCGGGACTGCTTTATGAGCAGGCTTGCAGCATCATAAGTCGCGGTTGCGCGTATAGATGCTTTTGGCGTAACGGCCGAAACCCTCATGAAATCGCTGACAGCTTTGTCCGCATCACCGGCCGCAGCAGACGCTTCGGCCTGGCGATAAATAGCAGCGGCAATGCGCTCATCCAGTTCCTGCCCGCTCAAGCCCGAACCGGGACCGAGTCTGCGCAGCTCCAGATATGCCCTCTCAGCACGATCAAAATGCTGTAAATCAAACTGCCCATGCGCAACGACGGTCCAGGCTACCCGGCGCAGCTTGTCTTCGAGCTGTGGCTGACTCACAAGGAGTTCGCCGGCTACCAATACGGCCTCTTCCTGACGGTTCGCGGCGTAATACGACTCAGCCGCACTCGCCAGCACCGCGCCGGCCTGCGCATGACCAGGGAATGTGCGCGCAAATTTCACCGATTCACGCAGCTCACGTTCCTGCCAGGCATCGCGCGCCTGGCCATCCAGTGTCGAAAGTTGTGCCCTTGAGGCGAGCAAACCTGCATAAGCAGCTTCGGATGCCTGCGCGTATTCCGGGTAGTTATAGGCGGCAAGCAGGTAATACTGGTTCGCTTCTGCATAAGACTTCGATTCCATAAGCAATTCGCCAAGCAAGAAACTGCGCTGGGCTGAATCGGGGTCGTCAGGAAAGTAGTCCAGATAGCGTCGATACCAGTTAGCGGCGCGGGCATAGGCCTCACGCTCGCCTGTTTTCTGAGCTTCGGCATGCTCAAACTGGGCCAGATCGCTCAGACTGCCTTTAAGCGGTTTGATGACATCAGGCCTGCTGCGCGGATCGTGAAAAGACCAGTAGTTGCTATCAAGTCCGTAGGCCTGAACAAACTGCTGTTTGGCTTCCATTACGCGAGTCGGAAAATCACCGGCTTTGAAAGCCTGAATAACACGCATCGAAAGCTGCGGCGCATTGTGATGGAAAGGTTCACGCGCTACGAACGCGTCGAAAGCGCCGGCAGCATCCAAATAGCGCTCCTGCTCTATATAGAGATTGCCAAGACTGGTGTACAGAAGATAAGCGGTGTCGGGTGAACCGGCTTTCCCAAGATAATGATCGATGCTCGCGGCACCGTCCAGATAACTGAATGTGAGGCTCAGAACTCTCAGCGTATCATCGACAAGCTCCCTTTCGGGTCGGCTCATCGTATCAACCCGTTGCTGCACATCAGCGCCAGGGACCGTTTGCGCAACGGTGGCAAGTCTAAGGTCAAGTAATGCAAGAAACGAGTCTATTCCGGCGTCAAACTCGCCCTGTTTGAATTCTGACCAGCCATACTTGTAAAGCGACTGTTCATAGAAGGCGGACTTATTACCGGCATCGATAACAGACTTGTAAGCCATGCCGGCTTGCGCAAATTGCTTGCGCATAAAAAGCATTTCACCGCGTCTGAACTGGGCTTCGTCATTATGGCGGCTGTCCGGATACTCCCTTACCAGCCTGTCAAGCGCACTCAAGGCGGCATCGGTTTCGCCTGCGCTTTCATACGCCCGTGCCAGCTGATAAAGCACATGGTCAGCTTTTTCATACTGGGCTGAAGTTGCAAGCAAGGTCTCGTAGTAGTTGATGGCGTCTCGATGAAGCCCTTCTGCCCCGTTGCGATCGATGCCTTCTGCATCGGCATCCTCGCCTGCTCGCAGACTAAGATCACCCAATCTTCGCAACGCCTCCTTGCGGCTCTCCGGTTCGCCATCAGGCAGATCCAGATACAAACGATACTGAGCCAGGGCAGCCTGGCTGTCGGCATCGAGTTGACTGTCGGCCGGGATCTCAATCTCCTTGTTTTCGAGCGATTTAATAGTGTCCGATTCGGGCAGCCCGTCATCCTGGCCGCCGAAAGGCAGAAGCCAGCTGAAAATCATAACTTTTGCGACGGTTGCCGACATCATCTGGCCCTATTGGTTGCGAGCCGACATGCGATCAAAAACAGATGCAAGCGCAAAGCGCGCCTGCGCCCGGTAAGCAAGCAGCCGTTCCTTTTGCCCACGCAATTCAGTTTCGACCAATCGTTGCAGGTAATTAGCATGCACATCCATTGCAACCCGCAACTGCCCTTGAAGCATGTCGATGCGGGGTTCCAGACTTGCGATACGAGCCGATAAGGTATTTACCGTTGCAGGTATAGAAGCTGTTGCGGCATCGAGTCCGCTTAGCTGCTGCCTGGCAATCTCGATTTGTGACTCAAGCTGCGCCAGATTCCGGTCCTGCCGCCAGGCGCGAACACGGAACTCGCGCTCCATATTCCACTGCAGCAACCCTTTCAGAACACGCTGCTTCTCGCGGAGCGCCCGCGAGGCAGGTAAATTCCAGGCGGGATTCTGTTCCATAGCAACGAGACGTTGCCATTGAGCCTGTTCCTCCGCCGGCGCCAGGCTAACCACATCGTGTTCTTGCCTCGCCACCCTGGATTGCTCTGCAAGCGCCGCATAGCGCGTATGCATCGCATCAAAATCGACATCCGCCAGACGCTTATCTATTAACGGCTGTCGTTCATCGTAGGCCTGCACACGGGTGGCCAGCATGTCATCAAATGTGTTGAGCTTCTCCTTCCAGTTCGCAAGATGTGCGTTCAGCGCAATCAGGTCCCGATAGCTTCGCAAGCCTTCATGAAAACGCTGATCAGCGATCGTAAAGTACAGGAACCGGCTGCCATCATCATCTGGCAAGCTGGTCAGTTGCCAGGTCCAGCCGGCAACGTTCGGGTCATCGTCGGTCAGCAGGGTATTAAGCAGATGGCCATTACCGGCGTCTGCTATCGCGGAATCAAGTCGCTGAATTTCGGCATCAAAAATCTGCAACGCCTGTGCATAAAACTGCGCTGCCTGAGGATCGGCGTTTAGCCGGGAAAAGGCGTATGGAACCGCCAGCAGCGACTCCTGCACCGCACTGTCCAGTTGCTCCCGCTCGCTCAGTTCCAGCCAGGGCACAAGTGCCCTGCGAAAATCATTGTTATTGCTGTCAGCCCAACCCACGCCGAGCAAGGCCTTGTTCGAAAACGGACCGGTAAGGCGAACCCGTTGCAATACGGGTTTCGACTCACCCTGCATATCGGCCTGCAAATAGGCGAAACCGAGGGCAACGTTTGCACGATCCCTCAAAGAAAGCAGCTCTTCACGTGCTTCGGGAAGTATCGGGGTCGTCCCTACCTTGTCGAGAAGGGCAGCGCCAGCTTCAAGCTCGCCCATGCGCACGAACGCGACACCCAGGTTATAACGCGCGTAAACAGCCCATAACGTGGGAGCATCCCAGCCAGACAGTAATTGGACGGCGTCGCTGAAACGCCCCTGCTCCATATAGACACGCGCCAGCAGATTGTAACGTTCTGCCTCAAGGTCATCCGGTAATGGGCCATCGATGCTCGTAAGCGCTTTTTCAGCGGCATCGATATAACCGCGCTGCAGGCGCACCTTGCCCAGATAAAACCATGCACGATTGCGGACAGCAGGCTCACTGGAATTAGCCAGAAGGGTCTCAAAAAGCTTGCCTGCCTCCTCGTGCTGCCCCCATGAGAGCAGCAATCCCCCTTCGAGCAAACCTGCTTCAGGCAAATGATGGTTGATCCGATCTTTTTGCCGATATGCTTCCAGGTGAGTCAGCGCGGTAAAATAGTCTTGCTTGTAGAATTGAAACAAAACTTCGCCGTAATGGGGATCCTTCACAGTCATGCCATCCGCAGCAGCCGCAATTGCCAGCAGAGGAGCCGTCGCCACAAAAAAACCGGCAACGATCCTTGCTAAGAACGGGTTTGCGCGCGGGCCTGGCAGCATGCTGCGCTACTCCCACTCACGAACAGCAAATTCGGGCTGGAGCTGCACTTCCCGATCGGTTATCTGAAGTTCAACGTACTTGGAACCGATGTTTTTGGAAAACTTTAGCGTCGCCCCGCGCTTGTAATCGCGGTCATGGGGGCCCTTCCCCGTGAAAATGGCAACGAGCTCATGGTCACCTGTTTTGAGATTACCGAGAAATAATTGCTGCACACCACCACGATGCAAGGCTTCTACTTCGCGTGGAGTATAGAGATAGTTGCTTACATCCTTGCCGTCCATCGTCAGCTGAATAGAGTCGAGCGCAAAGTACTCGCCCACATCCATGGACACGAATACGGCAACCTGGGTATTCGAGGGATAAAGCAGCTCTTCTTCGAGAAGGAACAGATCCTTGTTGAGGTCCAGAACAGCCTTCTTGAGCAGTTGGGTATCCTGATCCAGTGTGGCCGTGTCTTTCACGAGATCTGCCTGGCCGGCCGATACAATCGTTACGTACAGCGACATTAATAGCGCAAGCAAAAGTCGTCTGCCAAATAGTGGTTTTTTCATATCAGCGTGTCTCTGCGATTGTCGGTTACTCGGCAAGCAGCTCGGCAACCTGCGCTGCCAGCTGCTGCCCAGTGTCCTTGTCAAAACTTTTATGCACGAAACGAATTCGTCCTTCACGATCGATCACCAGAGTCAGCGGAAGGTTTTCGAGCTCATAGGCCTTGCTTACTGAGTTTTCAGAATCGTCTGCCAATAATGGGAACTTTGGCTGCAAGGCATCGGCAAAAGCGGCAGCTTTAGCGCTTGAGAAGTCGACACCCACTGCGAGGACCTGCAAACCTTCCGGCTGGTACGTGTCATAAATAGAATTCAACGCGGGCAATGCGTCCGAGCAACGATTGCACCATGACGCCATAAAGTTCAGGACGACGACGTCACTTCGGTATTCACTAAGTCGCAGATTACTGCCCTGTAAACTCGGGAGCGCGAAGTCCGGTGCTGAAGCACCGATCTGGAGGGGCGATGCTGTAGCACCTGCCATCAGGAGAATACAAAGCAAGGCTGCCGGCGCCTGTACCAAAGCTTTCATCATCGCCACACTCGTCGTTGCAATTGAACAGCATGCGAACAGGGCAATGACATAGCGATGCGCGAGCAGTCGCGCAATGGCAACCCCGCTGTCCTAGATATACGCAATTCGATGCCGTTACCCTTAGACCGGTGGCTTTGCGTCCCCGACTTTCGCCGGGTTTGCCCTGATCAAAATATCGCTCGCACTTCCGGCAGAACTCTGGCCGCCGGAATTGCGGGCAACGCTATCGTGGCAGGCTTGTGAACTAAATCATGTGACGGCAGTCACGCTTCGTCTTCCGGAACCGGTTGATACGTCTATAGATCAGATACTTAGACGTTCTCCGAATAGAAAACCGGCGGGCACCGGGAGCACATGGCGCCATGGGCCGGCCAGGCTCCGGCAGCCAGATGCAATTACCGCAAGAAATGACCCTGGTCTGACTTAACCGGGATTAAGACCTTCGGAATAGTAGAGCTTGTCATCCGTAATGACCACCGCCTCATAACCCGGCAAGGTTGCAATCAAATCGAGGCCTTTTTCCGGGCCCATAACAAAAACGCTGGTCGATAGCGCATCAGTCAGCGTCGCGTCCGGGCCAATGATCGTTACACTGCGCACACCTCGCACAGGCT
>Ga0316195_10000864_pt1 | contig 12985 bp, 14 predicted proteins | sample Phised1_MG_FD_204937 | JGI IMG/M metagenome (GOLD analysis project Ga0316195, IMG submission 204937) | Coastal sediment microbial communities from Maine, United States - Phippsburg sediment 1 | ecosystem: Environmental > Aquatic > Marine > Coastal > Sediment | place: USA: Maine | collected... | reverse complement strand
CGCCCTAACGATCCAGCTTGGCAAGTGCCTGGCGCGGATCCAGAATCAGGGGATGCGGTTGGCATTCCAGCTGGTCGTTGTGGTGGTGCTCGGCTCGGCGCTGAGCGACAACCCTCCCGAACGACCTCGTTCTTTGTTCTGAGTCGAAGTTCCTGGTTTGTTCGATCAAGCGCCTTCCGAGTCGGACGGCGTGGAGGTAAGTGTGATGCGCGCGAACGTTAGAAGCAGTGTCCCCGCGAAGGATCAGTCGCTGGTTCCTCCGCCGGACGTGGATTCAGCGGACATCGACGAGACGGAACCGAAAACAAAACGGGCCGAGCGGCGTACCGGGGGCTGGGCCGAAGATTGGACTGACTCCAGCAAGCAGCATCAGGTGAGCGCACTCTGGCCGCTGATGTGGCTGACGCTGCCATTGGTACTGCTGGTTCTGTACGGGCTCTTCTCCGGACATCGGTGAATCGCAGGGGTCCGCTCAATCCCGCTCTGCGCTTCAGCGAAAGATCCGGCGGACGCCCCAGATCGCCATACCCACGGATGCCGCGGCCCCGAATCCGAACAACAAGCGCGCTAGCGCCTCGTTGACCGAGGATGGGATGAACGGAACATAGCGGCTGAGAGTGCCTTCGGGCGCATAGAACGTGAGCCATCCGGCTCCTGCTGCCAGCGCAAGCAACAACATGGACGCGATCGCGTCGCTCATTCGATGGTCGCGGGCAAGCGACATGAAGCCGATCACCACGAGCAGCGCGCCACCTCCGAGAACCACGCCACGCGGCGCGTGGATGACGGCATACTCCGGGGGCAACACGCCGAGAGCCGCGACGGAGACATATCCCCCCGCGAGCAAGCATAGAATCGCGACTCCCTTCCCCACTCCCGCAGCTTAGCGGATCAGGAGTGCATCAGCGAAAGATCGACCTCGCTGGAGCGGACCGGGCGATACTGAACCGGTCCGCTCACCCCTAGATCCCGACGCACGTCGTCGAGGGGCCGAGCGAGCCATTCGTGCCAGGGCACCTCCAGAAACCAGGCCGCCTGCTTCGCCAAACGCCGTCCGTCTCGAACCGTTGCTCGGGCGCCCAGTCTCGGATCGGTGACCCGACCTAGCTTGATCCAAGCGAGCGCTGCGATCGCGCCGACACCGAGGTTGCCTGTCTCGTAGTGGCTGAAGGCCAGCAGCGCCGCCTCACCGACGAGGTCGCCCTTGTACCCGAGGACCGTATGCCAGAGGTCATGCGTATCGCGGAGCCAGTCCTTGATCCAGAGGAACTCGCCATCGATACCGCTCTTGCGCGCTCCTACCGAGGCCTCGACGAGCCCATCCGCACTGATGCCCTCCGACTCGACGAAGGCCAAGTAAGCTCGTCCAAGGCTGCCCTCGGGCAACGCACGAAGCGCATCCCGGTCGCTGAGCAGCGGAAGCAGATTGGGCTTCGTCTCGAGCAGCCGGCTACCGATGTCGCTTCGGCGAAGCCGTGCGCGGATCCGCTTGAGGTTCGGTCCCTGCAATGCGTCGATGACCTCGAAGACATGCTCCGTGGCATCCGGGTCGGCAAACACAAGCCGAATCGCGCGAACCGCCGCGATGGGACGCATGGAAGTCACACTCATGAACCGCTCTTTAGCATCAAATCGCCATGTCGAGCACTGCGCGGAAGCGGATCGTGTTCTCCATGACCTTGGCGAAAGCCTCATTGGCGGCCTCGAGTGGGAAGCGTTCGATCTTGGGCCGCACGTTTGCGAGTGCGGCGAAGCTCATCGTGTCTTCGCTGTCGACCGCCGTCCCGCTCGGCCAACCGTGGATCAACTTCCCGGAGAGCATCGCAAAGGCGCTGATCGAGATCGGATCCCCGGCCGCCGCAACGAGCATGAGCTTTCCTCGGCCATGAAGGCCATTGATGATGCCCTCGATCGCTTTGCCGTTTGGCGCCGTTGCCAAAATCAAGTTCGCGCCGCCAAGCTTCTGGAGCTCAGCGACCTCGTCCGTCGACTGGGAGTCGATGTACTCGTGAGCCCCCAAATCTCGGGCCAGCTTCTCCTTGTCCTTCCCGCGCGAGACAGCAACGGTGCGAAAGCCCATGCGATTCGAAAACTGAATCGCGAGATGACCGAGCCCACCCACGCCTTGAACGGCCACCAGATCGCCGGGCCGAGCGCCGCTGTTACGAAGCGCGTTGTACGTGGTGATGCCGGCGCAAAGGAGAGGAGCGGCTTCGGCCGAACTGAGCTCATCGGGCACCCTGGCAGCCGCCTCCCAGGGACAGACCATGTACTCCTGGTAACCACCGTCGTAACTGATTCCGGCTATCTTGGCGCTGGTGCAGTTGATGAAGTCGCCGCGTCGACATGGATTGCACTTGAAGCAGTGCCCACCGTGCCAACCGACTCCGACGCGGTGCCCGACCGTAAACGAGTCCACACCTTCTCCAAGCGCATCCACGACGCCTGCCACCTCGTGCCCTGGAGCGCGCGGAAGCTCGAGCCCCGGGAACTGTCCGAACTTCACGAACGCGTCGCTATGGCAGATTCCACAGGCCTCGACCTTGATGCGAATCTCGCCAGGCCCGGGTTCGGGGATCGCGCGCTCATCCAGGGTAAACGGCCCGCCGGCCTCTCGTACGATCATTGCCTTCATGATTCAGCCTCCGAGCGTTTGGTATAGGGCTCGAGCAAACCTTGGCAATCACCACGTCCGAGCCCTGCCTCAGGGCAACTGCGTGGGTTCTTCGGGGGCCTAAAGGCCCAAGGTGCGGCGAATGGTCTGCAGCACGCTCGCCTCAATCGACGCGACTCGGCCATCAGCTGCGGCGGCGATCTCGGCTGCGCCGTTCACGAGCTCGGCATGCTGAGGAACACCCTTCACGCGTGCTACGCACTCGAGGGCGAGTCGCGTACCGTCCTCAGGATCGGTAAACATCGCCGCGCAAAGATCCTGGAACGTCTTTGAAAGCGCCGTGAAATCGATCGGAGCAAGGACGTCCCGTTTGGACCGCACCGCATCGAAAAAACGATCTGCCTCCGAACGGCTCAGCTCACCATCAGCGGCTGCGACCAGAACGAAGGCCCCCGCGACTGCACGCAAGAGGCCATCTGAAACACTGTCGTCAAAGCGTTTCCATGCTGCAAGTGCGTATGCGACTGACTCGTCCGGGATCATCGGTCACTCTCTAGGTTGTGAGCCTAACCCGATCTCGAAGCGCGGCCAAGCATCCGAGACGTGGACGTGCTTCTCTGCAACGCCGGCTCCGGCTAAGCTTGCTATAGCCTCAGAGAAGCATGCGTCCGAGCACCAACACTACGCCTCACACGAACCAGCCATCGCGAAGGGATTCGGAAGTCCGCCCGGGCGATTTCGGCGCGCCGCGGCCGCCCCGGCTGTCTGGCGCTCCAGTGCTCGGCAATTTGGCCGAGTTCCTCAGCGACCCATACGGAATGTTCATCCGGGGCTACCGGAGCCTGGGTCCCGTGTTCTCGGTGCGCTTCCTGCATCGCCCAATGCTGGTCTTGGCAGGCGCCGAAGGTCTACGGTTCTTGTCGAAGCAAGGTCGCGAGCTCTTGGAGTCGAAGCCCGTCTGGCAGGAGTTCGTCACGCTCTTTGGGGGCGAGCGGGCCCTGGTCAGCGTCGACGGCGAGTTACACGCCGAGCTGCGCAAGCGCCTCCGTCCGTCCATGTCGCGAAGCACCCTTGAAAATCGCCTGCCCGAGGTGCGTGAGGTCGTTCAGCGGTGCTTGCGGCGCTGGGACGGTCAAACCGTCGACGTCGAACGCTTCACCAGGGACCTGATTTTTCACGAGCTCGCCGCGCTCATGGACATGGCGGGCATCGATCCGGACGAATACTACGAAGACTTGCTGCGCGTGATGCACACCTCGATCGAGGTCACAGTCGGTCGCCGTTGGCCGCGGTTCCTGCTCTGGAACCCCAGGTTTCGCGCCGCAAAGCAGCGCATCATGAACATGGGCATCGACCTCTTTCGGTCGGTCGGGCAAAGCAATCCGGAGGACGGCTTGTTTCCCATCCTGCGGCGGTGCGTTCAGGACGGCTTGCTCGGCGAACGGGACATTCCACTCCTGGCCATGACACCCTACTTCGCCGGGATCGATACCGTCGCCTCCACCCTGAGCTTCGCGCTGTCCGCGGTCTACCGCCGGCCCGACCTTCAAACCGCGCTTCGCAAAGAGCTAGAAGCCGCAAGCGCCGATTCGCCGACGGGTCGCGAATGGCTCGACCGCTTGAAGCTCGCTGAAGCCGTGAAACTGGAGGTGTCGCGACGATATCCCGTCACCCTCACCATGGTTCGCTTCGCTCGCTCACCCTTCGTCTATGCTGGGCGGCAGGTCCGCGCGGGCGACCAATTGCTGATCAGTGTCGGCGCGCAGAGCCTCATGCACGAGTACTTCGAGGATCCGGAGCGCTTCGACCCCATGCGTTTCGTGGGCCCCGACGCGCTACGGCCCGAGGCCGGGACCCTAAACCCTTACGGGATGGGCCCACATACTTGCCTCGGTGCAGCGCTGGCGGACGTGCAGGTCATCGCAACCCTTGCCTTGCTTCTGGAGCTCGCAGACATCGAGCTGATCGATCCGGAGCGGCCACTCGAGATGAAGTACACGCCATATCCACTGCCGAAGGGCGACCGACTACGCATTCGAATGCGAAACCGGCGCCGAATCGCCAAAAAGGTCACTCCGACCTCTGAGCACTAGGAACAAGACGCGACTTCGCATCGCCGCCATGCAAGCTCGGCAACGGCCGCAATTCCACTTACCCGGCTCCAATCCTAGCCTTCGCCGTCACCCGCAGTGTCGAGCTCAATCGTCACCGGCACGCCCTGCCGAAGCGTTCTCAGGACCACGCAGCAGTGCTCCGAAGCGGCCAACAACTTGTCTTTCATTCGTGGCGGAGTGTCTGGACCGAGCTCGAGTCGTACGCTCACGCTCATGTGCTGAAACCCCACTGGGACCTCCTGCGACACGCACAGCGTACCGCGCAGATCGATATCTCCGGCGACCGAAACCTCGAGCGCCAGAATCTCGACATGGAGTTGGCCCGCGATCTGGCGAATCGTCGAGTCGGCGCATGCCGCTAGTGCAGAGCACAATATGTCACCGGGATTTGGGAAATCGTGTAGGCCACCGAGTCCGCGGTGAACACCAACCGGTGTCCTGACGCCGTATCCAAGTCCGATTTCGACATCGCTGTGCAGCGGATCGCTAGGCGCGTATCGAGTCTGCGCAGTGCGCGCTCCGTCTTGAATCATCGCGCGTTCGGGCTCCTTCCGATAGGTCCGGATGAGCGCGCCGCGTCGTTGATTCATGAGCTCCCCGGGGCTTGATGGTGCGATAGCGGGTACGGATGTCATGGCTTGCCTTTCTAGTTGGCACTTTGCGTAAGTGCACTTTGCGTGATTCTTGCGGAGCACGGCTCCACCGAGGAGGCGCTAGAACCGAACAAGCGGCCGCTAGCTCGCGCATGGCCGTTGTCCGAAGCCGACAGGACGGATAAGATCCCGCCGTGCCGAGTATCCGATTTTGCGAGGCCACCGGCCGAGAACGCCTCGCCTACGCCATCGATGGCGAGGGTCCGACGATCCTGTTTCCGGCATGGTGGATCAGTCACGCCGAGAAGGACTGGGAGCACGACGAATTTCGCGAATTCTTCAGCGCGCTGGCGCAGCAGCACTGCGTGGTTCGCTACGATCGAGTGGGCGTAGGGCTCAGCGACCGAATACGCGAAACACGCGACATGACCGTCGAGCGCGAGGTAGCCGATTTGGAGTGCCTCATCGACCACTTGGGACTCGACGAGGTCACGCTGTTCGCGGTCTCGTGCGGCGGACCAACGGCGGTCACCTACGCGGTTCGGCACCCGACCAGGGTTCGAAACATCATTTTTCACGGCTCGTATCTTCGGGGCTGCACCATCGGCAACCCGGAGGTGCGCGCAGCCATGCTGGGCCTCGTTCGAGCAAGCTGGGGACTTGGCTCGAAGACGCTCGCCTCGATTTTTACGCCAGACCTCTCACCCGAGGCAATTCGGCGTACGACCAGAATGCAGCGGGATGCCGCAGACAGCGAGACTGCGGCGCAGCTGCTATCGCTCACCTACTCGGGCGATGTCGCGTCGATTGCGCCTCGGGTTCGAGTGCCATGCCTCGTGCTGCACCGACACGACGACAGCGCCATTCCGTTCGCCTCCGGGCGGGAGCTCGCCGCCAACCTCCCGGGCGCGTGTCTTGCGCCGCTCGAGGGCACGGCCCATCCACCGTGGGAAGGCGACACCGGCCCCGTACTGGACGCGATCTTCGCCTTCCTCGGCACGGGCGAAAGATCTCAAACTGCGACGCAAACCAGTGACTCGGAGCGGAACGCACTTCTGCGCCAAGGCGACGTCTGGACGCTGACATTTGACGCCGTTCAGACACATCTCAAGCACAGCAAAGGTCTCGCAGACCTTGCCGCCCTTCTGGCAGCTCCGGGACACGAAATCGCGGCCGCTGCGCTCATGCATGGAATCGAGCAAGCAACGCCGCCCGGCGGTAGTGATGAGGTTTTGGATGAACGTGCGCGGAACGAGTACCGCGCACGCTTGCAGGCCATCGAGGAGGACCTCGAGGAGGCGCAGTCCTTCAACGACCTCGGGCGAATCCAGCGTCTCGAAAGGGAGCACGAGGCGATCTTCGCCGAGCTTCGTGCGGCGACCGGGCTGGGAGGCCGAAGCCGCAAGCTCAAGGATCCAGGCGAACGCGCGCGCAAGGCTGTAACCGCGCGGATTCGGGAGAGCATCCAGCGCATCGCCGAGGCCCACCCGGCTGCCGGCGAGCACTTCACCGAGGCCGTCCGTACGGGCTCATTCTGCTGCTACGAGCCTAAAACGGCTGTCGATTGGCGGGTCTGACCCCGCTAGGAATGGTCTAGCGGGCTGCGCGACACGCCCTGGCGCCTCTTGGGCAAGGACGACGACCGTCCAAGCCACCAAGGAGAACGCCATGAAGCGCAGTGACAATTTCACCCCAGTCCGCCAAGCCACCCCGCTCTCGACGCCCAGCCGCTGGGCCATATTGCTCTACGCGACCGTCTGTTATGCAGGGTTCCATGCTGTCTTCCTCTGGATGGTGATGTTCCTCAACGACATTCCGATCCTTCCGTCCGTCAACTCGGGCACGGCGCGTCACTGGGCCGCCGCCATCGCAATCAACCTCGGCCTCGTCCTGCTCTTCGGCCTGCAGCACAGCGTGATGGCACGGCGCTCATTCAAGAAAATCTGGACCCAGATCGTTCCGGAGTCCGCCGAGCGAGCAACATACGTTCTGGCAACCGTCGCCTGTCTCGCCCTTGCCTTCGCGTTCTGGTCGCCGATGACCACGACGCTCTGGCGCGTCGAGCAGCCGATCGCCTTCTACAGCATTCTAGCCGTGCAAGCCGTCGGCTGGACCACCCTCGTCTGGGCGACGTTCGCCCTGAATCACTTCCACTTGTTCGGCCTGACGCAGGCGTGGAGCGCCTTCCGCGGCCGCGCGGTTCCCCATTTGGAGTTTCGCACCCCAGCCATCTATCGCCTGGTCCGGCACCCGATCCAACTAGGCATCTTGATCGGCATCTGGGCGGCGCCGGTCATGACCCTTGGGCACCTCGTATTCGCAGCCGCGATGACGACGTACGTCTTCGTCGGCCTCTTCTTCGAAGAGCGCGACCTCGTGCGCCAGTTCGGCGAGCGCTACCTCGCATACCGGAAGAGCGTCCCAAAGGTGCTCCCGCGGCTCTGGCCCTCTGCCTCACCCCTAGAACAAGCCGGCGCCCCAGCGAAACCGAGCGCGCCCTCGGAGAGTGTGTGAGGGGAGCGCGGAGTGCTGAGCGCGCCCAGAACCCGTTCGAGTGATCACTCAGCCAGCTTCACCACCGCCGGTGGCTTCCACGTCCCGTCGAGGGCGGCCGGCTTAGGCCAGTACAGGCGCAGGTTCATGCTGAAGGCGCCCGACTTCGGCGCGGGGAGCCAGTTGCTTTCCTTGTCCTTTCCCGGCGACTCGCGCTGGATGTAGACAGTGAGCGAGCCGTCTTTGCCCAACTTCAGCGCGTCCCGGTCGCCGATCGCATAGCGGTCGATCGGGTTGTCGTTCGCGTGCGGGGGAGCGCCGTGGGTCAGCTCTGCAAACCGGGCGAAGAACGCGGCTGCGTCCATCTTTGCGGCCTGTTGCACGGGTGGATCGGATGAGACCTTCGGGTCCACCTGGCCTTTGGGAGGCATGTAGTCCGTCCCCCAAGCCGAGAGCGGAATCGCCTCGAGGCCGGACTGGAACGCGTGAACGCGGCCGAAGTCCGGCTTGCCGTTGGTTTGTGTTCGCCCGATCATCCAGCCCAATCCGGTCGGCGACCGCACCATGTCGACGCCTTTAGGGAGCTCTCCCTTCCAGTCGGGGCCGACAATCGCGAACGTCTGCTCAGCCGTGCCTGTCGTCCGCTTACCCGGGGAGGCGAACACGTCGGCCCACAGGTCGAGCATCGGAAGCAGATAATACCGCCCCCCGGAATCCGGAACGTGGATGACCAGAGGCTCCTTGGTCACGTCGAACCAGAGGCTGGAGTACAGCGTATCGGCGTTCGGCCGAACCACGTCGGTGAACGTCGCGTCTGGGAAAGCAGGCACGTGGGCGAACTGATTGATCGGAGCGCACATCTTCGCACCGCTGGCGGTCTCGCAGTTGGTCGAGACTTGCCGGGTCACGTCCATGACGACCAGCGGGTAAGCGTAGAGATAGGCCTCAACGGCGATCTCGGTAGCCTCCGCGTCGCTCAGCTTCTGTGCCAAAGTTGGGCGCGCAAACGCTGGCAAGCTCAGAAGGACTGTAAGAAGGGCAAGGGGCGCCGCGGAAGGGAAGCGACCTCGTCGCTTCGTCAGCCCAAATCGCTCGATCATTATACTCACTCGGTTTCAGCTAAGAGGAAGTCCAACGTCGAAGTGCGGTAAAGCAATATTGCACCGCGGCTCGTACATGTTGCACCTGTTTCGTTTCAAAGAACGCGGCACCGGTTGCGACCAGCCGGACGCCACCCACCCTGCACGAAAATCGCCCCTGCGTCGCCGATTCAGAAGGACAAGGTGGCGGCGCCGTCTTGGATGAGTTTGTGCATGACGCTCGCCCCGGAAATGACCACGCCTTCGATGAGGTCGTCTTGCTCGTAGCCACGGCCTTTCACACATGGGGTGCAGGCCCAGAGGTTGGCGCCGCGCTTGATGAAGTCCTGCATCAGGTCGCTCAGGGGCTCGAGCGGATGGACTTGCGCCGCGTCGATGGCTCGCTTCCGCACCAAGTCCACCGCTGATGCCGTCAGGAAGATGGACACGTCGAGGCCTGACGTGATTGCGCCGTTGGCGATCGTAAAGGCCACGGACGAGACCTCGCTCTCGAGACCCCGAGTGATGAGGATGACCAGTTTGCGGCGTTCTTCAGACATTTTTTTCTCTTCCATGTTTTTCATTGTTGCGGCGATTTCAATACGGTCGATTAGAGCTTCACTGCGACCAGAGAGACACTCTGGACTTCGTATCTGCGGGTGGCCCCGTTGGCCTGGTCGCTGATGAATCGGTACTGCGGGTTGGGCTGGACGACCTGAATGCTGAGGCCCGCATCCACGATGGCCTGCTGGTACGCCTGCCGATGCATGGCGCCTCCGATGCACGCCGCCCACAAGGTTGCGTTGCACACGATGGCATGCGGAAGCTCAACGCCGGTCACGATGTCGCTGAGCGCGATTCGTCCGCCCGGCTTGAGCACGCGTGCCGCCTCCTTGAAGGTTTCTTCCTTGTTGGCGACGAGATTGATGACGCCGTTACTGATGACGCAGTCGAAGCTCTCGTCCTCGAAGGGGAGCTGGTCGATATAGCCCTTGACGTAATCGATGTTCGTAAATCCGCCTCGTTGCCGAAGCTCGTTTGCCTTCTGAAGCTGGCCGTCGGTCATGTCGATGCCAACGACTCGACCCGTGGCGCCGACCTTTAGCGACGCGACGAACGAGTCGAGGCCGCTTCCGCTACCGAGGTCGAGCACACGCTCACCGGACTGCAGAACAGCGAGGTCGAAGTGGTGGCCGACTCCTGCGAACGAATCCATCGAGGGGGCAGGGACTCGGTCTAGCTCATACGGCGAGTAACCCAGACGTTCCGCGAGGGCACGGCCCATCTCAAAATGGAAGTCTCCGTGGGGGTCCTGCGCGACTCGCTCGTACATGTCTTTGACTTTGTTTTCGACTGCATGGGTATCGACGGTGTTCATGGGCTCTCCTTGGTGATTGCCGTGGTTGCGCGAGTACATTGCAACCGTCGTGCCACACCTCACACCACCGCTTCCGTCGGCATTTTGGCCGAAATTGCTGTGATTCGCGCACGGAAGCCCGCCTCCATGTCTCTTCAGACATGCCCTTTCGGACATGAGTTATCTCGGCTTATGTCTGATTCTGTATTATCGCTCAGCCATGGCAGTCGCCCGCGTACTCGTCGTCGATGATGATCCGGCGATCCGTAAGATCATTGCGGATCGCATGCGTGCCCAAGGGCATGAAGTCGAAGTTGCCGTTGATGGTGACGCGGCGCTTGCAGCAGTCACCTCGTTCGAGCCGGAGCTGATGCTGTTGGACATGAAGATGCCCAAAAAGGACGGGTTCGAAGTCCTTGAGGCGCTGCGTGGCGACGAGTCGTCGCCACAGGTCGTCATGATTACCGCGCACGGCAATATCGAACGTGCGGTCAGGGCGATACAGATGGGGGCCGCCGACTTTATTGCGAAGCCTTTCGAAGCTGCCCAGCTCGATCACGTAGTTTCGCGCGTGCTCCAAGCGACCGGTCTGCGCCGACGCCTGCAACGCCTCGAAACACAGCTCTCCGATCGTCACACGCTCGTGCGCGGTGAATCGAAGGCGATGAAGGACGCTCTCAGGCTCGCCGACCGTGCAGCGGCGAGCAACGCAACCGTCCTATTGCTTGGGGAAAGCGGTAGCGGGAAAGAGGTGATGGCCCGGCACATCCACCAACAGAGCCCGCGCGCGGGCGAACCGTTCATCGCCGTCAACTGCGCGACGCTTGCTGGCGACCTCCTCGAGAGTGAAGTGTTTGGCCATGAGAAAGGGGCGTTTACAGGCGCCTATAAAACCAAGCCAGGCAGTCTCGAGTTAGCGGAGGGCGGCACACTGTTCCTCGACGAGGTGGGAGAGCTCGGTATCGGCGTACAAGCTAAGCTGCTCCGCGTCCTTCAAGAGAGGCAGTTTCAGCGAGTGGGCGGCACCAAGACCCTCGATGCCGACATTCGAATCGTTGCGGCAACCAACCGCGACCTCCGAAAGGCCGTCGAGGACGGCGCGTTTCGCGAGGACCTCTACTACCGGCTCAACGTCGTTTCGATTCGACTGCCTCCGCTCCGCGAAAGGCCCGACGACTTACAGCCCCTAGTGGAGCGCGCCCTCGCCCGTTACACCGTGGATCTCGGCCGCGCGCCACTGACGATTTCGGAGCAGGCCTGGCATCTGTTGCGAGCCTATCAGTGGCCGGGCAACGTCCGTGAGCTCAACAACGTCATCGAGCGGGCGGCAGTACTGGCGCCCGACGACCGGATCGAAGTCGACGACCTTGCCGAGGAGCTTCGCGAGCTGGAAGCGCCAGCCGATCGGGACAACAGCGCGGTCCGCCCAATTCCCGGGGACAAGCCCCAGATTCGTCCGTACCGCGATGCGGTCCTTGAGGCGAAGCGAGCAATCATTCGCCGGGCGCTGGAAGAAACCGGTGGACATCAGACCAAGGCCGCTGACCTTCTGGGCGTGCGGCAGCCCTACCTCGCGCGACTGATCAAGAATCTTGGAGTGCCAAAGCCGTAAGCTCGCTGCAATCGCTCGGCAATGTCACGACGAAAGCGCTGCCTTTGCCTTTTTCGCTCGTGACTGAGACGTCACCGCCATGCAGGCGAACGAGCTCCCGCGAAATCGAGAGGCCGAGGCCCGAACCGCCTCGCGGGTGACCGGAGCGGTAGTAGCGATCGAAGACGTGTTCGACTTCGTCGGGGGATAGACCCACACCGGTGTCCGCTACCGTGATCTCCACCGTCTGCTCGATCGGCTTCACCGACACCGCCACTTGCCCCCCGGGGCCGGTGAACTTCAGTGCGTTGCCAACCAGGTTTTCGACCACCAGCAACAGCTTGTCGGGATCCACCAGGGCTCCGGCTGGTTCTGTTTCGATCGTGAGCTCGATCTCTTGCTCATCCGCGATCGGCCGGAGGCCTCGCACGACGCGTCTTGCTAGCTGATCGATGTCGACCGGGGCGGTCTTGAGCTCCACCGGGTCCAGCGACACGCGGATTGCATCGACCAGCCAGTTTACGATGCCGATGAGTCGCTCGGCTTGGTCGCCGACGATCTCGATGTATTCGCGTGCTGAGTCGCTCAGCGGCCCTGCCATTTCGTCGAGCAGGTTCTGCGTTGCCCCTTTGATCGAAGTAAGTGGGGTTCGGAGATCGTGCGCCACGTCTTGAACCATCTCCTCGCGACGATGGGCGGCTTGCTCGAACGCTATCTTGGCGCGGGACAACGCGATGTTGGCGCAACTGAGCTTGACGCCTCGTTGTGCCGCGAGCTGCTCGAGCTCGAGATTTCGTGCGTCGAGCGCGCGGAACTCCGCTGCCAACTTCTCGAGCTTGACCGCTAGGTCAGCGTCTGTCTCTTCGGTGGTCATTCGCACTTAGCGCGATCGAGGTTGCAATTCCGAGGCGCCTATGTCCAGATTACGATCTTGCGGAGCCGGCGCAAAGCGCGCGGCTCGATGGCCTCATCATGAACATCGATCTTCAAGAGCTTCGAGGCTACATCGCCGACATGTACACGGACGTGGCGCAGCTGCCGCGTGGCAAGTTCCACTTTCCGACTGGGCGTCCGATTCTGCAGTTGCTTGGCTACGCTCCAGAGCTTCTCGACAAGATTCCCTCGGGAGCGATCGAATCGTTCG
>Ga0316195_10000863_pt1 | contig 12988 bp, 11 predicted proteins | sample Phised1_MG_FD_204937 | JGI IMG/M metagenome (GOLD analysis project Ga0316195, IMG submission 204937) | Coastal sediment microbial communities from Maine, United States - Phippsburg sediment 1 | ecosystem: Environmental > Aquatic > Marine > Coastal > Sediment | place: USA: Maine | collected... | reverse complement strand
GGAACCGGCCTGCGTTGGGACGAGACGGCGGTGCAGCGCTACGCTGCCTGAGTGCCGCAGGGGCAGCGTCGCGCCCAGCGCACCCGCGAAGGGGCCTGCTCGCCCGCCATAGGCCGGCGACGGCGCGGCTACGGCAGCGACACGATCTCCTTGAAGCCGCCCCAGAACATGCGCTTGCCGTCGAAGGGCATCGGCTGGCGTTCCATCGCGACGACGCGTGCATCGGCCATCACCCGGGCGTTCACTGCGTCGCGGTGGGCGCGCGACTTGAAGACGATCCACGAGAAGACGACAAACTCGTCGTCCTTCAGCTTCACCGCCTGCGGGAACGAGGTCCGCTTGCCCGGCTTGACATCGTCAGCGGCGCACTCGTGCACCGCCAGCGCGCCGTGCTCGATCCAGACTTTGCCAAACCTGCGTGCCAGCGTGCGGTAGGCGGCGAGCTGGTTCTTCGGTACCGGTACGACGAAAGCATCGACATACTGGGCCATGGGTTGATCTCCTGATGAAGGTAGGCGCGCTGCGTCACGGCAATTCTTGCCGATGGCGGCTGCGCTGCGGCGCGATGTGCACAACTGCACGACGCGCGAGCCCGTCCGACTTCGGCATCCGCTGCTTGCGCCACCCACACAAGGCGCACCCTCTCCGTGGGCACGGCGCCGCCCGGTTCAAGTCCATGCCGCCATCTGCCGAAAAGCCTGTGGCAGGCCGTTCCATGTGCGCGGCCCCTGAACCCACCGGGACACAGCGATGTCGGGCAAGATTGGCGTAGACGAATTGCGCGTTGGCATGTTCATCCACCTCGACCTGGGCTGGATGGCGCACCCCTTTCCGGTCGGCAGCTTCCGCATCGCGAACGCGCAGCAGATCGAAAAGATCCGCGGCCTGGGCCTGAAGCAGTTGCGCTGGAGCCCCGAGAAGAGCGAACTCGCCGCGCCTTCGCCGGCGCATGCCGACGAGGCCGCGCTGGCGCCCGCAACGTCGGCAGCGCCGGCCGAGGAAAGCCCGCAGCAGGCTGCCGAGCGCGTGCGCCGCGAGCAGTTGTCGGCGCAGCGCGCCGCAGCCGAGCTGTGCCAGCGCCAGTTCGACGAGGCCGGGCAAGCCTGGCAATCGGCGCAGGACAAGGTGCTGGCCGAGCCGCAGCAGGCCTGCCGCGACGCCGAGGACTTGTCACGATCCCTGCTTGACAAGATGTTGGTCGATGGTGACATGTGCATCCGCCTGCTCACCTGCGGCGCCGGCGAGGCGGCCGGCTCGCATGCGATGAACGTGGCCGTCATCTCATTGCTGATGGGTCGCGTCTTCGGCCTCGGCGAGGACGAGATGCTCGACCTGGGCACCGGCGCGCTGATGCATGACGTGGGCAAGCTCGACCTGCCCGAGCGCGTGCGCCAGCTGGACGAGCGCATGTGCAGGGAAGACGTGGCGCTGTACCGCGACCATGTCGCGCACGGCGTGGCCCACGGCCGGCGCATGGGCATGCGCCCCGGCGCGATGCTGGTGCTGGCCCAGCACCACGAAAACGCGGACGGCTCTGGCTTCCCGTTGCGCGTGAAGTCCGATCGCATGTCGATCGCCTCGCGCATCGTCGCGCTGGTCAACCGCTACGACAAGCTTTGCAATTCACCGTCGCTGGCGCAAGCGTACACGCCGCACGAGGCGCTGTCGATGCTGTTCGCGCAGGCGCAGTCGAAGTTCGATACCAGCATGCTCAACTCCTTCATCCGCATGATGGGCGTGTACCCGGCCGGTTCGGTGGTGCAGCTCACCGACGACCGCTATGCGCTGGTGATGAGCGTCAACTCCACGCGCCCGCTCAAGCCCAACGTGCTCGTGCACGACCCGAAGCTGCCGCGCGACGAGGCGCTGTATCTGAACTTGATGTCCACGCCCGACCTGGGCATCCGCCGCAGTCTGAAGCCGTCGCAGCTGCCGGCCGACGCACTGGCCTACCTGGCGCCGCGGCCGAGGGTGGCCTACTTCTTCGAGGCGGCGCACGTGGGCGTTACGCAGGCAGAGGAATTGGTGCACGCATGACCCTGATGGCCGTGCCGCCTGCCGAGGCCGACACGGCGCCGCTCGACGCCTGGTGTGCGTTCGTGCACAGCCTGCCCGATGCGGCGTGGATCGTCGATGCCCGCACTCGCCGCGTCGTCGTCGCCAATGCGGCGGCCGAGCGGCTGCTGGGCCGCAGTGCCGGTGCGCTGGTCGGCGAACTGGCCGACGCGCTGATCGCCACGCCCGAGGACATGGCCTATTGGGACGAGGCGGCGCTGGGCACGGCCGGCACGCTGCAATCCGACACCACGCTGTACGCCGCCGACGGCCGCACAGTGCACGTCGCGCGCAGCGTGCGTCCGCTGCAAGCGCAGGACGGCCGCGCGCAGCACTACACGGTGGTGGCCTGCGACCGCAGCGCCTGGCGGCTGGCTGAGGACGAACGCGAGCAGGTGGTGGCCGAGCTGAAAGCGACGCTGGAGTCCACCGCCGACGGCATCCTCGTGACCGACCTGCTCGGCCGCATCCGCGCCTTCAATCAGCGCTTTGCAGCGACCTGGGGCATTCCCGCGGATCTGCTGGACGCGCACCGAGACGATGCGGTGTACGACTGGATGCGGCGCAGCGTGCCGGACGCCGCGGTCTACCAGCGCCGGCTGCAGGCGATCCAGGAGGCCACGCTGCTGAGCGCCAGCGACCGGCTGACGCTGCACTCGGGCCGCGTGCTCGAGCGCGTCACGCGGCCGCTGTGGTGCCGCGGTCAGGCGATGGGCCGCGTCTATTCGTTCCGCGATCTGAGCGAGCAGTTGGCGGCGCAGCACCGCATCGAGGAGCTGTCGCTGACCGACCCGCTGACCGGCCTGCCCAACCGCCGCCAGATGGCCGAGAGCGTGGCCAAGGCGAGCCAGCGCGTGCGCCGCGAAGGCGGCGGCTTCGCGCTGCTGGTCATCGACCTGGACCGCTTCCGCCACATCAACGACAGCTTGGGGCACGCCGTCGGCGACCGTGTGCTGATCGACGTGGCGCGGCGCATCAAGTCGTGCATGCGTGCCGAAGACCTGCTGGCGCGAACTGGCGGCGACCAGTTCGCGCTACTCGTCGACGGTGCCGAGACCGCGGTGGCCGAGCGCAGCGCGCGCCGCGTGCTCGATGCCGTGGCCGCGCCCTACAACCTGGACGACCAGCAGTTCACGCTAACCTGCAGCATCGGCGGTGCGCTGTGCCCTGGACACGGCCACAGCGCCGACGATCTGGTGCGCCACGCCGAGGCCGCGGTGCTGGCGGTCAAGGACGGCGGGCGTGCCAACTACCGGGTGCTGAAGAGCCAGCGCAGCGGTGACCGGCGTGCCGACATCGTGCTCGACCACGCGATGCGCCAGGCGCTGGCCAGCAACCGCTTCCGCCTGCACTACCAGCCGCAGGTTGACCTGCGCAGCGGCCGCCTGGTCGGTGCCGAGGCGCTGATCCGCTGGTGCGACCCGACGCTCGGCGAGGTGCCGCCGGCGCGCTTCATCCCGGTGGCCGAGGATAGCGGCTTCATCGTCGCGCTCGGCGACTGGGTGCTGGCGCAGGCCGTGCGGCAAGCGGCCGACTGGCACCGGCGCGGCCTGGTCATGCCGATCGCCGTCAACGTCTCGGCCCTGCAGTTTCAGCAGCCGCAGTTCGTCGATCGCGTGGCCGCGGTGCTGGCCACGGCCGGGCTGCCGCCGCACTGCCTGGAGTTGGAGCTGACCGAATCGATCCTGGTGCGCGACGCCGACGAGGCGCTGCAGCGGCTGCAGGCGCTGGCGCGCATCGGCGTGCGCCTGTCGATCGACGACTTCGGCACTGGCTACTCGAGTCTGGCGTACCTGAAGCGCTTCCCGATCGACAAGCTGAAGATCGACCGCAGCTTCGTGATGGGGCTGCCTGGCGCCGAGAGCGACAGCGCAATCGTCGTGGCGATCCTGCAGATGGCCAGCGCCCTCGGCATGAAGGTCATTGCTGAGGGTGTGGAAACCGAAAGCCAGCGCCAGTTCCTGTTGGACAACGGCTGCCACGAGTTCCAGGGTTTCCTGTACGCACCGGCGCTGGACCAACAGAGCTTCGAGGCGCGGCTGCGCCTGTCACTGGCACACGGTGGCGGTGGCCGCGCCACCGTGCCGCAGCCGGAGCGGCGCGAACCCGGCCGCAGGGTGCGCGTGGTCAACGGCTGAGCTCGCGCCGCCTTGCCCGGCGCGGGCGGCATTCGGTAGAGTCGGGGCGCCGACCCCACTTTGCCGCCCGACCATGATCGAAACCCTGGTGGCCCAGCGTCTGGGCAGTCTGTCCGGCGTCTCGCAGGACGCACTGGCGTTGCTGCTGCCGGGCGGGCGACGCATCGGGCCCGACGATGCCCGGGTCACGCTGCGCCTGGCCAGCCTGCTGCCGCTGGCCCACGTGGCCGCCGGGCAGGTGGGGCGCCTGGCCGAAGATTATGTGGAAGAGCGCATCGACATCGACGGCGCGATGCGCGACGTGGTGGACGCGGCGGCGGCGCTGGTGCGCGAGGACCCGACGCGTGTTGACGAGCCGCCCGGGCCGCTGGCCTGGTGGCGCGACTTGGCGCGACGCAGCAAGTCGCTGGCGCGGCACCGCGCCGACGCGGACGCTCGGCAGGTGCAGTTCCACTACGACGTGTCCGACGACTTCTATACGTTGTGGCTCGACCCGCGGCGTGTCTATTCCTGCGCCTACTTCCGCGAGGACCGCTATACGCTGGCCCAGGCGCAGGAGGCCAAGCTGGAGCACATCTGCAGGAAGCTGATGCTGCGCCCGGGCGAGCGCTTCCTGGACATCGGTGCCGGCTGGGGTGGCCTGCTCCTCTGGGCGGCCGAGCACTATGGCGTCAATGCCACCGGCATCACGCTGTCGAAGAACCAGCATGCACACGTCAACCAGCTGATCGAGGAGCGCGGGCTAGCCGGGCGCGTGCAGATGCGGCTGCTCGACTACCGCGACCTGCCGGAGGACGAGCGTTTCGACAAGATCGCCTCGGTGGGCATGTTCGAGCATGTCGGCCGCGCGATGCTTCCGCGCTACTTCGCGAAGATCCGCAGCCTGCTCGAACCCGGCGGGCTGCTGCTCAACCACGGCATCACCGCCGGCGGCACGCGCAACACCCAGCTCGGCGCCGGCATCGGCGACTTCATAGAGCGTTATGTCTTCCCCGGCGGCGAGCTGCTGCACATCTCGCACGTGCTGAAGGTGATGGCCGACCAGGGGCTGGAAGGGCTGGATACCGAAAACTTGCGCCCCCACTACGCGCGCACGCTGTGGTGCTGGTCGGATGCGCTCGAGGCGAAGCTGGACGAGGCGCGCCGCCTCACCGGCGACAAGGTGGTGCGCGCCTATCGCCTGTACCTGGCGGGCAGCGCGATGGCCTTCGAGCGTGCCTGGCTGTCGCTGCACCAGACGCTGGCCGCGCGCCCGACCGGCGACGCGGCCGGCGGCCGGCCGCGCGGCGCACAATCGCTCTACCCGTTCAACCGAGAGTACATCTACCGATGATCTACAAGTTCAAATCGAAGGCCAGCGGTGACGTGATCATGCTTGGCCCCAACGGCGACCAGGTGCTGCGCATTATCGGTCGCGAGCCGGCGGCTAAAGGCATCATCGAAGTCGAAGCCATGCCGGCGGCGATCGCGGCATTGGAGGCGGCGGTGCGCGACGACGCAGGCGCTGCCGAGGTGTCCAATGCCGATGAAGACGCACCCAAGGCCGTGGAAGTGGCACTGCATCAACGCGTGTGGCCGGTGATCGACATGCTGCAGCGCTGCCTGAAGGCGGGCGAGCCGGTGGTCTGGGGCGTCTGAAACCGCGGCCACGGCCCGCATGCCCGAAGCCACCCGCATCCTTGCCATCCGCCACGGCCAGACGGCCTGGAACGCCAGTGCTCGCATCCAGGGCCATACCGACATCGGGCTCGACGCATTGGGGCAATGGCAGGCGCGCCAACTGGCGCGGGCGCTGGGCCATGAGGAATTGCAGGCGATCTACAGCAGCGACTTGGCGCGCGCCCGCGACACGGCCGCACCGCTGGCCGCAGCACGCGGCCTGCCGGTGGGCACCGACACTGGCCTGCGCGAGCGGGCCTTTGGCGAGTTCGAAGGACTGAGCTTCGAGCAGATCGAAAGCCGCTGGCCCGAGCAGGCGCTGGCCTGGCGGCGCCGCGACCCCTCCTTCGGCCCGCCCGGCGGCGAGATGCTGCGCGACTTTCGCGAACGCGTCGTGGCGGCGCTGAACCGGCTGGCGCTGGCGCACCGTGGCCAGTGCATCGCACTGGTCACGCACGGTGGCGTGCTCGACCTGCTGTACCGCGAGGCCGCGCGCATCGCGCTCGATGCGCCGCGCACCTGGCAGGTGGCCAATGCCGGCATCAACCGGCTGCTGCATTCAGGCGAAGGCCTGGTGCTGGTGGGATGGGGGGACGTGGGGCACCTCGAGCACGCGCGCGACGACCTGCTGTAGGCCGCGCGACGCGCGCTGAGAGCCGAGGTGTCAGCGGTTGGTGTTGTCGATGCGCCAGTATTGGCGGTTGCGTATCGGTGGAACCGGCGGGTTCGGCTGGCTGGGGGTGAACGCAGACGGCCCAGTCCCGCCAATCAGGAACGGCATCTTCTGATCCTGGCCGTTGACATTGATCGTCACGATGCCCCCGACCGGTGACGGGGGCATCCCGCCGCCGGTGAGGGCGTTCGGCTTGCTCGGAACGCCGCAGAAGAGGGGGAACTTGTAGGCATAGGCCTCGCCGAGATCGGCGTTGCAGCTGGTGCTGCTGGCCGGTGTCGGGCGATTGGTCCCGAAATATGTGGCGCCCGCGATGGAGAACGGGGCGTTCACCACCTTTTCGCCGTTCGTTGCAAGTTCCAGGTAGCAACCCTCGTCGTCATTGACGCTGCCGGCCGCCAGGGTCGGTGCCATCGACACGTTGTCGATCTTCGCCACCCGTGTCATGTCGGCCTTGGTCAGCACTCCCGCACGGGGCGCACCGACGGTGTCCTTGACGAGGAAGAAGTTGTCGTTGGTGGACACCATCAGCGGCTTCTCGCGATCGCCGGTGCCGATCATGACCGCGACGAAGTACTTAGTCACCACCACGTCCGGCGCAAAGAACACCTTCCCGCCCAGCGAAGCGATCTTCACAGCGGTGACGTTGCTCCAGTTAGCAGCGACCGACTTGTCCCCGGTGGGGAAGTCGATTCGGTAAAGGTTGCCTCGCACGTCCGCGACATAGGCTCGGTCGGGTTCGCCGTCGTTGTTCACGTCGACCACCGTCACGTCCGAGGGCACCGAGTAGTCGGTGGCCAGCGCCTTGATCAGGGTGCCGTCGAGGCCATTGATGACGTAGATGACGTTGCCGATGCCGGTGGTCGAGTTGGTGTCCTCGCCCGGGTCGTAGCCGCCGCCCATGAACAGCACCGGGGTGATGGTGGACGTCGTGGTGAACACCACCGGCTTGGGCATCGACCATGTCTGCGCCAGCTTTGTGTAGTTGCCAGTGCCGCCGACGATCCTCCAGAGGAAGAGGGGTGAGGTCTTCGAAGTCACGTTGAATGCATACACGCTACGCCCACCGCGGCGCATCGTCGGGTAAACGATCGCCTGCGTGACGCCCACACCGCCAGAGTTGTAGCGCGCATACACGCCGATCGGACCGTCCATGCCGTAGCTCTTAGTCGCCGTGCCGCTGGCCGGCGCGACTGTTCCACCGGTGCTGTTGGTCTCGGGCAGGTGAAGCGTCGGCGTGCCGGCCCGCAACCTCGTGAACAGGTTGTCGCTTGCCGGGGTGTAGAACTCCGGCGCGACGAAGGACCAGAGCTCCTGTCCCGCAGTGCCCCCGGTTTTTCTGCCGTCTACGGCACGGAAGAAGCCGTCGTTGCTGCCGTAGTAGACGATCACGTCGCCGTCGCCGTAGTTCAGGGCCACCGGCCGCGAATGCAGCACGTCGCCGTGGATGCTGTGCCGTGCGCCGGTGGGGCCTAGCGCGGTCAGGGTCCCGGCGTTCATGTAGGAGCCGTTGAACGCCTCGGTGCCGGCGCCGCTGGCTACGTTGTTCTCGCCGCGGATCCAGCTCACCTCGGCCGCCGTCAGACCGCTGCTGCTCGTATTGAAGGCCGCCAGCGCCGTGCCTGACAAGGTCTTCACGTCGCGTCCGGACCCGCCCTGCAGGTACACCGTGCGCAGTTGCTGCGCGGCGCCGCCCTTCTCGACGATGGAGCCGTCGGGCCGGTCGCTCGCCGACGCCGGAGTGCCCGACGGCGACCCGGAGAAGAACACGCTGTCGGCGGTCCAGAAGCTGTCGGCCAGCGGGGAGAACAGCCCGGCGGCGCCTTGCACGGCGCTGTTGCCGTTCTTGTCGACCAGGTCGAGCACACCATTGGTCATGCCGAGTTGGTACTGCTTCAGGTTGCCGACCCAGCGCGGCGAGGCCTGTGCATCGGGGCGGAACATGCCGACGAAGATCTGGTTCAGGTAGGTGCCTTGCGTGGTCGTCGACACCGGCAGCGTGGTGGCCGTGAACACGCTGTTGACCGCTGCGATGTTTGTCAGGATGTCCTTGAAGGCATTTATCAGGGCCAGCAGGTCGCCACCTACCTCGATGTAGCCCGAGGCACCGATCCCGCCTACGGCGGCCATCGATTTCAGCAGCTTTCCCTGCCCAGCATCGGGCTTGTCGTTGTAGGTGTTGATCGCGTAGGTGAAGATGCGCTGCACACCGGCTTCGGGGCTGACGTCTGCGTTAGCTACGAAGTAGGCCCATTCGTCCGCGTACCGGCTGGTGTCCGAGGTCAGGGGCGAAAGCGTCGGTGGTGTGTAACCGAGGCCCTGAAAGATTGTCGGCCCGCCGTTGTTCGGCTCGGCGTTTGGGTAAGTGTTGCCCACCAGAACGATGTAGTTGTTGCCGCAGGCTCCGTTGCCGGCGATCGGACTCTTGTAAGTGGTCTTGCCCGCATTGGTGAAGGCATTGACGTCGTCTAGGATGTTCGACTTCGAGTACCGAATCGGGCCGTAGCCGGTGGCGCCTACGGGGTTTGCGCCATTCGGCGGCGGATTGCCTGCCAGCGTCGGGTTCGAGTGGCCGCCGAAGTACTTAAAGATCTCGTAGTAAGGAGCCCCGTAGTTCGCGCTGGACGGCGCCTTCCAGTTGGGATCGTTAATGTTGCTGTCGATCAGATCGAGCTGGTCGATGATGGCCTTGCAGGTACTGCCGGCCATGGCCGAATTGCCTGTCAGGGCCTGAACCGCGAAATTTATGACGCCGACCCCGTGGCCGTTGCTAAGCGTCGACTGCGAAGCCATTAGCGACAACCCGACATTGACGGACAGAGCGCTGCTTGCACCCGAACAGACGAGCTGATTAAGGACCAGCCGCAAAGCGCGCAGTTGCACCTGGCCTTGCTTGAGGCTCGAACTGGCCCCAAAGATCTGGGCGGAATAACCTAGACAGGTGGCTTTTTCCGTGGCGTTGGCCAACGCGTTGCACTTGCCGTCCACGGAAGACTTGCTCCACGCCTGATTGTTCGCCGACCAATTCGATGTGTTGTCAAGCAGAAACACCACGTTCGGTGCGCCCGCGCTGCTCGAGCCTCGATAGATGTCGGTGTCGGCGGCCCGGCCTTGAAAGGGCATAGCCAAGGCAAGCACACATGCGGCCACGGCCTTGAGCTGACCAGGAAGAGATGATCGGTGACTCATGGCTGCTCCGTAAATTTCAGCGTCAGATCGCACTACGTCGGTCGGCGAGAATTGGGTGGATCGTTTCAGTTGCAGATCGGCAGGGCCGTCGTCGGCACGCGCACCCCAACGCCCTGGACCACGTCGACCGTCGTATTGGTGACCGCATCGACGGCGCGCACCCGGATCGACCATTCCGTGTCGGAACACAGCGATGGCGACTGCGTCACGGTCGACGTTCCGCCGCCGGTGACGGCCACGCCCAGGCCGGAACTGCTGCTGGAAGCGCTGCCAAAGCAGCCCAGGTCCGCTGGCAGGCTCGGGTCGAGCGCCGTCGACGGGATCGGCGTCGCGCGGCTGCAGCGTGGGCCGGCCCGAGCCACGCCGTCCTGCGTGACGACGGGCAGATTGACCGCAATGTCGTTCACGCCGTCGCCGTTGATGTCCACCTGGAATGGCGCGGTGTTGACGGCTGTGGTGGTCGCCGCGGTGTTCGTCGCGAAGTCCGCCGTGCTGAGCAGGCGGTCGATGGCGTCGTTGGCCGCTGCGATGGCCTCGTTGCGCCACTGCATGTTGCCGATCGCCTTGGCGCTCGTCAGCGAGCCGCGGAACGACGAGGCCGCCATGATGCCGAAGAGCAGCAGGAAGATCATCACCACCAGCAGCGTCGAGCCGCGTTGTGCCTGTGAGCGTGCGCGCATCACTCTCTCCTGCCGCCCACGTTGTTCAGCCGGACCGTGGTGGCCAGCAGCGTGCGCTTGAAGCTGTCGGTGGGCGAAACACTGACGTCCGGGCCGACTTGGTAGGTGCGCACGTCGCTGTAGCCAGCAGTTGTATCGGTGGCGCGGGCCAGAAGGTGCACCCGCACCGACACCACGTTCTGCCAGACATTCGGCGCCACCGCCGGCGTGGCGATGGCGCCCGATCCCAGCGTCACGAAGTTGTCGGGCCGCCCGTCGTTGTTGGTGTCCAGTCCATACTCGACTTGCAGGTTCTCTATGCCTTCGGCGACCGACATGGTGCGCATCGCACCATCGATCATTTCGACGCGCTTCAGCGTCGGTATGCCATCGTTGGCTATGCAGTCGTTGCAGGTGGCGACATAGTATGTCCGCTGCGTGAGGCGGCGCAGCACTGGGTTCACCGTGGCGCAGTCGGGCAACTGCAGGTTCAGCGTTGCGGACTGGCCCGCGGCCGCGCGGATCGGCGTCAGCGCAAGCTGCGTGCTGCAGCGAGAAATCTGGATATACAGATTATTCGCCGTGGCAGCGGCCAGCGCGGTCGGCGCACCGGTTTCGGCATGGCGCACGACGATGGCATCGGTTCCGGGCCTCCTGTTCGACAGGCAGGCGAGCGCTGCGCCGGGACCAATACCCTGCACGGCCACGGGAATCTGCACCGGGGTTGCAGCGGTGTCCCAGCCCTGCAGACCCACCGCCGTCGCGCATGGATCGGGTGTCTGGTACGCAGGCGCATTCGGCAGCAGGCGATTCGGATTGAAGTCGCCAAAGTAGCCGGCGTGCAGCAAGTCTTCGTTGATCAGGTCGAGCGAGAACCGCGCGCCTTCGACCTGGCGCACCGTGCGTTCGAGTTCGACGTGGTTGCCGCTGTTGCGCGCGAAGACGACGGTCAATCCCAGCAGGACGATCAAGCCCAGGGCCAGCGCGACCAGCAATTCGACCAGCGTGAAGCCGATCGCAAGATGTTTGCGAGTGCTTTGCATGGTCTTCACGCGGCGAGCGCTGCGCGGCGCACCAGTGAACGGATGACGCGCCTATTGGCATCGTTGCCGAATGCGTTGACCGCGCATTGGTCTGCCGGCGCGATCCCCTCGGCGATGGAGCCCCAGGCCACGGTGATCACGAAGGCCGGGTCAACCGGGTTGGGCTGGCTGATGCAGCCGCGGTAGCCTAGAAACGCCGAGTTCCCACCGGCCTGGGCATCGTTCGTGCCGGCCAGCAGATTGTTCCACTGGCAGCGGTCGAGCGGAGCGCCGTTCAGGCCGGTGCAATCCTGGACCGCGGCGCCCATCACTGTCGCTGACACGTAGGCCTCGGCATTCGACTTGTTGTTCGCGACCCGGCTGGCCATGTCCTCGAGCAATGCCGCCGCGCGCGCACGTTGCGTGGCATCGACGCTCATGCCCGTGGCCTTGCTGGCAAATGCAGCCAGCCCGAGCAGCCCGAAGGCCGTGATCACGATCGAGATCAGGATCTCGATCATCGTGAAGCCCCGCCGCACGCCGTAGCGTCCCTGTTTCATTAGCAGCCCCCCATCTTCGAGCGCGCCGAGCCGCTTGGACTGACGACCACGCAACGGGCCGTGACGCCCGCGATGGACGAATTGATCGACCACGCGAGATTCCCCGGCGCGGTGTCGTTCGGGGTGCGGCCGTTGGGCAGGAAGCTCAGCCCACCAGAAGGGGCAACGCTGATGCTCAACGAGGAACCCATCGCCGCGCGCTCGCGCAGCAAAGCGCCGTTGCCGTCGAGGACCTGCCAGCCATTGGACCAGTTGCCCCCGACTGGTGTGATCGAGGTCGTCTGGTTGCCTTTGATGGCTTCCGAACGCGCAACGCTCAGGTCGCTGATCAGATCGAAGGCTGCCGACTTGGCGCGCATCGTGCCGATGAAGGCTCTGAAGCTCGGCGCGGCCAGCGTGGAGAGGATCGCCAGGACCGCGATCGTGACCGCCAACTCGACGAGCGTGAACCCACGGGGCCGGCGACGTTGGCCGCGTCCGCCGGCGACGCTTGGGCACTTGCTCACCAGCATGTTCCTGTGCCGCTGACCGTCTTCACGCCCAGGTGGTTGATGGTCAGCGTGCCGCAAGAGTCCTTGACCTGGCCACCGACAGGCGTTGCGGTCAGCGTGAAGCTGGGCGGTGCCGTCGTGTTGTCGGTGTTTATGGCCACCGTGTAGTAGCTCGACACTTGAGTGGGAATGGTCATGCCCAAGCCGCCCGCGCTGGTGGCTGTGGAGATGCCAGTGCCGTAGGCCCTGCGATCGAGAAGGAAATGTTGTTGCCGGGCGACGACCTCCTGCACGAAAGATTGCGCGTCGGCGCGTCGGCTCTTACGCATGTAGCTTTCGTAGCTCGGCATTGCCACGGCCGCCAGGATCGCGATGATGGCAACAACGATCATCAATTCGATCAGCGTGAAGCCCCTTGCTCTTGGTGGCTGCCGAGAGCGCGTTGCGTAGGTGTCGATGTTCATGAGTTCTGTCGCCAAAGAGGGCCCGGGCGGGCGATTGACCTGCACCACCGACAGCCGACAGCTGCCAGCTGCCGTCGC
>Ga0316195_10000861_pt1 | contig 12998 bp, 9 predicted proteins | sample Phised1_MG_FD_204937 | JGI IMG/M metagenome (GOLD analysis project Ga0316195, IMG submission 204937) | Coastal sediment microbial communities from Maine, United States - Phippsburg sediment 1 | ecosystem: Environmental > Aquatic > Marine > Coastal > Sediment | place: USA: Maine | collected... | reverse complement strand
GCGATGGCGATCGCGTCGCTCGACGCCACCACCGCCTGGGCGAGTGCCAGCGTGTCCACCTTGACAGGCGGCACATAGTCGCCGGTCGCCGGGTCGATTGCCCAGGCCTTCGCGAGCCGGAGAAAGACCTCGCCGACGCGTGGCGGCAGCTTCGGCGAGACGAGGGGAAACTCGAACAATCGCTCGATGGCCAGCGCTTTCGCGTCCAGCAGCGGGTGCCCCACGCGGCAGACGAACACGGCGCGATGCGTCGGCAAAGGCTCGGTGAGCAGTCGCGGGTCCCGCTCCATCTCGCTCAGCTCGACCACCGCGAGATCGAGCTGGGCCCCCAGCACCTGCGCGACGATCGCTCGCCAATCGCTGGTTCTCAGTTCGGCGCGCACGCGCGGATGCCCCGCAATCAGGCGCCCGATCGCGGGTGCGACGCACATGTCAGCCGGATAGGGCCCGGCGCCGACGCGCAGGACGCCGATTTCGAGGCCCTGCATGAGCTGAAGTTCGCGTTCGAGTTCGGCGGCGTCCGTCAGCAATGCGCCGCCGCGGGCCAGGAAGCGCTCCCCGAAACCGGTCGGATCGACCCCCTGCCGTGTGCGGTTGAAGAGCTGAACGCCGAGCGCGGCCTCGAGCCCGGCGATGCTGCGCGACAGCGCAGGCTGGCTCAGGCCGAGCGCCTCGGCCGCCCGCGCAAAATTCCGATGGGCGGCCAGCGTCCGCGCGTAATGAATCCGCTTCAGGTCGAGCATGATGCATCAATCTTATCGGACGATGCATTTCTAGTCATCGCGAACACAGGGGATTGCTGTTCAAATCCGCGGTTGCGCGCCGGCCAGCCGCGAACGATGTCGTCTCGCGATCGGATGCCTGCAGCGCGATTCAATCGGAGACAGACCTATGACCCACTTCAGTTGGCGTCGAATGACCGCCTTGCTCGCCGGAGCAGCCGTGTTGTCGATCGCGGCGGCACCCGCGGTTGCGCAGCCTCAGCAGAAGCCGAACATTCTCGTCATCTGGGGCGACGACATCGGCACCTGGAACATCAGCCACAACAGCCGCGGCATGATGGGCTACAAGACGCCCAACATCGACCGCATCGCCGGCGAAGGCGTGGCCTTCACCGACTACTACGGGCAGCAGTCCTGCACCGCCGGGCGCGCGGCGTTCATCGGCGGCAGCGTGCCGGTGCGCACCGGGATGACCAAGGTCGGCCTGCCGGGCGCCAAGGAAGGCTGGCAGAAGAGCGACGTCACGATGGCCACGGTGCTCAAGGGCCAGGGCTACGCGACCGGGCAGTTCGGCAAGAACCACCAGGGCGACCGGGACGAGCACCTGCCGACGATGCACGGCTTCGACGAGTTCCTCGGCAACCTCTACCACCTGAACGCGGAAGAGGAACCGGAGAACTTCGACTATCCGAAGAACCCCGAGTTCCGCAAGAAATTCGGCCCGCGCGGCGTCATTCACGCCTGGGCCAATCCGGACGGCACGCAGAAGATCGAGGACACCGGCCCGCTGACCAAGAAGCGGATGGAGACGATCGACGACGAGACCTCCGACGCCGCGATCACCTTCATCGAGAAGCAGGTCAAGGCCGGCAAGCCCTTCTTCACCTGGTGGAACGGCACGCGGATGCACTTCCGCACGCACGTGAAGCCCGAGTTGCGCGGCATCTCCGGGCAGGACGAGTACTCGGACGGCATGGTCGAGCACGACCGCCACGTCGGCAAGCTGCTCAAGAAGATCGACGACCTGGGCATCGCCGACAACACCATCGTGATGTACTCGACGGACAACGGCCCGCACTACAACACCTGGCCCGATGCCGGCACGATGCCGTTCCGCAGCGAGAAGAACTCGAACTGGGAAGGCGCGTATCGCGTCCCGGCCTTCGTGCGCTGGCCGGGCAAGTTCCCGGCGAACGTGACGCTGAACGGCATCGTCGCGCACGAGGACTGGCTGCCGACCTTCGCCGCCGCCGCGGGTGACACGGACGTGAAGGAGCGCCTGCTCAAGGGCACGACCATCAACGGCCGCAGCTACCGCGCGCACCTCGACGGCTACAACATGCTCGACTACTTCGACGGCAAGGCCAAGGATTCGCCGCGCAACGAGTTCTTCTACGTGAACGACGACGGCCAGGTCGTCGCGATCCGCTACCAGGACTGGAAGGTCGTCTTCCTGGAGAACCGGGGCGTGGCCTTCGGTGTGTGGCGCGAGCCGTTCATCGAGCTGCGCGTGCCGCTGCTGTTCAACCTGCGTCGCGACCCGTTCGAGCGTGCCCAGCACAACTCGAACACCTACAACGACTGGTTCCTCGACCGGGCGTTCGTGATCGTGCCGCTGCAGGGGCTGGCCGCGAAATTCCTGGTCAGCATGAAGGACTACCCGCCGAGCCAGTCGCCCGGCTCCTTCAATCTGACGAAGATCGAAGAGCAGCTGAAGCGTTCGATGGGAAGCCACTGACGCGCCGGGGCGGCAAGACGCCCCCGGAAGCGCTCGCCGTACCCGGCGAGCGCGCGCTGTCCTCAAACCCCTGATCTTCTCAGGGGATACACGGTGGCGGTAGAGTCAGCGTTCGCGACGACAACGCCGCGACAGCGATCCTGTCGCGCGCTGCCGCCATCGGTGAACCGGATTCAACGAGGACGACGCATGCCCCGACCGAAACGACATCGTGCGGCGAGCTGGCTCGCAGCGGCGGCCATGTCCCTTGTCGCTGCCTGGCCGGCCTTCGCGCAGCAAAAGCCCAACATCCTGATCATCTGGGGCGACGACATCGGCCAGTTCAACGTCAGCGCCTACAACCTGGGCATGATGGGCTACAAGACCCCGAACATCGACAGCATCGCCAGGGAAGGCGCGATGTTCACCGACTGGTACGGGCAGCAGAGCTGCACCGCGGGTCGCGCGGCCTTCGTCACCGGGCAGTCGCCCATGCGCACCGGACTGACCAAGGTCGGCCTGCCGGGCGCTCCCGAGGGCATGCAGAAGGAAGACCCGACCATCGCCACGCTGCTCAAGGCGCAGGGCTACATGACCGGGCAGTTCGGCAAGAACCACCTCGGCGACCGTGACGAGATGCTGCCGACCAACCACGGCTTCGACGAGTTCTTCGGCAACCTCTACCACCTGAACGCCGAGGAGGAGCCGGAGCATCCCGACTACCCGAAGAACCCGGAGTTCAAGAAGAAGTTCGGCCCGCGCGGCGTCATCCACAGCTTCGCCGACGGCCGGATCGAGGACACCGGCCCACTGACGAAGAAGCGCATGGAGACGATCGACGAAGAAGTCACCGCGAAGGCGCTGGACTTCATCGAACGCGCGAAGAAGCAGAACAAGCCGTTCTTCGTCTGGTGGAACTCCACCAAGATGCATATCTTCACGCACCTCAAGTCCGAGTCCACCGGCAAGACCGGCCTGGGCATCTACGCCGACGGCATGGTCGAGCACGACCGCGACGTCGGCCTGCTGCTGGCCAAGCTCAAGGAACTGGGCATCGAAGACAACACCATCGTCATGTATTCCACCGACAACGGCTCGGAGTCCTTCTCCTGGCCGGACGGAGGAACGACGATGTTCCGCGGCGAGAAGAACACGCAGTGGGAGGGCGGTTATCGGGTTCCGACGCTGATCCGCTGGCCGGGCGTCATCAAGCCCGGCACGATCGTCAACGACATCGGCGCGCACGAGGACATGCTGCCGACGCTGATGGCGGCCGTGGGAGACGCCAACGTCAGCGACGAACTGCTCAAGGGCAAGAAGATCGGCGACACGACCTACAAGGTCCACATCGACGGCTACAACCTGCTGCCCGCACTCAAGGGCCAGGGCGAGTGGCCGCGCAAGTCCTTCATCTACTGGACCGACGACGGCAACGTCGCGGCCCTGCGTTACGGCAACTGGAAGGCCACCTTCCTGCGCCAGGACGCGCACGGGCTGCACGTCTGGCTCGAGCCCTTCACCGTGCTGCGCGCGCCGATTCTGACGAACCTTCGCATGGACCCCTTCGAACTCGCGCAGGACATCGGCATGGACTACCAGCGCTGGTACGTCGAGCACATGTTCATGATCGCTCCGGCCGCCGCCTACGTCAGCCAGTGGCTGCAGAGCTTCAGGGAGTTTCCGCCGCGGCAGAAGCCGGGCAGCTTCAACCTCGAGAGGGTGATGGAGACGGTCACCGGCGGCGCCCAGAAGGCCAGCAACTGACGCCGTTCCCGGTCGGCGCTCGATGCGAAAGCGGAGGCGCCAACCGTCGCCGGCGGGTGCGGCCCGGTGAACTCAGGGGATTCGGCGTCTTTCGGGCGCCGCGCGGGCGTGCCGCACGAGCCCCGGGCTCAGGCGTGCCCGACCACCGGGTGCGGCAGGTAGGGTCCCTCGAGCGCGGCGATCTCTTCGGCGGTCAGCGCGAGCGATAGCGCGGCGACCGCGTCGTCGAGCTGTTCGAGCTTCGTGGCGCCGACGATTGGCGCGGTGACCTCGCGCTTTTGCAGCACCCAGGCGAGCGCCACCTGCGCGCGCGGCACGCCGCGTCCAGCGGCCACCGCGGTGACCGCGTCGACCACCTTGCGGTCGCCCTCGGCGGTGCTCGCGAGGTACAGCGTGCGCCCGAACTCGTCGGTCTCGGTGCGCGCGCTCTTCTGGTCCCAGTCGCGGGTGAGCCGCCCGCGCGCCATCGGGCTCCACGGGATCACGCCGATGCCCTCGTCCCGGCACAGCGGCAGCATCTCGCGCTCCTCTTCGCGATAGAGCAGATTCAGGTAGTTCTGCATGGTGACGAAGCGCGTCCAGCCGTGGCGCTCGGAGACGTGCAGCGCCTTGGCAAACTGCCATGCGTACATCGACGACGCGCCGATGTAGCGCGCCTTGCCCGCCTTGACCACGTCGTGCAGCGCCTCGAGCGTTTCCTCGATCGGCGTGCGGTAGTCCCATCGGTGGATCTGGTAGAGATCGACGTAGTCGCTGCCGAGCCGACGCAGGCTCGCGTCGATCTCGGTCATGATCGCCTTGCGCGACAGGCCGGCGCCGTTGGGGCCCTCTCGCGTCCGGATGCAGACCTTGGTCGCGAGCACCAGTTCGTCGCGACGCGCGTAGTCGGTCAGCGCCCGGCCCACGATCTCCTCGCTGGTGCCGTCGGAGTAAGTGTTCGCGGTGTCGAAAAAGTTGATGCCCAGATCGAGGGCGCGCTTGATGAACGGCCGGCTCTGCGCCTCGCCGAGCGACCAGGGATGGTTGCCGCGCTCGGGCACGCCGTAGCTCATGCAGCCCAGGCACAGTCGGGACACGTCGAGCCCGGTGCGGCCCAGTTTCACGTACTTCATCGCCATTTCTTCCCTCTTCTTCGGGCGGCTGCCTCGGGCGATGTTACCCCGCTCGAGGCGCGACGCCAGCGTGCGCTCCCTGTGCGCGCGCGGATCGCAAGACGCGGGATTGCGCCCACGCTTCACGCCCCGGCTGACCGTGGCCGACGAATCGGACCTTCCGCGGTGGAACGAACGCGGGGATGCTGCGAGACTACGGGGCTGCAGCGACCGCCGATCGCGGACGACCCGTGGTCGTGTCCTGCAGCATCCCGGGAGATGGAGCAATGAAGATGTTCGACCTGACGGGCCGGGTGGCCATCGTCACCGGTGGCAACGGCGGCATCGGCCTGGGCATGGCGCTCGGCCTCGCGCAGGCGGGGGCCAGCGTCGTGGTGGCCGGCAGGAACGCCGAAAAGAGCGCGCAGGCCGCCGGCGAGCTCGAGGCATTGGGCGCGAAGGCAGCGGCGATCGCAGTCGACGTGCGCGACGAGGGCGCATGCAAGCGGCTGATCGAAGAGACGAACAGACGGTTCGGCCGGATCGACATCCTGGTGAACAACGCCGGCATCAACATTCGCAAGCAGCCGCAGGAGTACTCGCTGGACGAGTGGCGCGAGATGATCGACACCAACCTGACCAGCGCCTTCGTGCTGTCGAACGCGGTCTACCCGCACATGAAGGCGCAGGGCGGCGGCAAGATCATCGACATCGGTTCGATGATGTCGATCTTCGGCGCCTCGTTCACCGGACCGTACGGTGCCACCAAGGGCGGCATCGTGCAGATGGCGCGCGCGATGGCGGTTGCCTGGGCGAAGGACAACATCCAGGTGAACTGCGTGCTGCCGGGGTGGATCGACACCGAACTGACCGTCAGGGCGCGGCAGAACGTCGCCGGGCTGCACGACCGCGTGCTCGCGCGCACGCCGGCGGGGCGCTGGGGCGAACCGGGGGACTTCGCCGGGATCGCGGTGTTCCTCGCGAGCCCGGCGTCGGACTTCCTCACCGGCACCGCGATCCCGGTCGACGGCGGCTACTCGGTGCAGGGTTGAGGCATACGGACGACCGATGGACCAGCGAGGCGACGTGACAGATCGGCGAGACGACGAAGCGGCCTCCGGCACGAGTGATTCCGCGAGCCCGTTGCCCTACCGCGGACTGCGGGTGCTCGACGCGAGCCAGGGCTTCGCCGGCCCGCACTGCGCGATGCTGCTCGCGCAGCACGGCGCCCAGGTGACCAAGCTCGAGCCGCCCGAGGGCGACTGGAGCCGCGGCATCGGCAGGCGCTACGGCGACCAGAGCGCGCTGGCGCTGGCCGGCAACCGCGGAAAGCGCAGCCTGGCAATCGACATCAAGCGCCCTGGCGCCCAGGACGTGGTGCGACGCATTGCCGACCAGTGCGACGTCGTGATCGAGAGCTTCCGGCCGGGCGTGGCGCAGCGGCTGGGCCTGGGCTACGACGCGCTGCGCGCGACGAACCCCGGTCTGATCTACGCGTCGGTGAGCGGCTACGGGCAGGACGGCCCCTACGCGCAGCGCGCGGGAACGGACATGGTGATCCAGGCGTTCTCGGGAATGATGTCGGTGAACCGCGACATCGAGGGGCGGCCGGGACGCATCGGGTTCCTGGTGGTCGACACGCTGACGGGGCTCTATGCGTTCCAGGCGGTGTCGTCCGCGCTGTACGCGCGCCTGGCCGGCGACGGGGGCCGGCGGCTGGACATTTCGCTGATGCAGTCCAGCGCCGCGTTCCTGGGACTGAAGATCATCCAGGCCGCGCTGGAGGGCGAGCAGCCGGCGGCGCTGAACGCCCCGGCAGGCGTCTATCGGACCCGTGACGGATCGATCACGGTGACGCTGAGCAAGGAAGAGCACTTCAGCGCCCTGTGCCGCGCGATCGGCAGACCCGACCTGCGGGCCGACCCGCGCTACGCGAGCTTCGAGACGCGGGCCGCCCATCTCGGCGAACTGGTCGAGGCGGTCGGGACCGAATTGCTGCGCGGCGACACCGCCGACTGGCTCGCGCGGATCGAAGCGGCGGGAGGGCTCGCCAATCCGGTGAACACGCTGCGGCAATGGCTGGCCGACCCGCACGTGCAGGCCACCGGCGCCGCGCCCTCCGTCGAGTTGCCCGGGGTGGGGAGCATCGCGGTCCCGCAGATCCCGGGAATCGAGCCGCCGGCGCCGTCCGATCCGCGGTCTCACTGGCCAGGGATCGGCACCGAGGGGTCGGCGGTGCTGCGCGACTTCGGCTTCGCCGACGAGGAGATCGAACGCCTGCGTGCGGCGTCGATCCTGATCGAGCGCGCGGCCGAACCGTCGACCTGACGACGGAAGCTGTGACGCATTTGGCATGCGCGCCGCGGCGATGCGGTTAGTGTCATCGAATGCGCGCCGCGCGCGTTGAACCTGAACGCCGACGCGAAACGACCGCCAACAACCCGACCGACACACGCGATGAACCCGATCCCGGAGCCCACCGAACTCCTCGAATCCGAGTGCAATGCGCAGGGGCTCTACGGATTGCCCAAGGCGGAGCTCGTACGGCAGCCCGGCTCCGGGTCCGCCGCTGCCCGACCGGCCAGCCAGCCACCCGAGCCGGATGCGGGCGCCCAGGAAGACGACACGGATCAGGCGGAAGGCGTCTAGGTCGCGACGGCGCTGATCAGCGCTCCGGAACCAGGATCACGCCCGCTCCGTCGCGCTGCGCGCGCAATCCGAAGTCGAACCGGTCGGCGCTCGCACAGCACTCGAGGTCAGCGGCCGACAACGGCGCGTCGGCACCGCCGGTGAAGCGGCGCCCGAAGTCCGAGCCGCGCACCCTTGCCTCGAACGGCGCAGGGTCCACCACCTCGTGCTCGAGCAGCGCTTCGATCAGATCCACGCACGCGTAGTCCTCGTCCCCGTCGCGGTCGGTCCAGATGCCGGTGATCACGAAGGTCACGCAGTCCGGCGCGCGTCGCCGCAGCAGCCGGGCGGTCGCGCCCGCGCACACCAGACTGGTGGCGAGCAGCAGGTCGGCGTTGACGCTGGCCAGCAGGCTGCGCACCCCGCCCGCGGTCGACATGACGATCGGTCGGCCGGCGAGCGCCCTCCCCGCGAGGCGAGCCGGCGAGTTCGGCAGATCGAAGCCCGGGATCTGCGCGCCGCCTGGCAAGGAGCCGACCGTCAACGCGCCGGGAATCGCGTCGATCAGCTGGCGCGCGTGCAGCGCCCCATCGGCCGCGTAGACCGCGCCCGCGCCGGCGGCGAACCCGTACGCGGCCGTGGTGAACGATCGCAGGACGTCGACGACGACCACGGTGCCGGTGAGCCCGGGACAGGCGTCGAGCCCGACGCGTCGAATTTCCATTGCTTCGCGCCTCCCTCGCTGTGGCGAATGTCCTCCGGCACCCGGCGCGGAACGGCGCGCGCGGCGCGCTGCCGACGGCGATTCAGCGCCGGTCGTCGTGCTCGCCCGGCGGGCGGTGGGAGTCGCCGCCTCGCCAGTTCCTGACCGCCCAGACGACGAGGGCGGCGAACGCGACCAGGTTCACGCCGATGCCGATCGCCCAGAAGGCGTTCATCGACGAACCCCGGCGATCGGCCGCCGCATCAGGCGCTGCGGCCGCGCCATCTCTGGACCGCTGCAGCGCTCACGCTACCGCGTCCGGGCGAACTCACTGCCCCTCGAGAAAGCTCTTCAGCTTGTCCGCGCGGGACGGGTGGCGCAGCTTGCGCAGCGCCTTCGCCTCGATCTGACGGATGCGCTCGCGGGTGACGTCGAACTGCTTGCCGACCTCTTCCAGCGTGTGGTCGGTGCTCATCTCCACGCCGAAGCGCATGCGCAGCACCTTGGCCTCGCGCGGGGTGAGCGAGTCCAGCACTTCCTTGACCACGTCGCGCATCGAGCCGTGCAGCGCGGCGTCGGCCGGGGCCAGCGTCGCGGTGTCCTCGATGAAGTCGCCCAGGTGCGAGTCGTCGTCGTCGCCGATCGGCGTCTCCATCGAGATCGGTTCCTTGGCGATCTTCAGGATCTTGCGGATCTTGTCCTCGGGCATCTCCATGCGCGAGGCCAGCGTCGCCGGGTCGGGCTCCTGCCCGGTCTCCTGCAGGATCTGGCGGCTGATCCGGTTCATCTTGTTGATCGTTTCGATCATGTGCACCGGGATGCGGATGGTGCGCGCCTGGTCGGCGATCGAGCGCGTGATCGCCTGGCGGATCCACCAGGTCGCATAGGTCGAGAACTTGTAGCCGCGACGGTACTCGAACTTGTCGACCGCCTTCATCAGACCGATGTTGCCTTCCTGGATCAGATCCAGGAACTGCAGGCCCCGATTGGTGTACTTCTTGGCGATCGAGATCACCAGACGAAGGTTGGCCTCGGTCATCTCGCGCTTGGCCTTGCGGGCCTTGGCCTCGCCGGTGGCCATCCGCTTGTTGATCTCCTTGAGGTCCGACAGCGGCAGCACGACCCGCGCCTGCAGGTCGATCAGCTTTTGCTGCAGGTCCTGGATGGCCGGGATGTTGCGGCGCAGGATGTCGATGTACGGAGGATTGGACGCCGCCAGCTTCTCGGACCAGCGCAGGTTCGTCTCGTTGCCCGGGAAGGTGGCGAGAAACTGGTCGCGCGGGACCCCGACCTTGTTGACCGAGACGTCGGCGATCGAGCGCTCCAGCGAGCGGACCTCCTCGACCTGCGTGCGCAGCGTGTCGCACAGCTTCTCCACCATCTTCGCGGTGAAGCGGATCGACAGCAGCTCGCTCTGGATCTCGTGCTGCGCCTTCACGTAGGACTTGGACTTGTAGCCCTCCTTCTCGTAGGAGACTTTCATCTTCTCGAACCAGCGCGAGATGTGATCGAACTTCTCCAGCGCGGTCGCCTTGAGCAACTCGAGCTTGGCGGTCTGCGCGCGCGCCGAGGCACCCTCGTCGTCGCCGTCCTCGTCGAAGTCGTCGCTTGCCGTCGGCGCCTGGGGCGGGGCCGCACGGAAATCGTCTTCATCGGCGTCGGGATCGATCAGACCGTCGACCACCTCGTCGATGCGCATCGTGCCCGCCTGGATCTTCTCGGCGTGCGTGAGCACCTCGTGGATGGTCGTCGGACAGGCGGAGATCGCCCCCACCATGTGCTTCAGTCCGTTCTCGATGCGCTTGGCGATTTCGATCTCGCCCTCACGGGTGAGCAGCTCCACCGAGCCCATCTCGCGCATGTACATGCGGACCGGGTCGGTGGTGCGGCCGAACTCGGAGTCGACGGTGGACAGCGCGGCTTCGGCCTCCTCCTCGGCGTCATCGTCGGTGGTGACCACCGGCGCCTGATCGCTGATCAGCAGCGTCTCGGCATCGGGCGCCTGGTCGTAGACCGCGATGCCCATGTCGTTGAAGGTGCTGATGATCGACTCGATCGCCTCGGCGTCGATCACGTCGTCGGGCAGGTGATCGTTGATCTCGACGTAGGTGAGGAAGCCGCGCTCCTTGCCCAGCCTGATCAGCAGCTTGAGCTTGTTGCGAGTGTTCTCGCGGTCGGCCTCGGACATCCCCTGCTTGCCGCCGAACTCCTTGAGGAGCTGCTTTTCCTTGGCCCGCGCACCGCGCTTGGCCTTCACCGGCACGACGACCGGCACCTCGGGAATCTCGACCTCGGCCTCGGTCTCGCCGTCGTCGAAGGACTCGACCTGATCGTCCTGACCGAGGTCGTCGTCCTCGAGTTCCGCACGCTTGGCCGCCTTGCCCGCCGCGGCCTTCGGCCCGCGCCGCCCGGCACCTTTCGTCTTCGCCCCGCGGCCCGGCTTCACCGTTTCCTGCGTGGCGAGTGCCTTGTCGGCAGGCGCCGCCTGCGCAACTTCTTTCGCCGCTGCCTTCGTCGAGCGCTTCGTCGCTTCCTTCGTGGATTCCTTCGTCGCTTCCTTCGCCACGGTCTTCGCGGACTGCTTCACCGATTGCTTGATGGCGGTCTCGGTCGCGGCCTTGCCTGCGGGCTTGCCGGACGCCTTCGCGGCAGCCTTGCCCGTCGCCCTGGTCGACGCGACGGACCTGGATCCCCCGGTCTTCTCGGCATGCGAGGTGGTCCCGGACGCCCCCTTGGCGACCGGCGCCTTCGACTTGACCGCGGCTTTTGCGTTGCCCGGGGCCTGCGCGGGCGACTTCGCGGCCTTCGCGGCCTTCGCGCCCGCCTTCGGTGCGGCCTTGGCGCGAACGGCCTTCGTGGCCGCGACCTTGGGCGCCGACTTGGCCTTGGCGGTCTTCACGCTCGCGCTGGAGCTGCCCTTCGCGCCCGCGGCCTTCGCGGTGGCCTTGACGGCCGCTTTCTTGGGCGTGCCGGCCGGCTTGGACGCGGGGACCTTCTTCGTGGCGACGCGAGCCATCGATTTCCCCGGCTTGGGCGCGGCCGCCTTTGCGGCAGGCACCTTCGCCCGGGCAGAAGCTCCGGCGCCCGCCTTGCCTGTCGCCGCCTTGCGCTTGGCAGCGCCAGCGACGGACTTGCCTGCGGAAACGGGGCGCTCGACTGATGTCATGACGGTTGATTTTCTGATGCTCACGCTCAACCCTTTCGGCAAACTTGGGGAAACCGGGCTTCGACGAATCGAGGCTCGGCAGACCATTTGGGCATCCGCGCAAGGCGGCTCGCCTCGCGCAAAGAAGAACCCATCACTATATCAGGACTTATGACGTAATAACAACAATTCTTGGTAGCGCGCACGTTCCAGATCGCTCCGGATTCCCTGCGCGACCAGCGCGTCGAGCTGCTCCCGAATGCTGCGATCTCGCAGCTGCGCGAGCGCGCCGTCGAATTCCGCCCGCGCCTCGTCGAACGTCATCTCGGCAATCATCGAACGATCGGCGGCCGCATCGCGCTCGAGCGCAGCCACCACCTCGGGATGGGTGGCCTTCAGCGACTCGCAGATCACCGCCAGGGAACTCCCCTCCGGCTGCGCACGCAGCAGCTCGAGCCATCCGACGATGTCGGGCGGGAGCAGGGCCGGGTCCGGCGCCTCGAACGCGAGCGCCGGATGCAGCGCCGACAGCAGCCTGACCCGCCGCGCCAGATCGGGCAGCCCGGCACGCGGCCGAAGCCCTGCCCGGCCCGCGCCCGGGCCGCTGCCCGGCCCCGCGGGGCCCTGGCCCTGCGACGACGTGCGCTGCCGATCGGGTCCGTCCCGCGGGCCCTGGCCCCGGGCGGGCGCCGGACCGCCGACGAATCGTTCGAGCTCGACGGTGCCCACCGCCCCGACCTCCGCGACCCGGTGCAGGATCTGCAGCCGCAGCGCCGCCATCGGCAGCGCCTGCAGCAGCGGCTTGGCGAGCGCCAGAAAGCGCGCCCGCCCCTCGGGCTCGTCCAGGTCGACCTGCGAGGACAGGCCCTGGATCAGGAACTCCGAGAGCGGCAGCGCTTCGGCAAGCAGCGCCTCGAATCCGGCGACGCCCTGCTCGCGCACAAAGCTGTCGGGATCGTGCTGGGGCGGAAGAAACAGGAACTCCATGCGCTTGGTGTCCGCGGCCTCGGGCAGGCAGGCCTCGAGCGCGCGCCAGGCGGCCTTGCGCCCGGCCGCGTCACCGTCGAACGAGAAGACGATCCGATCCACGATTCTCAGCAGCTTGCGTACGTGATCCGGCGTCGTCGACGTCCCCAGCGTGGCCACCGCGTTGCCCACTCCGTGCTGGGCGAGCATCACGACGTCCATGTAGCCCTCGACCACGACCGCGCAGTTTGCACTCCTGAGT